>Ga0310345_10002187_pt1 | contig 20203 bp, 20 predicted proteins | sample HC15DNA20500_MG_FD_204667 | JGI IMG/M metagenome (GOLD analysis project Ga0310345, IMG submission 204667) | Marine microbial communities from station ALOHA, North Pacific Subtropical Gyre - HC15-DNA-20-500_MG | ecosystem: Environmental > Aquatic > Marine > Oceanic | place: Pacific Ocean: North...
TCCAGGTACCTCAGCCAACGACCAATGGAGAATCAAAGTTGATAACAATGGTGATGTTGTTTTCCAAAAAAGAGTTGGTGGTGCATTCCAAAACAAATTCAGAATCCAATAAGCACTTTATATGCTTTGTCATATAGGATTTCCTGATGGATTAATTCTTTCTACTTTTATTTTTCTATGATTTTAAAATTGATATAAAAATATATAAACAAATATTTTTATATTAACTGTATTTAGGAAAGTTATAGCATGTAATGACCTTTTTAAGGAATTTCTCTAAATTAGCAAAACCATTTAATAGAACTTATTGTTCTGTTAGAACCCCAATGATTACCCCCATTTGGTGGACAGGTAAATATCCAATGGAAGAATCTAAATTTATTATAGATTGTTCAAGATATTATCTTCATAATTCTGAATTTCCAAAGGAACTTGTAGAACAAGTTACTAAAACATTTAATTCATTTGGATTAGTAAAATTAACAAATACAAAATTAATCGATTTAAATAAAATGCAATTTTATGCAAATCAAATACTAGGTGGTCATATGAAATATAATGGAGGAGCAAATAGCCGTGAAGCAATTGGTAAAAATATATATGATACAGGAGCACCTAGAGAAGCACATTTACATTATCATCATGAAATGGCTTATATAGGTAAAAGTGTTAAATCTATAGCATTCTGTTGTTCTAAAGCAACTACAAATAAAGGATTTATGTATGTCTCCGAAAATATAGGAGTAACTAATGATATATTAAAGACCGATGTTGGTCGTAAATTAAAGGAAAGGGGGATATGTTATGTCAGGTGTTTAACTGATAGAGAATATTGTAAAACTTTACCAAAAGGTTGGAATGGTTTAGATGAATTTGGAATCTATAATCATTGGCAAAGATCTTTTGGTGTAGAAACTCCTCAAGAAGTAGAAAAATTAGCTAAAGAACGAGGATTAGTTGTAGAATGGGGAGAAAATAGATATTGTAAAACAAAGTATTATGCAGATGCCTTTGAGTACCATCCACAAACTGGTGTAAACCATCTATATAGTAGTGTTGCGGATGATTCCATCTGGTTTGATACCTGGCCGGGAGTTAAAGACTTACCGACTTTATCTTTTTTTAATTCAACAAACATGTATGAGCGTCCATTAAAAATAACTTATGGGGACGATACAGAGTTAACTAGAGAAGAATTAATTGATTTTGTTTCAGCATATGATAATCATGGCTTACCAATAAAATGGGGAGTTGGTGATATTTTAGCAGTATGTAATTATCGTTGGGCACATGGTCGTCCATCATATACACTAGAAGATAATGAAGAAAGAGAATTAGGTGTATCACTTGGCCCAGAATATACTAGAATTGGTTCAAAATGGTAAAAATATTTGTATATAAAGATATATACACACCCATTTATGTAATGAAAAATTTTCTAGTCTCTGGATTTAAAAGGTATTATGCCGAAACCCCTACCGCTAATAAATGTATAAGATATTTAAATGAAAAATATCCTTATATAATGCCAAGGATAGATCATATTGCTTATAGACAAATAGGTAATGTGAAACCCCTACAAAAACTTCTATTTCATTCAAATTATCGTTTAATGGATAAAATAGATCTTCCAACTGAAAACCCAGACTTTCCTAAAACAGCATTTTGGTATAAACATCCAACTTTTCCACGGGTGTTTTTAAGTTCAGTAAAAATTGATAATTTACCAAAAGATTTACAAGATAGAATTAATAACAATGAAAAAAATTTAGATTTATATCATGAAATAAATAAATATGATCAATATTTAGCATGGACATATTTTTGGAAAGATGATATTAATCATATTGCGATTGATTTAAGTACTCATCCTGAAGAGTTTTCTAAAATAATTGAAGAAATGGAAAACCATTTGGATTTGAAAATAAATATTCCTAAATCTGGAGATAAATTTTCTATTAGTTTTGATGGACATCTTATTCAATGTTCTACTACATCAGACTATATTGATAATTTACCAAAATCTTATATTGAATTCGTCCATAGAGAAATTTTGCCTAATAATAAGGATAAAATATTTCCATCTTCTGTTGATAGAAAAGATGGATTTGATGCTATTAATGCCAATAATATTTTTCAATCAACTACTACTAATATTTAACAACGATTATATTTAACATAATTTGAAGTTGTACAAAATTTTCCATAAATATCAGTTCCATATATTATATTGTTTGATTCTTCTTTTATTTTAATTACTTTATAAGTATTTCTACAAAAAGCATATTCAAATATTGTTTTTCCAGTTAAATAAGAAAATATAATTGAACGAACATCTTTATTTAAAGGTTTCCAAAAATTATCGTCATTTAAAAAACATTGTGCTGGAAATAGTGGTGTATTAGGATTATTTGCTATAAAATCAATTGTTATATTTTTTAATGCTAGATTTTGAAGATAATTCATTCTTTTTTCAATATTTTGTATATGATGTAATTGTTTATTTAATTCTAGATATTCTGTTTGAATTTTACATAATTTATTATATTTCGTCATTAAAATAATATTAATTAATTAATTTAATTAGTATTAATTCAATTTTATAATATAATATTCTAAAATACGATAATGTCTAGCCCTAAATTTTTATTTATTTTACAAATGGAAATCCAAACTATTTTTAGAAAATAGTTAAAAAATATTATATTAATTAACTTCTCTATTTATTAATTTAATAAATATATTCTTTATTTCAAATTTACTATTTAAATATTCTTCAACTAATTGTTTGTTAATTCCTTTTTTATTACAAGAAAAAATATCAATACAAACACTATTAAATTCTGGCCAAGTATGAATACTTAAATGAGATTCTTCTAAAAGAAGTACTAATGATAAACCATATGGTTTAAACTTATGCTTTATACAGTTTAATTTTTTTAAATTTAATATATCTATTAACTTTAGTGATATAATTTCAATTTCATCTAGATTATTTAGTATATTTTCTATGTTATTACATGAAAAATCTAATAATATATGTTCTCCAAGTTTCATTTATATTTATAAATTTTTTTATCATTATATATATAACGAACGTTTTAAATCTTAATATTTAAAAAATTATATTGCATTGATTTAAATTTTCTGATAATTACATTAATAGTCTCCATACAGTTGGTTCAATATATACATCAAAATTAATCATAATAGTTAATTGTGGATTTAAATGGATATTAAAATAATAATCTTTAATATATCTTTTTTCATGAATTGGAGTTCGAAGTTCCAAGTATTCTTCATAGGTAACATGTTTCGTATTAAATGTAATACCAAATGAATGCATAAAATCTTTTATGTTATCCATTTTTTGAGGAGTTAAAATATCAATATTAATCGTATTATTTGTTCCATATTTATGATTTATTCCCATCATAAATATTTTAGAAATATCTTTAAATAAATCCATATTTGTTGGTCCTTTGAATGTTATTTCAAACGAATAAGGTGGAAGTGGATATGGTCTGTCAAATATTTCTTCTATCAATTTAGTAAATTTAACTCTGCACATATGTTACTATTACAAAGATAAATAAAATTGAATTATTAAATATTTATTAAATTATCATATTAATAATTATATATATATGAGTAAAATGCAAGAATCTACTGATGAATGGAGTGATTGTGATGGAGATTGGGGTAATTTAGAAGAATATTCAGAAAGTAATGAAATTAATATGCCTAAAAAATATGCCCCAATTAATTATTATTTATATAATGATATTCAAGTAGATAAAATTATGATAGATAGAATTTTTGATATTGCGGATACTTTTAATACTAGTATAAGCGAAGTGTATCATTTGTTAACTAAACACAATTGGAATTTTGAAAAAGCCCAAAATGATTTTTTTAAAAATGGAAAATATTTTCTACAATTTGAAAGAAATTTATCAAAAAAAACAGTATGTATGGTATGTTTTGATGAAATTGAACCAAACAATCAATTAACTATTTGTAATGAACATATTTTTTGTATTGATTGTTGGAGAGGTTATTTAACTTCTAAAATTAATGATGGTTATGTCAATATGTGTTGTATGGATTCTAAATGTGAGAAACAAATTCCAAGAGATTATATTGTTTCTATTTTTCAGCAAATGCCTACATTAGAAAAATATAATCGATGGATGAGAAATTTATTTATCAAACATTCAGAAACATTGACACATTGTCCTAATGCTAAATGTGATTTAACTATATGTAATATAGGAGTTTGTGATAAAATTAATTGTAAATGTGGAAGTATTTTTTGTTTTAAATGTTCTGAAGAATATCATTATCCGGCTACCTGTGCTATTATGACAAAATGGTTAAAGAAATGTAATTCAGATAGCGATAATGCTTTATGGTTAATGGAAAATACAAAAAGTTGTCCTCAATGTGATACACCAATTCAAAAAAATGGAGGTTGTAATCATATGGTTTGTAATCAATGTAAATATCAATTCTGTTGGTTATGTAAACGTGACTGGAATAAACATGGTTCTGCAACTGGAGGATTTTATAAATGTAATAAATTTATTGCCATGCAAAAAGAAGGAATTTCTGTACCGGAAAAGTACGAACAAACACGATTTTTACATTATTATAGTCGATATATTAATCATAAACAATCAAAACATATTTTAGAAGGAAAAATCGGAATGATTAAAAATATGTTAGAAAAGGATTTAACTCAAAATATGCTGAAATCTATTACTTTTATAAATACTGTTAAAGATTCAATTGATTTAATTTTGGAATGCCGAGAAACTCTTAAAAACAGTTATCCAATTGGATATTGTATGGATAAAGATTCTCGATTAGAATTATTTGAATATTGGCAATCAGATTTAGAAAAACATTGTGAATATTTACATGGTTTAATTGAAGTAAAAAATATTTGTTTATTATGGAAAAATAAAGAAAATATTTTTAATTATTATCGAATTACAAAAAAATATCATAAAAATCTTTGCAATGACTTATCAAATTTAGAATTAAAAATTTAAGTAATTTCGTGAAGGACTGGTTTTTATCATTAATGAATTAAGAATAAATTAATAATTTCATAAAATGGTTAATGTAGGTTATCAAGGAGAAGCAGGTTCTTATTCAGAAGGTGCGATTTATAAATATTTAGGAAATGATATACAAGCAATTTCCTGTAAAAAATTTGAGGATGTTTTTAAATCAATTTTAGATGGTAAAGTTGATTATGGTTTATTGCCTATTGAGAATTCATTAGGTGGTAGTATTCATGCTAATTATGATTTAATGCTAAAATATAGTAATTTACATATTCTAGGTGAATATAATCATAGAATAGTTCATAATCTAATTGTATATCCTGGAACCAAATTAGAAGATATTGAGTTAGTAATAAGTCATTGGCAGGCTCTATCTCAATGTGATGATTATTTAAATAATAAAAATTTAAATTTTGAATCTCGTTATGATACAGCAGGAAGTTGTAAATACATTAAAGATAATGAAATAAAAAATATGGCAGCAATTGCTAGTAATAGAGCGGCCCTTGAATATGGTTTAGAGATATTAGATACTAGTATTGAAGATAATAAAAATAATTATACTCGTTTTTTATTAATAGGAACTAAATCTTGTGAAATTAAAGAAAATATAAGTTATAAAACTTCCTTAGTATTTTCTTTTAATAATATGCCTGGAGCATTACATAAAAGTTTATCAGCATTTGCTTTACGAGATATTGATCTAACAAAAATTGAGAGTCGTCCAAATCGTAATAGTTCAAATAATGAAAAATATTCTTATTATTTTTATGTTGATTTTATAAGTCATCCTAATAAAATGGAATTTTCAAATGCTATTCGTCATTTAAGAGAGATTGTCTCAGTTTTAAGAATTCTAGGAACTTATCCTAAAGAGGGTGAGGAATCAATAATTAAATCAGAAGAGATAAAGGAAACTTATGTTGTAGGTATATTAGGTTTTGGGAGATTTGGCCAATTTTTAGGAAAAGAATTAGTTAAAAGATTTAAAGTAGTAGCAACTTCTCGCTCAAGTTATGAAAATATTGCAAATTCTTATAATATTAAATGGTGTAATACACTGAATAAATTTTTTTCAAATAAGTTAGATTGTTTGATTGTAAGTACCAGTATATTATCATTTGAAAAAATTATAAAGAAGGTATCTCATTATAATTTAAAGGATACATTAGTAGTAGATGTTTGTTCGGTAAAAACTTTTCCGAAAGAAGTAATGTTAAAATATTTACCAAGATGTGATTTATTATGTACTCATCCAATGTTTGGTCCTGATAGTGGTAAAATAAGTTGGGCTGGTTTACCTTTTGTTTATGAGAATGTAAAGATTACAAATAATGAAAGAGCTAATAAGTTTATTAATTTTTTCGCTGATAAAGGGTGTTCAATGTTAGAATTATCTTGTGAAAAGCATGATGAGTATGCTGCAAGTAGTCAATTTATTACACATTTAACAGGTAGAGTTTTATCAAAAATGAATTTAACTTCTACTCCAATAAATACGAATGGTTTTAATATGTTATTAGGTTTAATCGAAAATACAGAAAGTGATAGTTTTGAATTATTTCGTGGATTATATAAATATAATAAAAATTCGGCATATGAATTACAAAAAGTACGAATGGCATTTAATAAAATAAGTACTGAACTATTTAATATTCCAACTAGTTCAACAGAATTAATGTTATCTAATCAAGTTTTGAATATTGAGGAATCAAAAACCTCAAAAATGCATGAAATGGTTTTACAAAAAAGAAAAGCAGGAAAAAAAGTCATCTCTTTAGCAATAGGGCAACCAGATTTTACACCAAATGAGAAAGTTTCAATGGGAGGAATTAAAGCAATTGTAGATAATAAAGTAAAATACACAAAAGTATGTGGAATATTAGAATTACGAACTAAAATTAGTGATTATTTAAAAAATAAAAGAGATCTTGATTATGAACCAACAGAAATTATTTGTACCAGTGGTGCTAAACATGGTGTATATGAATCATTACAGTGTCTTTGTAATATAAATGATGAAGTTATTATTCCAGCACCATATTGGGTATCTTATCCAAGTATGGTAAAATTATTACATGGCGTTCCAAAAATAGTTGAAACCAAAAAAGAAAATAAATTTTGTTTAACAGGTAAAGAGTTAGAAAATGCAATAACAAAAATGACAAAGGTTGTTATCTTATGTAATCCAAATAATCCAACAGGAGTAGCATATTCTAAAAAACAATTAGAATCTTTAGTTAAGGTATTAAAAAAGAATCCTCAATTTTTCATCATTTGTGATGAAATTTATGAAGGTTTAATGCATAATGAAAAATTTGTAAGTTTATCAGAATATAAATGTTTAAGAGACAGATTAATTATTGTTGGTGGATTTTCTAAAACTTATGCTATGTGTGGATATAGACTTGGATATATTGCAAGTTCAATTGATATAATAAAATATATAAATCGTATTCAAGGTCAAACAATTGGATGTCCTTCATCAATTTCTCAAAATGCAGCTTTAAATTGTTTTGGTTCAGATATGGAGAATTGGATTAATACAGAATGTGAATCTTTAGTAGAAAAGAAAAATTATATAATGAATGAATTAAGTAAGGCTGGTATAAATTATATTGAACCAAATGCTGCTTTCTACATATTTGTAGAAGTAAAGAGATATTTTAATAAAAATATAAAAAATTCAGTTGATTTTTGTAAGTACTTTTTAGATATTTTTAATATAGCCTGTACTCCGGGTTCAGCTTTTGGTAATGATGATTATATTAGAATATGTTATTCAACTGATAATAATACATTAAAAGAGGTAGTTTGTAATCTTATAAAAAATACAAGATTATTATAATACATAATATTATAACCTAATGTTTATTCGAACAAGCATTGATTATGTATATGATATAGTTGCTGTATCATTAGAAAATGTCCATAGTGTATGTAATAAAACAACTCATTATGTAAAATTTCTTTTGAGAGATGAATATATAATAGAAAGAATCAATTTATTAGAAAATTCTTTAAAAGAAAAAAATGAATTGTCAAAACAATTAGGGAATTATGCAAAAAAAATAGAGCAAATGGAAGAAAATATTCGGTCAAAATTATTTTTATTAGATACTAAAATTTGTGATTTGATAGAAAATTTTGATGAATTTCGTAATAGAGAATATAAAGTTCAAACAGAATTAAAGTTATTATCAAAAGATATTGAAAAAAATACATATGATATTGAAATATTAAAAAGCGCTATGTGTGATAGTACAGAATTAAATAAAAATATAAAAAACAAATTAGATAATTTTGTATCAACTCAAAAACAAATATCAGAAAAGATAGAAAAAATGCAAGATAAACATATTCAATTATCAGTAAAAGTAAATAAATTGAATACAAATTATCAAAATTTAAAGAAAAATGTCGATAATTTGAATATAAAAAAAATGTTAATGGGTATAAATTAAAAATGATTTTAAATTATATATCATAGTATGGATTTTTTGCCGGGTATTGCTGCAGGTACAACTGGATGTATAATAGGGCACCCATTTGATGCCGTAAAAGTTCGCATGCAGACGAATATGTATCCAACAAATTATGAATGTGTAAAACAGATAATTACGAAAGAAGGTGTAAAAGGATTTTATAAAGGGGTTATTCCTCCTTTAATTTCACAAAATTTAAAAAGATCAATTCAGTATAATATATATGAAAAGGCATTAGCAAGAACAGATAATCCTTGGTTATCGGGTATGATGGTAAGTTTAATTGGTCCTGTAGTAGGGTGTCCAACAAGTATTCTTAAAATTGGATTACAAACCAAAAATACAACTTTAAGAAAATACATAAATAATATTTATCAAACAAATGGTATTAAAGGTTTTTATCGTGGTTTACCGATTTATACTTTAAAAGAAATTGTCCATGGAACAACTTATTTAGGTATATATGGTAGTTTAAGAAAGGAATTTGGTGTAGGTCCAGTTCAAACATTTATGTCAGGATGTATTGCTAGTACGATAACCTGGACGTGTTTATTTCCAATAGATATGTTAAAAACGTCAATTCAATCATATAATGATAAAAATATTGATAATATAAAAGATATAATCAATAATAGAAATTATTTAAAATTATGGAAAGGATTACCACCAGTATTATTAAAAGTTGCTCCAGTAAATGGTTGTATAATGATATCATATGAGACTGTTCGATATTTAATTAACAAACATAGGATAAATGGAAATTGATTTCAAATATTAATTTTTAATAAAAAAAAACTAAATTTACATAGTAATTCTAGAAGAGTTAATATCAACTCTTTTCTTTTTATTTAAATCATTAACATAAAAGTAAATTGGTTTTCCAACCAGTTTATATAACATTTTATTTTGGTATTTACCAGTAGTATATTTACCAACATAGTATTTATTTAAAGCGCCACCTTCTTGAGATTCAGTAGTTTCAGTTCTTTTGGTAGTTACTTTAACAGTAGTTTTAGCTTTCTTTTTTTTAGAATAAACGTCTAAATCATTTGCTTCAATCATTTTATTAACATCATCAATTTGGTCAGTGACAGAATCTAATAAAGTAGCTTCATCTTTAATAAGTTGGTCGATAAGTCCATCAGTTTCATTTAAATGATTACCTTGTTCTTCAATAATTTTTAATAAATTAGTAATTTCACCACTAAGACTGGAAACTTCTGGTAAGTTTTCATCAACAATTGCTGAAATTTCTGCTTCTTGGGGGTCTGCGGATAAATCTCTAACTTCAATTCTATCTGCTTCATCAAGAGTAGATGCTTCTTCTTTATCTGAGCCTTTTGGTTCAATATCATCTTTAATTTGTTTAAGAGGATCACTAGTATTATCAAATTTTTTAGAATAAAATTCAGTATCCATATACCATTTTAAAGATTCATTAGGGGAAATAACTTCACCATTAATTAATAAGTTGGTATATTGTTTAGGATTAACATCAGAGAATTCTTTTTTCAAAGATAATAAAACTTTTTGAAATGGGTCTTTTGCTGATTCTTTTCTCATGATAGAATTTTTGCCAACTTCTTCTTCTTTAATATATTTGATAAGAATTTTATCATCCATTGGATATTTACCACTAAATTTTTTAGGTAAAAATTGTTGGACACTTTCAATTTCTAATCTATGTGTAACATAATCTTCAAGTTCAAAGATACCATCTTCTAATACAATACCATCAATATTGATAACAGCATAAAATAATTTATCATAAAAGTCAGCATTAATAGCTTCCCAATCTGCTTCACCTTTTTCTAATTTAAATTTAAATTTAGCAGCTTCTTTTTCATATACTTTGACAACTTTTTTCAAATTTCTGTAAAATTTTCTGTTAAAAGGGATATCTTCATAAAGTTTATCAATTAAATTGCCATTTTGTCTATGGTGTTTTAATACATATCCAAAGTTATCAAATGTTTTCTTCATATGTGCGAAATCATTATCACCTCTTTTCATTGGTTTACCAGTTTCTCTGTCGATATAGAGGTAAAAAATATTAAGAATTTTATTATCTAATTCAGTAAATCTTGGGAAATTTCTATGTGTAAGCATATCAGGGAAAGTATCAAGAGATGCTCTTAATAATTTAAGATATTCGTGTGGTTTAAGAATTGCTAACCAATTGATGGTTTCGGTGTATAAGTTATTACGGATTTTTTGAAAATCTGGATCTTTTTTTCCAGAACTATTGTTTCCAAATGTATTTGCTAATCCAGAAAAGAATCCAGTGGATTTTTTAATTTCTTGGACGGTAGCTGCTTGTGTTCCGAATAATTGAGGAAAAGTAAAATGAATTAAATTATAATAAGATTCAACAAATTTTTGCCAGAATTGTCTTTTATTTTCTGGAATATTTTCATTCCATTTTCTTTTTTGTAAGAATTGTCTTACATAAATCATCCAATTAATAAGTTTTCCTTTAGCTTTTTTATCTTTTCCATATAAGAGATTTTTCATTCTACGATCATTAACTAAAGTTGGTAAAATAATATATAATTTATCGAATGTTCCTAATTTTTTTAAGATTAAATCAAATTGTTCTTCACTATATAAAGATTCATCTTTTACATCTCCAGTAGCATTATCTTTTTCAAGCCACATTAAAGTCATTTCAATAACTTTTTGTTCTCCGCATCCATATCTGAAAGTAGGCATGGATTTATAAATAGCAGCCATAGTTTCCATAAATTTTATTGGAGTTTTGTCAGCGGTAACAGCTAATATTCTAAGAATAGAAGTACAAAGTCCAAGATGTCTTATGATAGCAGGATCTTTTTGAAGAGGAGTAAAGTTTTCAGTAATAGTTTCAATAATATGTATAATAATTTTTTGTGATTTATCTGCGTTAGATTTTTCTAATTTAGCCATTTCTCCTAATACGTATTTTTTAAGAATTGATTGCATAGCGTTATAAAAATCTAAGTCATCATAAATAGTTCTCTCTCCTTCTTTTTTATCTCTCATACTAGTTTCATTTTTGCCAAATACACTTTGTAAATCTTCGATGAAAACTTCAAAAGGATGTTTTTTATCAATTGGTTTTTCTCCATATTTTTCTGCCCATTGATTAAGAATTGTATAGAATTTTCTTTTCTCTTCGAAATCACTATTAATAATTTCATAAATATCACTTCTTTTTTCATCAACTTCCAGACGAATACGAGTTGCGAATCTATGTCCTGCTCCGATTTTAATACCTTCAAGTTCAAGTTTTAAGGCATTATTTAAATCTTTAATACTGCTTTCAAGACGGGAACTACCAAATAATCCTCCAGCAATTTGTATACTGTTATTCATATCTAACATTTAATATATTATATAAATACATATTTTTTTTGATTTTATAGTCATATGAAAAGAGATTAGTAAATTTAACAAAAATTTTTTCATATTATATTATAAAGGTTAAATTATGATTAATATTTATTCTTTATATAAAAAACAACATGAAAAACAAAAAATAAGAATTAGTATTTATGAAAAAGTATTACAAAAATGTCATAAAAGAATTAAATATGTTGCGAATATAGGAAAACAAGAAGCATATTTTATTGTTCCTGAATACATGTTTGGAGTTCCTTTATATAAACAGGTTGCCTGTGTATGTTTTTTAATGATAAAATTAAGAAAAAATGGTTTTCAAGTAAAATATACTCATCCAAATTTTATTTATATTTCTTGGAAACATTATAATGATGAAGCTCAATATAATTATACCCTAAATATTCCACAAATAGAATTTAATAAACCAGAAACAGAAAGTATTAGATATAATGATAGTGATTTAGAACTTCGTCGTCTACCCACAACAATTATTAAAAGAAAGAATATAAATCATTATAAAAATTTAAATGATAAATTAATATCTGATATAGATGTAAATTTAGATTTACCAGATATAGAATCTTCTATAGATAAAAATTTAACAAAAAATTTTTCAAATATATCTTTTAAACCAAAAAATAAAAATATTTCAGAAACACCAAGAGAACAACAATCACGTAGAAGTTCTATTAATCATGAAAGTATTTTAGAGCAATTAAATAGAACTGCTAAATTTTTAGAAAATAATTAAGAAATGCATAATTCATAATGTTCATCATAACATTTTGCTCCAATTTGTTTTGGACCTTCACATTCTGTACTTGTTTTGAGTTTATTACATTTATTTTTACCAATATTTGAACCATAACAAGTATTTGATACTTTTCCTGGAAGAGAACATCCTTTTTTAGCATATTGGTTACAATTAGGGTCAATGTTCTTAAATATTTCTTTATGATCTATTTTTTTTACACTTGGAAAAAATTTCATAATACAAATAATAAGTGTGAATAATAATACGTAAATAATCATGGATTATATATATATTATTAATTTTTTAATTTTGTAAAAGATAATTTATGTTTCACGAATATGATATCTATCATAACGATTATTTTTTCTTTCCTTACTATATCTTATTTTTTATTTTTTTTCTTTTTATAAGTCTTTTTTTTAGTAGAAGTCTTTTTTTCAGTAGAAGTTTTTTTTTCAGTTTTGTCAGTATCATCCTTCTTTTTTTGCCATTCTTTAAAAGATTTAATAGATTTAACGCAATCTTGTTTATTAATATCTTTCTTTTCTTTATTTTTATAATCAAAATGAAGTGGATAGTTATCTTTACCATGTTTAATATAATATTTAGATCTACCACTACCGTGATATAACATAAGTGTTTTACTTAAATAAGTTCCAATATTTTTAGGAAAAAGTTTAATTGCATCATCCACAGTAAGGTCTGATAATAATGTTCCTCTTGGAACAGTAAGATAAAGTGTATCTTTATTACCAAATTCTCCAACTCTAACTCTTGGTCCCCAGTTAGAACTAAATCTATATAAATTTTTACCATTATGTATTCCAATTAAATTTGGATCTTTACAATTTGGATCTGATTTACATTTTTTACGATTTTCATAATATTGTTTCAGTAATACATCAACAGTTTTATTAAAAACATTATAATATTTATCAACTACATCAGTATTCCATTTTTTTTTACCATCAGCAATTAAATCTAAATCACTTTCGATATTGGAAGTATAATTATAATCCATAATTTTAGGAAAATTTTTATTCATATATACGGTAATTTCATTACCTAATGGTGTTAATATAAGTCTATTTTTTTCTGCTCCAATTTGTTCTTTAATAGATGATTTTTTAATAGATTTTGGTGTCATTACAACAGTTATACATTCTTTTTCTATTCCATCAACATTACCTTTATTAACATAATCCTTACGAATAATATTGGATACAGCACCAGAATAGGTAGATGGACGACCAATTCCTAATTCTTCTAATTTTTTAATAAGAGCACCTTCAGTATATCTTCCAATTGGTTTATTATAACATTGTTTAGCATTAATATTAAGCATTTTAACAGTTTCTTTTTCTTTAATGGATTTGCATATTGCGATTTGTTCTTTATCATCTTTTACTTCATATAGTTTTTTCCATCCATCAAAAATAGTTTCATTACAAATTTTAGAGTAATAATCTTTTTTAATACTTTTAATATTAATTTTAATAGTTTTAGAATTATATACCCATTCACTCATTTGAGAAGCAACAGTTCTTTTCCAAATAAGATCATATAATTTTCTCTGTTCAGCATTTTTAACTTCAGTAAAATTCCTTTTAATATCAGTTGGACGAATACATTCATGAGCATCTTGAGAACCTTTAACTTTTTTACTATATTGACGAGCCTTTGGGTATTTTTCCCCATATTTATTTTTAACAAAATCTAAAATATTTTTTTGAAAATCGTCAGATATAACAGTAGAATCAGTTCTAATATAAGTAATAAATCCACCTTGATATAATTTCTGTAATATAGCAGTTGTTTTAGAAACACTATATGGAGATGATCCATTAATAGATGATGTAATAAATGGTGCTGGTGGATTAGTTTTTTTCTCTTTAGATGTAATGGAACCGATGTAATAAATTTTTTTCTGTGTTTTTTTGAAAAAAGCCATTAATTTTTTTTGATCTTGAAATTTAGAATTTAGGTTACAATCAACTAAATTTTTTTTTGATATTGTTTTAAAATTACCTTTAACTAAAAATTCAAAACCACCACCATGTTGTACGATTTCTTGTTTTCTATCATAAATAAGTTTAGTAGTTACAGATAATACTCTTCCAGCACTTGCTTTTTTTTGAATATATTTCATTGTTAAAGGTGAAACTTTGTATCCAATTAAACGATCAAGAACTCTTCTAGCAGTTTGTGAATCAACATATTTTTGATTAATTGTTTGTAAATTATTAAACGCATTTTTAATTGCTGGTTGAGTAATTTCATTAAAGACCATTCTATTTTTATATTTTTCATCTAATTTTAATAAAGTAGATAAATCATAAGCTATTCTTTCACCTTCTCTATCTTGATCTGTTGCTAAAATAACATTTTTTTTACCAAACTTTCTTGCATAAGATTTAATACTATTTACTGTTTTAAGATTATTTTCATCATCAATTATTTGAAAATCAGGTTTATATCCTCCAGTAATATCAATAGATAATTTTTTATATGGTAGATTTTTAATATGACCAACAGATGCAATAACTTTAAAAGTTGTTCCTGGAAAAGATTGAGTAAGATATTTTTCAATCTTTGTGCATTTTGAAGGTGATTCGACAATAACTAAAAACTTTTTTTTTGTCATCTCAAGTCTTTTACTAATACTTTATAATAAGAAATCAATTTTAAATAATTAAATTACTAAAATGATTAAATAGTTTAAAATATTTCTATATAATAATTATAAAAATGAACGATATTGATTCTCAGCAAGTTTATAAATTAGAAAATGATTTTGGTATTGAAGAAGAAACAAAAGCAAATAATTATTCTCAATTTAAATTAATGAAAGAAGATCATACAATGGGTAATTCTATTCAAACGGAATTATTAGAAAATAAAAATGTAATATTTTCAGGATATAGAATTCCTCATCCATTGAAAAAAGAATTATATATAAAAATTAAAACTAAATCAACAACTAAACCAAAGAAAGAGTTAATTAAAGGAATTAAATCATTACAAAGTAAAATAAAAAAGATAAAAATAGAATTTAAATCATCTATATCTAAAATTAAATAGAAATTATTAAATATTTTATATTAATAATATTAATGATACTCAATAAAGATATTATTAGTATAATATTCAAATATTTGGTAAAATGTTGTGAATGTTTAAAATATACTACCGCCAAAAATAGTGACTATTGTCATAAATGCCTTTGGTATAAAAGATCAAATACATATTATTGTTCGAATTGTAGTACTAGACGATTACACTTCGATATGTGTCACGAATTTTGGTTATGTATGTGTGGACGTTGTTTGACTGATGAAATATTAGGGTTAATGAATAGAGAAAACTTTCAATAAAAAAATATATTAATAATAATATATATTATATTTCAATATGAATTTATGTAGTGAAGAAAAAAAAACTCAATTTGTAGATAAGACAGAAGAAGAGCAAAAAGTAGAAGAAAAAATTACTCATAAATATCAAACTAAATTTACATTAGAACATAGAATGAATGAATGTCAAAAAATTAGAGCAAAATATCCAGACAGAATTCCAGTTATTATTGAAAAATCAGTAACTAATTCTGGAAAAATACCAAATATGGATAAACATAAATTTTTAGTTCCAGCAGATATCACTATAGGACAGTTTATGTATGTTTTAAGACAAAGAATTAAATTACCATCAAAAGTCGGTATGTTTTTATTTATTAACAATAAAATGCTTTCTACTTCAACTTTAATGGGCGCAATTTATGATGAAGAAAAAAATATCGATGATTTTCTCTATATAACATTTTCTGGTGAAAATACTTTTGGTAATTAAATACATATAAAATCCCTTTAAAATTGAATTTATCTTTTGTTACTATAGTGAAAAGATGTCTACTGGCGAAAATACTAACGATTTTAAGGAAAATAATATGTTTGTACCAAATTTATGCGATAAAACAAAAACTTCTTCATTTGAAGAACTTTCTACTAATGCGTCAAATCAAAGTAATGTCACTAACAATCATTTGCAAAATGATATAAATCATTGTGTGAATAAGTCAAAAAAGAATAAGACAAAAAAGAAGAAAATTTTTTGTATTCAATGTTACAATATGAATGGGAAAAGAAAACGTTTACGACTTATGACTCAATTCTCTTGTAAATATTGTAATCTTATGTTCTGTAACTCTCATCGTTTTATGGATGAACATAATTGTTCTAAAGTAGATGTAGCAAGGGAACAATATAGACAAGAATTACTTAAAAGAAATCCTGGATGTGTCAGTAAAAAAATTACTCATATATAAAAATATGGGTGATATAAAAAGATTATCGTTTATTTAAAAATAAATAAACGATAACCAGTCCCATAACAAAATGGTATTTGAATTCTTTAAAGTAATTAAATATCTTTATATATAGTAATATATTCTCATATATATGTTTTCTGGAGAGAAAATTTTTTTTTTATTTGATTTAGAAACGAATGGATTACCATATTTATCAGATATGAATTATAAGTTTACAAATAATTGGCCACATACCGTCCAAATAAGTTGGGGATTGTACACAGAAACCGGTAGAAATGTATCATTTCATAATTATATATTAAAGCCTACTAATTTCACCATAGATAGAGATTCTACTAAAATACATGGCATTACTCAATCCATTGCTAAAAGGAAAGGTATAAATTTTAGAGATTTCTTAGATGATTTAGAAAAAGATTTACAACAATGTCATTTTATTGTTGCACATAATTTAAACTTTGATAGAAATACGCTTTTATCGGAATTTACAAGACATGATAGAAATGATTTAGTACAATTATTCGAAAGTAAAACTCATATTTGTACTATGAAAGAAACAACAATATTTTGTCATCTTGGTTCTCCAACAAGCGGATATAAGTGGCCTAAATTAGCTGAACTTTATGAGAAGTTATTTAATCGCAAATTAAGAAACGCACATGATGCGGAACATGATGTAAAAAATTTAGCAAAATGTTTTTTTGAACTAATAAAAAAAAATATACTAAGATTCTAATATATTTTCTTCCCCAGTAATCATAATTAGTGGAGTGGTTACGTTGTTAGATTGTATTATATTTTCGGTTGGTATAATTGATTCATTATTAGATGGTTCAATTATATTATCTTCTGTTGATTTAATATTTTTATATTCTTCTATTTGTTGATGTTGAAGTAATTTAAGAATTGTATCTATTTTTTGTTCTAATATATCCATTCTTTTCTCCATTATATCTTTATTAGATACAGTTTCTTTTTTATGTGGTTTATTTAGTATATTTTCAATAATATATTTTTTAGAAGTATCATAGCCATTTTGGAACAATCGAATTTTTAAACTTTTTTTATTTTGAAAATCTAATAATGGTTCATCACAAATTAAATCAATTATCTTATAGTTTTGTTGATTTACAATTAATCTTTCCATTTTAGCAATTTGTTTTCTTGATCCACCAACAATATTACTAATGAAACTATCAATTCCTTTTATAGGTGTGAATGTAGTTATTGATGACTGAATTATATTTATTCCTAGAAATGTTTCTGGGTCACCAAATAATTTGATAGGAAAATGTTCAAAAGTTGAACCATCTATCATATGTTTTCGTTGATATTTTTGTGAAGTGAAATAGAATGGAAGGGATATAGACATCCTTACAGCATTAATTATCTTAAGATTTGGTGCTGTTTGATAATCAAAATAATGGGTTGTTTGATCATTTACACAAGCAGATGATATAATTAATTTTTTTCCAGTCAATTCATAATGCTCTTTAAAAGTTAGATTCTTTTTACCAGAATATTTTTTAAAAATTTTAATGAATTGTGTCATAAATTTTTTTCCACAATCTAATCCAAATTTAGTTAATAAATGTTCAATCTCAATATGAGCACAAGTTGCTACATTAAAATCAAAAAAAGAATTGTACAGATCCTTCCATGATACACCTAATGATAAAGCAGTTGCAACCATAGAACCAATGGATACACCAATTATCGTATCAATTTCATCTAATAAATTATATTCCTCTAAAGTTTTTAAAACACCACTAAAAGACATTCCACGAGTTCCTCCTCCAGAAAAATAAATAGTTTTTATTTGTGTCATTTGTTACGTTATTTTTTTATAAGTTTTTTTTGTTAGAAACGCAAAAATATACTTAAATATTAGATTAGGATATTATAGTATAAAAAACAACAATGACCGAATTAAAAAACTATCTTGATATAGAAGATATTGAAGTTGGGATTGATGAAGCAGGATTAGGATGTGTTGCTGGCTCTTGTTTTGTTAGTGGTGTAATATTACCTAAAGAATGCCCTAATAAAGATTATATAAAATTATGGACTAGTATTAAAGATTCAAAAAAAGTAAAGAAAGAAAAAAGATTTGAGTTGGCAGATTACATAAAAGAAATTGCTTTAGATTGGACAGTTGTTGAAGTAACTAATAAGCAAATTGATAAAACAAATATCTTAAAAGAAAGATTAAATGCTTATCATAAAGTAGTTAGACAACTAATGATTGAACCAGATAATATATTAGTAGATGGTGATAAATTTAATCCCTATCCAGGAATTCCTCATATATGTATAGAAAAAGGTGATAATAAATTTAAAGCAATCGCAGCTGCTTCTATTTTAGCAAAAACTTCTAAAGATAACCATGTTATGAAATTGCATACAGAATATCCAGTATATTCTTGGGATACAAATTGTGGTTATTTAACTAAATCTCATAAAGAAGCCATTTTAGAATATGGTATAACACTATATCATAGAAGAACATTTGGAATTTGTAAACAATGGAGAAGTTTGCCACAAAATTATCTATAATTTGTATATACGGTATTAAATAGATATATCAAAACAAAATCTACTCATTATATATATATTAGTATTATTATGAGTATGAATTTCATGAAAGGAATGGCAGAAAAAATGTCACGTATAGGAAGGTCTTTTTCAGATGAAATGGATATAAAAGCAGATGATGCTATTGAAGATATGAAAGATATGCTTAAGAACGATGAAAAAGTTATTGCTAAAATACAAAGAAATCAAGCAAAGAATCAATTAAAATTAATAAATAAAGCAAGACAAGAAGAAAGAAGAAAAACTATACGAGAATTAAAAGATAAAAATTTTATTTCAAAGCCAAAAGTATCAAGAAAAAAGCCAAAAGTATCAAGAAAGCCAAAAGTATTCAAAAAAGTAAAAAAGTCAAAAACTAAGATAGTTAAACCTTCAAAAAATGTCCAACAAAAAATGGCATCAATCGCACAACTTAAAGGACCTAAAATAACTAAACAAAAAGTTAAACCTATGGAAAATGCTAAAAGTGCTAAACAAAAAATGGCTGCATTATCACCAAAGAAAGTAAAAATAGTAGAACAAATTCCGATTTTTCAAATAGCAAAGGATGTTGTCAAAAATGCTACAAATACTAAAACAGATACAATAC
>Ga0310345_10002188_pt1 | contig 20202 bp, 26 predicted proteins | sample HC15DNA20500_MG_FD_204667 | JGI IMG/M metagenome (GOLD analysis project Ga0310345, IMG submission 204667) | Marine microbial communities from station ALOHA, North Pacific Subtropical Gyre - HC15-DNA-20-500_MG | ecosystem: Environmental > Aquatic > Marine > Oceanic | place: Pacific Ocean: North...
GTCATCCAGACAGCCTCGGGATCGTAGATCGGAGCCTCTCCCTCCGATCGGGCATTGGATGCTGCGCGCAGTGATGATTCAACACACGCCGAAGATGATGAAGACGGCCGAAACCCGATTGCTCGCGTCGGCTCTGCTGATCCTGCTCTTGCTGACCACTTGCGGAGTAGCCGACCAGAGCTGCGGCGATGGGACCTGCGCGGACAACGAGAACCCGATCAGCTGCCCTGAGGATTGCGCCGCGATCGGGAGCGATTCGGCCCCGGGTCTTCGTTACGTCTCCTTCAGCGGCAGGATCGAGACGCAGTACAACCGCCAGCGTTTGTCCCGGAACGGCGGCGACGGGTTGACCGTCTTCGAGTACAGCGGTGAATACCGTATCGGGCTCTGGTTTCCCATGGCGGGAGGAACCGCCTTACGACAAGAAAACATGCTAGCTCTCACGGAGCTCAAGGATCTCGCATTCGGCACCGCAGTCGACTGCGAGTGGATTCCCGACGAGAACGCATTCCAGCCCCTGGCGTTCAAGCTCAGAGCATCACTGCAGATCGGCGCCGGCGACGCGTCGGGTAGAGCCTCCGATCTGCTGAGGTACCGTCTCGTAGACATGCCCACCAAGGTCATCGAGGGTACCGTCCGCTGCCCAAAGAGTGACGGAACCTGGAGCACGACAAATCTGTGGGACCCCGCTGCCATTCCACAGATGCTTTCACTGTTCGCCCGCCCGCTCGAGACCCCTATTCGCCTCGACGTGGCGGTGACCAACGTCATCGAGAGGCTCGCAGCCACCCTCACCGGTGAGGACATCTCGCAGCAAACTCTGGGATGGGTCAGCGACACTCCGCAAGGAGCGCTCACCTACGAAATCGTCTCGCCGCTCGGCAAGGGGCGGCATCGGTAAGGTCTACCGCTCTCGCGACACCAACCTCCTTGGAGACTCCATGAGACGAACCCTGCTGACTCTTTCTCTCCTGTCCCTCTCGGTCGCCTCCTACACTCTCGGCACGTCGCGCGAAGGCATTTCTCTGGGATATAGGCTCTCGGCCTGAGATGCTGAGGCGACGGCGGAAACCACCGCGAAAGAGAACTTCCAATATCTTGACGGACTGAAACGACAGGACACACCCCGCTGCTAGAATTCTCCCGTATCCGGGTGAGCCGATGAGGTTTGCATGACAGGGGGAGGGGCACTAAATCTCTGGGAGGTAACGCTCCTCGGATCGAGAGGCCAGCTTTTCTTTTCGTCCTAGAGATGGGTCGGTCTGAAATTGAGGGTCACAAAACATGCCAGGACCAGCTAAGAAGCCGGAGACCAGGATCGACATGCGCTGCTGTACGAATGGATTATTCCCACCTGTTTTCATTTGATCAGCTCTGAGTTCGAGAAACCACAGTCCCGAATCAGGTTCGGGAAAACTGGCCCAACCCTCAAGAACGTCAAGCCCAGCCAGCTGACTCCTGGGAGATGTTCCCAATGGTTGGTGCAGAGTGCTCCTCGATCTTTTCAGGAATTCCTGTTACGGGAAACCTCCAGCCTATCACTGAGGCACATTGAGCAGGGTTTCTAGGAAGCGACCATCGTGGCGGGCGAGCAGCTCTCAGCGAAGGATAACAACCCACTTGAGGCGCTGATGATCGCCGCAGAAACAGCTTCAAACTGCACGGGTGATTGTGAGGAGAAGAAGTCTCAGTTCCCAGCCCTTCTTCAGCACGCCTCGCCTCGCGATACTCAGTTTGCAAATGAGCTTCTGATTGTTTTCCGGGAGCAGCCGTCAATCGGAGTTAAGGAGGCCAAAAACCTCGTCACAACCAACCTCGGCCTGACCCAAGACAATAAGCGCCAGATCCTTATCCGCTTGCGAAAAACTGCCGCCGCGGCCAGCTGTTCCTGTTTTTTGTAACGCTTCCCACCTAATTAGGTAGAGGGAAAGGGAATTCCCTCTGTCATCTGCTCTTAAACAGGAGAGTCAGTGCCACTCTTCTTGACCATCCTGGAAGGGGAAAACTCGGAAGAGGCAAGGCCGATCATAGCCAGCGGCGATAGCCGACTGATTCAAGCAGTGGCGGCTGAGCTTTCTCGGCGTTTGGGTGACGAGGAGACACCAAGTCTCCGGGGCTTGCAACTCATGAAGGATTATAACCCAAAAGGAACAAGGCAGAAGAATAGTGGCGCAGGCTGGTTGAACGGCTAGCTCGTTTGCGCAACAAGAAGGTGCGGGATTTCATCTCGGATCGACGGCGGTAAGACTCGGATGGAACGAGTTCACAATAGGTTTACGAAGATCCCGAACAACGTCCTCGAAAAGTTGCTGGGGCTCCCTTTGTCGGGTTCTCAGCTAAGACTCGTTTTCGCCGTACTTCGGAAGACGCTGGGCTTCCAAAAGAAGCTGGAGAGGATCGGGACAGCTGAGGTCCGACGGCTGACGGGTCTCCATTCAAGGACCATAATGAAAGAACTCCAGAAGCTGCGGTCATGGCACATCGTCAAGCAGATCGAGCCGTCATCGCCAGGTCGATCAGCAACCTGGAAACTGAATGTTGATTTAAGCGAGTGGCAAGTAGTCGAAAGACTACCAGGTGTGAGTCGACTGACTAACACCAGGTGTGAGCCAAATGACTCACTCCCTGGTAGTCAAATGACTCCCTCAAGTGGGAGTCAATCGGTTACCCCTAAAAAGAAAAGAAACTCTTAAAAAAAAGAGAAAGAAACGGCTCGTCCACCGGAGTGGACGAACGCTTCCATCCCCTTATTGATTTCTTTTTCAAGCGATAGGGGCATAGACCTGGTACCTGACAAGAGCGATTTTACAGCTGTCAAGACACTGCTGGACGCTACCAGGAACAAACCCGAGTTCACCCTCGATTACTTGAAGGCGTCGGCCCGATTATTCATTATGAGCCGCGAAACATTCTGCAGGGGTCTGGGCCACCCCTTCAGGTACTGGGCCACGAACGTCAATGGTTTCATCCCGGAGAAAACACATGGTAAGAGCCAGCCAAGTTTCCCCTGGGCAGGGATGCCCGCCTACGTCCCGAAGCGATGACGTGACAGCTCAATGCCCCCACTGTCGCGGTGCTGGCTGGGTAGTGGTTACGACGGGACGCGTAAAGCTTTGCACCTGCAAAATCCAAGCTCGAAAGAGGACACAGCTTCTGTCCTTGTCGCCCAAGTTTCGCGGCGTTTCGCTTGAAAACTACCATCCCAAGAATGAGACGCAGCGTGTTGCCCGAGAGCGCCTGTTACAGGAACCTGATGGTAACTATTTCATCTTCGGTGACTACGGCGCTGGGAAGACGCATGTCGCAAGTGCCCAATTCAAGATCCAGATCGGAAATAAGAAGGTTCTCTTCAAAACCACCAACGAGCTGCTGTACGAGCTTCAGCAGATGGAAATGGATTCCGAGTATATCGCCCCTGCATGGCAACTGCTCGATGAGAGGGGACATCTGTTCTGGGATGATGCAGACAAATTCAAGCTCACCGAGTTCAAAGCGGAAGCGATCTATAACCTGATCGACAATCTGTACCGGAGGCAAGTGGGGCTCACAGTTACCAGCAACCTGAGCTTGCGTGATCTCACGGACAAGGTCCGTCCGGCTGTTGTTCGACGTATCGACGACATGTGCGAGGTCATCGAACTGAGAGTCTGATCAATCTGAACAAAAAAGCACACGGCCAAGAGCTGCCACGAATGATCGGAAAGCCCGTCCCAACCAACAGTGCTTCGGAAAGGAGACCTCCCCTGAAGGTTGACCTATATAGGTGAGAGCTTACGCTGGAGATAGTTCCGAGAGGACGAGCCAAACGAAGTTCGCGGAAGCGAGCGGTCATTTTCTCCGGGGGCGCAAATACCGAACCGAGCCGTGGAAGAACTTCCCCAAGGCACCGTTAGTGTGCGCGACATTCTGAAGTACTTCGACCGCGACAGGTATCTCAGCTTGTCCGATTCCGTGGAGTATCTTTGCCTTTCTGAACGCACCGTGCGTGGGCTTCTCCCCGAGATCCCACACTTCCGAGTAGGCAAAAAACTACTGTCCAAAAAGTCCGAGCTGGATCAGTGGATGGAGCATTTCCGAGAGGACCCAGGTGATCCGGATGTGAAGGGAATAGCAGATGAGATCGTTGAAAGGTTGTTGGGATGAGCTTGATAAAGTCCCAGAGTTGTCGTCAATCTGTTCCCCAAAACAGGGGGAGAAAAATGGGCGTGAAGGTTCGAGAAAAAGTCGCGGCTTCGGGCGTGTGCTGGGTATTCATCAACCATCAAGGAAAGCGGGTTTCCAAGAAGGTGGGAACCGGGAAGGCAGCGCTGAAGGTAGCTCAAGAGATCGAAGCACGGATCACCCTGGGTCTTTTGTAACAGGGTAGGTAATCTCGCTGACATGCAGAATGTCAAGAATCGCTACTTCTTTAAGTGTCTGGAACGTTCAGGACTTCGTCGTATTCGCTTTCACGATCTGAGGCACAGCTTCGCGACTCTTCTCATAACAAATGGGGAGTCACCAGCATATGTTCAGAAGCAGCTTTGACATTCTAGTATCAAGCTGACCGTGGATATCTACACTCACTGGTTTCAGGGTCAAAACAGACAGGCTGTCAACAAACTTCCGTCAATAGAATCCGCTTCGAATTTCGACCAAGAAAGAGACGACACTCGGCAACATAAATCCGGTCTTGCTAGCGTCGCATGCTCCCACAATTGATTAAAGAACCGCGTCTCCTAAGTGTTTGAGCTGACGACGTCAATTGGCGCTGCAAAGAAGTCCGAAACAATCTGATGTGTCCCGGAACGAGACGTTTCCGTAGGGTGCGGAAAGTTCGCTTCCTTGCTGCTTTATGCAGGATTACGCCGGGTGTAAGTCCTTTAAGATCAACGAATTCAACACTTAGGAAACAACTGATAAGCGTGAGGTCGATAGTTCAAATCTATCTAGGCCCACCAAATGCCTAGACCCTGGCTAGGGACCGGTTAGATTGGTGTGGCCTGCTCGAACCAGCCACGGATCCCGGTAGGGATTCGATCAGCACCACTCCTGGATGTCACCGTTTCGTGTAGACTTGTAATCTGACGCGTTTCACATGAGATCCGGAGATATGAAGAAGGTGCGGAGGAGAATAGACATGATAGGAAGCAAACAGGCCTCTACCTACTTGGTCGCCCTGTTCGCAATGGTGACGTTGTCTGGTTCAGCAATGGCAGGTGCCCCAGACACGGCAGAGATACCCACGCTTTCTGAATGGGGACTCATCATTATGAGTATCTGCTTGCTCAGTCTGGGCTTACGAGCTCTCCTGAGACGTAATCTGTCAGGTTCTCGGTAGACGCAGCCAGATTTCAACTCAGGTACTGTGCGCTGACGCGTGAGGCATCAAGGAGGAGAATCAACATGGGAAAGAGCGAACGATACTTTGCTTATGCTTGCGCCCTGTCTGCAGTTTTCATGATGTCCGGTGCAGCCTTGGCAGGAGTCAATGGTCATGCCGTAGAAGAGATACCCACCCTCTCGGAATGGGGATTTGTCATTATGGGCATCGGTTTGCTCAGCCTGGGAGTGCGATTTCTCCGTAGACGCGGCGCGTCAGATCCTCGTTAGACACGATCTGTTAGATTCTGACTCAGGCCTGGTAACGATCCGGGCACCCAACCAACCCGCTTAGCCGGCTCGCGCATCGACTGATGACGACAGTACAGAGAGTCCGCGTTCCGGCGTCCATCCTCTATGCGATTCTTTACTTGTACTGCTCCATGCCGAAGCTTGTCTGGCTGGGTCCTGGCCTAGTGCTGGTACTGCTGGGTCTTGTCCTGAGGGTGTGGGCGGCAGGCCATCTGAAGAAGTTTCAGGGGCTGACTGTCTCCGGTCCCTATCGACGGACTCGCAATCCCCTCTATCTGGGTTCGTTCTTGGTCGGGTTGGGGTTCACCGTGGCGGGTGCCCAGCCCTGGCTGATAGGGTTGTTCTTGCTCCTCTTTTTCGCACTCTATTTTCCGGTGATCAAAATGGAGGAGCGGGAAATGGAGGGATTGGGAGATTCCTATAAAGCCTATCGAGCCGCTATCCCTCGCTTTCTCTCCCTGCCCGGCCGCCGACGCGTGCTGCCTCCGGAGGCGACTGCAGCGGAAGGGCGTGAATTCCAGTGGGAAAGAGTGATCTCGAATCGTGAGTATCGGGCCGTTGTGTGGGCCTTGATTCTGGGGTCAGCGATCTTGATAAAGTTTCAACTGGCCCGGGGAAGCCTATGAACCACCCGCGCTAGGTGGGCTAAGGAGCCTGGAAATTGACCTTGCCGTCAGTCCCATCGCAGAAGGGTTTGTTCTGTGACTCGCCACATCGACACAGCGCACATCGTGTGGGTCCTTTCGATCTACGCCATCGGCGCTCTCGATGGTTAGCGGACCCTGGAGCAGCAACGGGCCGTTGGGGGCCGAGCGGACCTTCAATTCTCCTTTTTCGTCTTGCGGCTTTCCCGAGCCGCCTACTTGGACATCAAGACCGCCAGGATCAGAGAACTTCGTCTCCAGGTGAGTGTTGTCGCAAAGGGTTTGTTCTGGGAACTGCCGCAGCGGCACAGTGCGGCCCGAGTTTCCCTGAGAGCGCTGCCATCAGGCAGGCTCAGTGTAAGGTCGCCCTCAAAGATAGATGGGGCCATTCGCCGCAATTGAGACGGAATTGCGATCTGGAGCGGCTTCGCTCTTACCTCCATCGTGACGCTCAAAATGCAGGGCTCCGGTGGGACACTTGAGGGCCGTCTCCGCGATCTTGCTGGGATCGCCCTTCCTGGCGTCGATTCAGGGCCTGCGCTCGGGATCAAAAACCCCAGGCACCCCGTGGACACACTCAGCCACATGGATGCAGCGCTTGACGGCGTAGGTTATGGTGATTCCGTCAGACGAGTACTCGCGGAGTTTTCCAGACATGAGATTTCCTTCAGTGAGGGGGCGTTTCCCTCCGTCCGTAGCGTTATTGTCAACGACTTGTTGTTGCATTCCATCTTGAATCAAGTTCTGCAAGCAGGATCATGCGAGAAAGAAGCTTTGGTCGGGGTTAGCAAGAGTTCTGCTGTTGTCCGACTCTCTCCTCGGAACTTGGCCTCATGTTGCTAGCGAGTCAAGTCGTTCGCGGCTCTGCCGGACTTGGCTCGCGACTTGCGACCCTTGGTTCCCAGCTACTCGAATCCGCACCAGCCCATTACCGTTAGCGCATAGATCTTGAGGGCATCCACGATCTGGTCCAGTTCCAGGTATTCATCGTAGCAGTGGGCTCGGCGATAGTCGCCCGGACCCATGAGTAGAGAGGGAACTCCGCACTCCTGATAGAAGCGGCCGTCACTCACGGGCTGCCACGTCATATGGGGCGCGGGCTGTCCCAGAACGGCTTCATACGCCAGTCCTGCGGTCTGGACCAGGGGATGATTCCGTGAAATTTGAAACGGCGGCCAGTCCAGCCTCCACTCAACCTCGGGTGGGTGCTCGCGCAACCAGGAATCCTGCCGGGAAATGCTTTGGATTTTCTCCTCTACCTCTGTCCGGACCGATTCGTAACTGTCTCCTGGATGTCTCCAGACGGCGGCGCCCAGCTCGCAGTGATCGGCGACAAAGAAGGGCACTTCAATTCCTTTGGGATGACCATGAATCCAGGCTGTGATGATCGACGAGTAACCTTCGGGCGTAAGCCCAGTCGGATCGACCCGGCTCGTAGCCCATTGCTCATCCAGATCTAGTAGGCCCTGGTAGATTGCGTTGGCCTTTCGAACGGCGTCCACACCCACCTCGTGTCCTTCGTAGCCTCTACGGTAGGTGCGGTAGCCCATGGCCGCATGCACTGGCTTTCCCTTGACGACGATGTGGAGCCAGGACACTCCACCCGAGGCGACACAGATGCCGTGGGGGTGGGGAGGAGCCGAGGACTCGCAAACCACACATGCATCGGTTTTGTAGCGGGTGTTCTTGGGGACAAAGTATCCTGGACCGTGGGTCTTCCCGTCCATTGTCTCCTCGCCCACGGTGGCGTGAAGCTGAAGTTCTCCCTTGAGTTGGTAGCCGGAACGCCGAATCGTTTCCAGCGCCTTGACCATGCAAACCAGGGGACCCTTGTCGTCCGTCGATCCGCGGCCCCAGAGTTTCCCGTCCGCTATTCTGGCGCTGAAGGGATCCTCCCACCTCCACTCTTCATGGGGTCCGGTGGGTACGGTGTCGGTGTGGGCGTTGAGGGCCAGGGATCGGCCTTCGCCATTGGCCGGAAGGATCCCGATCAGGTTCGGCCTCAAAGGCTCCTTGGCCTCCATTATCGTCTCAGCGCCCAGCGAATCCATGACCGGCCGCAGAAACTCGGCCACCCTCTTTTCCCCTCCGAGGGTCATGGGAGCATCGTACATCTTGGTGTAGCCGCGCTCCTCATACAGTTTGGCGTAGGCATAGCTTGGGCTCTCGCTGGGGATACGGACCAGATCGCGAATCAGCTGAACTGTCTCTTCGTACAATCCTTCGGCCGCTTCTTCTATTCTGCGACAGACCTCATCTGTTATCTCCATCAAGAACCTCCGTTGAGGAATCAATCTGCATCAAACGAACGTGTTCAAAGTCTCCAGACCTCGAACCCTGCCTGCTGGAGCAGGTGACGGGAAAACTGCGATCTCACGTCGATGAAGGGAGTGCCGAGTCCTGATTTCTCCGCCAGCTTGTCCAGGTCGACCTCGAGTACCTGCCGGTGGGGGACCGCGGCAACGATTGCTGAGAGCTTCGGCAGCGCCTCCCAGCCAACCAGGTCGATGCCGTATTGAGTCCGCGCTTCCTCGGGACTGGCGACGGGATCCCATACCAGTACCTCGACATCAAAGGATTCGAGCTCTCGTACCAGATCCACTACCTTAGAATTGCGCAGATCGGCACAGTCTTCCTTGAACGTCAGCCCCATGACCAGAACAGGCATGCCGTCGTGGCGTCGGGCCTTGATCAGCTTCTTGACGGTCTGCTGGGCGATGTATCTGCCCATGCTGTCATTAATGCGCCTACCCGCCAGAATGACCTCTGAGTGATAGCCGACCGTCTGGGCTTTGTGAGTCAGGTAATAGGGATCGACGCCGATGCAATGTCCCCCGACCAGCCCGGGTCGAAAGGAGAGAAAGTTCCATTTGGTTTCCGCGACCCTGAGGACATCCTGAGTATCGATTGCCAGCCGATTGAAGATAATGGCCAGCTCATTCATCAGGGCGATGTTCAGGTCACGCTGGGTGTTTTCAATCACCTTTGCTGCTTCGGCCACCCTGATACTGGGAGCCGGAAAGACACCTGCCTCCGTTATCTGGCCATACAGCCTGGTCATGACCTCCAGCGTCTTCTGATCCTGTCCCGCGACCACCTTCACGATCTTTTCGAGGCTATGTTCGGGATCCCCTGGATTGATGCGTTCCGGAGAGTAGCCTACTGTGAAGCCAGAACCGCATTTGAGACCCGATTCCTTTTCCAGAACTCCCACGCAGATTTCCTCGGTGACCCCCGGGTACACAGTGGATTCGTAGACGACGATGGCTCCCTTCTTCATCTGATTCCCTACGGTCCGACTCGCCTGAATCAGAAAGGTCATATCCGGTCGCTCGGCTTCATCGATGGGCGTGGGGACGGCCACGATGAAGAAATCCACTTCCTGTAGCTGGGCGGGATCCATGGTGAAGACCAGCTGGGTCGCTTGTTTAAAGGCATCCGTCGGCATCTCTCCGGTGGGATCGAAGCCCTGTTGGTAGGCTGTGACCTTCTTTTCTGAAATATCGTAGCCAATGGTCCTATTGGTACGTCCAAAAGCGAGGGCAACGGGCAGCCCTACGTACCCTAGTCCAATGACAGCGACCGTCTCCTGTTGCTTCATATGAGTGCTCTCCCAGACAATACTATTCCCTGATCTCCCCTAGAAGCCTGCGCGGCAGCAATTGATCTACTGCGAAAACGGTAGAATCGGCCCATATTTCCCCGATTTTTCCACGAATAGAAAAACTAGGCGCGTCGAAATCGAGAAAATCTGGCCTCGATTCCCCGCTTTCTCGCTACGATCATTTCTACCGCGCAGATTCCTAGATCCCGTTTTCTCGATCAGGGGCCAGGGTCAAAAATCAGCGTTGCTCCAGGTAGTGGGTTTTTACCCAGTCCAGAGCCTCCTTTTTCGAGATCAGGCTTCCTTCCAGCTGCCGATCCTCCACCGTATTCAGGATCTCCGAAAACAAGGGACCTGGTTCTAGTCCGAGCTTGATCAGGTCGTGTCCGCTGATGAGGCGGGCCGGTCTGAGGGTCTCCTCACCTAGTTCCAGCAACTTCTTGCGACAGAAGTCATAATTGGATAAGTCTCCGTGGCTGGCCAAGCAGTCCAGCCGATGCAGCTCCAAATGATCGTCGACGTTCTCCCTCCGAAGAAAGCGCTTCAGGGTACTCTCACGCATCTCCTTGACATGAATAAAGCGGAGATGATCCTTTACCAGATTGACTACACCGTCAACTATGTCGTTGGAGAGCCGCAAACGCCGGCAGATCCTTCCCGCCATTTCGGCGCCCAGCTCGGCATGACCGTCAAAGCGGATCCGCTCCTTGACCTTAAAGGTGGGAGGCTTTCCGACGTCGTGCAGGAGAGTTGCAAGGGCCAGGGTCTGACTTCGACAGCGGGAGCGAGAAAACAACAAGCGGGTGTGCTCCAGGACATCTCCTTCCGGGTGAAACTGAGGGGGCTGGGCGACTCCATCCATGGCTGCCACTTCGGGAAGAATGGTGTCTAGAATCCCTGTGTCGAACATCAGCTTCAGTCCACGGCCGGGGTCGGGTCCAGTGAGGATCTTGAGAAGCTCGTCCCGGATCCGCTCCCAGCTGATGCGCCTGAGTTGGTCCGCAAACCTGTCCAAATGGAGATAGGTGTCCAATTCGATCTCGAATCCGAGCTGACAGGCGAATCGAATTGCCCGAAGAATACGCAGCTTATCCTCTTTCAAAGTCTGTTCGGGTCTACCCACGGTGCGAATCAGCCGGCGAGCCAGATCCTCTTTTCCGCCGTTGTAGTCGATGACCTCACCGGTCAGCGGATTCAGGAAGAGCGAGTTGATGGTGAAGTCACGCCTGAGGGCATCCTGGCGGGCATCGGAGAACTCGACCTTCGAAGGATGACGTCCGTCTTCGTAGCCGGAATCGCTCCTGAAGGTGGCTACCTCGTAGTTAGTCTGGTCCAGTACAACAACGATCACGCCAAACTGCTTCCCGACACCGACCGTTTGAGGAAACAGTCCCTCGACTACGTCAGGAGCCGCTGACGTCGCGATATCGATGTCCGCGATTTCCCTGCCCAGGAGGAAATCGCGCACGGCTCCTCCAGCAAAATAGGCCTTATAGCCTTGCTTCTCGAGCCGACGTGAGATCGCCAACGCACCCCGCAGGAGAACTGGATCAGCAGATTTAAGCAATTCCGCCCCGTAGGAAAAATTCCAAGATACAAACAAACACCAAGATACACGCACCAAGATACAGGCACCAGAATACAAACAGCCTCTCAAGCCCTAAGTGGAATTGGGTGCTTGGAATTTGAGATTTGTTTGTATCTTGTTTCTTGTATCTTGAGATTCTTCCTGGGTACCGGACTCAGGTGTGAATGGTGACTTGGCCAGCCTCTATCTTGACGGTCTTGATGCGGTAAGGCATCTCGAAGGGTTGGTTGGGGTCGAAGGGGGGGGCATGAGAGCGAGCGACCGAGGTCAAGACAGTCTGGACAAACGCTGGCGGGACTGTAACTCCGTTGAAGAGCATGGTCTTGGCTCGATAGGTCCCAACTCCGTCCTCGACGATGAACTCTCCTGCGATTTCGACTTTGGGGTGGCTCCCCGCCACCTGGAGAAATAGTAGAACCGCGAAGTCCTGCTGTCCCAGGTCGAGCTCGTCCATATCTATGTCGAGTGTGGTGACCAGGTTGCTGTGTTGCTTGAGACGCACGGCCAAGGCGTCAACTCCCTTGTATTCGTTTTTCTCCAGCTGGGCTTCAAAGTATGCATTCAGGTCCGATTCTGCCAGGGTATAAGTCTTGGATTGAGGCTTCTCCGACTTTTCGTTCTCTTGAAGATCTTTGAGAACCTCTTCAACTCTTGCGACACCTGGGTCTACTCCGGTGTCCTGGGAATAGGTGGGCAGACTCAGGGCGCTCGGCACTCCGGGGGTAAGTATCCCTAACAGCAGGATCGAGCCAAGTAGTTTCACCGATTTTCCCATCGTTTCCTCAGATGCAGACTTCGGTCAATTGGTTCGCTCCAGAAATCAGAATCTGGTACCCACACTAAGATCTGCAGCATATGTCTGCTAGCCTGCAAGCGGCACCTCCACACCGAGATTACTCTCTATTTTTTCCCTTTCGGTACCCTCGAGCGCATCCGACAGCGTCTCATCCAGGTCAAGTTGTTCTTCGATTCGGTTGATTCCAATCTGATCGGCCCTCGTTTCGGGGTGGCGAGGCACGAATAAAGAGCAGCAATCTTCTTCGGGAAGAATGGATATTGGATAGCTGCCAATTCTGCGAGCGACCTCAATGATGTCCTCCTTGTCTTCACCAACCAGCGGACGAAGGATGGGTAATTGTACCGATTCGGAAATAACGGAGAGGTTCTCGAGAGTCTGGGAGGCGACCTGTCCGATGCTGTCACCGGTTACCAGGGCCAGGCATCCCTCGCGGGAAGCAATCTGTTGGGCAAGACGGAGCATGAAGCGTCGATAGAAGATGACCCGTGTCGACGGGGGAGTAAACGCCACAATCTGCCTCTGGACTTCGGCAAAGGGGACTCGATAGAGAATCGAGCGGAATTGATACTGGCTCAGGAGCGTCACCAACTGCCGTACCTTTTCCTGTGACTCAGCGCTGGTATGGGGATAGGAGTGAAAATGAACGAATATTGCTTGGCATCCTCGCTTCATGATCTTGTAGCTTGCGACCGGGGAATCGATTCCACCCGAAAGCAGCACCAGGACCCTGCCCGAGGCTCCCACCGGTAGACCCTTCACCCCCTTTAGCTTCTCGAAATAGAGGAAGGCGTACCGCTCGACGATATCAACGTAGCAGGTCAGCTCGGGCGCCTCCAGATCAACCCGCTTCCGGCAACGCTCGAGAATGAACGTCCCCAGACTTTCGTTCAGCTGGGGCGAATTGAGAGGGAACGTTTTCTGGGCGCGGCGAGCCTGAATCTTGAAGCTCTCAAACTCTCGCTCTTGAACCAGATTCCAGAGGTTCTGCTGCAGTAGATCCTGCTCTTGTTCGGAGAGCCAGGCGGGAGAGCACCAGACGATCCCGAACACCTTCTGCAGTCTCTCTCCGATCTCTTTGATGGGTGACTCTGGAAGCAGCTCCACGATCAGTCGTCCAGAGATGCGACGTACCTCCTTGAACGGCAGCCCTGAAAGCGCGCGGTGAATATTCTGAAGCAGGCGCTTTTCGAAGAAGGAGCGGTTTCCCTTCTTGAGGGCGATCTCATGATAGTGGCATAGAAAGAAGCGCCGCATCGGAACATTATAGCCGAGCGGTTGGTTGCAGGTCGCAGGGTTGCACCTGTAATAGCCTAGATCTGACCGTACGAACAGTGTATGTCAGCCTTACCGCTGAAGAAAACACGGGGGTACCCCCCCTACACAATCCTCACAACATAGCGTCCGTTACGGTCGATTTGATCCTTGTATCGAGAGAGGAACAGGCGAGAAAGCAGCTGACTCTCGGCACGCTGGAGCAGTTCGTAGCATTCATCGATGAGGAAGCGCTTTTCCGAGACTTTCTCGAGTCGGTGGATGGAGTCTTCAAAGGCACTCTGAATGTGCATGCAACCGGAGATGGAGTCTCGATACTTGGATTGATTCAGAAGCGGGCTACCGGAGCCCTGATCGCAGTCTCAACGACTGAAAACGCCTTTACTCCGGATGAGTGATCGGGAGAGGTAGGCTGATCCAAGGAAGTGGTCGGCTGATAACCTCAACTCAACAACCCCGTCATTTTCAGAACCAGCTCGATTGCCTTCAACCTGGCCTGATTTTCCGGAACCTCGGTTATCTTCCCGTTAACCTGAACAACCTTCGTCGCCTCTAGTTTGATCCTTCAGTGATTCGACCACTTTCTCGGGGATCTTGTACTCCCACAGCAGGTGCTCGACGTATCGCTTCACCACGGGGTGATGCGCACCCGATGAGATATCGCTCTACGCCACCGAAGGCTACTGGGAAGGCACATCACCAGCGTCCGCCGCTACACGCTGCGCTGGAAGGGGAAGGATGGGTCGGTGAGGCAGAGCATGGCATCCCTTGGGTGATTGAGCCTCGACAAGAGCTGGAACGTGGACACACGTGTGGTGCAACCAACCTTTGGAACCTCGGGTGAAAGCCGCCGTTCGATTTCGATCAAATCGGATGCTGTCTGTACGATCGGGTGCCGACTATCAACCCTCCATTTTGTTTGTGAACATTTCCTAGTTGAGAATCAGGAACAGATTCTGGTTGCTTTGAAGTCGTGCTCCAGGGATTGGTTAATACTGGTAGAGTGATCGCCGGAGAATCACAACTTGAAACTTGAAACCTGTAACCTTCAACCTTCTCCCAGGAGGCAACAATGACTTTGAAGTTTGAACTGCTCATCGAACCCTACGGCGGAACCACCGAAGGACCGACGTGGGATGGGACTGGTCTGGTTTTCACCCATATTCCAGCTAGCGAGATCATGCGCTATGACCCTGTCACTGGCTCCTCGACTGTGTTTCGCTCGGGAACCAACTGTGCCAATGGCTTGATGTTCGACCCTCAGGGTCGACTCTATGCCTGCGAAGGGGATGCTAGACGAGTGGTTCGGTACGAGGTGGATGGAACAACGACGGTCCTGGCGGATCGTTTCGAGGGAAGGCAGTTCAACATTCCCAACGATCTAGCCATCGACCTCGAGGCTCGGGTCTGGTTTACGGATCCATACTACGAAGGAGCAGCCGGACCCTGGAGCCAGGATCGGTCAAACAAGGACCTGGACCACGATTCGGTCTACAGATTGGATCCTGGGAGCGACGGAAGTTGGTCGGCCGAGCGAGTGACGTACGATACCACCCGGCCCAACGGGCTCCTGTTTTCGCTCGACCACAAAACCTTGTACGTAGCTCAGAGTGGGCGTGAGCCGGAAGAGTTCAGGCAACTCCGAGCCTACCCAGTCGAGGACGATGGGAGTCTGGGGTCGTGCAGTGTCCTACACGATTTTGGAGCCCATCGCGGAATTGACGGAATGTGCCTCGACCTGGAGGGGAATATTGTCGCGACCGCCGGCTTCAGGCAGGGAGGACCGGGACCGATGATCTATATATTTGCACCCTCGGGACAGGTTCTGGAATCCCACCCGACGCCGTTCGATCGGCCCACCAACTGTACCTTCGGCGGCCCCGATTTGAGCACACTCTACATCACGACGGTCGGAGGCCATCTCCTCTCGGCGCAAACCGAGCGTGTGGGACGCCTGCACTTTCCAACCTTGTGAGGAAGAATCGCCAGGCATATCCTGCTAAAGACACTTATCTCAAGGGGCAGATAGAAATCGTGATCCTTCGGGTTCTGATTCGTTCGCTGCCGGCCTTGCTCCTGGGTGGGCTGGTTTGGTCTCAGCAACCTGCGGAGAATCCGACATCCTTGTCAACTGCGGTGGGGATCAGACTGTTCGCAGAGCAGATCCGGCCGATACTGGATCAAAACTGCCTGGTTTGTCACTCGAATTCTACAAGGCAGGGGGAGCTCGATCTCTCCTCTCGCCGCGCCGTGCTGGCCGGTGGTAGTCGAGGGCCTGCCGTGCTTCCTGGCGACAGTCGTGCCAGTCTTCTCTACCGGCTCGTTACACATTCGCAAGAACCGGCGATGCCGCTCAAGGCAGAGCCTCTCCCTGCCGAGGCAACTGCTCTCATCGCTCTGTAGATCGATCTCGGAGCGCCTTTTTCCGAGCCTCATGTGGAGCAGAGCAGCAGTTTCATCAACATGCTTGATGACAGTCATTCTTTTCCCCCGGGGACCTTTACAAGGGTCCAACCCACGCTCGAAGCTAAGTGCCTGAGTTGCCACGGCGGAAAGTTCAGACAAGCTGGCTTGGATCTGTCGACCCGAGAGAAATTGCTAGTGGGCAGCGACAAGCACCGCGAGGTCCTGGTTCCGGGAGACGCCCCAGCCAGCCTGCCGGTCAAGAAGATCCGCCACCAGCATGAGCCCGGCATGCCCTACCAGGACAAGCAGCTTTCGGAAAAAGAGATTGCCGATATCGTCGCCTGGGTGGAGGCCGGAGCGCCCTATTCGAGCCCGCTCAGCGTTGACGCTGGCGGCCAGCAGAAAGGGTCTTTTCAGGGCGGCGATCACTGGCCCTATCAAGCCCCCAGAAGACCGCCTCTGCCCACCGTAAGAAACCCAGCCTGGCTGCGCAACCCCATCGATGCCTTTCTGGCGTCCCAGCACCAGAGACGCGGTCTCGTACCCGTGGCCCAGATTGGGAAGCGCCTGCTGTTGCGACGTCTATACCTGGGCCTGACAGGTCTTCCGCCTACAGCCGGCGAGCTGCAATCCTTCCTGAATGACCGTTCCCAGGACGCCTACGAGAAGACGGTCGATCGACTGCTCGCGAGCCCTCACTACGGTCAGCGGCACCTCTGGCATTGGCGCGACTGGATCATCGAGTCCCTCAATGAGGATAAGGGGTACGACCGCATGGTCCTGGAAATGCTCGCCGACGACGAGCTGGCGCCCACCGATCCCAGGACCTTGCGCGCCACAGGCTACCTGGTCCGCAGCCGGTTCAGTATCAATCGCGATTCCTGGCTCCGAGGAACCGTAGAGCACACAGAATCAGCGTTCCTGGCTACAACCCTGAAGTGTGCCCGCTGTCATGATCACAAGACCGACCCCATCGCACAGGATGAGTATTATCGCTTCCGGGATTTCTTCGAGCCCTACGACGTTCGCACCGATCCCCTGCCCGGAGAATCGAATGTGTTCGAGGCCGGCCTTGCCCGTGTGTTTGACTCAGAGCCCCGATCCGCCGGCCCTCAGAGCCCACCTATCCATGCCGCGACCTATCGCTATATCCAACCCGGACAAGAGCAATCCCCTCTCACCGGCCGTGCCAGAGATCCTGGGCGCCCTGGGGGAGCCGATCCAACCCATCGAGCTGCCTCTGGAGAGCTACTACCCTTTAATCCAGCGGTTCGTACACGATGACCTGCTGGAAGAGGCGGGTAAGGCCATCACTGCGGCAGAAGCCTAGCTTGCCGAGGCCAGGCAGGAACAGGCCCGCGCTCAGAAGCTTGCCGCGATGGATCCAGACGAGCGGGTCCTGAAGTTGGGACGCGAGCGCTTTGCCCAGGAGATCAAGCCCGTCTTCGACAAGAACTGCGTCGTCTGCCACGGCCCCAACGTGGCGCGAAACAACTTTCGGACGATTACCTTCGAGCTGCTTCTGGAAGGGGGTACCAGGGACGGACCCGGAATCGTTCCCGGAAAGAGTGGTAGCAGCTCTGTCATCCGAAGACTTCGTGGAGACAAGCAGCCCCGGATGCCTGCCGAGGCGCCACCACTTCCCGGGGACGTCATCAAACAGATTGCCGACTGGATCGACGGTCTCGTTCCCGAGGATCCCCAGCTCGTGTTGCGGAAAGCCCGGGAAGCAGTGGCGCTGGCTGAAAAGAAGCTGACCTGAAGACGCGAGGACCAGACGGCCCAGCAAGCCCGACTCGCGGCAGACCGTGCCCACTGGGCTAAGCCGCCTGACCCAAGAGCAAAGGATCTGGCCGAAGTCGCCAGGAAGGCAGAGCGTTCCGCTAACCTGCTCAAGGCAGAGATGCATCTGTTGGAGGCGCAACAGGGGCTGGCGTATGCCCTGCAGGAGGCTCCCGCCGCCGCTGGTGCTCTGGTGAAAACCCGAGAGAAGCGGGTCTCGGTCGCCAGTTCCCAGCTCAGGGCTGCCCAGAAGGCACTGGGTCAGGCGAAGAATGAATACTCACCCGTCGGAACGCTCTACGTACTCGAAAACGAGGTTACCAGGCCGTTCGGAGAGATTTGCCTGACGGCACGCCGGCTGGTGGAGCGGGGGGTTCGATTCGTCCAGATCATCCACGGATACTCCACCGATACCATCGCTTGGGACGCACACTTCCACCTGAAGCACTACCATAGTCCACCTGCGGAGAGGTGGAGCATCCCATCGGCGGTCTCCTCAAGGACCTGAAACAGAGGGGTCTGTTGGACGAGACACTGGTGGTCTGGGGCACGGAGTTCGGCCGGACCCCAGGCATGCAGGGTCAGACGGAGGGCCGCGATCACCATCCTGCCGCCTTCACCTGCTGGATGGCCGGCGGCGGTATCAAGGGCGGAGTTGTCCATGGGGCCACCGACGAACTCGGCTACCACGCCATCGAAGACCGTCACTATGTCACGGACCTCCATGCGACGGTCCTGCACCAGCTTGGACTCGATCCTCGTAAGCTGGACATTCCCGGCCACAAGCGTCTGGAGATGGACTACGGCAAGCCGATCCGCGAAATCATGGCGTAGAATTCGTCGCACGTCGAAACGTCTGAACGTCGCACGTCACTACCCTCCGAACAGAAGCGCGACGAGCGTTACCGGTTTGCCGTCCGAGGAGCAGATTCACGGACTGTCGGCGGCACCGTACCAGACATGCCAGATCTTTCCAGCCCCGTCGTCGGACACCAGCAGGGAGCCATTGGCCAGCTGGAGAAGTCCCACGGGTCGTCCCCATACTTCAGGGCTGTCCGGACCCATCATCCAGCCGGTCAGAAAGTTCTGCGGACCCGAGCTGGGCCGACCCGACTCGAAGGGGATGAACGCGATCTCATATCCGACACGTCGGGACCGGTTCGAGGAGCCGTGGAAAGCCAGGAAGAGGCCTCCCCGGTAGCGTTCAGGAAATTGGTCGCCGGTGTAGAAGAGGATATCCATGACGGCGACATGAGCCCCCAGGAGAACGTCGGGGTAGAGGGACTTCTGGATCCACTCCTGATTGTCTCCCTCATGCCGGGGCTCCTTATGCGGTCCAGTATAGGCGTAAGGCCAGCCGTAGGAGCCTCCCTTCCGGACGTGGATGAGATAGTCGTCCACCAGATCATCACCCAGGCCGTCCCGCTCTTGAACAGCACCCCAGAGCTCGTCCGTGCCCGGTCTCCATCGCAGACCCACGGTGTTGCGGAGACCGCTGGCGAAGATCTCGTGACCACTTCCATCGGGCCTGAATCGATTGATGGCGGCCCTCATTGGAGGACCACCCGGCTCGATGTTGGAGACGGAACCAACAGTGACATAGAGCATTTCCTGCCGACGGTCGAAGAGCAGGGTTCGGGTCCAGTGCCCCTTGCCACAGTCCTTCAGGGGAATGACCTCTTCACCAGAACCTGTGATTGTCATGTTCTGGTATTGGTAGCGCTTGATGGATGTCGGCTCCGCCACGTAGAGGTAGTCCCGGTAGAAAGCTAGTCCGTAGGGGCGATCGAGTCCTTCCAGTATCCGGGTCTGTTTTCCGTTTTTGAGCACGTAGATGGATCCAGTAGGGGAGCTCCGGTCGCCAGTATCAGAGAGAAGGGCCTCCTCTTGTGGTCCCAGAACCATGAAGCGGGGCAGCTTGAAACCGGAAGCGATTTCCTTGACTTGAAACCCTTCGGGGAGGTTCAATCTGGCCCCTTGCGGACGCGGAACTAGCTTTGGCCGCTTGCTGGCAGACGGTGTGTGGAAGGGCTTGGGAAGCACCTTCCAATTGACAGGCCGGTGAGAGGACTCGGCCGCTGAAAGATGGACCGAAGTCAACAGAATAAGGAGCCACAAGGGCCTGAGTGATTTGGCTATCATGATGACTCGAATGGTAGAACCCGTTGGGTGGAGAGTCAAGGAGTCCACCGAGGCGCGGAGCCGCGATTCGTCTCCGAGAGGATCTACCCTCAGGCTAGACCGGTTCCTAGAGCCCCTTGGTCAAGAAGAAGTTCACAAACTGATCAAGCTGTGGAATACAAGAGGAAGTCCCGGAACCTTGAGTGAACACTGGTAGAGGTCGTGTTGACGCCTCGGGCTGCGAGTATCAAGATGTAGCTCCCGATTCATAGGCAACAATTTCTCCCGGGCACATAGGTTACACTTTTGGAGTCTTGGAGTTTCATTCTTCGGTGGGTGTATCTCGTCGTAGAAGCGGTGGGAACGGTGGAAA
>Ga0310345_10002189_pt1 | contig 20196 bp, 20 predicted proteins | sample HC15DNA20500_MG_FD_204667 | JGI IMG/M metagenome (GOLD analysis project Ga0310345, IMG submission 204667) | Marine microbial communities from station ALOHA, North Pacific Subtropical Gyre - HC15-DNA-20-500_MG | ecosystem: Environmental > Aquatic > Marine > Oceanic | place: Pacific Ocean: North...
ACAAATCGACTCCTAAAACTCCAATTTCAATTCCTGAGAGTCTTGAATCAAATTACCGGGGTAATATATCGACCCAACAAGCTTTAGGACGTTTATTGACTGCTTTGAGCCGAATTCCTGAAGTTTCTGCTCGAATGGTTACCACCTCTCCTGATGTTGCAATTTCTACCAACTTAGGGGGATGGATCAACAAAATGAGAGTATATTACCCAGAGGAAAAAATTAATTTTTTTAGTAAGAATGCAGTAAGTTCTATGCTGAATTGGGAACAATCTCCTAAGGGACACCATATAGAATTGGGCATTTCTGAAAATAATCTTTTCCTGTTACTCAACATGCTAGGGCTATCCCAGGAATTTAATGGAGAAGTACTTTTACCCTTTGGTACGATTTATGATCCTTTCATTGCAAGAGGTTTAGATGCCTTAACTTATGCCGCTTATTCAGAATCCAAATTTATCTTTGCCGGAACACCTTCTGGTATCTCACTTAGCCCTGAAGGAGGAGCCCATCAGTCTATTATCACACCATCAATTGGGATGGAGATGCCTAATCTGGTTTACTATGAACCGACGTTTGCTCAAGAATTGGAGTGGATTTTTTTAGCAGGACTAAAGCAGCTTTTAGACCGGAAAAGAGGTAAAATTCTTTATTTAAGACTTTCCACACGGTCAGTTCCACAAGCGCTTTTTCCAATCAATCAGGAAAAACAGGCCTTAAATCAACTGAGAACCAACATTTTACGCGGCGGTTATCGGATTTTAGACCACCAAGCTAATCCACTTTACTCTCCAAAGAAAAATGTATTAAATATTTTTGCCTCTGGGGTAATGATACCTGATGCCTTGACGGCCAGCCAGCATCTGGAAGAAGAAGGGTTGTTGGCCAACGTCATTGCAGTAACAAGCCCCGATCTTCTTTACCGCGCCTGGCAACAAGGTAATAAACTTCGGATGAAGAATCCTAACATCCACTCTACATTTCATTTGGAACAACTAATTCCAATAAAAGAACGTCAAGTTCCAATTGTTACTGTGATGGATGGCCATTCTCATACACTTTCCTTTCTAGGAAGTGTATTTGGTAGCCGGGTGCTTTGTCTCGGTGTAGATGAATTTGGTCAATCTGGATCCACCCAGGAACTCTATGACCACTACGACATTGGAGTTAAAGCAATTGTAACTGGAGCTCACCAGATAATGCACTCCCTCTAGAGAGAAAGAAGCTAGAGAAAATAGAGATCTTATAGCCACAAAGTGGAATAGGTTCAACTGGTGAAATAATCTGGGTACAAGATAAAAGAACTTCTGATTAATCCCCCTTCTTAACTGCCACAAGAACACTACATCGGTTCCTGTTGTGTAAGGCAATGTAGTGTTCCAAGTCCCCATACTAGGTCAACACTATGGATTCCAATGACGGTTCGATCAGGAAATAGGTTCTTAATAATTTTTAAAGCTAGGTAGTCATTGGGATCATTGAATGTGGGGACCAAAACAGTCTGATTAGCAATATAAAAATTTGCATAACTTGCAGGTAAACGCTGTCCTCTAAAGAAGAGCGGATTTGGCATTGGAAGTTCAACTATGCGGAAACGTCTATCATCCTGATCAGTAGCGGAATATAACCGTCTAAGATTTTCCTGTAATGGCTCATAGTTGATGTCATTTTGATTCGTTTCTACAGAAACGACTACCGTCGTTGAATTGACAAATCGAGCTAGATCGTCAATATGTCCATGGGTATCGTCTCCAGCGATTCCTCTCCCCAGCCAAACTACCTTTTGAATTCCCATATAATGATTAAAAAGCTTTTCCAATTCCAGCTGAGAAAGACCTGGATTTCTCATTTGGGAAGAACTAAGTAGACATTCTTCAGTAGTCATGAGAGTTCCTTGACCATTACCTTCAATGCTACCTCCTTCTAAAACCACTGGACGTCCGTTTTTATAATTTTGTGGGTTCCATTGTTTGATTCCAAGCAATTGGGCAATTTTTTTAGGAACAGCATTATCTCTCTTCCAGTTCGAATATTTAGCCCAGCCGTTAAATCCCCAGTTAAGAATTCCCAGTTTTCCCGACTTTGACCAACCATATTTGATAAACAATGGTCCTGAATCACGCAGCCACCCTCGATCGGTCAAAACTCTGTGAAACTCTATATTTTCCAGATCTATCTTGGCTTGAGTCAGTATTTGTTTTACCCTTTTTTCTCGAGTAAAATTATCTATTAAAACCTTAACTTTTTCTTGGCAATGAAGATGTCGGATAATTTCAACGTATACCCAAGGGATCACTGAAAACTTTCCAGGCCAATCTGACCTTTGGTGAGGCCAGACTATCCAAGTGGCTCGATGTTCCTCCCACTCAGCCGGTATTCTAGAATTAACAGGGATTAACAACTTATTCATACTGACCCAAAAAGAAAAATTCCCTAATCACAATTGTCTTACCTTATGACCCTGTCTCATTAACGATTGGACTAGCCCATCTGGTCCCACTAAATGGGCGGTACCAACAACAATCAAGGTGGTTTGATTCTCCTCTAAAAACTGCTTTATCCGAGGCAACCAGTTCCTATTTCTGTCTGTGATCAGTCTTTTATAAATGTCAGGAAAACCCTTAAAGCTTGAAAGTAAGAGTCTCTCCAGCTCAACTATATTACCTTGATTCCATGCCTTTAATATTTCATTAAATTCTTGTTCGATGAGATCCAGATCCTTCAAAGTTTGTATTAATGCTAATTCCTGAACCTCAGTTGACATTCCATCCAGTCTGTCTAATTGATACTCTATCGTTTCAAAATTAATAATCTCTTTATTCAAATATTTTGCCTTATCAAATAAATACCGATCCACACCGTGATTAGGATCAAATCCTAATTCTTTTAACTTAGCTGTTGTTATTGCTAGCATCAACAACCAGGGTTTAAAGGAACGAAATGACTCAAATGACAATCCCATCCCCTCTATCTTTTTTTTTGCTAAGTGAAATGTTTCCAATGAGATATTCAAGTTAACTTCCGGTTTGCTTAAGCTTCCTTTACTCAGAATCAGTTGTTGGGATTCCGTGGAATTCATTGATTCCATATCGACCTCAAATACAACAACTTTGGCACGATCGAGAGCTATCTTAGTAGCGGCTTTCATTTGGTAACTGTTAGGTTTTAACAAATGAATAGATCCAAGCAAAAAAACTGTTCCCTTTGAAGAAACCTCCCACAAACAACCTTTACTTCCTTTTTCTACAGAGCTCTGAATCTCTGATTGAAACCCTCGATCAAAAAGGGCAAAAAACAATAAACCAATCACAACTTTTACAAAAAATATCTTCGCTTTTCTAAAAATAAACAGTTTTATCAATTTGATTCCACTCTCTTAAGCAAGAATTCAATCCTTTAGTATTTCTATTTTAATCCTGTATTTTACAAGTTACTGGCTAGATCATCGAGAAAACGTCTCTTGATCTGACCGTAACTATCAATACGTCTATCTCGCAGGAACGGCCACTCACGTCGAACTTTTTCAACCCTTGACAAGTCGCACTCTGCAGTTAATAACTCCTCTTTCTCCCTTGAGGCTTCACTAAGTACGAGGCCAAAAGGATCACAAACAAAAGAGCTACCCCAAAACTCCAAACCTACATCTAGAGAAGGACCTTCATGTCCTACTCGATTAACAGAGGCAACAAAAAGGCCATTAGCAATAGAGTGTGAACGTTGAATGGTTATCCAAGCCTCCAGTTGAGAGAGTCCATTTTCAGTTTTTTCTGTAGGATGCCAACCAATAGCGGTAGGATAAAACAAAATCTTTGCTCCAGCCAAAGCCATAAGTCGAGCTGCTTCTGGATACCACTGGTCCCAACAAATTAAGACACCAATACGCCCGTAACGAGTATCAAAGGTGGGATATCCTTGATCACCAGGAGTAAAGTAAAACTTCTCATAGTAAAAAGGATCATCTGGAATATGCATTTTTCTATAGCTACCCAACAAGGTTCCATCAGCATCTATAACAACAGCAGTATTGTGGTAAATCCCCGCTGCCCTACGTTCAAAAATAGGGGCGATGACCACCATTTCATATTTACGGGCTAATGATGAAAACGCCTTGGTGGTGGATCCAGGAATAGATTCTGCTAAATTAAAAAGTTCGGTATCCTCCTTTTGACAGAAATATTGGGAGCGAAATAGTTCCTGAAGACAAACAATTTGAACTCCTAGTTTGGACGCACAAACAATGGCATCCTCTGCCTTTTCTAGATTTTCTTGAGGATGTTCGGTACACGCCATCTGGAATAGCCCAATTTTAACTTTGGAAGTACCTGGTGACTTTAATTGAATAGTTACACCTCCTTTCTAAACCCAAAAGTCAACTATAGTTCATCAAGAACTATCTTTGTGTCATTATTTCAAAAATCTTAACCAATATTCCTAATATGATTAAATTTGTCTTCTTGAACCTCTAATCCTAGTAATGACTAACAGTTCTATTTTGAATGATAAGAAAATGAATCCCCCAAGATTTTATGTATTTAGACAAGTAAAAACTATTTTTTTGATGTTATTTTTGTTCTGCTCTTAAAGAAAGAAAACTGTAAAACTTTAGAGAATAATCCTCAAATATAGAGGTTCTAGAAATAAGTTCCCTATAGTGGACCCTATACTTGTGATATATATAGTGTTTGTAAATACTTAATCTACTTAGGCATCAGGAGTTAATAATGGAGATACTTGGGGGTCCTCTCTATGGAGTAGCTGGTGCTGGAGAATCACACGGGCCAGCGATTTCTACAATTGTTTTTGGATGCCCTCCAGGTCTCAATATTTCTAGATCAGTTATTCAAAAATATCTAGATCGTAGGCGTCCAGGAAGTAATAAACATGGGACCCCCCGACGTGAAGAAGATCGTTTGATTTTACTTTCTGGGTTATATCAAGAATCACTGGACCGGCTACTAGCCGGTCCAGTGATTGGTTCTGAAGAAGGAAACCAACCCCGGAGCGTGCCTACTTATGAAGAAGGGTATACCACAGGTGAACCTTTAGCAACTTTGGTTCTTTCTTCGGCAAAGCGTTCTCAAGATTATGAACAGTTTCTAGGTGCAAAAGGGGATGTTCGTCCCGGACATACTGACCTAGTTAAGTTTCACCAGGCCCAAGGATTTTTGGACCCTAGAGGTGGAGGACGTTCTAGCTACCGATCAACCATTTCAGATGTCATAGCAGGTTCTGTAGCACGTATTTTTCTCCAAGAAAATTTTAAAACTGTTATCTTATCGTCTATTTGCCAAGTTGGACATTTGAAGACTGAATTTACCCTTATTAATCAGCTTGAAAAATTAAAGAATTCTTCCTCACAAAATTTTTCACTCGCGTCTGTTGCCCGCTTAGAAAATACTTTAGAGAATTCAGAAATCCATACACTTAACCCTGATTTTGCGGCTGAAGCAGGCGAATTAATTAGAAAAACACGAAAGCAAGGAGACTCGATAGGCGCTGCCATTGAGCTAGTAGCCATAAATCCTCCAGCATTAGTCGGTGAACCTCTTTACCAAAGCCTCAAATTACGTCTGATGGGTACCTTGGGTGGTTTACATGCTGTGCAGTCATGTGAAATAGGTTCCGGATGGAAAGTGGTAGAACGCCAAGGAAGCACGAATAACGATCAGATCAGACAATCAGGCTATCAGAGTAACCACCATGGAGGAATATTGGGTGGAATCACTACTGGATCCCCAATTCTGTGCCGAGTAGGATTTAAACCAACCTCAACCATTTCTTTGCCCCAAAAGTCAGTGCGCAAAAATTTGGAAGAAATTGAATTTAAACTTAAGAGTGGACGCCATGATCCCTGCGTAGGAATTCGAGCAGGGATTACATTAGAATCTCGTCTAGCCATCGAATTGATGAATGCCGTGTTGATACATCAGTCACAAAAAATTGATTCCAAAGCCTTTGAGTTATTCTAAATTCTGAAATTACCAGTACCAATTAATAACTTGTTCTAATCGCTATTAATCAAGGGTTCTGTCTAACGTCATTTTAAACAAACCATCGTTTAAATCAAATAAGTGTAAAGGATAGAGCTATTCGAATAGCTCTTTTTGAGCTTAATTGAATCAGTGATAGAATTAGAGAGTGAGATGTGGACTGAATTAGTCGTGAAAATTAATTTACCATTAGTCCACTAAAAGCTGTTCAAGAATAGGAGCCTGTTCGATGAAATGGCTGATTCAAATATTGTTTCTTGTTTCCCTATTTATGTTCGTTCGGGGAATTCTCCGCACACTTTTTGCTTCCAAAAAAGCCTCCTCCAACTTTAAATCATCTAACCCTTTCTATACTGAACAATCCAAGGTAAAGCAGGGGAAAATGGAAAAAGATCCGGTTTGCGGCACTTATGTAGACGTAAATACTTCCTTGCAAAAATCCTTTAGTGGAAAAACCATGTATTTTTGTTCTCCTGAATGCCTCGCAAGGTTCAAGGAAAGCCCCTAGTCTTTATATTTTTCTCTGCTTTCTTATCAAAAATAATCCCCGTTTTTGTAAACGATGTTTCCTCCAAGAATTGTACCTACTGCCCTACCCTTTAGTTTTATTCCATCAAAGGGAGAGTTACGACTTTTAGACCTAGTTTTGGCTAGGTCATAAGCCCATTCGGCCTCAGTGTCGATAATGGTTACGTCACCAGCAGAATCAACCTTAAGGGTCCCAATTGGCTGGTTAATCAATTGAGCAGGGTTAGTACTCATCAATGCGACTAACCTATTAAGACTTACTAATCCTGAATGATAAAGATGAGTCAAGGCTAAACCAACAGCTGTTTCTAAACCAATAATTCCAAAAGGGGCTCGATCAAATTCCAGCATTTTTTCATTGGGGTTATGAGGAGCATGGTCAGTAACCAAACAGTCTACCGTACCATCAGTAATACCATCCAGTATGGCTTTGATGTCATCATCCGTTCGTAAAGGAGGACTCATTTTAGCATTAGTATCGTAGTCACTACAGGCTGCATCACTAAGAGAAAAATGATGGGGACATACTTCACAGGTAGCATGAATTCCTTTTTCTTTAGCATTCCGAACCAATTCCATTGCTCCTCTTGTAGACAGATGAGCGATATGAATATGGGCTCCTGTCAACTCAGCCAGCATAATGTCCCGGGATGCCATGACATCTTCAGCTGAACGGCTCATTCCTTTTAGACCCAGTAAAGTTGAATTAGATCCTTCATTCATTACACCGAGTGCAGATAGGTTGAGATCTTCACAATGTTCAATCAAAGGAATTTTAAAGGGTAATGAGTATTCCATAGCTCTCCGCATAACTTGACCATTCATCACACCTTTTCCGTCATCACTAATCCCGACTACTCCAGCATTTACCATTTCTCCAATTTCAGCCAAGCGTTCTCCCTCACTTCCTATGGTAATTGCTCCGATAGGGAAAATATGTGTTATCGCTCGACGTTCGGCCTCCTTTAAAATAAAACTAGTGACAGATGGATTGTCATTGATAGGAGAAGTATTAGGCATACAGCAAATTGCTGTGAATCCTCCTACAGCTGCTGCTTCAGAACCTGATCGAATTGTTTCCTCATCCTCTCTCCCAGGCTCGCGAAGATGAACATGAATATCAATTAAACCTGGGGTAACAATTAACCCTTTAGCCTCCAGAACTAATCCAGTGGGAGATTTTAATTTAGAGCCAATTTGACTGACCTTACCATCCTCTATAAGAATATCAGCAACTTTATCAAGCTTTTGTGATGGATCAATAACCCTGCCATTCTTAATTAGTAAGGGTTCCAATTAAAACTCCTTTCAATATCCAGTTTCATGGATCGTGTGAACGCTCCATTTTTTAACTGCGTTATTTTACTCATCTTAAAAACTGCAGGTTTCTCAACTTGTTCAAGATTCTATACTGAGTCCAGTTTGTTCCCTTTCCCCAATCACCAAATAAAGGATGGCCATGCGAATTCCAACCCCACTAGCCACCTGTCCAAGAATTACGGAGTAGGGGCCATCGGCAACCTCAGAGGCAATCTCAACGCCCCTGTTAATTGGCCCAGGGTGCATAATAATGGCCCCTGGCTTTGCAAATTTCATTCTTTCTCCAGTTAAGCCATAGTAACGAAAATACTCCCGTCTCGATGGGAAAAATGCCTCTCGCTGTCTTTCTAACTGGATACGAAGCATCATAACAACATCGGCTTGATCCAGAGCTTCGTTCATGTTATCAGTGACTCTCAGTGAACCTACTAGGGAACTATACTGATCAAAATTTATGGGAAGTAAAGTTGGAGGACCACAAACGGTAATATGCGCACCCATCTTCCCTAGTAACAAACAATTGGATCGAGCTACCCTGCTATGTGCAATATCTCCAATAATGGCTACCTTAAGATCTTTCAAACTTGGTTTGTGGTCTAGAATAGTCAAAGCATCTAGTAAAGCCTGTGTAGGATGCTCATGAAACCCATCACCAGCATTGATAATCGAGGCAGAACAGATCTTGGCTAGTTGGTGCGGAGCTCCAGCAGAGGAATGGCGAATAACTATCGCGTCAGGCGCCATTGCTTCTAAATTTCTAGCAGTGTCTATAAGTGTTTCACCTTTAACAATACTACTTGTAGAAGTAGAAATATTAATGGCATCGGCGCTAAGCCTTTTGGCAGCAATCTCAAAGGATATTCGGGTTCGGGTCGAAGATTCAAAAAAAAGATTAATAACAGTTTTTCCACGCAGTGTGGGAACTTTCTTTATAGAACGGGTTGAAATCTCTCTAAAGGTATTGGCTGTCTTCAGAATCAAACGAATTTGATCAACAGACAACAATTCAATGCCTAGGAGGTGTTTGGCATTAAATGCCACCGGTTTTTCCTCAGAAATTAACTAACTGTATTTTGGTAGATAACAAGTTATTCATATCTTAAGAAGCCTTCTCAACAAGCATAACTCCTTCTCTTTGATCGATTTCCTCTAACTGAACTTCTACCATCTCGGTGTCAAATATTTCCACTGTTTTGCCTACAAAATTAGCCTGAATCGGCAATTCACGATGACCCCGATCAATCAATACACATAATTGCACAGCCTTCGGTCGGCCATAGTCAACTAAGGCGTCCATGGCAGCCCTAATAGTCCTGCCAGTGTACAGAACATCATCAACCAATACCACGATCTTTTCACCCATTTGAAAATCAATCTCAGTACTCTGAACAATGGGTTGTGAACCTATTGTAGAAAGATCATCTCGATAGAGATTAATGTCCAAATAGCCGACTGGAATATTTATGTCCTTGATAGTATTCTGCAAAATCAGGCTCAGTCGTTCAGCTAAAGGGACTCCACGACGACGAATCCCAACTAAAGCTAGTTGTTTTCCACCATGATTATACTCTATCAGCTCCTGTGCCAAACGCTCGAGAGTCTTTTTTATATCATCGGCTGACATTAGTTCAGACTTCTCAATAAAACTCATAAAATGGAACCTACGAAAAAGATTTGGTTTGTCTACTTTTTATATGTTAGAGGACTTAAGCAACAAATTACATAGATTTTAACTACTCAGCTTTGAGGTAACAATCAATAGAATCAATAACATTAGTAACTTATGAACCCAAACTTATTCCTAGTATAATTATTTTCATTGGTACTCTAAAGTTCAGGTTTGTAAATATAAACAGAATAAAAAAAAGTTATGACGCTTTTTAATTTCCTTCATTAGGTTCAAAAACGTCCTAATTTATTAAAGCGTACTACCTTCCTTTTGACCTGCCAATAAGATTGACAGCTTGATGGTCCTGGACTAAGCTCAAAATTTTCTCTATTGACGATTTAAAATCACCAAACATTCGTTCCTTATTTAAGACTACCACGAATAGATCAAAACTTAACAAAATGAAAAATATGAACACACAACAAGCTAACCCCGAATCATTAGATCAAGAATCTAAGTGGATTTTCTGGACCAGTTTTTTCGCTTTGGTAGCCACTGCCTTTGGCTTTATTGTCCGAACACAGGTCATCAATGAGTGGGGAATACAATTCAATCTTAGTGAAACCCAGAAAGGTGAGATCTTTGGTGTTGGTCTATGGCCCTTTGCTCTCAGCATCGTTTTATTTAGTTTGATTGTTGACAGAATTGGTTATGGGAAGGCCATGGCTTTTGCTTTTATTTGCCATCTTGCCTCTGCCATAATCACCATTCTGGCCAAAGGATACTGGGGTCTATACATTGGTACTTTTATCGTGGCTCTTGGTAATGGAACAGTAGAGGCAGTAGTAAATCCAGTAGTTTCCACAATGTTTCCACACGATAAGACCAAGTGGCTGAATATTCTTCATGCTGGATGGCCAGGCGGTCTTGTATTGGGTGGAATTCTAGCTCTTATAATGGGTGGTGTTGATTGGCGACTCAAGGTTGCTCTTATTCTCATGCCAACGGTAGTTTATGGGGTAATGTTAGTTGGCCGTCAATTTCCTGTCCAGGAAAGAGTACAAGCAGGAATCTCATACAAGAGTATGCTTCAAGAGGCTGGAATTCTCGGTATTTTTATTGTAGTAGCCCTTGTGGTTGGTGAAATAGGTCGGGTGTTCTCCTGGTCAATTTCTCTCCAACTGACTGTTGGAATTATCATATTAGGTTGTTATTCATTTTACGTTAGATCCTGGGGACGATGGATGTTTTTCTTTTTACTGTTGATGATGATCCCCTTAGCAACAACAGAGTTAGGAACAGACAGTTGGATCACCTCTTTGCTAGCACCTGAAATGGGAGACCTCGGTATTCATCCAGGGTGGTTATTAGTTTACACTTCCTTGATTATGATGATTTTGAGATTTTTAGCAGGACCCTTTATTCATAAGCTTTCACCGCTAGGCTTATTAACTACCAGTAGTTTGGTCGCTGCAATCGGTCTTATAATGCTGTCAAAATCAACCGGAATTACGATTCTACTCGCAGCAACCTTTTATGGTTTGGGAAAAACTTTCTTTTGGCCTACCATCTTAGGAGTAGTTGCCGAACAGTTTCCCAAGGGTGGTGCTTTGACCTTAAATTCCATTGCTGCAGTGGGAACCCTCAGTGTTGGAGTAGTTGGGACTGCATTTTTAGGTTATGTTCAGGACAGAGTTGTTGAAGAAAAACTCCAGCTTAAAGCCCCCACCCTTTATTCCAGAGTAATGACTCAGGAAAAAGCCAGCCTTTTTGGAACTTATCGTTCCCTCAACCAAGATAGACTTCAAGAAATCAATAATGACCATCGACTGCTCATTAGTAAAATACAGGTTGTAGCTAAAAAGAATGCTTTGATGACGGTAGCCATTTTACCTCTTGTCATGGTTGCTGGTTTTCTGATTTTAATGCTACATTTCAAATTAAAGGGAGGATATAAACCATATAAATTATTAGAATAACAAGTCTGAGTTAGTTTTCAGAACTCTTTATTCATAGGGAACAATTAAAAATGGGAACAATTAAAAATCGAGGTTACAATAATTATAAAAGGGGATGAAAATGCCTAAGTTCATTGTTGTAGCTAAAACTGAAGAAATTATTTCTGGACAATGTCACACTGTTGAGGTTGAAGGTAAACAAATTACAGTTTTCAACGTTGATGGCAATTACTATGCCTTAGATGATAACTGTGTCCATCGGGGAGGCCCTTTAGGTCAGGGGAATTTCGAAGAAAATACTATTACTTGCCCATGGCATGCTTGGAAATTCGACGTTACAACTGGAACTTGTCTGACTAACCCTATAGCTAAGGCTACATCTTACCAAACTAAAATTGAAGGAACTAACGTTCTTATTAATTGCTAGTTGAACATAACTTTAGGTTCTTAAACTTTTTTTTTAAATTAGGATGTACCTTGTCAGCCTCTAGTCATAATGTTCCCGGAAGTTTTTTTTCAATTCCCCAATGAGCAGCTAGCTTAGGGAAGTAACAGAAGTTCCTCCGTACTTGTTAAATTATTGTTACGGGGGTAAAATATATCCGTAACATCATCTTCTATTGACTGATTTTAAAAAGGCTACACGATGGATAGACGGAAGATTAAATTTTTATTTGGTTCTTTAATTATCATAATGACAGTAGCTTGGCTTGGCCTAAGCAGCTTTGATGAAAGCCTAGCTTACTATAAGACTGTCAATGAATTACGTGCTATGAAGGAAAAAGCGTACGGGCAAAGAATCCGGGTTGCTGGGAATGTTGTTGCTGGTAGCATCGAACGGTTACCGGAAAAACTTATCTTCAAGTTAGAACAAGAGGGAAGTGTCCTTCCTATAAGTTATGTAGGAAAGAGCCTTGTCCCTGACACCTTTAAGGATGGTGCTCAGGCTATGGCTGAAGGTAAATTAATGGGCAATGGTGAGTTCCAGGCAACACTAATTCAAGCAAAGTGCGCTTCAAAATACGAGGCAGAATATAGCCAAGAAGCTTTAAAGGCATCTCAACAATAATGCTAATCATTTAGGGTGTTTGTTGAATGAAATGTTTCTATAGAATGCCTCCTCTTCAATCAAGTGGCATATATTTTTGCCCTTGCTTTCGTAACCTCCTGCATTTATCAAAGTGAGCGATTAATCCATGCAAGAACTTTTAACTAATATTGGACAGTTCTCCATGCTACTGGCATTTGGCTTATCTTGTTATAGCCTTGTAGCCTCTTTTCTGGCAGGAAGATTTGCTCATCGTCGTCTGGCAGATACAGGAGAAAGAGCTGCAGTAGCAGTATGTGGACTAGTAACAGTAGCAGTTTTAGCTTTATGGTACCAATTAATCACCAGTAATTTCCAACTGCAGTATGTAGCATCGTCGAGCAATCAAGCGATGCCTTGGTATTATAAAATAGGTGCTCTTTGGGGAGGCCAGGAGGGTTCTCTATTATTTTGGTGTTGGATTCTAACATTATTTTCAATGGTAACAGTTTTGGTACATCGAAAACGAAATCCACGTTTGATGCCTTACGTTGTTGGAGTAGTGGCAATGGTGACTACTTTTTTTCTTTTAGTTAATAACTTCGTTTCTAATCCATTCGACGCTATTGGGGTTTCTAGAGCGGGGGCACCGCCCGTCCCATTTAGCCCTCCCGATGGCCAGGGACTTAATCCATTATTACAATATTGGGCAATGGTAATACACCCTCCAATCCTATATATAGGGTACGTGGGGTTTACAATTCCTTTTGCCTTTGGCATTGCCGCATTAATCACCCGTGAACTTGATGATGAATGGATTCGAACAACAAGACGCTGGATGATGATCCCTTGGTTGTTTTTGGGAACCGGAGTCCTGTTAGGAGCTATGTGGGCTTATGTAGTTCTTGGGTGGGGTGGATACTGGGGTTGGGATCCTGTAGAAAATGCATCATTGATGCCCTGGTTAACTGCAACCGCCTTTCTACACTCGGTCATCATGCAGGAACGGAAAGGTATGATGAAAGTATGGAATATGGTTCTTATTCTTGGAACTTTTTTATTATGTATTCTGGGAACATTCCTCACTCGAAGTGGAATCGTTTCCTCAGTACATTCGTTTGCCCAATCTCCGATTGGTCCGTTTTTTTCCAGTTTTCTAATCCTGATGACAGGCTTTTCATTGTATTTTCTCTTAAGCCGACTGGATGCACTGAAAAGCGAGAATCGCTTAGATTCCGTAATCTCTAGGGAAAGTAGTTTTCTTTTCAATAACTTAGTATTACTAGCTACTACTTTTGCTGTGTTGTGGGGAACTATTTTCCCAATTCTCTCAGAATGGTTAACCGATGAGAAAAGGACCGTGGGGGCCCCATTTTTTAATAAGGTGAATATTCCAATTGCTTTGTTTTTGCTGTTCTTGACAGGAGTAGGTCCATTGCTCGCTTGGAGAAAAACCTCATTGCGAAGCTTAAGGAAAAACTTCTCAATTCCAATAGCGATTGCTTTGGCAACAGGGCTTGCTTTTATACTTCTGGGGATGCGTCATTTTTATTCGACAGTTTGTTTGACCCTATGTATGTTTGTAATCGTTACTATTGCTGGTGAGTTTCACCGGGGAGCGCGGGCAAGACAGCGCCAAGGTCAAAGCTACTGGCAGGCTTTATGGTCACTGACTTTTCGAAACACCCGCCGTTATGGCGGCTACATCGTACATGTAGCCATGGTATTTCTATTTGTGGGCTTTGCTGGCGCTGGATTTAATGAAGAAGCACAGAAAGCCCTAAGTCCCGGACAGGATCTTCAAGTTGGGCACTACACACTACGGTTAGAGAAAATTGAAAGTTCTGATAATGATAATTACTCTTCAGCCACCGGAATTATAAAGATTTCGAAAAACGGACAAGAATTATCTACATTGAAACCCGAACAGCGGTTTTACAAAAGCAGCAAACAACCAACCTCTGAAGTAGCCCTCCACCGAACACTCAAAGAAGATCTTTACGTTGTCTTTGCAGGATTTCAACAAGAAGGAAAACAGGCAATTATTCATGCTTACGTTAATCCTCTGGTCGCCTGGATTTGGATTGGAGGACTTGTTTTTATCATTGGGACAATTATTTGTCTCATTCCAAACCAACATGAACAAGTTATTCAAAAGGCTCAAACAAAAGTTGAGGTAGATCCTTATGCTAAAGTACCAGTCTAGGAAACCGCCTCGGGAGTATATCCCAGTTTACAATAACCTTTCCTGGAGAATTTGGCTTCTTAGTGCAGTTCTGCTGCTAACACTACTTTTTCCACTCAAATTAGCCTCCCAAGTTTTCTCCCCTGAAGTGAAGAAGGTCTCTAAAAACTTTGTATGCCAGTGTAGTTGTAATCACCAGCTCTCTGCCTGTGGCATGCTTCACTGTGGATCTGCAAATCCCTTAAGAACTGAGATCGCACAAAAACTTAAGTCCGGTGAAACCGAAGAAACAATTGTCAAGGAATTCGTCGTCAAATATGGCAAATTAATTTTATCAGCTCCAAGTGGTGAAGGCTTTGATTTGGTAGCTTGGACCTTACCTATCATCGCTTTTTTAGGAGGATTAATTGTTATCTATGCAGTGACTCGAACCTGGTTACGTCGACAAATCTCTTTGGCGCCAAGCCAAGGAGAATCAGACGTTATTCCTAACGAGTACCAGGAAAAATTAAAGAAAGAACTAAACGACCGAGACTAAATGTCCTAGTTGTTTCTGGTAACTCTGCAGCACTCTTCACTACCTATACGACGGTAATTACTTGGAGTAAATAAATATGTTTTGGCTAATTTTCTTTTGTATTCTTATTTCTTCATTAACATTTTTCTACATTCTTCGACCCTTGTTTTCTGGAAGCCCGACTGCATTAATCGTCGATTCAGATAATCAATTGACAAGTTTAAGGAAACTCCTCCGTAAAAAAGAAGTCATCTATGAAAATATTAAGGATCTTGATTTCGAATTCAAGATGGGAAAACTCTCTGATGATGACTACCATCGATTACATGAGGATTATCTTCAGGAAGCTTATCCTGTAATGATGCAGATTGAGTCAATACAGGCAGAACCACATGAAAAATCAGGTGGTTCTAAGAATAATGTGTCATTGAAGAAACCTAAAAAATAGAACTCATGGACTGATTTTTCTCATTGAAATTATTGAAACCAATCTAAAACAGGGTTTTTTCACCGTCTTTCTTTTGAAAGTTTTCAACTTTTTGATGACAGGGAATGAGCTGAAAACAATTATGATTAAAAAGATCATCAAAAAAAGTAACTGTAAACAAAACCAATTTACCTGCTTTTCTTTAACAAGAGCAAGTTCATTCATTTTTCAAACCATTATATGGTTTAATTTCGTTGCTTTCGGAATTGCTGAGGCACAGTCATCCATCTCAGGAAGAATTTTAAATGGAACAACCAATCAGCCAGTAATCAATCAAAAAGTCGACCTTTTAACTTTCCTAGGTCAGAAAAAATCTCCTGACACAAAAGAAGTACTCACAAAAAAAAATGGCAGCTTTACTTTTAAAAATGTCGAGTTAGCAGCAGACAGTCCACATATTTTGCTTCGGACCATCTATCAGGGGGTAAATTACAATCTTTCACTAGCCTCGTTGCAAGACCTAAAAAAAGATCAGATTTTAACTGTTTATGAAACTTCATCTGAAATTCAAGCTATTGATGTTTCTATGCCAGTTATGCTGGGCATGGCTTCTGGAAATTCCTTGTTGGTCGAACAACAATATATACTTAATAATAACTCAAGACCTAAACGTACACTTGTCCACCCTCAAATGACTTTCCAGTTTGACACCCCACCACCAGAAAAAATTAATGGTCTAAAAGTTTCAACTCTTGGACTAGCAGGTATTCCTTTACCCCAACGTCCTCTTGAAAGAAAAGCAGGGGGGTTTAGAATTAACCATCCAATGAAACCTGGACTTAATGAAATCTGGGTATCTTACCGCGTTAATTTTAATAGCAATAACAGAGCATTGAGTCATCGGATGTTTGATGGAATTGAACATAGCCGTTTGTTTGTAAGGCCTTCAAACCTTGAGGTGTCTGGCAAAGGCATAGAGTCAACTGGAATTGACTCCCGAACCCAATCTGCAACGTATCATATTAAAGAAATTGCTAAAGGTGGTCTTCTTGACCTACTAATCACTGGTGAAGCTCCAGAGCATTCGGCAGATGATGGACATGATCATGGAAAAAGCAACTCAGAATTTAAAGCTGTACGTTTACCTAACCCTGTTTTTGAACAAAAAGTGTTCATTTTGGGTGCAGTAGCAAGTTTGTCGCTGGCCGTTATTTTTTATGCCTTAGGACAACAGTCACGGGAACGAATTCGAAAAAAGGTACGTAAAGGTAAGAAAAAACGTTGATGGTTAATTAAAACTTTGTTACCTAAGGTGTGCTAATTATTCCCAACTTAATCATCTCTAAGTTTTTGACTCTTTCGATTTCAAGAAAGATCATCTTTATATAATTTTTTAGACAGACCAATAAGCTTAAATTCCATTTGTTATGACTGATAATCCTGTAGTGCTTCTAGAAAACGTTGAAAAGTGGTTCGGTCAAAATATCGGACTTCAAGATATTTCCATAAAGGTGAACAAGGGAGAATTTGTTGTCCTCTTAGGTCGTAACGGTGCTGGAAAATCCACTTTACTGCGAATTTTAACCAGATTGAGTAAACCCAATTCAGGTGGGGTTCAAGTTTGTGGGATGAATGTTCAACATGAAACTGAACACATTCAAAAAAAGATCGGTTTTGTAGGACATAACACTCTACTCTACTCACACCTAACTGCAAGGGAAAATCTGCATTTTTATGCAAAATTATATGAGATTAAGAACCCCAAGGAACAAATTAAGACTGCCTTAAAAAATGCAGCCTTAGAATTCAATGCCGACCGTCCAGTTAGAGGATTCTCCAGAGGAATGCAACAAAGATTAGCTATTGCAAGAGCCACTTTGCATCACCCTGAACTAATTCTACTTGACGAACCTTATACTGGACTTGATCTCGAGTCAGCTGAGCTACTTTCTGGCCAAATACAACAGTGGTTAACAACGGGTAGGACTATTATTATGGCTACTCATGACTTAGAACAATGTTTCGGTGATGTGTCTAAATGGATTCTTCTTGATAAAGGTCAGATTGTTGAAACGCTTATGGGAGATGTTTCGGTTATTCATCGTCGTTATCGCCAGTTTCTCCAGAGTTTGAATTAGGATGAAACTGATGCTCTAACCAGAGCACTGTGCACTTACCTCAAGTTTTTTGAATAAATGAGAAATAGGTATGAAGTTCTTTAACCAAACCACCACTATTTTAATGAAAGAAATTCTTTCGGAGTACAAAACCAAGGATGTGCTTATTTCAATGCTTTTGTTCGGACTCCTAGTTATCCTCATGTTTAATTTTGCCTTTGAGCCAGATTCTGAAGAAATAAGAAACTTTGGACCTGGTTTACTGTGGATGACTTTTATTTTTTCTGGGCTACTAGGTATGAACAGAACCTTTGCTGGAGAAAAAGAAAACAAGGTCTTAGAAGGACTTATGTTGGCTCCAATTAGCTGGAACAGCATTTACCTAGGTAAGATGCTAGCAAACTTACTGTTTATGTTATTGGCTGAAAGCATAATACTCTGTCTTTTTTCACTGTTTTTTAACTATGCCATATGGTCAAGAATTGAATGGATGGCAATTATTACTTTCCTAGGTACGCTCGGTTTTTCTGCTGTGGGAACTTTGTTAGCTGCAGTCTCTATGAACACTCGAATGAGTGAAGTAATGCTTCCTATTCTTCTCCTGCCTTTAGCACTACCTGTCATTTTAAGTGTTGTTTTGGCGACAACAGCTAATTTTTCCACTCCTCCAGAACAAAATTCGATGATCTTTTGGATAAAGGTGTTAATTGCATACGATGTCATTTTTATTACTGTTCCCTTAATGCTTTTTGACTATGTTTTAGAAGAATAAAGAACCAATAGCCCCTAACTATTTTAAGATGATATTATTCTTAAGATTCTGAACAATTTTAACTGCTGGAGAAAATTAATTTTATGGTCTTATTACGAAAACTTCACGGCTGCTTTACCCTCCTTACAATGATGGGTGCACTCTATGCCATCTTTGTAATAGCACCACGCGAATTAACCATGGGAATTGTCCAGAAGATATTCTATTTTCATGTCTCTGCAGCATGGATTGGATTTTTTGGAATCTATGTTGTTTTCTTCTGTAGCCTTATTTTCCTTATAAAAGGAGGACGACAATGGGACATTCGTGCAGCTTCAGCTGCAGAAGTAGGTGTAATTTTTTTTACTTTAAATCTAGTTAGTGGCCCAATTTGGGCAAAACCTGTTTGGGGAATTTGGTGGACCTGGGATGCACGGCTAACTACTTCTTTTATCCTTTGGTTAATCTATTTAGGCTACTTAATGATACGACGCCTAGTAGAAAATCCTGAACAACGTGCACGTCTTAGTGCAGTAGTCAGCATACTTGGAAGTATTGATGCTCCAATTGTCTACATGGCCAACCGCTGGTGGAGGACTCAACATCCACAGCCTGTAGTGGCAGGTGATTCCAATTCTGGGTTGCATCCCGATATGCAAGTTGCTTTATTGTTAACTTTAATGGCATTTACAATGTTATTTTTCTATCTCTGGAAAACACGAATTAATTTAGAACGCGCACGAGAGGATGTTGATATTCTACGAAAAACTGTCCAATATTATATTAAGGAGGCTAGATGAATTCCTATCTGCTTTTAGCATACGGAGTTATGTGGTTGATTATTTTCGCTTATATTTTCAGCGTTGACTTGCGTCACATTAAATTGAGAAAAGAATTATCTAGAATTAGAACAATTCTAGATAAATATGATATGCCAATTAAGAAAAATCCAACCATCAAATAAAACAATTTTCCGAAATATAGAAAACGAATACCTAGGGTGGAATTAAGAATGAATACAGTTGACAATTTAAAAATCGATGTACGTGAACATGGTGCTAATGAAAAAACTTTGAATGAAAGACTCTTCTTTCAGCTTTTGGCATTTGGTGATTGTGGCAATTTTGAAGAAATTGTTAAACTTCTGCATCGAAGTAAAACAGAGGCTGTAATTTATCAGGATATTAATGATCCTAAGGGAATCGCTGTATTGGTTATGAATAAAGACCCTGACTATTTTGTTACGGAATGGCGTAATATCCTAAATTCCTCTGAATTTAATAAACTATCTTCTAAACCAGAACTAACCATGTTAGGCAGAACTTATTCTTCAGGATTCGAGCCGGATTTAGAAAACTGGTTGATTCATAAGCCTCGTTATAGTGTGCTAAATCCTGAATGGCCATGGTGCATTTGGTATCCTTTGCGTCGAACTGGAGAGTTTGCCAAACTGAGTAGAAAAGACCAAGGGATTATCCTACGAGAACATGCAGTCATTGGTCGTGCTTATGGTGAATCAGACTTAGCTCATGATGTTAGATTAGCTTGCCACGGTCTGGGCAAAAACGATAACGACTTTGTAATCGGTTTGGTGGGTCGAGATCTTCATCCACTTTCTCATATTGTACAAACAATGAGAAAAACTAGTCAGACTTCAAAATATATCCAGACCCTAGGACCTTTTTTTGTGGGAAAAGCTTTTTGGCAAAGTTCCTTAAAAACTGGATAACTCCGGTAGTTTTAATAATTAGATACAGGGAAGTGAAC
>Ga0310345_10002190_pt1 | contig 20189 bp, 20 predicted proteins | sample HC15DNA20500_MG_FD_204667 | JGI IMG/M metagenome (GOLD analysis project Ga0310345, IMG submission 204667) | Marine microbial communities from station ALOHA, North Pacific Subtropical Gyre - HC15-DNA-20-500_MG | ecosystem: Environmental > Aquatic > Marine > Oceanic | place: Pacific Ocean: North...
TGTTTTGTTTATGGCTGGAATGAATCTTGACAACAGTTTGGCTGCAATCAATGAGGCCGTATTGATGCGCCAAATCGGGAAGGTCGAAGCTGCCGATCTTGTGGACCAACAAACTCGCGATAATCAGGCAATCGCTGACTTCACAATGACTAGCCCTGAAGCTGTCGGTGCGTTCATAGAGGCAGGAGCGTTGTCCGAAATGTTGAGTTACATCAAATCTTTGAACAGCATCGAGGATGAACCTATGGTTCAGTTCGGTCAGCAGATGATGCCTGTTGACGAGGGTCACTCCAGAGCAGATCTACAAACGGCTCTGTATAAATTGCAAACTGATTATGGCGATGAGGCTCTCGACGCCTTTATGGCCCAATTCGACCAGCCTGCTCGCTAATGGTTAAGGTCCCGCGTCCAGGGAGCTTCAAAGCCCCTCAGCGGCCTCCCAGGGCCGAATTGTTGGCTGCCGTTAGGAAAGGTGCCCCAGTTTCCATAACGTCCCCTGCAGGGCCTCCCAGGCGGCCTCAGGCCCCAAGACCTCCAAGGCTGCCTGCGAGCACACAGCAGGGCGGTATGGGTGGCATTATGGGTGCCGTCATCGACGTAATAGACAAACCTCGAGCCCTCGTAGCTTCAACAGCCAAAATGGGTATCGACGTACTCCAAGGCGACGCGAGTAGCCCCTGGGATGCGTTAAGACTTGTCCTTGCTGTACCAACGGCGGGTCTGTCGTTAGCGACAAGTGAAGACTGGCGGAAACGTATAAACGATAACTACATGATGAGTGAGCTCCTGGTTGAAGATTTCGGTATGGACCCACAGAGTTTGGCAACTAAAGCTCTTGGCTTCGGACTTGATGTCGCAGCCGACCCACTCATGTACATTCCTGGTGCCGGTGCAGCAGGACGAGCCGCCGGTATGGGGTGGATGAAGGTCGCCAAAGCATTAGACCAAAGAGCGGTCGGGTTCGCCATGGTTGGCGATATCAAAAAAGCGAACGCTTTGAAAGAATCTGCGGTTGCTGTAACCAGAAACCGTTCAGTTTTGGCTGCCGGTAGAGAAGGTTTAGAAGAATTAGGGTTCAAAGCTGGGGCATCGCTCGTTGCGCCAGGCACAGGACGCATTGGGCGTCATATCGTTGAGAAACCATTAAATCTGTTGACAGGGGGCAAGCTCACTAAAGCGTTAGCGAAGAAACGTGCAAAACAGATCCCTGATTTCATGTTTGATGGCGCAAAGTATGATGCTGCCCGAGTCGCTGAAAGTTCAGCAGCGTCCGCTCAAGATCAGATCGTTGAAGCGATGGGGCTTCTTGGTCGCAAACACACTCGCAAACAACTCAACAAATTTTCGAAAGAAATCGTGGACGCTGCACGGTTTGCCAGAACCATGGCCGTTGAACTCCCAGGGTCCATTAAAGCGTTCGCTGGCCCAATGGGGTACATAGCGGGGCGTCCTGGTCGTTTGTGGGGCACATTGATGAACCAGAAACCGTTCACAGCGTTAAGCAAAGCGATAGGTGGCACAGCGGGGCCTCTTAAAGCATTGACGAGAAGAAGCAACCCTGACGATGTGATCGTTGGGATGCGTGCTCTTGACGCTCGAGGTGCCTCAAAAGTTGCGACAAATGTTTTTCGAGCTAGATCTGGCAGACTTTCCCAATCTCTGAAATCATCTGTCGTAGCGAAGAACGCTGACAGAGCGAAACGGGGTCTCCCAGAGATTACCCCTGAACAAATAATGTACATGTCGGATACGCCTGCTTCGGCCATTGACCCCGACTTAGCCGATTTTCATGGCGAGCTCACCCAATTTTGGGAAGACAAACTCAACTTGTACAACGAGCTAATTGGGCATCGAGGCAGCATCGAAGGGCTCGCAGATGAGCTTTACGCTGCACGTTTCCTTGACTTGAACACCGAGATCGGTCGAAAGATCAAAGGTATCGAAGTTGAAGACCTGGAAGGTGAATGGGCGTTCCGAGGAATGTCAGGCGACGATCCCACCAGGTGGCGTCGCTGGCGTACAGGCGAAACCTATATGGGGGTTCCCCTCGAAGATCCCAATATTGTTGGTAAGTCCATTCGGCAACAGATGCTTGACATTGGGCGAGAAGTTATAGGCCCACAGTATGAAGACATGTTTGTTAAAGACTTCTTCGAAGTTGTTTCCCGTTACGACAAAGCAATGTCGGACAGGTTCTTTCACCAGAAATGGTTTAACCAAATGGAGCAAGCGGGCTTGCTGCAGGTCGGATGGAAAGGCAAAGGCGGCTACCTGAATCTCAGTCGAGAACAGGCTGAACGGCTTGATGAAATGCTTTCCAATTTGATAGAAATGAGGCGAGGTGATTCCCCTGAATATCAGGCAATGCAACGAAAGATGGCTAAAGCAGTTAATGCTGCCCGTCGAGCCAACGGACATCTCACAACCAAAAGCGAAGCATTAAACGATTTGAATGACGGTCTGGTCATAATCACCGACCACGTTATCAACTTTGATGAAGTCATAAAAAAGCATGCAGATTACAGGGTTCTTAACGCATCGCAACGCAAACAACTAGACGATTACGTTAAACGCTTTGACCCTGATAATGAAGAGCGCAACCTATTGGAAGCGTCAAGGGCGGGTGAGATTGATCCGCCTTTAAGTGGCGAAGCTAAACGCGTCCTTATCGGTGTCATGCAAGACCAAACCCAAGCAGTGGGGAAGCTGCGGTGGGTTATGGATGAAACCAAGAAGCTAATAGAACTCGAGGCGGAACGTGCGGGTCGAGTTGTTGATCTCGACGACAGAGAATACATCGAAATGCTCGACGCTCAACTCAACAACATCGAACATGAGGTTCGAAAAAAAGTAGCAAGAATCGTTGACGACGCCGAAAGCAGTGCCGAGGTGACAGCGTTCAAAGAACTTGATGCTTTAATGTCTGGTGACGCCGTTGTCCAGGGCATGGAACTGAAAGGTCTTCCCGAAGGTTTTAGCGCACCTGTGGACCTTTTGGGGAACTATCCGCGCAGAGGATACTTTCCAGAGTGGTCTGCGAGCACCCAAGGGCATCTGGACGAAGCAGACATTGTTGCGTTCAATCCTGATACAGAGGAAGCACTGATTCGCACCCCCGACAATGCCGGTTTGGTTGGTTTAGAACCTGACGCCGTTTACCGTGTCGAAGCCTACGCTCAGCGCGACGCCCCGTTCGGTCATTTCGAAGTCCCACGATCTGAACCAGAATTTAGAGGCAACTTCGGAAGTGACCTCGATAAGCCCTATGTGTTTCGTGTGGAGGAAGCTAAAGGTTCGTGGCGTACTCTCAAAAACGAGGTCCAAACCGTTGCAACAAGATTAGAGCGAGATGTAAGGGCCTACTATCGTGGCATAATCGGCGAGGATATCGCTCCTCCTCCCAAAAAAGTGTGGGCTTACGAGCCAGGTCTCGGGAAAAGGCAGATTAGAGATACTGCACAGGATTGGGATTGGATTGAGGAGATTTCCCCTGAGCGGATGCGTGCCATAAGCAATGAATGGTTCGGTGGCCCAGACGCACTCGGAATGGACGATGTTCGTGGCCGACTAGCAGACGCCTATTTGGCGGAAGACTCTGGCTCAATGGGCTTACAAGTCGGAGATTTCCTTATGGAGTCAACCACTCAGCTAACAGGATTGAGAGCTATCGGTAAAGGAAGAGGTCACGTTCTTGGAAAGAAAGACTCTTTCGGTACAGTAGACGCAGCAGTCACTCGAATCGCTGAAGACTTAGGTGTTGACGTAGAACTTGTTCGCGCTGTCGCTACTGGTGGTGTGGAGAACGCTGGGGCTGAAGACCTCATAAAGATAGACCGGTACGTTAAAGGACTTGCTCTTGATGACGAATCGAAAGAACAGATACTTCGAGTAACCGATGATCTTGTCACTGATGAACAACACATCGCCGTGGACTCGGGGGTTGCAATAGCAGGCAAACTTCCCCAGCGCTTCGGTAACCCATGGGCGGACACGTCAGAGATGGTTATGGGTCCTAGAGCGGCTGATCCTTTAGCTGCGGACACAACATTCGATGACTGGTTCGATGCCGTCGAGGAGCGGGTGATCAGACCTGAAAGCTATGAGGGATCTCCTAGTTTATCGACGGTTGAAGCTGACAGAGAACTGTTTGACGCAATTAAGAGGGAAGCCAGGGGTGAGGGTGAGACAGTGATGGAAGCCTCAGGGCCCAAGCACTATCCTCTCTACGAGATCCCCGTCCTCCTTAAAAAAATCATTGGGGACTTACTTCAGACGGTCGAGGACGGGCTAGGGGATGTAATTCCGCCCGAGGTCCTTGCAAGAATGGGTATAGACGATGTGTGGAAATTTTGGGATTCGTTTGGGCGAGAAGGCCCACCCCCAAGTTTTTGGCAGTCGGGTCAAGCACAAGACCTTTTCCAGTCCTTGACTCGCTCGCTTGCAGACGATGGTTGGATACCAGGCAAAACTGATCCCGTAGAGTATGTGACTCCCAACATGATGCGGGCATGGCTATCACTGCCCCTAGGGAGTGGGGCAGATCAGGCATCGGCTCTCATGGCGTTGCACGGTAAGGCAGGTTGGTGGACACCTGAAGAGGTGAGGATGGCTACTCAACTCAACATGGAAAGTAAGGGTGGGTCCACATCTTCACTCGAGTATTTGCTGCAACCTTTGTATGCGGCAAACAATCAGCTTCCAGGGGCAGGGGTATTGGCCTCAAGTCTCGAAAATGTGGCACCAGGGTCTTTGACAAGAGAAATAGATTTAGCGGAACACCTCGATGTTATTGGGGCGGAACTAATTGTTAACCCAGGGGCCGCCCGAGAGTATTTTGCTCATCTTCAATCCATTGGCCGCAATATTCGAGAAGTGGAAGTTGCCGAGGATCTTTCCGAGGACGCGTTGCGTGCCTTTGGGAGTGCCGCTTCGGGTGACTTCCCGTTACCTAGCGGTATCGGGCTCGAAGTGCGAGGGGTACGAGGGAAACACACCGGTTCTACTATGTCTACCGCAGACACATACGATGATGTTGTTAAAGTCCGTGACCCTTTAACCGACGCAGAAGGCCCACAGAGAGCAACTAATTCCAAGGAACGGGATGCGGTACAGGCTCTCGAAACAGCCGATAAGCCTGTCGGGGAGATGACTGCGACGGAATGGGGAACTTACCGGCAGCGCTTAGAGAACCAAATTCGTGACCAAATTGGTGCCCTCTATCCCCTCAAGACTCGCAGCCGCCCCACTCATATGTGGAGTGATCCGAGCCAGGTCAGATACAGGTTCCAGTCAAAAAACATGAGGCCCGAAACGTGGGACGAGTTAATCGCTGGGTTGAAAGAAAAGTATCCACTATTCGGCGACGAACTTGAAAGGTGGGAAACGGAGCTTGCAGCGGGCACAACGTGGGGGCAAACACCAGTCGAGGCTCCTCCTGTTTCAGAAATGTTTGGGGATATCTCTTGGACTTCTGAACGTCGAAAAGGTCTCGTCGCTTTAGATCATGGACCGATAGCGGTAAAAGAAGGATCGGGAAATGCTAAAAGAGAACTTTGGGAAATTTATCCCGTCAAATTGAAAGCAATGTTGGAAGGGTTAGGTTACGAGGTTACTGCCACGAGCCCTAAAGGCATCATAGAAGAGGTCTTCGAGAATCGTGCGGGCACCTCGAATCTGTTGCGGGGAGAAATTGGTTCCAGAGGGCCTCATGCCGCACGAAAACAACCCACTCTGCGACCTTACGATACCTACATTCAGAAAACTCGTGAGGCTCGACTCAGGGGTCCTTTGATTCGGGCATTAGCTGGCGACTTGGGGGCAATAATTGCTGAGAGAGAAGGCTTAGCTGCGGGCGTGGAAGCCGCATTGAAGACAGAACTGAGCTTGGCACGGTACAGTGGCGAAGCCCAAGACATTGTCGACCATTTGATGGAAAGCCACGCATTTCAAAGAGAGTGGATCGGGTCGGGGCATCAGTCTCCAATTACGACATCAAGATTGAATGACGGGGAAGAGTATTTTGCGCTCAGTAAAGCGTTTGATGATTCTGACTTGCGTAACGACCCCAGATGGAGCGGTCTGCTAGACGAAGTGGAAGAACTCCTCGCTCTTGACACCAAAATGAAAACCGATATCGAATCGAAGATCTGGGAAACGATGCCAGATCCACAGAGAATCTCAGGTGGCAACGAGTACCGCCAGTTTTGGCGTGACCGAGGCTACCAGATGACTGATGAACCACAAATCAAAGGACACGGTTTTCCGTGGGAACCGCCAGGTATGAGACCTACGAGCACTGCGGTGCGGGGACGCACCGGTTTCCCTGGGGTTGCCGATCGGCCAGTAGCGTCGCAACTTCCAAGAGATGTGGGACCGAGGAGACCTCCACAGAGGAATCGTTGGGGGTATGAGAGTCCCGCCCATTCGCGGTTGGGGCAAGATGTGGACCCCAGAGTTGTAGAAAAAAATGTTGAAGCAGCGCTCCCCAAGGGAGGGGATGGGCTGTTCGGAACTCCGCAGAACAGAACGTACGCCAAAAATGTGGCTGTTCTCAAAGCGTTGGATGAGCTTCTTGGCTCCGAAATAGTTCTCGCGCAGTCCACTGATGTGCTTCAGAATTGGCGAGCGGAACAAGTTCGTCTGGGAAAGGTTGAACATATCGTACGGAAGTATGAGCCGTTGTTGGCTGAAATTCGGGCAACTTTGAGAACTGCGGAGATAGCGGACGAGGTGGCGGCGGCAGCTACATCTAAGTCGCTTCTGAGCAAAGCGAGTCCTTTGGCTGCGAAAGCAAAGACCGCTGCGAGAGGGACGACCCGTCGCCCCAGAATCGTTGCTGGAGCTCCCGTCAAGGATCGTGCAACTATCGGCCAGTTCGGGTTAGCTCCTAAACATCTTGCTGGTGATTTAGCGCTAGATGTGCGGGAACAAATAGCTTTGCGAAACATGTTAGACAACATCACAGCCAAAATTGAGAACGCAAAGTTTCAGGTCGAGCAAGCTCAAGACGCGGCTGCAGCGACGAAACAGGCAGCAGAAGAAGCAACAGACGATGCTACCGATCTTTGGATGTTGACGATGCTCAAAAACCAGGAAGCGCAACAACAAATCAGTGACCTCAGCTTAGAGTTACAGCGGTTAGCGAAATCACCAAACGTCGTCGACCAGATAAGTGCGGCAGCCACACAAGAAGAAGCCATTCGTGCAGTAATGAACAACCGTGTTATGGGTGCAGCGTTCGCTGACATGTACGGGGAAGCAACGAACAACTTCCTGAGAAGCTACCGGCAAATGAAACCTTCCCTTGCCCCAGGTGGGCGAGGTGGAGGACCAGGCGGTCCCACCTATTGGATGGGTGGCATGAGCGAAGACGGCTGGAAATTGTTTGAGGAAGCGATCGAGGCAGGAGCAGGGCTCTCTGATCCGAGGAAACTAAACGGGGCGCTTCAAGCGTACCTGAAAGTTGCCAACTGGTGGAAAGCTCAAGCAGTGGCGTCTCCTGGTTTCATTATGCGAAACCTGATGGGTGGCGCACTGGTGAACAGTTTGGTCGCCGGTGTAGAAATGGGGACCCACAGTCGGGTCGGTGCCATGGCTCAAATGGCGCAGGCAAGAGGAGCGAACGACGTTGTTTACGGTGCACGACTTCTTGCCAACGACGGAAAAACGGTTCGGTTGCAAAACTTGTTTGGGGTTAACCGTAACGCCACAGCAGACGATTGGGCTGTGTTCGCTGACCTTCTCGAAAGTGGTGTAGTTGGGCAAGGGCAAGCCTGGTCGGAAGTGAAGAGCGCTATCACCGAAGGTCTTGTGCCTTTGCAACGAACTAGACATTTCGGGTTCATGGAAGGGCTAATACAGGGAAGTTGGAAGCCGACTGCGGATTTCAAACTGTTTACGGCTGTCCGAACCCAGAACGAACGAGCAGAATTTGTTCTTCGTTCCGCTTTAGGGTTCGACATTATGAAGAAAGGTGGCAGCGTCGAGGACGCCATGCACGCCATCAACAAATACCATTTCGACTACCAGGATCTCACCAACATAGAACGCAACATCAAAGCCGTCATTCCTTTCTACACCTGGCAAAAAAACATTATTCCTGTTCTCGTCGAATCTCTCGGCCAGAAACCGCAAGCATGGACAGGGTTTCTTCGAGCGAAAGCAGCTTTGGAACTTGGCGAAGACGAGGAGCGAGTTGTCCCCGACTACTATGCGGAGCTTATGGGGATGGCGTTGCCTTGGAAAACGAGCGGTTTCTCTGGTGGCAGAATCTATGCGGTACCTGACACCCCGTTCCGTCAACTGTTTCAGTTCACAAAAGAGCCAACATCGCCTGCGCGAGAAGTCTCAGGGTCGATCTTTCCGTGGTTCAAAACACCTATAGAGATCTGGTCAAAGAAACAACTCTTTGCGGACATTCCATTCAGTGGCAGATACCAGCAGGTGCCCAACGTCTTCTCGGTGACTCCTGGTTTGATGGATATTTTGGGGGCCGCTGGTAAAGCCAAAAAGAATGCTCGAGGTGAGTGGAAGATGCGTGACCACGACATTTATTTGGTGGAGCAGTTCTCCCCCATTCTTGGTCGCGCTCGACGCCAATTTCCGAACGAGAAAGCGAAAGAGCGTCGCATGTGGATGACTTGGGTCTCATTCCTTACAGGCGGCGGTTTCCGTGTCAACGACTCCGCTGAACGCAGAAATCAGCTTATCAAAGACCAAGTGGGGCATTCGAACGACATGCGAGACAAGAGAGATATCGCAAACCGAGAAGTTTAACGGGACACACTGAGCATTGTGTAGTGAAGTATATTTCTCGCACCGAATGGGGCGCAACGCCACCAGCAAAGCCTTTCTCTAGGCTACGCCCATCAAGGGTTGTTGGGATCGTTTTGCATCACAGTGGTGTGAAGAACGGCCCCTCAGGGGAAAACGCTGTGCGAGCTTATGAGCGTTTCCACATGAAAACCCGTGGGTGGCGTGGTATCGCTTACAACTGGCTGATTTCTGACGGCGTTCTTTATGAGGGCCGTGGCGCAGGTGTGATCTCAGGTGCAACCAGAGGATGGAACTCTCGAACTGAAAGCATTTGTTATGCGGGATGGGGTTCTACAGTGGTTGACGAGCAGAGCCTGCGCCTAATTCGCGCTAAAGTGGAGGAGATCCAGGCACGTTACGCTGGAAAACTGTGGGTTAAACCCCACTCGAAACTTGGGTCCACATCGTGCCCTGGGTCTTTTCTTACTTCTTGGTTACAGCAAGGAATGCCGGTGAATGGTTTAGAAAGTCAAGACACGATACAACGCGCAGCCGTGTATCTCGAAAGTATTAAAGCCCAGATCGCTCGACGGTCTTTGAGTCGTTGGCGGCGTTCCCGTGGGGAAGCTGTGCGTGTGGTTCAAGAACGTCTGGCGGAACGCGGATTTGACCCTGGTCCCGTTGACGGCATTTGGGGGCGCAAAACTACGGCTGCTTTGCGACAATTTCAAAGATCTCAGGGCTATTTGAAGCCCGATGGTGTGTGCGGTATAAGAACCTTCCACGCTTTATTTCTTCAATAAGGAGATAGGACATGCCTAAGGGCAAAGGATACGGACAATTCGGAGAAACTTTCGGGGATGCGGACGAGTACTTGTACAATTCGTCGTCACCTGACAACAATGCTGACATGGCTGCTAAAGCTAAAAGTGATGCGGCTTGGCTCCGATCAACTGCACTGGGAAATCAGGCGTATGGTGGACGCCCGTTCGGCAAATGAGAAAGCCTCGGAAACTTAAACGACCTCAGAAACCTAAAGCGCCGACACATAAGACCGCACGGAAGAGGACACGATACTAGTATGCCTTTGAGGAAAGGGTCTTCAAGAGACACAATCTCCCACAACATAGGGAAACTCATTACTGAAGGTTACCCGAGGGACCAAGCAGCAGCTATTGCACATTCCGAAGCTGGAAAGTCGAGAAAAAAGAAATGACCGAAATGAACAAAAAAGTTGATTGGGGTGACTGGTTTGAACGAACAGTCTGGACAGCCGTCGAGGCTGGCCTTGCTATTCTTGTTGTTACTGATGTTTCAAGCCTCAAAGCGGCGGGGACAGCCATGGCTGCAGCAGCAATCGCAGGCATCAAATCGCTCGCCAGAGCTAAACTCGGACGATAAAGAGATGGAAGATCTCGAAGAAAAGTGGGCCCTCTGGATGACCCAAGAGGGAAAGATCGTTGAAGATGACGTAGAACAACTCTTCATTCAGAATCGCAACATCTTCGAGATAGACGACGGAACTCACGCTAAATGGGTGAAGAACGCGAATAACGAGAGTTCGCGTTTAGGGATGCTTCTTGTCTTAACTATCGACGAGGTTGCCGAGCTCACGTGCGCTTGGGAAGACGCCCAAGATGGAAACATGAACGCTGGATCATTTGTTGCTGAATGGTTGAATCACTTTATGGCGTTCATGGACGCTGCGAGTGATATCCATTCAGATGCGGAGGACGATTAGTCAACGTACGCAACCTGCGTTGAACAGTCGGCTCGAGCTCCAAGAGGTTTGCTAAACGAACTTTCAAACCGTCGCGTCTTCTCGCAACAGTGGTTTTGGGGATACCGCTTAGTTCTTCTGTTTCGCGAAGCGAATAGTCCCCCACAAAGATACAGTCGATAACGACTCTGTCGATTTCATCTTCGCAGCATTTGAGAAGGATTTCTTCGACAGCGCTCTCAAGTTCTTTATCCACTGTGATTGCCTGTTCTTGCGCCCAGCGGGTCTTAGCTGAAGGAAGCCACCATTCTGTTCGAGGGTCGTGATAGGTGACACGTTTCGAGTTGGGTTGGGGCCGTGCGTCTCGACGTGCAGACAGATAGGGAACATCACTCCAACTAGATATGCTCACGCCACTACCTAAGCGGCGGAACGGTATGAGTATCCCATGGAAGGTCACCAGGACGAATTTTGATGAACGCTTTCCCACGTTTCGTATCATTGTAAGAATCCAATGTGACATTAAGCCCATCTATGATCTCCCAAATTCCTTCTAATGGCACCCACACGCTGTCTGATCTAGCGGAACTCCATAACCAAAAAAATACTGGGATCTGGTTGTTCCACAGGTCAAGTGCCCGCAGTTTCTCGAACTTGATTTTGAGGCCGTTCTTTCCGAAACCCTGGACCTCTACCAGTGCTGTGGGGAGCAGGTAGTCGGGGGTGTACCTCATCATTAGCGGTAACCGTTCGACCCCCCATCCCAAGGGTGGTTTGTTCAATCCGTATCGGAGAGCCGTGGGGTAAGCTGCCTCGAACTGGCCTTCAGCAATGTCGCCCCAAGTGCCGTTGAAGCGTTCGTGGAGGGTTTGGTTCATAGTTTGATTGCGTCCACTCGACGTACCTGGGAGTCGTTTAAGAAAGCGCCCCCCTCACCTTGGAGCCCATCGAGTGTCAATTTGACCAGGTTGTCTACGTCGCCACCCCAGTTTTTGTTGTCGAAAGTCATTGGTGCCACCCACACAGAGGTGCTTTCTTTGCTGTAAACGATAACCACAGACACAGAACCTTCGAAAGTTGGGTTCCCTGAGGCTTCCCAGGCGTCTCGAATGCATTGTTCTGCTTCTTTAGTGGCTTTAGGTGTGAATGCGTGCCCTCGTTTGGTTAGCCGTGGCCGTTCTTTGGGTTTAGGTCGAGAGGAGATGTGAACAAAGTAGCTTTCGTCAAGATCCATGTGTGGGTCCCCTAAATTTTAGTTTGAACTTTTGTTGTTCTGTTTGGGCGTGTGTTAGAGCTTTCGAAACTAACGTGTCGTATTGTAGGTCGCTATCGTTTCTGTCTGTGTATTTCTTTCCCCATTGGGAATCCCAGGTAGTAAGCACTGACCGCATTTCATTTGCGTCATGTCCTGCGAATGCGAGCCCTACTGCAATGGTCCACAGTGCCCCTGAACGGTCAACAACTTCGCGGCTTCGAGTTGGGCCATGGTTCAGCATGTCAGATAGCCAGACAGGGTATTCTCTGCGGAAACCTAAGCGTTTCTGTCGCAGTGGCGCAGGCGTCGGTTTGGGTTTGCTTAGAGTGCAAACTTTTTGGAGGTGCTCACTGGTGGTTCTGCCGGTGTGTGCGGCGTCCACAAAATCTTCGAGCGTTAGGGACCAGGAACCCTTCCGAACGCCCTGACGGCCTTGTGTGCGGGTTCGTGGGTAAGGTAAACGGATGCAGTTGCCAAAGGTTTTGCCTTCGAGGGAAACTTGTTTCGGAAATACCTCTGTGGTGGGGGCTTCAACCACATCGCAGATGGCGGTCAAAGCGTTACGCATCAGTGACGCCTCGACGGGTGCTTCCACATAGACCCACAGATGCACCCCTTTGGATCTTGACATCTCAACGAATGAGGTGATGTCGAGGTAAGCGAGTGCTTGCTCAACATTGAATGCGTGGATCAAAGAATCTTCGTCACCTATGTCCCAGTCGATTGCCCCAAACCATACTTCTGCGGGGTTACCTGCGAGTGGGTATGTGGCTAACGGTTCTTCTCCGAAGAGGTGCGCTTCGACGTTAACGAACCAGGCTGCGCCTGTGTGACCTGTCGGGTTTCCTGCAGCGTCTTTGCGTGGACGCACCTGGGTGCCACCAACATCGGCGATTGCTCCTCCTTGGTGGAGCTCCGCGAAACGTCGAACTAGATCGCCGTCATTCATGCACCCTCATTACAGCTATGCAAGGATCGGCACCTTCCCAAAACAGTTCTGCTTCTTCTTCTGTCAGCCATGTGTCGTGCGTGGAACACACGGGAGGTTCAGCCCAACCTCGCTCTAAACCGTGAGCGATCCATTCGAGTTTCTCTATGTGGTCGCTGTCACCGCTCATAAGAAGGTTCCCTGTCAGTGGTGTACTCCGAAATTGCCCCACAGTCTTCATCTATGTAGTAAAGCAAATCTTCGAGACGATTAGGTGGGCGTTTGTTTTTGACAAGACTGATGTTTATTGAGTTGCGGTGGAATGCTGTTTCGCCTGCAGTCAAGTTCTTTCGATCTCGCTGCCGGTAAACCTCGATGACTTGGTGAGATTCTTGTTCGCCGCCGAAACGGGCAACAGAGATACCTCCAGAGGTACCTCGTTCGTTCGCTCGTCCTGACTGGTGAACGACTGCAAGGGGCAGATCGGCTTCTTTGCACCAGCGTTTACAGGCTTGCGCGAGACGGATGACGGCTTGGCTTCCTGATTCTTTCGCATCTGGGACCAACAGTTCTAGGTAGTCGACCATTGCCATGGTGGTGGGCATCTGCCAGTAATCTTCGGCTTCGAACATCACATCGTGCATGATGCGAAAACTGGGAGAACCGTCATGGATAATGAACCTGTCGAACAGGTTGCCTGGTTCCCCAAGTTCTTGTAAATGTTTCTTAACTTCAGGGTCGCCGCTACGGAGGGCGTGTTCCACCTCTGCTCCGTTGACCCCAAACATGATTGAGTACAGTTTCGCTACGACCAGTTCTCGTGGTTCGTCGGGAGAAAAGATCAGAATGCGGGCGTTGTCGTCGTTCAAAACGCAATTAACAATAGCTTGATACAAAAACTGTGACTTACCTGAGTGGCTTCGCCCCACACACAACAGCATCTCTCCCCGACCAAGGCCGCGAGTGAGAACGTCAAGCCTGTGGAACCCTGTCATCCACCGTGACTGCGGGTTCTCCGAGTAATCGAGCCAACCATCAATAGCGGTGGAGGTGGCCTCGATAAGGGATGATGGGGCCGACACCGTAGAAGAAGTTTCGGAGTTTGGAGACTCATCCTCTGAAACATTATCTAGGCGCTCATTTAAGAGCGATTCGATCAGGGAGGCTTCTAGCAGTGTCGGCCCGTCGCTCATCCTACACGCTCACGAAGACCCGAAAGGGCTTGGGAGCGGCTAGCAAATGTGACGACTCCTTCAGCGGTGTTGAAGGCGGAGGGCATGCTGTCAGCCCACAGTCCTTCTCCTTTGAAGTTTTCGTTCCCGCAGTCGTTGCGGAATTTGAAGTCAGGCCCTTTGCCTCCACCTGACTTTGATCGGCTGTCGCCGAAATTGTTGAATACAGCGCTGGGGTTTGCCCAAAGGAAATCCCACATTGCTTGCTTGCTTGCATTGCCAAGCATTCCGCTGCTACCTTCCACCGCCGGTGGTGTAGCTAACGTCGGAGTTGCGTTACCGTCAGATTGGGGAACGCTTCCCGAAGTAGACGCAACGCTTTTAGAGTTGGAGTCTTCGACCTCTTCCAAGAGTGCCGAAAGAACCGACTCGAATGTGGCTGCCCAAGCGTTTTGATCGCCTGAACCTGCGTGTATTCGTCCCGCCACATGGGCGGCTGTTTGGATAATCCCCGTTGCGGGGTTGTAATCACTAGCCATGCTTACTCCTAATTGTTTGTGGATGGCTGACTAAAATGGGTCGTCGCCAAGGAACTTGCCGCGGCAGGTATCCCAGGCTCCGCACCACTTGGGTGAACAATACCACGAATCCCACTGCTTCACTGCGGATGGTAAGTTCGCTTCGATCTGAACGGCAATCGAAAGGCACAGATCTATGAGTGCCTCATGGTCCGACGCCCCCCTCACCATATGGTTCCACTCCACATTGGGGGCAGCTATGTGACACAGAGAGAACCGAGGAATTTCTAAGGCCCACGTATAAACATGGGACTGAAGGTCTGATCTTTTCGGCAACCACATGTCCTGAGCACGAGGGGTTTTGGATGGGTTCTTCCAATCAACGAGCCATTCGTCTTGCACCCAGTCGCACGTTCCAGAGAGACGGATGACACGATCCTTGTCCTCCCACAGCACCTTATTGAAATGCTCCTCCACTGCGTTGGGACAGCTAAGTTCGGGGAGCACATCAGTGAACCACACTTCGAGGTTGCCTCGCACAGTGTCCCGCACAAAGTCGGGGTCCTTCATCCAGACTGTCCCGCCCTCCGCACCGAAAAGTTCGAACTCGTTGTTTCCGCAGTCCAGCAGATCTTCGACAGCGGGCTGCCTGTTGGTCTCCAACCATTCGTTGCCGAACCATTCGATAGCACCGTGGACGGCGTTCCCCCGCACCAAGTTGCTGTTGTTCACCTCAGGGGGCATGAGCCCCAGGTGTTTACGGCGGGCGGACTCAGGGCAAAGGAACCATTGCTTTAAGAAGCTCTGCCGAAACTGGTGCTCATGTCTGGGTGCTGTTAGGGCTGCCATAGTGGACGTCCTTCTTCCTTGTTTTCTGCCAGTCGAGCGTCTGCCGCATCTTCTTCGGACCAGCGGTAGTCACTGCCTTCTTCTTCTTCGACTTCGTGTATTTTGTCGTAACACGGCGGACAGAAGTAATGGCCCGCTCGAGCTCCTCGCAGGATCTCGCGTTCATCTGGGTCGAAGTAGCCCCACACGTTCTGCAGGAGGTCCCCCCCAATGTATTTGTCCCAGTCTTTCTTCCACACAGTGACCGTGTCGGTCTGTCCACACATATGACATGTCGCTGAAGCCTGCATACTGTCTCCCTTGACGCTAGCTGCTAGCGCGCCCCGACGGGGCGGCTCGCGCTCTCGCGCTAGCTCATTCTAACGAACGCTCATCGGCGTGTGTGGGACCCACAACTCCACCACCGAAAGGAACGGCCCCCCGCACCCCATATATGGTACGCCATCGCTGCATTGGTGCGGACCTGATAGCGGGCCCCCCACATATCCTTACCAAAATGGGCCGCCCCCCACCAATTCTGGTTGATCTGCCAAACAGAATGGTCAACTCCGTTGTAAGCGCGCCGGTTGAACTGGCTCTCGCACCACGCGACACTTAGAGCCTCAACGACGGGCCAGTCGTAGGAGCTTGCTGCCTCAACAATGTCGAGGTGGTCGGGGCTTGAAGCGTTAACTCCAGCGATGTCGATGAGTAGCCAGATAGCTACCCAACTCATTCGTCAAGAGGAAACAATGGCACTATGTTGTCAGGAAGGTCCCAGTGATTGGTACCGACGATGCCAGCCATGATGACAGCAGCCAACGCCGTTTCCCAGTCGTTAGCTTTGGCAGCGCAGAACTCGGACATGTGTCGCATCATGTGAATCCCGTCATGTACGTCATCGCACAAAGCGAGTAGTAAGTCCTGTTTCTCTGTTTCGTTCATCGTTCTATCCCCGCTCTGGCAAACTGCTCATCGCTCCATGGGAGATGACTGTTCGCTCGAATGATGTCCACTTGAGAGAACGCCGGTTCTTCTTTCGTGCCACGGGAGGCGTGCCCCCCTGCACCGACACGGCGGTAGTACTCGGTGCATTTAACGCAGCGATTTTTTTTGTATCCGTCACACACACCACCACACACAGGTAGATACGCTGGTTTGTGGTGGCCTCCCTTATGTTCGCTCACCCTTCACCACCCAATACTGGATCAGGGCTATAGGCCATGCGAGCTAGTCGATCCCTAGCGTCGGCCACGTTGTAGTGCGCCATACCGTCAGGCGTGACCCAACATTTCCTGCCGTCCTCTAAGGCAATCACGATCGTGTACCTTTCGTCACCTTCATACAGCATGTCGTTCGGACATTTTGCTAAAAGGTGACAGTTACATACTTTAATGACTTCTGATTCTCCCATGAGGGTGCCTCCGTTGCTCGTTGGCTCCCCATATTACACTATGCCCCCACCAATTTCCGTAATGGGTCAGGGTGCCCCCCAAACAGATGCCAAGTGAGCGCCCCCCACATAACCACTAACAGTTCCCTGCACCCTGGCCGACGGGCAGCCCCAACAAAAGCGGCGGACATAGTTTGTCGTCTCGATGACAACGCCCACCCGTCGAAGGCGATGACCACCAGGGCCACGATCACCCAGCCAACAATTCCACCACGGTCATTAGTAGGCACACATACTTGCCGCCGCTGTCCCATATGTGTATCCTTGTAACTGTGGGCCAGGGAGGCTCACCACAATAAGGAGACATTATGTCCGCAGACATTTACGACGACGACCTAGCCGTCTACGCCCGAACGGCGTGGCATCAAAAAGGGTTTGTCCACGGCGAACTACTCGACAACGACGACTACTTGAATCACCCGTGGCCGTTCCACGCCGAGCGAGGCGAACTGTACATCCACAACCCAACATGGGTTCAGTGGCAGCAACTACTCACCGACGAAAAATTTCACGCCAGTGCTCTACGAACTCAGAGCGGTGCGTTAGGCCCCCAAATGCGTGCGACACGAGTCGCCCTTCGAGCTCACCCGTTGAACGTAAACAAAATCAACGGCATGCCAAGAGACCCCGATGAGTACATACCGTTAAGCAGTTTCGAAGGCGTCACCCAAACACAGGCGATCCGCCGATCAGACAACGGCTACCCACTAAACATCGGGATCACCGAGCATCGAGCCCTCACCCAATACCACATGTTTGACGAAGTGGTCGCAAGCCTCTTGGAACGAGGATTCGCTACCGGTGTCGAATCGAAAGGCACCCTGCAGCATGGCCGAAAAGGGTATGTGACTCTGCAAGTGGGTGAACCTATCGACATTGAGAACTATTCGAAAATCAATCGGTACTTCACACTGGCCGACGCCCACGACTCGACTGTGTCACTGTCGGCTCGACCCACACTGGGAGTCGTAGTTTGTGCGAACACGTTCGCCGCCTATGTGTTGAACAACGACACAGCCACCTGGACTATCCGCCACACACGCAACGCCCAAGAATACTTGGACGCCGCCATCGGGATCTTTTACGAGAACCTGGAACTCCAGCAAGAGATCAACAAAGAAGTGGAACGGTGGATTGATACTTCATTCACTGAGGGACAGTTCATGGATATGACCAGGAACCTGATGCCACCTTGCCCCGAAATATCTTCCGAAGTGGAAGGGTCCGCCCGAGCACACACACAGTGGACCAACCGGTTCAAAGCGATCACCGCCCGATACCGTGGCGATGACCTCGACGGCTTCATCAGGGAAACAAAGTGGGGAGCGTTGATGGCGATTCAAGGCTACGAGCAGCACGTACAGAAAGGCAAAGGACGCTCCACCCAGGGCAAGCATGTGGACCAATTAGTATTCGGCGACATGCCCCTCACCACAAAAGCAGCACAACTGCTGGTGCAAGTATGAGCGATTGTGTGCGGTCGGGGTTCTGTTGCAAGCAGGGTGTTTGCCCGTTCGGAACGTGGGACCACGCCGCACGCCAATGCGCCCACCTCATAGGTGACCGGCCAGGCAACTACGAGTGCGGCATCTACGAGGACATCAGACAACACGAAAGTGCAATCTGGTCTCCAGCGTTCGGGTCAGGGTGCAGCAGCACACTGAACCCCGATAGGGTGCTCCTCATCGCATAGCGCCCCCCATATAGCTCCCCCCCACATATATTACGGGGGAACCTCAGTGGCCCTCGATCCTCCCTCGGTCGGGGGTCGCTGTTCGTTTTCGACCCAAAATAGAGCTCCCGCGTCGACGCTCGACACCGCCGCCGCCGACAACTACCCAGGCCCACATGCCAAATCGCCAATACCGCCGCAAATCTAAAGGCTGGTATTTGTCCCACCCGTGTGGTCTAATAGGTACGAACAACTAGCGACCAGGGAGGCCGCATCATGCAGATAGAAGTCACACTCGGGAACACCTTCATAGAAATAGAAGAAGGCCATCTGGAGGCAATCGCCGAACGAATACCTAAAGGCGAGTTGACCTACGAGTCGATAAGAGAAAACGCCGACCAGTTAGCCGAAACAGTCGCCGACCGAATCAACTTTGTGGATGAAGACTCAGCGGGCGAGATAGCCGACCAAGTTGTTTGGGATCACTCACGAATCGACGACATCTCAAGCCGTGTCGAAGAACTCGAAGGCGACAACGAGAATTTCTCCGACTGGTGGAACAACAACAAACACAGCGAAGTAGCCGCGCTGCTTGGTGAGTACCGACCAGGCAACGGATGCGACGCCGGTGACGCATTCACTGAGGCCCTGGAACGTGGTCTCGAATACATCAAAGAAAACAAAGACGTTGATGAGGCACCGAGCGGCGAACTTGCCCCAGGGGGAACGTGGGCCCGTGTTAGCGAACTCGAAAAAAAGGTGGACGAACTCCAAGAGGTTCTCGCCGTCGCATTAAAGGCCGTTTCGTTTGGTGGTCGAGTAGCTGGTAGCCAACTAGGTACCGCAATGTTTGAGGAGGCCACTAAGCGAGCCACCGAAAACAGTCGCAACGCCTACGACAACGACGTAGCCGACCAGCAACGCCGAACTGACATATCGGCACTGTTCGCGGCCCTAGAAGGTGAACTGTGAAAAGCAACCTGGCGATGATTTGCCCACGGTGCGACCGTAACCCGATGGCCGACCCGCAAGCACTGAACGCCTTATCGAGGCACCACGAAGATGTCTACGTGTGCTCACCATGCGGCGAGGACGAAGCCGTGGTCGACTGGTGCTTTCCCCCAACAGCCAACGAAACGTGGCCGATACAGCGGGACCTACTCAGCTTCGAGCGAGTATTCGCGGAGCAGCACACAAAATGAGCACCATGATCAAAGAACGGTGCCCGCGCTGTATGGCGATTTGGGAACGGCAACTCCCAAGCGACCCACCGGCGGCAATGATGGCGGCGCTCGGGCTAGACCGAACCGAACGCCTCACAACACCCGCCAGCCTGTGTGAGGGGTGCAGCATCAGCCGCTAGACACGACCCCCCACACACACAAAAGGACCGCCGCTCGCAAGGGCGGCGGTTCTACTTTTTGGCAAGAATAAAGACACGGTGTGGACCCAAACAAAACCCAGCTGACCCTCTGGCTGTAGACGCTCGAGGACGAGCTCGTTCAACTCGACCTAGGGCCCAGCGAAAGAAACCGCGGCAGAGCTCCCGACCAAAACGAAAGAATCGCGCCGCTCGAGCCCGAAAGCCCGAACGACGCGATCCCAAAAACCCCAGGTGCTAGGGCCAGGCGGCGACGCTGTAAACCGCTTAGACGTCTCCCAGTGAGGAGCGAAAGAGATCGTCGCGAGTCAATCCGCCGCTTTTCGGCATTTTGCCTTTCTTCTTCAAAACGACTAGGTCGCCTGGACGGTCTAGCCATCGTTCATCGTTCTGGTCACCGTCAACAACTCGACGCACGTTTTGCAACGGGGAATCGTTCGCACTTCGCCGAATTTTGGCGGAGCTCGAACGATTCACAACAACCGCGACAGGAACCACCGCCAGGAGC
>Ga0310345_10002193_pt1 | contig 20160 bp, 15 predicted proteins | sample HC15DNA20500_MG_FD_204667 | JGI IMG/M metagenome (GOLD analysis project Ga0310345, IMG submission 204667) | Marine microbial communities from station ALOHA, North Pacific Subtropical Gyre - HC15-DNA-20-500_MG | ecosystem: Environmental > Aquatic > Marine > Oceanic | place: Pacific Ocean: North...
CCGGCGTTGACGGCGTAATGGCTCATCTGGTCGCCCACGCCGTAGGTGCACCAGCCAAGCGCCAGTTCGCTCAGGTCGCCGGTGCCGATGACGAAGCCGCGCCGCTGGTTCGCCAGCCGGAACAGGTAGTCGGTGCGCAGCCCGGCCTGCACGTTCTCGAAGGTGATGTCGTAGACCGGCTCGCCCTCGGAAAAGGGGTGGCCCATGTCGGACAGCATCTGCCGGGCGGCGGGGCGGATGTCGATCTCGTCCGCCGTGACGCCCATGGCGCGCATCAGCTTCCACGCGTTCGACTTCGTCCCCTCGGAGGTGGCGAAGCCCGGCATGGTGAAGGCGAGGATCCGGTCGCGCGGCAGGCCCATCCGGTCGCAGGCCTTGGCCGCGACAATCAGGGCATGGGTGGAATCGAGCCCGCCCGAAATGCCGATCACCATGTGGCTGCCGTTGGTCGCCTCGAACCGGCGGCGCAGGCCCTCGACCTGGATGTTGAACGCCTCGTAACAGTCTTGGTCCAGATGGCTTTCGCGGTTCGGCACGTAGGGAAAGCGCCGGACCGGGCGGATCAGGCCCGCTTCCTCGTGGTGCGGCCGGTGGTCGAAGGTGATCCGGCGGAAGGCCGGCGCCTTGTGCCGGGCGGCGTCGTTGAAGCTGCCGGTGCGCATCCGTTCGGCGAGGATCCGGCCGGTGTCCACGTCGGCCAGCGTCAACTGCGGCTCGGTCGGGAAGCGCGTCGATTCCGCCAGCAGATCGCCCAGTTCGTAGATCATGCCCTGCCCGTCCCAAGACAGATCCGTCGTGCTTTCGCCCGGCCCGGCGGCGGAATACGCGTAGGCCGCGAAAGCGCGCATGGATTGCGACTGCGACAGCAGGTGCCGGTCCGAGGCTTTGCCGATCACGATGTTCGACGCGGAGAGGTTGGCGAGGATCACTGCGCCGGCCATCGCCGCGTCCGCCGAGGGCGGCGCGGGGGTCCAGAGGTCTTCGCAGATCTCGATATGGAAGAGCAGCCCGGGCAGGTCCGAGGCCTCGAAGATCAGGTCGTCGCCGAAGGGCGCGCGCTGCCCCGCGATCGTGATCTCTCCGCCCAGACCGCGCCCGTGCGCGAACCAGCGCTTTTCGTAGAATTCGCGATAGTTCGGCAGGTAGGATTTCGGCACCACCCCCAGCACCCGCCCGCGCGAGATCGCCACGGCGCAATTGTAAAGCCGCCCGTCCCGCCGCAGCGGCGCACCGACGAGGAGGACGGGGCAGAGCGCCGCGCTTTCCTCGACCAGCCGGGCGAGGGCCTGTTCCACCTCGTCCAGCAGCGCGTCCTGCATGAGCAGGTCGTCGATCGCGTAGGACGACAGGCAGAGTTCCGGGCAGACCAGCAAATCCGCCCGCGCCCGGTCGGCGCGCTGCGCCTCTTCCAGCACCGCGTCGCGGTTGAAGGCGACGTCGGCGGGCCGCACGCGCGGCGTGCAGGTCGCCACGCGGACGAAGCCGTGGCGGTGATAGGCGGCGAAGCTGTGTGCGTCGGTCTGGGTCATGCCACCACGGTTTCCAGCATGGAGAGGACGGTTTCAAGGCAATGTTGCCGGATCGGGTCGCGGCCGATGGCGCCGAACCTCTCCTGACGGTGCAGGGTCGCGCCGCCGGAGCGGGCGAGTGCGAAGTGCACCAGCCCCTCTTCCCCCGCCCCGCCGCCGGGCCCGGCGTAGCCGGTGACGGAGATGGCGATGTCCGCGCCCGACCGCTCCAGCGCGCCTTCGGCCATGGCGATGGCGACCTCGCACGACACCGCGCCGCGCTCCTGCAGCAAGGCGTCGCTGACCCCGAGAAGCTCGTGCTTTGCCGTGTCGGTATAGACCACGAAGCCACGTTCGAAGGCGTGCGAACACCCTTCGATGTCCGTCACCAGCGCCGCGACCAGCCCGCCGGTGCAGCTTTCCGCCGTGGCGAGCTTCAGCCCCGCGTCGCAGGCGCGGGAGAGCACGGTCTTGGCGCGCGCCGCCACCGTGCCGTCCGATGCCTCGTGTTCCCTGTGTCCGTCCATTCCGGTCCCGCTCCCGCCCGTCGTCCTGCGACAGGAACCGGTCCCGCGGCGCAGGGTTCCCGGGCCATGCGCCTTGCCAGGCGAAATCAGCCGAAGTCCGGGCGGCGTTTCTCGCGGAACGCGGCGAGGCCGCGGGCGAGGTCGCGGCCCTCGACATGCTGGGCGAAATGCTGCAGTTCGGCCTCCATGCGCTCCTGCCGCGCCGGGTCGCGCGCCTCGCGGCCGGTCAGGGCCTTCACGTGGCGGTTGACCTCGGGGCTGCAGGCCCGGATCTCGGCGGCGATCTCGTGTGCGCGGGTCATCAGCCGGTCGCCCGGCACGACCTCGTTGACCAGCCCCCAGTCCCGCAGCGTCTCCGCCGGCAGGGCAGCGCCGGTGTAGAGCATCTGCGCCGCGCGGGACGGGGCGATGCGTTCCGGCAGCCGCACGGTGGAGCCCGCCGCCGGCACGATGCCATAGCGCGCATGGCCGTCGCCGATCCGCGCGCCCTCGGCGGCGATGAGGATGTCGCAGCACAGCAGCAGTTCCAGCCCGCCCGCGATGGCCACGCCGTTGACCGCGCCGATCACGGGCACCGGCAGATCCTCGACCCGCTGGATAATGTCTCGGTTGCGCCGGAGATAGCCCAGAAGCCGGTCCTTGCCCGCCTTCAGCGCCGTCTCGAATTCCAGCAGGTCGCCCCCGGCGCAGAACCCGCGCCCGGCGCCGGTGATGATGACGACGCGCAGGTCCGTCACCCGCTCCAGCGCATCGAGCTGGCGGTCGAGTGCGGTCATCATCTCCTGCGACATGGCGTTGAGGCTGTCGGGGCGGTCGAGCGTCAGCGTCGCCACGCCCTCCGAAATCTCCAGCCGCACCGCTTCATCCGCCGCGGCGGTCACGACGAAGCCCTGCGGCAGCGGTTCGAGCGCGGCCTGCAGCGCCGCGATCCGGTCCGGTGTGGTTCCCGTGACGGCAACGGTGACCAGCGGCTTGCCTTGGGCGTCGGCGCCCAGTTCCACCTCGGCCGCCGCGTCCGCGCCGCACACCGCCTCCACCTCCAGGCGTACCTTTTCGCGAAGGGCGAGGTCCCGCAGGGTAGGTTTGAAGATCTTGCCGACGGCGGTGACCGGCAGCGCTTCGATCTCCAGTATGCGGCGTGGCAGGGCGGGTCGCTCGTGCAGTTCCGCCTCCAGATGCGCGCGCAGGGCCTGCAGGTCGGGCCGCGCGCCGCGGGCGGGCACGATGAAAAGCACCGGCACCTCGCCTGCATACTGGTCCGGCATGCCGACGGCGGCGCTGATCTCGACGCCGTCGAACCGGTTCGCCACCTCCTCGATCGCCGCGGGGTCGATGTTGTGCCCGCTGCGGACGATCAGGTCCTTCGCGCGCCCGGTGAGGGTCAGGCGGCCGTCCTCCGACAGCGCGCCGAGGTCGCCGGTGGTGAGCCAGCCGTCGGCGTCGAGCACGCCCTCGTTCTGGGCCGGATCGGCATAGCCCGGAAAGACCTGCGGGCCGCGCACCTGCACGAGACCCGGCGTGCCGGACGGGCAGCCCGCGCCGGTGTCGGGCGACACGATCCGCGTCTCGGAAAACGGCGCGCGGAAGCCCACGCTGCCGGGCACGGGCGTGCCGCGGCCGGGGTTGAAGGCGATGGCGGCGGCGGTTTCCGTCATGCCGTAGGTCTCGAACATCGGGATGCCTGTCGCCTTGGTGAACCGCGCGCCGACAGCGGCGGGCAGGATCGCCCCGCCGGTGCCCGCCATCCGGATGCGCGAGACGTCAAAGCCCGGCGGGAAGGATCCGGTCAGCGCGCCGATGGAGGTGGGCACGCCGTTCACCATGGTGACGCCGAAGTGACGCACGAGATCCCAGTAGCGCGCGATCACCTCGGGCGGCCGCAGCGCGTAGGGGGAGGGAACGATCATGTGCCCCCCGGCGGCGAGGACGGAGAGGCCCACGGTGATCGTGCCCCCGACATGGAAAAAGGGGAACCCGTTGATGACCACGTCGGACTCGTCATAGCCGAAGACCTGCGCAAAGCCGAAGGCCGCGTGGATCTGGTTGCCGTGGGTCAGGCGGACGACCTTGGGGCGGCCTGTGGTGCCGCCGGTGTGGAACAGCGCGCAGACGGTGGCGCGGTCCGCGGAGGGCGTGAAATCAAGCGCGTCCGGCGCGGCGGCGGCAAGCCGGGGCGACAGCGGCTCATGGCCCGCGCGGCCCTCCGTTTCGTCGCCGATGACGAGGATCCGCTCCAGCGTGGGCACGGCGCCGAGCAGCCCCTCGGCCCTGTCCCAGCAGGTCGCGTCGAGGTGGCGCGCGGGAATCACCAGCACGCGCGCGCCCTGCGCTCTGAGCAGGTCGGCGATGGCGCCGGCGGTGAGCAGGTAGTTGATCGAACTCGCGACGCCCGCCACCTGCGCGCCCAGCATCAGCGCGGGCAGCTCCGGCAGGGTCGGGACGAGGAAGGCCGCGACGCCCGCGCCGGGGCGGAGGCCGGTGCCGTGGAACAGGTTCGCCGCCCGCGTCACCTCGGCCAGCAGGCCGGCGTGGGTGAGCGCCGTGCCCGCGTCCTCCGGATCGGGCGTGCGCAGGACCGTGAGGGCCGGGCGGTCGCCATGTGCATCGGCAGTGGCGCGGAAGAGGTCGTAAAGGTTCCGCGCGGGCACGAGGTCGTCATAGGGCCGGGCCTCGATCGCCTCGATGTCCGCGAGGGTGCGGACGGTGCGGACGGGACGGGTCGTCTTCAGGGTCATCAGTGCACCGCCGCGTACATGATCGTCTCCTCGTCGGCCTGGGTGCCGATGAACTCCTCGACGATCCGGCCCTGCCGGCAGACGAGGATCCGGTCCGAGATGTGAAGTATCTCCGGAAGATACGACGAGATCACCATCACCGCCACGCCCTCGTCCGCCAGCCGGTTGATGAGCTGGTGGATCTCGGCGATCGCCCCCACGTCGACGCCGCGCGTGGGTTCGTCGAAGATGACGAGCTTGGGCTTCTGCACCAGCGCCTTGGCGACGACCACCTTCTGCTGGTTGCCGCCCGACAGCTCGATCACCCGCGCGTCGGTGTTGATCGCGCGCACGCTCAGCGCCTCGGTCCACTCGGAGGCGATCCGCTTCATCTCGCTCATCGAGAGGGTGAGGGATTTGGTCTGTCCCCCGGCCAAGGCGCCCATGTAGATGTTTTCGGCAATCGACATGGTCTCGAAGAAACCTTCCAGCTTGCGGTCCTCGGTCACGTAGATGATCCCGTCGCGCACCGCCGGGCGCGGGACGCGGTAACGCACGGGGCGGCCGTCCAGCCGCACCTGCCCGCCGTGGAAGACGTCGCGCTTCAGCACCCCCGCGACGACCTTCGCGGCCTCCGTCCGACCGGATCCGATCAGGCCGAAAACCCCGGTGATCTGCCCCGCGAAGACCGAGAAGGAGGTGTTCCGCACGATCTTGCCCATCGAAAGGTTCTGCACGCTCAGCACCTTGCGCCCGGCCGCGCGGACCTCGCGGCCGTGGCTGTCGCCGTAAAGCTGGTCCGTCAGCGACCGTCCGACCATGGCGCGCACGATCTTTTCGCGGTCGAGCTCGGCGGTCGGCGCGGTCAGCACGTGTTCACCGTCGCGCAGGATGGTGATGCGGTCGGAGATCTCCAGCGCCTCTTCCAGCGCGTGACTTATGAAGATGATCGACACGCCCCGCGCGCGCAGCCGGTCCACTAGGGAGAAGAACTGGTATTTCTCCTCCGGCGTCAGCGTGGCGGTCGGTTCGTCGAAGATGATGACCTTGGCGTTGTGATGCACCGCGCGGGCGATCTCGACCATCTGCTTCTGCCCGGCGCCAAGCGCTTCGACCAGCGCGGTCGGGTCGACGTTGAAGTTGAGCGATTGGAGGAACTGCTGGCCCGCAATGTAGAGACCGCGGAGCCGGTGGAAGGTCCGGTCGTCGGACAGGTAGATGTTCTGGGCGACCGTCAGCGAGGGGACGAGGCTCGTCTCCTGATAGACCATGGCGATCCCGCGGGCGAGGGCCTCGGAGGGGGTCGGCAGGGTGACCTTCTGGCCCTCGAGGAAGATCTCGCCCGAGGTGGGGGCGACGACGCCCGCGAGCATCTTGGTGAGGGTGGACTTGCCCGCGCCGTTCTCGCCGAGCAGCGCATGGACCTCGCCGGGCTCCAGCGTGAAGGTGACGTCGCTCACGGCGGGGACGCCGCGGTAGGCCTTGGTGCCGTTCCGAAGCTCGAGAAGCGGGCTCATGGGCGGGTCTCCTCTGCGGGCAGGGCGATCACGGTGCCGTCTCCTCTGGCGGCGGCGTAGACCTGGCCCGCGTGCTCCAGCACCGAGGTGACACCGTGGGTGTCGCCGTCGGCGCGGCTGTGCAGGCTGGCGATTGGCTGGAAGTCGTCGTCCAGCCGGATGCAGAGGCCTGCCGAGAAGGTCGGCGCCCATGGCTTGAGTCGCCCGAGCTGCTTCACGCCGCCGCCCTGGAGCGGTTCGTAGAAGCTGCTCCCCGAGCGCAGGCGCGGGGCGATCCAATAGTCGCGCTCGACGGTGGCGAGCATCTGGCGGCGGTATTTCGGCTCTCTCAGGACGAATTCCACGAGCTGGCTGCGGGGGGCGAAGGCGGCGAGCCAGTAGCCGCCGGGGGCTTTGGTGATCCGTCCGGGATAACCGGCGAGGTCGGGGTACAGGGTCTCGCGCTGCGCCGGACGGGAGAGGTCGATCCGGATCAGGCGATGCGCCCAGGCTTCGGAGACGACCAGCGCGCCATCCGCCGCCACGAGGCCGGCGGGCCAGGCGAGGTCGGTGGCGATGCGGGTGGTTTCTCCGGTGGTGAGCTCGATCCGCCAGAGGGCGCCGGAGCGGTTCCGCTCGATCAGGTCGCGCTGCCAGTCGGCGGGCGCGTTGGTGGCGGAGCCGTTGGCGAGGTAGAGCGTGGTGCCCGTGGCGCACATCGCCGTGATGCAGGCCGCATCGGTGGCGAATTCCCGGCCCTCCAGTGCGCCGCCGTGGATGACCACGCGGCCCGAGGCGAGCGCCACCGCCAGCGTCGCCGCGCCGAGCGGCGCGATGCAGGTGATTTCGGCCTCGCAGGTCCGAACGATGGTCCAGTCGCCGCCGTCCAGCCGGTAGAGCGCGCGGCCCGAGGAGGCATGCAGCGCCCCCTCCGCCACGGCGAGGCCATCGACATCGGCGAGCTTCAGCCGCACCGGCGCCTCGTCCAGCGCGCGGTTCGGGCGCAGCGCCCCGTCCAGCGGCGGCACCGTCACGGCGGCCTCCCCCCGGCCGGTGAGGTTGTCCATCAGGCGGGTGAGGATCATACCTTCCTCCAGTAGCTCTGGGCGCTGGTCCAGCCGGGGTCCATGCCGTCGAGCCTCAAGCGCCCGATGCGGTTGTTGGAGATCCCGCCGATGTAGAGGTGCCCCTTGTGTTCGCGCATCGAGGTGATCATCGGGTGGTTGTCGCCCTTCCGGTCCCAGAGGGTCTCGACCACCTGTCCGCTGTCGTCGAAGCGCACCACGCAGCCGGTGTTGATGTTGGGATAGAGCCATTCGTCGAAAGCGATCCGCCGCGCCATCCGTTTCCGGAACCCCGGCTGCCTCAGCGCGAGGTCCATCGTCGGCGTCCGCATCCCCACGAGCGCCAGCCAATAGGTCCCGTCCGAGGCGCGGTTGATGTTGTCCGGATAGCCCGGCAGATCGGGGATCACGACCTCGACCTCTCCGGCGCGGGGGCCGTCGAACCAGTAGCGGCTGATCCGGCAGGCCCATGTCTCGGCGAAATAGAAGCTTTCGCCGTCATGTGCCATGCAGATGCCGTTCGGGAAGACGAGGTGCTTGAGCACCGTTCGCGTTGTGCCCTTGTTCGGGTCGTAGCAGATGATCCGCCCGTTCCCCCGGCTCTCGAGGCTGTCGACCGGCCATTCGTGCATCTCGTAGCGGGTGGTGGCCTCGCTGAAGAAGACCCGTCCGTCCGGCGCGATGTCGAGATCGTCGGCAAGCCGCAGGCGCGAATCGTCGGTGACCGAGAGGAGCGAACGGTTCGTCTCGTCCGTCAGCTTCTCGACCTCTCGGTCCGGCGTCACCCGGTAGAGGCCCATCCCGCCGATGCAGACCAGCAGATTGCTGTCGCGGTCGAAGGCCATGCCCAGGGGGCGGCCGCCGACATGGGCGAAGATCTCCTGCTCGGTGTAGTCGGGCGCGCGGAAGCGGACGATGTCGCCGACCCGGTTGCCGGCGTAGATGTTGTCGTTTTCGTCGAGGATCACGTCCTCAGGGCCGTCGACCTCTCCCAGCCCGATCAGCTCGACCCCGTGCAGGCGGTCGTTGACGGCATAGGGGGAGGGGGCGGTCGTCGCGGGCGCGGCGGGCAGCGTCGCGTAGGTGGGCGAGACATAGACCTTGGACAGCAGCTTGTGCTTGTTCTTCAGGAACCGCACGTCGATCGCCACGGCCCCCAGCAGGACCAGCCCGAGCAGCAGCGAATTCGCACCGCTGTTCACGCCCATCCGGACGAGGCTGTTCACGAGGATCATCACCGTGATCGACCCGATAACCGCCTTCGCCGCCGAGCCGCGCCCGCCGCCAAGGCTGTTGCCCCCCAGCACCGCCGCCGTCAGCGCCGCGATCTCCAGGCCCACGCCGGTGTCCGCCCCGGCCCCTCCGAGGCGCGACGCGAAGAGCACGCCGGAGAGCGCGCAGAGCGTGCCCGAGACGACGTAGGTCATGCAGATCACCCGGCGCACGGGGATGCCGACGTTGTGGGCGGAGCGGCGGGAGCCTCCGGTGGCCAGCACCGACCAGCCCGGGCGGGTGCGGCTGAAGACGATGTGGACCGTGATCGCGATCACGAGGGTGACGATCACCGAGACCGGGAGCGAGAGGAGCGTGCCCTCGCCGAGGAAGTACCATGCCTCGGACTCGATGAAGGTAGAGGCGATGGAAACGGAGTACTTCAGCAGCAGCATGTCCACGATGGCGCGGACGATGATGAGCGTGACGAGCGTGGTCAGGAAGGCGCGTAAACGCAGGTAGCCGACCAGCAGCCCGTTCACCAGGCCGACCGCCGCGCCGCAGGCCATCGTCAGCACCACGACCAGCGGCCAGGGCAGGCCCCCCACGGTCAGCAGCGCCAGCGCCACGATATTGCCAAGCGCGAAGGTGGAGCCCACCGACAGGTCGATCCCGCCCGCCACCATGACGATCATCAGCGCCATGACCAGCAGCGAGAACTCGCCCCATTGGCGGAGCAGGTTGGCGATGCTCGACAGCCCGAAGAAGCCGGGGATGGACGCGCCGAAGGTGGCCACCACGATCAGCAGGATCAGCAGCGGAATGGCGTTGTCGATCCAGCGCTTCGCGAGGATCTCGCCCAGCAGGTGGTCGGGGATGACGCGGTAGCGCCAGCGGACGAAGGTGTCGGCCATGCTCATTTCTGTCGTCTCACGTGCAAGGGGCGCCGCGGCGGAGACGGGCGGATCTGCCCGGAATGCCGCCGCCGCGGGAAGCCCTCTCCCCTTGGGGGAGAGGGTTCGGGTGGGGGGAGCCTCCGCCTTTTACTGGCCCGGAAGGCTCCAGCAGGATCCCGGCTTCATGTTTTCCTTCGTGAGGAAGTCGAGCGGGGTGAAGAGCGTGGTCTTCATCGTCCCCGGCTCGGGCTGAAGCTGGAAGAGCTGCTTGATCATCACCGCCATGTCGCGCGCTTGTCCGGGCACGTGATAGACCACCACCTCGTCGTAGGTCCCGTCCTCGAGCCCGTCGCAGGCGGACTGGTTCCCGCCGCCCTGCGTCAGCAGGTAGACGTCCTTGCCGCTTTCCTTGATCGCGGCGGCGGTGCCCACGTCCATCACGTCCCAGAAGCCGGTGATGGCGCAGAGGTCCGGGTGCTGCTGGATCACGGTCGCGGCGATGTTGCGTGCCTTGGTCGCGTCCCAGTCGGCCGCCTGGTTCGAGACGAGCTGCATCTCCGGGTGCTTCTCCAGCACGTTGTTGATCCCCTTCATCTGGTAGGCCGAGGCGGCGGCGGTCAGCACGCCCTGCGTGATCGCGATCTTGCCGGATCCGCCGTTCTCGGGCGAGCAAACCTCGACCAGCCGTTCGCCGATCTGTTCGCCCATGCCGACGTAATCCGCGCCGATGAAGGCCGCGGTCGAATAGCTCGAGCGCATGTTCACCTGGACCACGTAGATGCCGGCGTCCTCGGCCTTCTTCAGCAGGCGGGCGTAGGATTGGACGTCGGGGTTGTGGACGACAATCACGTCCGGCTTCTCGTCGATCAGCGAGGTGATCGCTTGCGCGCCGGCCGAGGTGTTCCAGTTCGGGTCGCGGACGTCGAACTTTACCCCGAGCGGCTCCAGCGCCTCGCGCAGGCCCATGGCCCAGCCCTCGGTCAGGTCGAACCCCATGGCGACGGGGACATAGGCCACCGTCTTGCCCTCGAAGGCGTCGTAGTATTCCGCCCGGGTCGGGTCGTCGATGCCCTGGGCCAGCGCCATGCCGGCGCCCGAGGCGATCCCGGCCGCGAGGGCCATCGTCTTCAGCAGTTCCATCGTCTTTCCTCCCTGTGGAACGATGTCAGATATCCCCCTGCTGAGCCGTCTGCTCGTCGCGGGGGTTGAGGATCGTGTCGATCACGATCGCGGTGAGAAGGATGACGCCCTTGATGATGTTCTGGACCGTGTACTGGATGTCCATGATCGTCATGCCGTTCAGCAGCACGCCGATCAGCAGGGTTCCGACCACGATGTTCCGGATTCCGCCGCGCCCGCCGGACAGGCCGATGCCCCCCAGCACGACGACGAGGATCACGTCATAGACATAGGTGGAATTCGCCACCCGGGTGTTCATCGAGGCGACCGAGGCCGCGGTGACAAGACCCGCGACAAAGCCGATCAGCGCCGAGATCATGTATTGCGTCAGGATCATCGGGCGGGCGGGGACCCCGGTGATCCGGGCCGCCGCGTAATTGTCGCCGACCGCGCGCAGGTAGCCGCCCGAGCGCGTGTAGCGCAGGAAGGCATGGGCGATCAGGCAGACGAGGGCGAAGATGACGATCGGCGCGGGGATGCCCAGCACGGTGCCGTCCCCCAGCCACCGCAGCGCCTCGGCCCCCGGAGTGAAGTAGATGACGTCGAGGCTGAACATGAAATAGCGGCCGAAGCCGTAGATCGCCGTGCCCATGGCGAGGGTGGCGAAGATCGCCGGGATCTCGACATAGGCGATGAGGACGCCGTTGATGAGCCCGGCGAGCAGGCTGAACCCGAGCCCGAGCGCCATCGCCTGCGGCAGGGGCAGCCCGGTCGCGATCATCTGCAATGTCCACGCCACCGAAATCGCCATCAGCGCCACCAGCGACAGGTCGATGCCCCGGCCGATCACCACCAGCCCCATGGCGACGCCGAGGATCCCGAGGATAGACACGCTGCGCACGAGGTTCAGGATGTTGTTGGTCGTCAGGAAGCCCGGGAGAGTCAGCGCGAAGACGAGGCAGAGCGCCACGGCCAGGGCGAACACGATCTGTTCCTGGTTCAGCCGTCCCAATCCGCGCATTCCGGTCCTCCCGTCTTCCCAAGGCCCCATTCGAGGGGTGGGGGGACCCTAGGAGGCGGGGATAGGGCCGTCTTGTCCGAGGGTGCACGGGACTTTCCTGATCGTGCACTTCACAAATCTTGCTGAAAGACCTTCCCTCAGGTTAGGATCTTGCTCGTGCACCGGGTGCGGCCACGGCCGAAGGACGCGGGGAGGCGTCCTCCGGCGGGGCGTCCGGACACATGGGGGGAGGTGTCACATGGACCTGGTGTTCTCGACCGACCGGCTGCCGCGCGCGCAGCGCTACGACGCGTGGCGCGCCGCGATCTGCGACTGCTACGTGCATGTGGACGTGAAGGCCACGCGGCCAGAAACCTACCGCGGCTTCATCCGGGAGGCCGAGTTCGGCGACATCGTCCTGACGGACATCCTGCTTTCGGAGCAATCCATCCGGCGCAACGCGCAGCACATCTCGCAGCTCGACAAGGATTGCTACTATCTCCAATTCATCCATCACGGCAATCTTCGGGTGCTCCAGCGCGGCGAAAGCCATGCCTCGAACGCCGCGCGGGGGGCGATGTTCTGCGCGACCGAACAATACGAGCTGCAGTGCCTGAGCGAGGTGCGGTCCTTCTACCTCGAACTGCCCCGGGCGGACTTCGCGCAGCGTTTCCCCAAGGAGAGCATCCCGGTCTCGACCAGCTTCGACAGCACACGCGGGCTGGGTCGGATCGCGACGGAGTTCTGTGCCATGCTCGCGTCCGAGGGCGGCGGACTCGACACCGGGACGCGGCGGCAGCTTGGCGATCAGCTCATGGACATGCTGGCGATCACGCTTCAGGCCACGCACGAGGACACACCAGTGCTGGATGGTTCGGTCCGGCAGGCGCGGCTGCGCTCGGTCAAGCTGTGGATCGAGAACCGGCTGACCGATCCGGACCTGACGCTCGAGGACATCGCGGCGGCGAACGGCATCTCGCTGCGCTACCTCCATCAGCTTTTCGAGCAGGAGGACAAGACCGTTTCGGAATGGATCTGGGACCGGCGCCTGCAACGCTGCTACACCGAGATCGCCAAGCGCGACGGCCGGCTGATCACCTCGATCGCCTACGAGAACGGGTTCAACAGCTCGGCCCATTTCTCGACGCTCTTCCGCAGGAAATACGGCGTCTCGCCCCGCGGCAGCCTCGCCGCGGCAGGCGGCCTGCGTGAGCAGTAAGACCGCTCGCCGGCCGTAACCTCCGGGCCGTTCACGCGGTGGATGTCAGGGCCTGCGGCTGCATCCGCGCTGGCGGCCTCGGTGGGACGCGGGCCCGTGGACCCCGCAGCCACGCGCGGCGCCTTACATCACCGCGCCGACCTGCCAGGGCACGAATTCGTTGTCGCCGAGCCCGAGGTCTTCCGACCGCGTGGGCCTGCCGGAGGCGGTGGCGAGGATCGCCTCGACAATCTCGTCGGCCTTGTCGGACAGCGGGACGCCGGCGGACATCACATCACCGCAGTTGATGTCCATGTCCTCGGGCATCGCCCGGAACAGCGCGTCGTTGGTGGCCAGCTTGATCGTCGGGGCGGGCTTGGAGCCGAAGGCGGACCCGCGGCCGGTGGTGAAGCACAAAACCTGTGCCCCGCCCGCGATCTGGCCGGTCGCCGAAACCGGGTCGTACCCCGGGGTGTCCATGAAGGTGAAGCCGGGTTCGGTGACTGCTTCGGCGTAGTCGTACACGGCGGTCAGCGGCGTGCTGCCGCCCTTGGCCACCGCGCCCAGCGATTTCTCGAGGATCGTGGTCAGCCCGCCTTGCTTATTGCCGGGGGAAGGGTTGTTGTCCATCGAGCCGCCGTGCATCGCTGTGTACTCCTCCCACCACCTGATCCGGTCGACCAGCTTGGCGGCGACCTGCAGAGAGGCGGCGCGCCGCAGGAGGAGTTGTTCGGCCCCGTAGATCTCGGGCGTCTCCGACAGGATCACCGTGCCGCCCAGCCCCACGATCCGGTCCGAGGCGAGGCCGAGGGCCGGGTTCGCCGTCAGTCCCGAGAACCCGTCCGAGCCGCCGCATTGCAGTGCCACCCGCAGCGCGGAGGCCGGACAGTCGGTGCGCACGGCGCGGTTCACCTCGGGCAGCATCTCGGCCACCTTGGCGCGGATGGCGGCGATGGTCGCGCGGGTGCCGCCCGTGCCCTGGATCGTCAGCCCGTGGACCCGGTCGCCGCCGCCCGCACGGTTCTGCATCCGGGCGATCTGCATCATCTCGCAGCCCAGCCCTACGAAGATCGCGGCGCCCACGTTCGGATGCGTCGCTTGCCCCCAGAGCACGCGGTCGAGAATGTCGAAGCCGCGCCCGTTCATGTCCATGCCGCAGCCCGTGCCATGCGCGAAGGCGGCGATCCCGTCGACGTTCGGGTAGTCGTCCATAAGGCCGGAGGCTTCGATCTCGGCTGCGGCGCGCCGGATCACGGTGGCCGAGCAGTTCACAGTGGCGCAGAGGGCGATGTAGTTCCGCGTGCCGACCTGCCCGGTCTCGCGCACATAGCCCCGGAACGTGCGGTCCGGCATCGGGGGGATCGCGGCGCGGGCTTCGTCTAGGTCGGCGCCGATCCGGTAGTCGCGGTTGTGGTCGGAGAACGCGCAGTTGTGGCTGTGGACGTGTTCACCGGCGGCGATATCCGCGCCGGCGTGGCCGATGACCTGCCCGAACTTGAAGATCCCGGACCCCCGCGCGATCGCCTGGCGCGCGATCTTGTGCCCGGCCGGGATCCCCCTGGGCAGCGGCGTGCCGAGGCCGAGCGGGTCGGCCCCCGCCTCCAGCCGCTCCGGCAGGACGCATACATTGTCCCTCGGGTTCAGCAGAATCGGTTCGGGCATTTCAGCGCACCTGTGTCAGCGCGCGGATGACCCCGCGCAGTTCCGCCAGACCGCGCAGGCGGCCGATCAGAGGGTAGCCCGGGAAGCTGTCGCGATCCAGATCGTGCAGCAGGCTGTGCCCGTGATCCGGCCGCATGGGAATTTCGGCGAATGCCTCGCCCGCAGCGCGGCGGCGCGCTTCTTCGGTGAGAAGCACGTCGATCAGCGCGACCATGTCGGTGTCGCCGTTTAGATGGGCCGCCTCCTCGAACGATCCGTCGGCCTCTTTCGCCACGTTGCGCAGGTGTGCGAAGCGGATGCGGTCGGCGAAGCGTCGGGCGATGGCCGGCACGTCGTTCTCCGGGTTGGCGCCGAGGGAGCCCGAACAGAACGTGAGCCCGTTGGCCGGGCTGTCGACGGCGCCCAGACACCATGCGATGCCGTCCGCGTCGGAGACGATGCGCGGCAGGCCGAGGATGTCGCGCGGCGGGTCGTCGGGATGCACGCAGAGCGTCATGCCGAGGTCTTCGGCAGCCGGGATCACCTCTTCCAGGAAGCGGCGGTAATTGGCCCGGAGGGCGTCGGCGTCGATGCGTTCGTAGCGCGTCAGGGCCGTGCGCAGCCCGGCGATGTCGTAGCGGTCGAAGGCGCCGGGCAGGCCGGACATGATCGCGTGCAGAAGCGCGTCGCGCTCGGCCTCGGTCGCGGCCCGGTGCCAGGCCGCAGCCCGGCGCAGGACATCCTCCGGGTAATCCTGTTCCGCCGCCTTGCGGCCCAGCATGTGGACCTCGAAGCCGGCCATTCGCGCGGCGTCGAAGCGCAGGCAGGTGCCGCCGCCCGCGACCGGGGCCTTCAGGTCCGTCCGCGTCCAGTCGAGAAGCGGCATGAAGTTGTAGCAGATGGTGCGGATCCCCTCGGCGGCGAGGTTGGCTATGGATTGCCGGTAACTGGCGAAGAGGGCCGGCAAGTCGCCGTCGCCGCGCTTGATCGCCTCGTGGACCGGCAGGCTCTCGACCACGTCCCAGCGGAACCCCGCAGCGGTGATTTCGGCCTTCCGCGCGGCAATGGCCTCGCGCGTCCAGACCTCGCCGTATGGCACTTCGTGCAAGGCGTGCACGATGCCCGCGGCCCCGGTCTGGGCGATTTCGCTCAGGCTGATCGTGTCGTAGGGCCCGTACCAGCGCCAGCTTTCGATCATCCCGCGATCTCCTGCGCCGCGGCCCGGGCGCCCTTTGTCAGAAGCGTCGCGTAGGCCTCGGTCACGGGCGCCGCGATCTTCTGCGCCACATCCTCCGAAAACACCGCCCGCAGCGACAGCAGTGCCGGGACCGTCTCTGACGCGGTGCTCCCGCTGTCCGCCAGCCGCCGCAGCTCGGCCGCGAGGGGGTCGCGCACGTCGATCGGCTGTCCGACCTCGTCGGTGCCGCCGACATAGCGCATCCACGCCGCCACGGCGAGGCAGAGGCCCGGGCAGGGCGTCTTTGCCTCCCGCAGGGTGCCGAGGATCCGCTGGGGCAGCTTCTGGCTGCCATCCATGGCGATCTGCCACGTCCGGTGCTGGATGGCGGGATTGCGATAGCGCTCCAGCAGCGCGGCGGCGTAGTCGTGCAGGTCGGTTCCGGGCGGCGGGGTCAGGACGGGGATGATCTCGTGCCTCCAGAGGTGCTGCACGAAACGGGCGAAGACCGGGTCGGCGGCGCAATCGGCGATGGTCCCGTGCCCCGCGAGATAGCCGAGGTAGGCCAGCGCGGAATGGGTGCCGTTCAGCATCCTGAGCTTCATCAGCTCGAACGGGGCCACGTCCGCCACGAGGTCCACGCCGACGGCCCCCAGATCGGGACGCGCGTCGTCGACGAAATCGTCCTCCACCACCCATTGCCGGAACGGTTCGTGGATCACCGGGGCGGCGTCGTGGTGGCCGGTCGCGGCTTCAACGCGGTCCAGGTCTTCGGGCTTTGTCGCCGGCACGATGCGGTCGACCATGGTGGAGGGGAAGCGCCCCTCCGCCTCGATCCATGCGGCCAGGTCCGGGTCGAGCGCCGCGGCGAGGGTCAGGACCGTGCGTCGGACAATCTTGCCGTTCTCCGGCAGGTTGTCGCAGGTGAGCACCGTGAAGGGCCGCAGCCCCGCCACCCGGCGCGTCGCAAGCGCGCGGACGAGGACTCCGGGGGCGCTTTTCGGCAGCGGGTTGTGCAGATCATGGGCGATGTCGGGATGCGACAGGTTCAGGTCCCCCGTGGCCGGATCATGGCAATAGCCTTTCTCGGTCACCGTCAGCGTCACGATCTTCACGCGGGGATCGGCCATGGCGGCGACCAGCGCGGCGGGGTCCTCCGGCGCAACGATCATGTCCTCGATCACGTCGATCACGCGGGCGGTGTCGCCCTCAGGCCCGGCCTGCAGCGCGCTGTAGGCATAGCCCTGCGGCTTCAGCGCGTCGCGCGTTCCGGGGCTTTGCAGGCTCGCGGCCAGGATGCCCCAGTCGCCGCCCGAGGCCGCCATCGCCTCGGCCACGTAGATCGCGCCATGCGCGCGGAAGAAGGCGCCAAGCCCGAGGTGCACGATGCCGACATTCGGGCGCGGCGCCTCCGAACGGGTCAGCCGGGGAAGGTCAGCGGGCAAGCCAGCCTCCGTCCACGTTAAGCACCGCTCCGTGCACGTAGTCGGCGGCGGGGGAGGACAGGAAGACCGCTGCGCCGGCGATGTCCGACGGCTTGCCCCAGCGTCCCGCCGGGATGCGTTCCAGGATCTGGCGCGACCGCTCCGGGTCCTCCCGCAGGGCGGTGGTGTTGTTGGTCGCGATGTAGCCCGGCGCGACGGCATTCACGTTGATCCCCTGCGCCGCCCACTCGTTCGCCAGCAGCTTCGTCAGGCCCGCGACCCCGTGCTTGGCAGCGGTGTAGGAGGGCACCCGGATCCCGCCCTGAAAGGACAGGAGCGAGGCGACGTTGACGATCTTCGCCGGGGCCTTCCGGGCGAGTGCCGCGCGGCCGAAGGCCTGGCAGGTGAAGAAGACGGCCTTCAGGTTCACGTCCATTACCGCGTCCCAGTCGGCTTCCGTGAAATCCGTGCTGTCGGCGCGCTTGATGGTGCCCGCATTGTTCACGAGGATGTCGACGTGCCGCTCCGCGAACACGTCGCGGGCCGCCATCGGATCCGAGAGGTCGAGCGTCAGCGCCTCGGCCCCCGGAATCAGCGCCAGCGTCTCGGACATGTCCGACCGCCCGGCGCAGATCACCTGCGCGCCCGCCTCGGCCAGCGCCACGGCGGTCGCCTGCCCGATCCCGGTGTTGGCGCCGGTGACCAGCGCGCGGCGTCCGTCGAGCGAGAAGTTCACCGCAGATCCTCCATCGCCACCATGTCCATGTCGGTGAAGTCGACGTTGTCCCCCGCCATCGCCCAGCAGAAGGTGTAGCTGCCGGTGCCCGCACCGGAATGGATCGACCACGGCGGGGAAATCACCGCCTGCTCGTTCGCCATCACGATGTGCCGGGTTTCCGACGGCTCGCCCATGAAGTGGAACACGCGCTGATCGGGCGTCATGTCGAAGTAGAGATACGCCTCCATCCGGCGGTCGTGCAGATGCGCCGGCATGGTGTTCCAGACGGAGCCTTCAGCGAACTGGGTGTAGCCCATCAGAAGCTGGCAGCTTTCGCAGACGTCCGGGTGCAGCAGCTGGTTGATGACACGTTCGTTGGATTGCTCCTTCGACCCCAGCTCGACACGCTTCGCATCCGCCTTGCGGATCAGTTTCGTCGGGAAGGTGCGGTGCGCCGGAGCCGAGAGGATGTAGAACCGCCCCGCGCCCGAAAAGGTGACGGAACCGGCGCCCATGCCGATGTAGAGCACCTCTCCGTTCCCGAGCGCATGGGTCTCTCCGTCGACCTCGACCTCTCCCGTCTCGCCGATGTTGAGCACGCCGAGCTCCCGCCGTTCGAGGAAGCTCTTCGTCCCGGTCTCGGGCACCTCGTCCAGCACGAGCCGCCCCGTGCCGGGCACCGCGGAGCCGAGGATCAGCCGGTCGTAATGCGAATAGACCAGCCTGATCTCACCCTCCGCGAACAGGTCGCCCACGTGGAAATGGCGGCGCAGACCCTCCGTGTCGAGCGCTTTCACATGTGCCGGATCGGTGGCGTGGCGGGTTTCGGCGTGGATCATGGGGCGTCCTTTCAGAGGAAGTCGTCACGCCGGGGCGTGAATGTGTCGATCAGCGTGCCCGCCTCGTGGCAGAGGCAGCCGTGTTCGACGTTCGAGGGGATGACGAGGCTGTCGCCCGGCCCGATCTCGTGCGTGGCGCCGCCCATGTGGAAGGCGAAGCGGCCCGAGAGGACGTAGGTGGACTGCACGTGCGGGTGGTGGTGACGCTTGCCCTCGGCCCCCGTCTCGAAGGTGAAGGAGACGACCATCAGCTCTGGCGCTTCGGCCAGGACCTGACGGATGACGCCGGGGTCGGCGGTGACGGCGGGGTAGGGCATGGGCGCCTCATCAGTGGAAGAGCGAGGGCAGGAAGAGCGACAGCGCGGGGATGTAGGTCACCAGCATCAGCGTGAAGACGGCGGCGAAGTAGAACGGCCAGATCGTCCGCATCACGTCCCAGATCGGGATCCGCCCGACGGCACAGCCCACGAACAGCACCGCGCCGACCGGCGGGGTACAGAGCCCGATGCCGAGGTTCAGGATCAGGATCACGCCGAAATGCACCGGGTCGACGCCGAAGGCGACCGCCACCGGCAGAAAGATCGGCGTGGTGATGACGATCAGCGGCGACATGTCCATGAAGGTCCCGAGGAACAGCAGCACCACGTTCAGCAGCAGGAGGATCACGATCGGGTTGTCGGACACCTGCTGCAGCAGCGCCACCATGGAGGCGGGCACCCGCGTGTACGCCAGCAGCCAGCCGAAGGAGGCCGCGCAGCCGATCACCATCAGCACCATGGCCGTGGTCCGGACGGCGGCGAAGGTGGCTGCCTTGAAATCCTCCCAGCTGAGTGTCTTGTATACGAAGACCGTCACGATCAGCGCGTAGACCACGGCGATGTTCGACGATTCCGACGCGGTGAAGACGCCGGAGCGGACGCCGCCGAAGATGATCAGCACGAGGATCAGACCGGGCACGGCCGAGACGAAGGCGTGGCCGAGGTAGCGGAGGCCGAGAAACGGCTCGGTCGGGTAGCCGCGGCGCGAGGCGACCCAGTAGGCCGCGATCATCAGCGAAAGGGCCAGCACAAGGCCCGGCAGGATCCCCGCGGTGAAGAGGTCGGCGATGGAAATCCGCCCGCCCGCCGAGATCGAGTAGATGATCATGTTGTGGCTGGGCGGCAGCATCAGCGCGATGATTGACCCGACCACCGTGATGTTTACGGCATAGTCGACGCCGTAGCCGCGCTCCTTCATCTGCGGCACCATCAGCCCTCCGACGGCGCTGGCGTCCGCGGCCGCCGATCCGGACACGCCGCCAAACATGACGGATGCCATGACGTTGACCTGCCCCAGCCCGCCCCTGAGATGGCCGATCATGGCCCCGGCGAGGCCGACGAGCCGCCGGGCGATGTCGCCCCGCACCATGAGGTCACCGGCGTAGACGAAGAAGGGAATGGCCATCAGAGCGAAGACCGAGACGCCGGAATTCAGGCGCTGGAACACGACGACCGGCGGCAGGCCCAGATAGGCGACCGTGGCGAAGCTGGAAATGCCGAGGCAGAAGGCGACGGGCGTGCCGATCAGCAGCAGGACGACGAAGGTGCCGAAGAGGACCCAGAGTTCCATGTCAGGCCTCCGCTTCCAG
>Ga0310345_10002196_pt1 | contig 20156 bp, 18 predicted proteins | sample HC15DNA20500_MG_FD_204667 | JGI IMG/M metagenome (GOLD analysis project Ga0310345, IMG submission 204667) | Marine microbial communities from station ALOHA, North Pacific Subtropical Gyre - HC15-DNA-20-500_MG | ecosystem: Environmental > Aquatic > Marine > Oceanic | place: Pacific Ocean: North...
CCACCGCTTCTACGACGAGATACACCCACCGAAGAATGAAACTCCAAGACTCCAAAAGTGTAACCTATGTGCCCGGGAGAAATTGTTGCCTATGAATCGGGAGCTACAGGGTAAGACTCTCTGGGGGGTACGGACCTAGACCCAGAGTAGCTCGATTCGCATTGCAACCCTGGGCTACATGCAGTAACGCATAAACTTCGGCGTAGATCCTGTCAAAACAAAGTTCGTGCTTTCCTCCCAAGTTTTCCGAAGTTTCAGGACAGTCCCGCCCCTGCTACGCTTCCCCATTCGAGAGCGAAACTTCCCGAGCCATGGAAGCCTGAAGCGCAAGCGAGGGGTTGGGGAACACCCCGAATCCCCCGGCTTGGCTGCTTGCCGCGCCTCAGCCCCCTTCGTCCCCCCATTGTGCTGCCCTCTAACCCCTCGCTCGCGCTGCAGGCTTCCTCACGCTTCGCATGATTGGGCGACCTGGAGGTGCAAGTTCCGAATGAAGTTTCAGCTTAGTTTTCCCCCCAGGAAGCCCTGGCCCCATTCGAGAAAGAAACTTCCGTCTACTGGGGATTTGTGCGTCAATGCGTGGGGAAGAGTTGTCCGGCTCTCTCCTCGGAACCTGGGCTCATTTTGCTAACGGCTCGATTGCTAACGGGTCGAGTCGTTTGCGGCTCTGACGGACTTGGCTTCGTAGCGCTGGTAGTTCACCCGTTGAGCGGGACCTTCGAAGGACAGGAGACGTGCGACGTTCAGACGTTTCGGCGTGCGACGTATTCTTGAAGTTTCAGCTTAGGGACACGATGCGCTGTAGTGCTGGGAACCGGTTCATTTCTGGGGGCCGGAGTGATTTCGACTCTACCGGAATCGGACGGAGTAAAGGTCTGCGTCCCTCAGGCTGAAACGCAGGCGTATCGTTTGACCCGCCAGAGTACCCACGTCACTTCCACCTTTCCAGGAAACCACCCGAGTGATCTCGTCGCCGATGATCTCTTGGCACCGCTCCACTCCCAAGCCGGGGAGGGGCTTTCCTGCAGTGTCCTGGATCCCGACACGTATCGAGCCGGCTGCCGAAGTGGAGTAGTTGATCTCCAACTGCTTTCCCTGGAAACGGAAGGGTTTCGTCAGCATTTCTCCCCCTTCGTAGGGAGCTCGAACCGAGACGAATCCATCGGTACGCAGACGGTAGCGGCGAATGTGAAAAGAAGGGGTGCCGTAGTGACGATTCACCCACAGGGACATCTCCTCCAGTCCGGTGGGAAGAAGTCCCCAAAGGGCAATATTGGAGCGCGTTCCCCAGTTCTCCCAGCCTGGACCTGGACGCAGAAAGGCCTCCTGGAAGATCCAGTCAAAGTGAGTGCTTCCAGCCCGGCTGCTCATGAAGACGCCGTCCGATGAATCGGCGTTGCGTCCCGGTTTCAGGCCGATCCGCTCAGCCTCGGGATCCGACACCGTCTTGCGATCCTCCATGAAGCGCATCGGAAAGGAGACATAGATATGAGGGGCGCGGAAATAGGGTTCGGTCATGCTGGTGTAGAGTTGGGCCGAAGGGACCACGCCGGTGCCGGTGAAGGTCATGGGAGTGGGTTCGCTCCAGTGAAGCAGGTCAGGTGAGGTCGACCGGAAGACTGATCGGAGTCCGCCCTTTCGCCTGGGGCGCCCCCGGGTGTCGACCATGTACCGAGAGTACAGCACGTATTTCTCCTCGCACGTCGACCAGAAGAGGCAGACCAGTGAGTCGAAGGCGTTGGGGAAGGTGGTTACCAGGATGGGATCTTCCTGTGCCTTATTCCAGCGGACGCCATCGGTGGAGAGGTGCAGGAAGAGCTTTCGTCTCTCGAAGTTTCCCCGACGGCTGAATCCGGGGGTAATCCCCTTGATTCGCTGATTCACGGGGACTCCGGGCCTCTGGTCGATGAAGGGGATCATGAAGTAGGACCAGATGTCCTTGCCCTCGACGATGGCGTTGTTGTCCCGCGTCCCCGCAACTTCGATGAGTCCCAGGTTGGGCTTGGTCCAGGTGATACCGTCCCGGCTCTCGGCCAGGCAGCGGCCCTTGATATCATCGTTGGCCATGCCCCGGTAGTACATGCGATAGATTCCGTTGTGGTAGAGGACGCTGATTCCGAGGTTGTCACCGCCCTCCCAGGGGCGATCCACCCGAATGGCCACCTCGGCAGGCTGGGGATGATGCAGTTCGAGACGGGCACCAACCAAACGGTCGATCAGGAAGTGGTCAACGAACAGTTCCAGTCGGGAACCGATGTCGAGGGTCTGCTCCGGGTTCGGTTGCTGGGCTGTCGTCTCTGCAAATAGAGGGAGTAGAAAGAGAATCGTCGCACCTAGGATCGCCACTCTTTGCATAGATGCCTTCCCTTTTTCTTGGATGGAGAGTACGGGTAAGCGTAGATTTGGTCAAGAGGAAGCTCTTCCAGTTTGGCTGTCCCTGCAGAGGGCTATAAGATTAGGAGATTAGGAAATAAGAAGTTCGGGTGTCCACTCCCAAACCGTCCGTTTCCGAGATGCTTGCAAGGGTCAGTGCGGGAGACCAGTCGGCCTTGTCGAGTCTGGTTCCGTTGGTCTACGAAGAGCTGCGCAGACTGGCTGCCCGATACCTTCGTCGGGAACACCAGGCACCAACGCTGCAAGCAACGATGCTGGTCCACGAAGCCTATCTTCGCCTGCTTGGAGACGAGAAACTTCAGTGGAAGGATCGAGCCCATTTCCTTGGAATCGCAGCGCGCTCGATGCGTCAGATTTTGATCGAGAGAGCAAGGGCCCGCAAGGCGCAGAAGCACGGAGGAGCCCAACATCCAATTACCCTGAACGATGAGCTCATCGGCCAGCGGGATCGATCGATCGACGTGCTGGCACTGGAGGCGGCCCTGGAGCAGCTGGCCCAACTCGATCCAGAGCAGTCCAAGCTGGTCGAGCTGCGTTTTTTCGGAGGCTTGACCGTGGAGGAGGTGGCGGAGGTCATGGGGATCTCCCCCGCCACCGTAAAGCGCCGCTGGACCTTCGCCAGGGCCTGGTTCCGACGCGAGATGGAAGTATGAATCGGGAAGAGTTTTCCCGACTCCAGGAACTGTTTCAGAGGGTTCTGGATCAGAGCGGAGAGGGGCGAGAGAGCTTCATCCGTAAAGTCTGCCAAGGTGATGAGGAGCTCAGATCCGAGCTCGAGTCCCTACTGTTTGCTCACGATAGAGAGTCTGAGCTGGAGGAGACGGGCACCCTGAGCGCTCAAATCGGATATCTGAAACCAGGAGAACTGGTGGGTCCCTATCGCATAGAAGAGGAGATCGGTCGAGGAGGAATTGGCGCCGTCTATCTGGCGGAAGACACCCGGCTCCAGAGGACAGTCGCACTCAAGGTGCTGGCCGAGGCCTTCGTCGTTGATCCCAAGCAGCAAAAGCGATTTCGACGGGAAGCTCAGGCAGCCGCAGCTCTTTCTCATCCCGGAATCACCACCATCTACGCCCTGGAAGAAGTCGAGGCCGGCTCTATATCGCCAGCGAATATGTGCGTGTGAAGACGCTTCGCACGCTGGTGGAAGACGGTCCTTTGCCGCTAGAGGGTCTGCTCGACGTGGCTTCCCAGATTTCCGAAGCGCTGGCGGCAGCACATGACAGAGGAGTCATTCATCGAGACCGCAAGCCTGAAAATGTGATGCTGGCCGATGACGGCAGTCTGAAGCTTCTCGACTTCGGACTGGCCCTTCTCCTGGAACCCCAACCTGCCCAGGAACGCCTGACCGAGGTTGGAGCTCTTCTGGGAACGCCGTCCTACATGGCCCCCGAGCAGCTGACTGGTGAGGCCGTTGATTCGCGCTGTGACATTTTCGCCTTCGGGGTCGTACTCTACGAGCTCGCCACAGGATCCAATCCCTTCAGCGGCAAGACGCCCATGGCCTCGATTGCCAAGATTCTATCAGCCGATCCGGAGTCGAATCCGGGACTCCAGGAGCAGGCCCCCGACCTGGACCGAATCATCCGAAGATGGCTTCAGAAAGACCCGCAGAAACGATACCAATCGGCAGAAGAATTAGCGGCGGATCTGGGACGAGTCCGGGTTGGCCAGGGGAGGCCGACGGATGGGGAAGCCTCAGTCGATCCGGGGGGAAGAATCGCCCAGCCTTCGGATCCGCCCCTGCGCAGTTTCTGGTGGGCAGTGCACCAGGGTATCGTGATGTTGGTCTATAGCTGGATGGTCTAGACCGCATGGAAGGTCAAGGAGGGGATCCCGACAAGCTGGAGCCCGATCCTCTTTTTCGGCGTGTTGGGTTGCGCCGTCGCCAACGGAACGCTCCGGACACATCTGTTGTTTACCTCCAGGTTCAACCGCAGTGCGATGCGAACAGAACTGCAGCGAGCCAGAAAATGGATGCTTTGAATCGATGTGATTTTCGTTCTACTCCTGCTGGTCGCTTCTGTAGCGGTCTCCGATCTCGGTGATATTACGGCGGGCGTCCTGGCTGCGGTTGCGGTAGGGTATGCGGTGGTCGCTCTGGTCGTCGAGCCCGCTACCGTTCGAGCCATCTTCGCCGGAGAGGGCGACTCTCAGCAGGTTTCTACGGACAGTTTTAATTAGGTCTCAGAGCCCATCTAGAAAGCGAGGAAAAGAATGGCAGAGGAATTATCCAATGAGTTGGTCGCTTTGTTGACGCAGAGGACCTTCGCTCACCTGGCGACTTGCATGGATGACGGCAGTCCGCAGGTGAGTCCGGTCTGGGTGGATGTCGATGGAGGCCGTATTCTGGTCAACAGTGCCAAAGGGCGATTGAAGGACCGGAACATGAGAACCGATCCCAGGGTCGCCCTGTCGGTGATCAATCCAGAAAACCCCTACCAGGGGGTGATGATCCGGGGTAGGGTCGTCGAGATCACCGAAGACGGAGCCGATGACCACATCGATAAGATGGCGTCAAAGTACCTGGGAAAGGACCGATACCCCTTTCGGGGTTCCGGAGAGGTAAGGGTGAAGTACTACATCGAAGCAGACCGAATCGCCAGGATTGGCTAGCAGACGAGTACCGGTGTTGGATGATTCAGGTAGAGACTCTTCGACCGCCTCGAAGTCGAAACCGTAGAGGTTCCATTTGATGCTGTAGACCCAGACCTTTCGGAAGGGATTGAAAAAGAAAGTGGAGCGATCCAGACACCAGCCCACACCGGCGTCGGAATCACTCCAATGGATGCCGTCAGGTGAGAAGAACAGACGCATCCCCGATATGGTTCGGTGAACGTCCCGAAGGTAGGGCGTCAGTGTCATCTTGAAGCGCTTCTGGGGATCTCGCTCCTCCAGGTCCAGCCAGATGGTGGCCGTATCGTGATCGAACCGGTGGACAATGTTGGTGCCTGGTTCGATGCCGGGGTCGGGCTTCTCCCAGTGAAGGCCATCACGGGAAGTCGCATAGGCGATAGCCTTCTTTCGCACTCCCTGATACCAGATCTTGGACAACCCATCGCGGGGGTCGTTCCAGATTCCACCGCTGAAAGGCATGGCGCCCGTCTCCCATTTCTGGTCTGACTGCAGGACTGGGCTGGACGGGTGGTATTGTGCCTGGTGAAAGGTACGCGCCAATGTGGTGTGCTCGATCAGGAAGTCGTCCACCAGCAGCGAAGTCCGATTTGAAGTCCATCTGGACCTATAGTGAAGATCGATGGGGGAGAGCCCAGGCAGAGCACTACCTGAGCGATCTGGGGCGCACTATAGAAATGTTGGTTGCAGCGCCGGATATGGGACCCAACCGCGACGACATTCGAAAGGGCTACCGCAGCCTTTGGCGGGAGCATCATGTGATTTTTTACCGACTAGCAGGGGCTCGTGTTGAGGTCGTTCGTATTCTTCACCAGAGTATAGACATCCCTCGACATTTGTTAAGGCTGGAGCCAACACTGGCATATTCAGCAGGTCCTGGGAATCGCCTGGTACAACGAGCGTTAAGGAAGAGAGATCGTGACCCAACTCATGATACTCTAGCGTCTTTGCCCGTGAACTGAACAGTGAGTCAAGAAAGCTGGAGGCCATGTTTCTTAAGATCCTCTCTCATCCCGTATTCATAAACCTCAATTTTCACATGCCCATGGTCATCGACCTACAGCATCCTCTGATCATGCTGGAAGGGGAGAACGGGTCGGGTAAGTCGACGCTGCTCCACTCCATCTACTATGCTCTCAGGGGGGAGACGGTGGAGAACTTTGTCTACCGGCTCGACCCCAAAGAGGTGAAAATCGAGCAGGTTCACCTCTTCGACGCGGAGCAACACAACCCTCGTAACCAACTTCATCTCTTTGAAGACCAACCGGAGATGACGGAGTTTCTTCAGGTGGCCAGCCACGGCCAGGTCATGCTTTCGCTGTTTAGCCAGTCCTTCCCCAAGCTTCCCGATGGCAGCGTTCTTCTTCTGGATGAGCCCGAGATGGCTCTTTCCCAGTCGAATCAACGTCGGATTCTCAAGATGTTGATGGAGCTAGTGGATCAGAAGAACATGCGCATCATAACGGCAACCCACTCCCCAGCGCTCCTGGAATCGCCCGACACCTACGTCATCAATCTAGATCAAGCCATCAACCGGAACGTCCTTCCCGATGATCTGCCGCCCCCTGGGCAAAGCATGATCAACTGACCCCGAACTTAACCGGTAGCCTAAGGGTTCGGTCAAGAATAAATTCACATTCTGGCGCTCATTTTTACCGCCATCTTTGGCCGCTCCTCAATCGCGAAATCCTCAACGTCGACCTGGCTACGCCTGCGCTTTCGCTCAATCGTTCGCGACCAAATCTGGTGCAAATCTGAGCACGAACTCTGCGAACTTATTCTTGACCAAATCCTAAGCTGAAACTCCAACCACGAGGAAGCGAAGCAGCCTTCGCCAGATGACAGAGCCGTGACTGTCAGGGAGCGGGCCCAACAGGGACCATATTCTCCAGGCGCTTCTAGGTTGAAGGGTGCATACAGATTTCAATCAGGGTGTGTCCCTTGAGTTGGAGCACCGGATCCCACTCCCTCACGGTCATGGGTCTGTCAGGGTTGCTAGCGAAGATCATGGCAGAGGCACTCCAAGTTTCTTTCTCGAATGGGGCCAGGGCTTTCTAGGGGGACGACTAACGCTTTCAGCGTAGAAGAGGCAGGGCGGCCCTTAAACCCAGGGTAGCTCGCTTCGCATCGTAACCCTGGGCTGAAACTGTTGTATTCGGTTGAAGGTTACAGGTTTTGACATCTACCGTGGACGACCCGCGTTTGGCAGACCGCTGCAGTCGGTGTCCACGCCTACCGGGCAGTGATCCGAACCCGTGACATCGGCCCAGATGAACGCATCCTGTACGCGCCTTGCTGCCGAAGCGGACGCTAAGACGTAGTCGATGCGCCAGCCGACGTTCTTTTCCCGGGCACCGCCCCATTGTCGCCACCAGCTGTAGTGGCCGCTCTCACCCGGATATTGGGCCCGAAGCGTATCCACCCAGCCTGCATCAATCCAACGGGTCATCTCCTGGCGCTCCTCAGGGAGGAATCCGCTGGTCTTGTGATTGCTCTGCGGGCGAGCCAGATCGATGTCCTCATGGGCGGTGTTGAAGTCACCCACCACGAAGACAGGGCCGCGGCGCCTGAGGTGTTCGAGACGGTCGAACGCGGCAGCGTAAAAATCAAGTTTGTAGGGCACACGGCTGTTGTTTCGGGTGGCACCGCTGCCCTTGGGGAAATAGACACTGGCAACCGCCATCCTACCGAAGTGAGCGATGAGCAGCCGGCCTTCCGTGTCGAAGCTGTCTTCACCGAGTGCGGTTTCGATACGGCTGGGGGCCTCGCGTGAAAATATTGCCACGCCACTGTAGCCGGGGCGTTCGGCCGGGGAAAAATGGGCGTGCCACCCCTCGGGCGATCGGGTTCTCCGCTCGAGTTGGTGGGGGAAGGCACGCACTTCCTGCAGCGCGATGAGGTCGGCATTGCAGCGATCGAGAAACTCGTGGAAACCCTTTCTCACGCAGGCGCGTAGCCCGTTGACGTTCCAGCTGACGAGGCGCATGGTCTGTGGTGGCTCTCCGGTTTAGGGGAAGATCATTTTCTTGTCGATGTCCGGGAGGGTATATCAGGGTTCAACGAAGACGGCAAGGAAGGGGCCGCCAGCGATGGTTTGCTCGCCCGTTTTCCACTGGTGGGGAGACGCGAGTGGAAGACTTGGAGTACCATTGGAGCCCCATGGTTGTGGACGCACACCTTCATGTCTGGCGCTCGGTTCCCGACCATCCCCAACCCTCGGCCACGATTGTCAGCCCCTGCTCGGACGTTCCGGTGGAGTTACTCAGGCAGTACATGGCTGAGCACCAGGTAGACAAAGCGGTGCTGGTTCAGCCGCTCTACCCGGGTGAAGACAATTCCTACGTCGCCGACTGTGCCGCTGCAGATCCCACCCACCTGGCAGCCGTCTGTTATGTTGATCCTCGGCGTGAAGGAGCCGACCAGAGTCTGCGCTACTGGGTAAGGGAGCGGGGATGTAGGGGATTGAGAATCCGTCCGAGCGTATCCGGCGAGGACGCAAGCTTCGGCCAGGTCACTTCATATCCCGTCTGGGAAACGGCCCAGGAATTGGGTATTGCCATCAATTTGCTCATGCGGATGGAACACGTCCCCGTCCTGGCGGATCTGGCGGAGCGATTTCCCCAGGTACCTATCTTGATTGATCACATGGCCTCTCCGGACGTTAGTGCCGGAACCGGTAGCCCTGGTTTCAAGGACCTCTTGAAGCTCAGCCGCTCTTCCCAGGTCTCGGTCAAGGTCAGCGGTTATTATTATCATTCCGACCAGGGGTGGCCCTATCGGGACTGCCACCCCATCTTCAAGGCCCTCTATGACGCCTACGGGGCCAGGCGTCTGATCTGGGGAAGCGACTTTCCCCACGTCATCCTCAAGAGCAGCTACGCCAGCGTCCTGGCCCTCCAGGAGCGCTTCTACACCTATCTGAGCTCGGTCGAGATGGCGGCTATCATGGGTGGAAACGCAGAAGCCATCTACTGGTCTTCGTCCGACTAATCGAGGTCAATCCCAACGGGATTGCGGATTCCAGCCCAGGGTTTCCGAACCCTGGGTGACCGGAACCTACCCCCCGGATTTCAACCCTGAAGGCGTTGCGGACAACGACTAGTATGAAGGGGCGTGGGGACGTCGGAATCCAACGATCAGGGAGAATCGTGCTGTTGTCCGCTCTCTCCTCGGAACTTGGCCTCAGTTTGCTAACGGCTCAAGTCGTGTGCGGCTCTGTTCGTTTCGTATTGTCGACAAAGCTTCATATTGCCGGCAAAGGTGGAATCTTTTAACCAATGAACTTATTTCTTCACCGCCCCCGGTGCAGGTTTAATGAAAAACACGTACTCATCGGTATCGTAACCACTGTAGATGATGCTGTATTCGACCATAAGCTCGTTGGGATATCGTCGTCGTACTGGTTGATGATGCAGTTGTGACTGTATCCGTCAGGGTGGCTTGGATCCCCGCTCACTATGATCCCGCTTTGCCAGGTGATGCCGTCGTCAGACTGATAGAGAACGAAACGGTCACGGCCTTCCCCATACTGTCCTGACCTCCCGTGCAGATAGTACTTACCCTGAAGATACGCTAGTTAGGGATCGCGAACTTTCTCGTCCACATAGGCACGTTCTTGCTTACCCCAGGTCTTCCCCTGATCCTTGCTGATGCAATAGTAGAAATTGTGTTCGTCCTTCTCGGTGTAGGCGCCGGCCAGCAGACGGCCATTTGCCATAATGGTCATTGCTCCATACCAGGTGTCGCCGTCCAGCGGCAGCGTACTTCTCTTGCTCCAGCTACGCCCGTCATCGGTGCTGACATACAAGACATGGGGGCCGCCGCTAGTGAGATCGAACAGAACGTAGTTGGTATCGCCTGCCACCGCCACCGCGCACGGGTAACCCACGAAATCGTCATCGATGGATGCGTAGTCTGTCCAGGTAGAATCGTTGTCGCGGCTCCTGATGATACCGCTTTTCTTTTTGCCGCTGGTGCTGACGTGTGTGAGAATCAGCACGACGGTTCCGTTCTGTGTAACCAGTCCCTCTTCAACCCATACAGGTCTCGTTGGATCCTTCTTGTATGTCTCATAGGAGTACTTGAGCTTGTTGTACTTCTTCCAGATCCTACCTCCATCCTTGCTTAGCGCGTACTCGCTCCAACCATAGGAGTTATGGTCGCGGTGTTGGCATAGAAGGCCAGAATGTGGCCGTTCGGATATTCCAGACACACCGGCCCTCCGTGCGAACATCGCCCGGGAGCGTCGTTCTTGAGATCGGCAATAATCGTTCCGAAGACGTCATCTCCGAGTTTGGTCGAAGGATCATGGTCGTAGATCGAGGCGCCATCGATCTGGTCGTAGCGTATGGCCTCTTTTTCCAGCTCGGAATTCTGAGCATTGGCCACCAACGCAGAGCCGATCAGGCACAGGAAATCGGTGACTACACTCCTTGTTTGCTTGACATGCTTCTCTCCTTTTATCGTGATCGTCGAACATCGAAGATGGTGTTTTCACTTTATCATTCGCCGCAGAAGCTGGTTCACGAGGATCATGCCTCAGGAGCAACACGGTACCCTGGCCGTCGGAGAAACGGGTACGCTTTCCACGGGGAGAGAGATTGATGTTAGTATCGTCAAGCTGCAGATATCGAAGCCAAAGGGAGATAAAACAAATGATGCGTCGCCGTGAATTTTTAAAGCCGCTCGGGGTGAGCATGGCCGCCACTGCGATCGGCCTCGATCGACTCTTCTCGCGCCAGTTGTTTAGCGAAAAGGGCCAGACGGCAGGTAGCCCATTTTTCGAAAAGACCTCGGTCTTCCTTCCCGACCAGGGTTTCGGAGTCCGCCTGCCCGGTCTGTTGGTAACAAGCGGCGGGCCCGTGCTCGCTGTCTGTCAAAGGCGTAAGGGCGCCATGATCGATTATGGTCACGACACCGACATCCTGGTGCAGCGGAGTGTGGACGATGGCCGGACCTGGGGCCAGCAGGAGCCACTTTTCAGTGAGAAAGGGACTTTTTGTCTAACCGGCCCGATCGTCGAGGATCGTGTCACCAAAACAGTTTTCGTCGCCTTTTGGAAGTTGCCGACGACGGCGCCACATGATCTGAAGTACTTTCCCACCTATGCCAAGACCGACGGACGTTTCTGGTTGGTCAAGAGCACCGACCAGGGCCGCACCTGGGCCGAGGCCATCCCGGTCAAGGCCCGCCCGAATCCCGCTGGTTGGGTCGGTTGGTCAAACAACTCGGTGCACGGTATCCAGTTGACCACAGGCCCGCACAAGGGAAGGCTGCTGATCCCCGGTTTCCTCTATAAGGAAGGGGAGGAAGGACAGATCCCCGGAGTCCGTGGAGGCGTCTTGTTCAGTGACGACCACGGTTCTTCCTGGCAGGTGGGAGGGTTCCTGCCGGCAGGGTCGGATGAAGTCACGCTGGCGGAGACATCCAGCGGAGGCGTTTACGCCAACTATCGCAAGAACAAGCCCTACAACAACGCCTGGCGCTTTCATGCCTGGAGCAATGATGGTGGGGAAAATTTCTCCCAGAAGGACAGTCAACCCAAGGATCTCCCCACTCCCCGTTGCCACGGGGGACTGGTCCGGTATGCAAGTGGGAAGAATGGGGCAGGGAACACGCTCCTGTTCTCCCATCCAGCAGGTCCAAGGAGAAGCCGGGTGACGGTTCGTGCCAGCTATGACGATGGCAGGACCTGGCCGCTAGCGAAGCGGATCGATGATGGACCGTCTGGGTATTCCGATCTTGCTGTGACTGCCGACAAGACGATTCTCTGTGTGCACGAAGACAGCCTGGACTGGCCTGAAGACAAGCTCGCCACCTGGTACGACAGTCTTACCGGTTATGACTACGCTACCAGCAGGCGTCGCTGGTGTGAGAAAATCAGCATCGCCCGCTTCAATCTGGAATGGCTCAAGGAGTCTTCAGCAACTAGTACGTTGTAACACAGATTATGACGGATTTTACGATGGGGCTTGTGGACGATCTCTGCGTTGGTCGTCGTCGAAGATGGCCAAACATCGACTTCCTCCTCCTGCCTTGATCTCGCCTCACAAGCCTCACCGGAAAACCCGAAATAATCTGTGTTACAACGTACTAGATTCCCTAGCCCACCAGAGCTGCGAACGAGCGTATCTCTGTTGACTTCGATATGTTGCATTTATAGAATGTGTTGTATGAATGCAGACAAGCAGACTCCGCAACACCTTACGGTACGCAACCTACCCCGCCAACTTAGCTTGGCCCTGATCGAAGAGAAGCGTCGTAGATCGTTGTCCTTGAATCAGACGGTGATCGAGCTTTTGAGTCAAAGTCTGGGCTTGGGCTCGATCCGCCGAAGCAATGGCTTGGCCCAACTGGCCGGCACCTGGACTGAAGAAGAGCAGCGTCGCTTCGAAGCAGCAATCGTCGTTACCGAACAGATCGACGAGGAGCTGTGGCGTTGAGTCGATACTGCCTCGACATTTCTGCCTACAGCAACTTCAAGAGGGGTGATCGGCAAGTCGTAGATATTGTGGACGGTGCGGACTGGCTGGGAATGCCGTCAGTAGTTCTGGGGGAGATTGAGATTGGATTTCTCCTGGGCAATCCCGATCGCCTTGCGAAGAACCGGGAAGAACTGCGGATGTTTCTCTCCAATGTCGCAGTTGAGGAACTGGTGGTAGATTCCGAGGTGAGCCGGATCTATGCGGACATCGTTGTCTCTCTTCGCAGGGCAGGGACACCTCTTCCGTCCAATGACATCTGGATTGCTGCAATTTCCTCCCGGGCCGGAGCGACGGTGCTAACGTACGATGCTCACTTCGGTCTGATCCAGCGCGCGGGCGCTCACATCTTGCTCCAAGACTGAGTATTTTAGAGGATCGATCCCATTTTCGGAGACAGTAATGTGCTTATCTATGCCCGAGACGCTTCCGAGGTGGAGAATCGACGTAGATCTGCTCAGGCGAGAATCGGCTGGATGACGTTGCCGTAAACGTCGGTCAAGCGGTAGTCACGACCATTGAAGCGATAGGTCAAGCGCTCGTGATCAATGCCCATCAGGTGCAGGATCGTCGCGTGTAGGTCGTGCACGCCAACGCGATTGTGGACTGCTTTGTAGCCGAATTCATCCGTCGCGCCGTAATGCACTCCGCCGCGGATACCACCTCCGGCGAACCAAGTCGTAAACGCGTTTGGATTATGGTCACGGCCGTCAGAACCCTGTGAATCTGAGGTGCGGCCGAACTCGCCGCCGCAGACGATCAGCGTCGAATCGAGCAGGCCCTGATTCTTGAGGTCCGTCAACAGCGCGGCAATGGGCTGATCCACCTCGGCTGCGAAGCCGGAGTGATTGCCCTTCAGGTCAGCGTGGGCGTCCCAGCTCTTCGCATTGTCGGTGCCACCACTATAAATCTGCACAAACCGCACTCCTTGGCCGACCAGTCGTCGGGCGATCAGACACTGTCGTCCGAAGTCTGCACATCGATCGTTGTCCAAACCGTAAAGCCGCTGCGTCTCTGGTGACTCTCGGCTAATGTCAAACGTTTTCGGCGCCGAGGTTTGCATTCGGAACGCGAGCTCGAACGATTCAATGCGGGCGGCCAACTCCGTCTCGCCGGCATAGCGCTCTTGGTGCTTGCGGTTCAGTTGTTGTAGGACGTCGATCATCCTTCGTTGCAACTTCGGTGTCTGATCACGAAATCGAAAGAGATTGTCGATCGGCGGGCCAGCATCGTTGATCCTCATGCCCTGGTAGACGCTTGGCAGAAAGCCCGCGCCCCAATTCAGCGCGTGGCCCTTGGGAAGACCCCGTCCCCGAGCATCCGTCATCACGACAAACCCCGGCAGGTTTTCGTTTTCCGTTCCTAGCCCGTATGTGATCCACGAGCCTACACCCGGAAAGCCCATGCGATTCAGTCCCGTGTTGATCTGGAATAGTGCGGGCGTGTGGTTATTCGACTCGGTATAGCACGAGTGGACGAAGGCCATCTCGTCGACGTGTCCTGCCAATTTCGGAAAGATCTCCGAGACCCAGGTGCCGGACTCGCCATACTGACTGAATCGAAAGGGCGAAGCCATCAGCTTGCCGCTGGTCAAGAAGAAGCCCGTCTTCGTGTCGGCGCCGTCCAGCGGTTCACCGTCGCGCTTCTGTAACACGGGTTTGTAGTCCCAGGTATCCATCTGTCCGGGACCGCCATTGAGCATGATCCAGATGATCGACTTTGCCCGGGGTTCGAAATGAGGCGGTCTTGGCGCGAGCGGTTTTGACTGGTCGACGTTCGCTGACAGCAGGGGGGGCGCCAGCAGGCCGGCTTGGTCGAGCAGAGCGCCCAAGGCGAGCGCGCCACAGCCCATACCGGTACGCCGAAGGAGCTCGCGTCGCGAGAGACCTAATCGATACATGTCTTACCTCACCGCTGTAAAACCAATTCAGCCCCTCGTTCCCAAGCTGGAGCTAAAGAGCTGTTTAGCGCCTAGCCTTTGCCCGTGCCCTGACTTCATCGCTTGCAAGTATTACAGCCCACCTGTCACTCCACGTAAATGAACTCATCGGAGGAAATCAACAATTGGCAGAAGTCTTTGATTGCATGCAATTTCGATGCATCGCCGTAGCCCGATTCCTGGTACGTCACTGTCTGCTGCGCGAGAAACTCGCGCATCTGTCCAAGCTCCTGGGCGTCAGCTGGCCGAGTGAGGGCGGTGACGAAGCCGGCGTGGATCAGGTCGTCCGTCTCCTGATCGCTGCCGCGGTGAATGCGACGGGCGAGAGCTTGAGCATAGGCGTGAACATGTGGGTTATTCATCATCAACAGCGCCTGCGGGGCGACCGTCGTTGTCGGCCGACGCCCGAGCCCTTGTAGGGCGTCCGGCGTGTCGAACGATCGCAGCATTGGGATCTTCTGATTGCGCTTGACGGTCAAGTAGATGCTGCGTCGCCTAATGCTTTCGTCGAGCGTTCCCGGGCCGAACGTTGTGCGGTCCAGCTGACCGCTGACTGAAAGCATCGCGTCACGAATGGCCTCCGCGTCGAGCCGTCTGAGCGTACGGCGCCAGAGCAGACGATTTTGAGGATCGACGCGCTCATTTTTGGCATTGTGCCGATGGCTCTGCCGGTAGACGGCGCTAGTCATGATCAACTGGTGAATCGGCTTGAGACGCCAGTCGGCTTTGATCAATTCCTTGGCCAACCAATCCAGCAGCTCAGGGTGAGTGGGTCGCTCCCCCTGGGCGCCAAAATCGCTGGGTGTGTTGACCAGACCCTTCCCCATGTGGTGCTGCCACAGACGATTCACGATGACGCGAGCCAACAGATGGCCGGCGCCTTGTTCAAGGTCGGTAATCCAGTTGGCCAAAGCGACACGGGGCGCCCGTTTTCGAGCGCCGTCCTCTTGCCAATACGTCTCCTGCCGATCGGCTCGCATGAGTACTTGCGGAAAACTCTGGGTGACGATGTCCTGCTTGCGTTTGACGTCGCCGCGAGACAAGAAGTAGACGTCGGATTTCATCACGAAGTTTTCTTTTTTCGTGCCGAATCGAAACTCCTCCCTGTCGCTGACGGTTATTTCCGAAGCGACATCGACGGCAACATACGCAACCGGGGATTTTCCCTTCTCACCCAGTGGCAGCTCCGCGCTCATCGTCTTGCCAAACGTCGAGAGGAAACGGTAGTAGTCACGCTGCGATATGGGATCGAACTTGTGGTCGTGGCAGCGGGCACAACCGATCGTCAGTCCCAGCAGGGCCGTACCAATGGTGGACGCTATGTCATCCAGTTTGTCGTAGCGATCGCGCTCGAACTCTTTCTCTGTCTGAATCACATTTTCAACCCCGGCCACGAGAAAGCCAGTGGCCGCCCGGGCCAATTGCGAATCCGGTGCGAGCAGGTCGCCCGCGATCTGCCAGCGCACGAACTGATCGTAGGGCATATCCTCATTGAGAGCTCGAATCACGAAGTCTCGATAGTAATAGGCCTTGGGGCGGTCTTCGTCTTGTTCAAATCCGTTGCTCTCGGCAAATCTGACCACGTCGAGCCAGAAGCGGGCCCAACGCTCGCCATAGTGTTGACTTCGCAGCAGTTTATCGATCAGTCGTTCATACGCCTGTGACGACGCTTCGGACACGAAGGCGTCGGTTTCGTCCGGTGAAGGCGGAAGACCAGTCAGCCCAAAGTACGCGCGTCGCAAAAGAGTGCGACGGTCAGCAATTGGACTGGCTTCAACTCCACTGGCTTGCTGACGCGCCAGAATGAAGCGATCAATGGGAGTAAGTGCCCACTCGGTCTCCGGAGCCTCAGGAGGTTGGTAGTTGCCCAAAGGCAGAAATGACCAAAACTGCTGGCTGGTATCGTTGTCCGCGGCACTCGGTGTGGTAACGCCGTCTCGAGGATCCGGCGCACCGATTTCTACCCAGCGGACGAAATCTGCGATTGCTGAATCAGGCAACTTGCCATCGGGGGGCATTTGAAGGGACTCATGCCGAATCGCTGTGATCAGCAGGCTGTCTGCCACGTTGCCGGGGACTACTGCTGGACCCCTCTCACCCCCGGCGCGTACTGCCTTACGAGTATCCAGGAACAGACCTGCTTGGACCTTCTTTGCCCCAGTCGAGTGACACTTGTAGCAACGGTCAACCAGGACCGGGCGGATCTTCTGCTCGAAAAACTGCACGCCTGCCACATCTGATTGACTGGAGGCGGTCCTGCCACAGAGAAGAAAGATTGCCACCAACGCGATTCGATTGGAACGCCGAGGACGCAGAGCGGTGCCACGGAACTGCAGGGCCGGGGACAACGACAGAATCTGTCTCGTCATGGGCATAAGGACTCTATCAAGATCTATTCAGAAAGCTAGCAGAAAAGCATTGTCGAGTTCATCTTGGCCAGGCGAATCCGAGCTAGAATACACTCTCAGGGCTGCTTCTGCCCAGCGGAGTTTAGACGCTGCGCAAGGCTGAGCACGTGTGGAAGCCTTCCCGAGCATGATCTCGCCGTCGCCGCTTTCCACTTTCTCAACGGGGGCTGGTGATTTAAACTTATAAACTTGCATAAACTCATAAAGGAAACATAAGGATGCATGTTTGTGATTGGACTGGCGAAGCGCCCTCTCCATTCCCCCTTAGACTCGTCTTGAGTGCGGCGCTAGCTGTTGGCGCATTGCACGGAACAGCTGCCATCTTCGGTCAGGCTGCCGACCCCTTGGATTCGTCGAAGGTGCTGAAACTGAAGATCTTCGCCACACACTCGTCAGCCTCTCTGCACGAAAGCGCGATCGATCTGACACATCCCAAGGACGGATCGGGACGAATCTTTGTGAGCACCAACGAAGGTAGGATCCATGCCTTCTCGTCCAGTGGAACCTCTCTGGGAAGTTTCCTGGATTTCAACACAGCTGCAGTCCCGGATTTTAATAAGACTCTCGGTTTCACAACGAATGGGCTGTCGTACATAGCCTTCCATCCGGATTACAGTAAGGCCGGAGCTCCCGGAGACGGTAAGGTGTACACCCTCTATACGAGTCTCATACCGGGAGTGCGCGAGCCCGACTACACCGGAGCTAGGCTTGCAACGAGGCCAGGAGACGTGATCAGCCAGTACGTCGTCGTCGAATGGGCTGTCGATGCGACGAACCCCAACCGAATCGACACAACATCGCGGCGCGAGGTGATCAGGTTTGAATTCAGTGGTCCAGGTGAGACCGTACATTCGGTCGGAGAGATCAGCTTCAACCCGTTCTCGGTACCGGGTCAGGCCGACTATGGGAACCTTTATCTCGCATTGGGCGACGCCTTTGCCGGAGGTGCTGTAAAGAACTGGCAACACGTGCAAGACTCGGACAATCCGTTCGGAAAATTGTTGCGCATCAACCCGCTTCAGAATGGCAGCGACCCGTATTCCGTCCCTGCGGACAATCCATTTCATGACGATGGTTCGCTACTGGACAAAGACGACAACGTCGAAGAGATTTTCGCTTGGGGACTGCGCTATCCTCAGAATTTCAGCTTCGCCAAGGATCCTAGGGGTGAGCACCGTTTGATCGTCTTTGACATTGGTGCCTCTGACTTTGAAGAGTTGAATATCGTAGACCTAGGCGACAATCACGGCTGGTCGCACCGCGATGGTCCAATAAAGGGAAACAAGAACACGACACTAAACCTGCCGGAGGGTTCCACGCTCGAATCTCCTGCCACCGTGTATGACCACAACATTCCCAACCTTCCCGGCGCGACCCCCATAAAGGGTCCCGGTGCGATCACTGGGGGGTTCGTCGTCGCAGATCCTGGAGATCCGGATTTTCAGAACCAGGTGGTCTTTGGCGATCTGGCGCGCGGTGCATTTTTCCACGCCGACTTCAGTGCTTTGTTGGCAGCCGATGCAGCCAATACCCAGGCGCCGATGCGGGTGCTGAAGGTGAGTCTCGACGGCGGTCCTGCGGGGAATTTTAGGGACCTAATTGGTAAGGACCGGGGTGATGCCCGTTTTGGCGTAGACGAAAGGGGCCGTCTTTTCGTCATCAGCAGACAAACCAACGCAATCTATCTCACCGATCTGATCGCGGACCAAAAACCCTGACGGTACGTACGGCCTTCCCGATTGTGGTGACGACTTATCACGAAGGCGTTGATTGGGTGTAGGACGGGCACTCTTTCCCGTCGGGAATACAGACGGGAAAGAGTGCCCATCCTACGACTTCCAAACCCGGAGTACCCGCAGAAACACGTCGAATGGGGCCACCACCGCTGAGGGCAGGTCTGAGGAAAAACTTTATGGGCGACGAAGTCAATTAAATTCCAGTGCAGGGAGCCCGCGGTCGTACTGACCTTCTTCCGGGGCATGTCGGTTCGCGGCTGCCGTCAGTTGCCTCCGACGCCGGCCGGCGCATTGGCCCGAAGGACGCGCAGAAAGTTTCCTCCCAAGATCTTGCCGATCTGCTCGTCCTTGTAATCGCGGTCGAGAAGGCCCTGGACCAACTGCCGATAGAGCCAGATGTAATCTTCTCTGCCCATGTTGATGTCTGTGCCAATTCCCACGTGGTCGATGCCGATCAGCTTGACGATGTGATCGATGTGGTCCAGTGTCCCTTGCACATTGGATCCCTCGGTGAGCACACCGGATCGGGGTACGGGGCTAGCGAGGGGGGACGGAGGTCCCAGGCCCAAAGCATTTCGAGCCTGTTTCTGCGCAACGGGACTGTGCAGGGCAGCCGCTAGATCGAAGGGATCGGGGTACATTCCCGCTAGATGGTTGTGGATCTGGGAGGTTGCAGTCCAGGCCCCGGTGGCCCGAATGGGCTCCAGCAGCTCCGGATCATAGTAGGCGCCGACTCCGATCATCCCACCCTCTTTTGCCAAAGCGAGAAGCATCTCGTCCGTCAGGTTTCGGTGGGCATTCACCACCGCGCGGGCTCCAGAGTGGGAGGCTATCATGGGCTTTGTCGATGTCTCCAAGGCATCCCACATGGTCTGATCCGAGCCGTGGGAAATGTCTACCAGGATCCCCAGCCGGTTGCACTCTCGAACCACCTCGAGTCCGAAGTCCTCCAGACCGGGGTCGTCGTCGTTCATGCTTCCCACGCTGGAATCCGCCCACTGGAAGGGGAAGCTGTGGACCAGCTCCAGCTTCCTGAGGCCCAGACGGTGATAGAGCCGCAGGGTGGCCAGGTCCTCGATGGCGACGCCACTATCCAGCCCAATCAGGAGAGACAATTTTCCCTCGGACCGGAAGCGATCGATATCCTCTGCCGTGAGGGCCACCGCTACCTGCTGGGGCTGTTGGGCCACCGCCTGGTAGATGGCATCCAGCTCCCAGAGGAACCTTTTGGTGGCTGCGGCGCCTTCGAAGACAGATCGACTCAGTACATTTCCTGGCTCTGGAGATTGGTAGAGATAAGGACCGAAATCTCCCGTGATGAGAATTTCCGTAAGGGAGCCGATTCCCAGTCCCGCCACGTCGATCCCCCCCTTCATCAGCTCATCCGCATGGAAGGGCTCTTGCGGCTCACCGGGAAAACGAAAAAAGCGGGTCGTCACAGCCGAATCTACGACCGTGTATTTCTGGAGGATCCGGGTCACCGGGTCGACCGCTGGCTCAGAGGGAACGGAACCCGCGCAGCCCAGGAACAGGCCCATCGACAACAACCCGATTCTTGTCAAGAGAT
>Ga0310345_10002197_pt1 | contig 20154 bp, 19 predicted proteins | sample HC15DNA20500_MG_FD_204667 | JGI IMG/M metagenome (GOLD analysis project Ga0310345, IMG submission 204667) | Marine microbial communities from station ALOHA, North Pacific Subtropical Gyre - HC15-DNA-20-500_MG | ecosystem: Environmental > Aquatic > Marine > Oceanic | place: Pacific Ocean: North...
CACATCTGCTGCGCCTTGCCTCTAGGAAAGGGAACCACCCTTACCGTCGAGACAAGACACAACAGCTGCACGCTTCAGGACACGCTGAGCATGCAAGGGGTTATACAGAGGCTCCTTATCACTGAGGCTTATGTTGAACATCATTCGCAGAGTACACAGGAATAAGCACAGGCCTGTTAGGCTTCTTGCTTGCCGCGTTATCAACGCTATATGAGACTCGTTAGGGATACCGACATTGTGAATGCCAGCACCAACACAGACCGTAACGCCCTGCTGATTGCTATTGCCGGAGCCTTCAGTCTCGTCATTGCATTGGGTATTGGCCGTTTCCTTTTTACCCCGGCCTTGCCAGACATGATTGCTGACAGCTCGCTTACTGCCGTCAGTGGCGGCTATCTGGCTGCTGTGAATTACGGTGGCTATCTACTTGGCGCCATGCTCGCCATGGGGGTGCCTGCCCATCAGGCCCGAAACGCACTGTGGGTGGCGCTGTGGGTCAGTGTGATCAGCAGTGTGCTAATGGGCGTGAGCGACAACTTTATGCCCTGGGCCATCAACCGTTTCCTGGCCGGCATCGCCAGCGCCATCATCATGGTCAATGGCTCCGCGCTGGTGCTCGGCGCCCTGCCCAACCACCTGCGCGCACGGCTGGGGAATATCCACTACGCCGGTATCGGCCTGGGCATCAGCATCGCCGCCCTCACCGTGGCGCTGATCGAGTCCTTGCAAGGCAGCTACCCCTGGATGTGGGGCGGGTGCGGCGTCTTCGCCTTGCTGCTGTTACCACTGCTAAAACGCATCCCTCCCCTGCCCCATGCCCGCGATACCGCTCATCACGCCAGTCCGGTCAACCGCAAGGCGTTGGGTTTTTTGATCGCAAGCTACACGCTCGCGGGGTTCGGCTACATCACCAGCACCACCTATCTGCCGGTGATCGCTCGCACCCAGCTCCCTGACCTTAACAACGCCGCCTTCTATACCTGGCTGGCTGTGGGCCTGGCTGCCGTGCCGGCAAACCTGCTGTGGGGCAAGCTGGCAGGCCGTGCAGGCGAACGCAACGCACTGATGATGGCGCTCGTCGTACAGGCCCTGGGGGTCAGTGCGCCGGCCTGGTTACCCGGCCTCGCCGGGCTGGTGACCAGCGGGCTGCTGGTCGGGGGAACCTTTACTGCCGTGGTCGCGCTCAGCATGTACTGCGGCCGCCAACTGGCCCCCCACGCAGCCAGCATGGCGCTGGGCGCACTCACTGCCTGTTATGGCGTGGGGCAGATTTTGGGCCCAGTGGTTACCGCCAGGATGCTGGAAAGCAGTGGTAGTTTTGCGCCGGGGTTATTGAGCGCGGCCGCCGCGTTAATCGGGGCCGCTGCGTTGTTGCTACCGCTGGGATCGGCACGCTTCTGACTGCCACACGCAGTGGATCAGCCACCCATGGGGATAAAGTTCGGTGTTTCTGCCACTCGCCGCAGCCAGGCCTCAATCGCCGGATAACCCGACAGATCGAAGCCTCCTTCATGGGCAACATGGGTATAGGCATACAGCGAGATGTCTGCTGTCGTCAGGCGGTCGCCTGTCAGGAAAGCGGTGTGCTGCAACTGGCCCTCCATCACCGCCAGCGCCTTGTGCCCACCCGCTTGCTTGGCCGCATATTCGTCCGCCTTTTCCGGTGGTAACCCAAGGTACTTGTTAATGAAGCGCGCGACAGCGATATAAGGTTCGTGACTGTACTGTTCAAAGAACTGCCACTGCTGGATGCGCGCCTGGGCGAGGCGTTCAGATGGATACAGTGGTGAGTCCCAGGCAAGATAATTGATGATGGCATTGGACTCGCCAAGACTTATGCCATCACCCAGATCCAGCACCGGAATTTTGCCATTGGGGTTCATCGCCAAAAAATCCGCATGCCGTGTCTCCCCCGCCAGGATATCCACATCGATCCAGTCGCAAGTCCTGTCCAGCAGCCGACATACCAGCTGTACCTTGTAGCAATTCCCGGATTGCCTATCTCCATAGATTTTCACGAAAGCTCCTTTTTCGTGTCGTAAACGTTATGCACCAGTATGGCTGCAATTCCTGTTCGGCGGCATGCCAGGAGGAACGCAGCCACACAATATTAACGGCAGGGAAACTCCCTCATAAGTCCCCAGGTCAGCACCAGAGACACCGGCACGTTCTGGAAGCCCTCTTGTTCCTCGGGGGAGGGATAAAGCGCTTTTGAGTCGCGAATCTGATCATCAATGATGGACAGATAATTATCCGTTTTCAGCGATAGTTCATTGGGCTGGCAATACAACGCAGGTTCAGCAAGGGAATTGGCCGCCATGACTCCGGAGCCGACGCCACTGATATACACCTTCAGCCGCTCAATGTCCGTTTCTTTTGCCTGCGTGTAGCCACCCACATTCAGGGCACTGGCAGGAGACATAACAGCAACGAGCCCGATATAGAGCCACAGTTTTTTGATGTTCAAGGTGAATCCCTCTTTTGGGGGTAATTGCCGGGAATGGCAGTTGAGGCGCCCTGTCTTTTCACAATCAACCGCACTTTACCCCAAAAAGCTCAGCCTGGCGTTGTTGTACTGCTCCTGCCCTCACCTGCCGATAACGGTGAACAACAATCGGTGTTCTGTCACTTGTTCAGCCCAGTGGGGAGCGGACAATATGAGACATACGTTCTATTTAGTCTCGCTGCGACAATGGCAGAAGGAGCACAGCATGGCGACAACGACCAACAACAAAGCCGACCCGATCGCATTGGGGCCCGATTCCCTGGCCTGGAAACACGCGGGGGATAATCTGCAATTACTGATGGCAGGGACAACCCTGCTGCTACAGGTTTCACACCCCGTGGTGGGCGCAGGTGTGGGCGATCATTCCGTGTTCAAGGAAGACCCCTGGGGGCGCCTGCAGCGCACCACCGAATGGGGACTTCGACTTCTGTATGGCGGACAGGAGGGCTCCCCACAGGCGGGCCGTGACCTGCGGGAAATGCATCGCAACATCAAGGGCGCAGACGAGAAAGGCCGCAAGTACTTTGCGCTGGACCCGGAAGCCTATGCCTGGGTACACATGACCACCTACTACACCATGGTCACCACCCAACGGATGTTTGGCGACAAGCCATTCACCGCAAGCGAGGAAGCCCAGCTGTATCATGAGTGGGTCCAACAAGGGCGCGTGCTGGGGATTCGTGATCAGGACATGCCCCAGACGGTGCCAGCCTTCTGGGAATACTTCCACAATATGGTGGAAACCCGCCTGGAAAATACCGATACCGCGCGCTACCTGCTGGATGTGAGCTTGAAGCAGGTGAAGAAGCCGCCACAACTGAGCATGATGCCGGACTGGCTGTGGGCCCGCTTTTACCGCCAGATTGGCAAAAACGCTACGCTTAGTACCTATGCCACCCTGCCCCATGCCTTGCGCCGCAAGCTGCATGTGCATTGGACCGGGCGACTGGCACGCCGCTTTGAACGCAAACGTCGGCTGATTCAACGGCTGGTGCCACTGGTTCCGGCCAAGGTACGCTATCTTCCCCCTGCCTATCTGTCGGTTACCGGTCAGCTGGAGCGGCTACGTCCGGTACTGAAAGAAGCGGCCTGAGAGGACCCCGTGCAGGGGCATGCTTGCAGAGCCCCTGCAATATGTCAGGGCGTAATATAAAACCGCAAGACGCCAATGATCTGATTGTCTTCCGTACGAACCTCAACCCGCCAGCGCCCTTGCGAAGGCACCGGGATGTGGCGTTTGTGAGACCAGGTGCGGAAACCGGATTCACGACCGCCGTAAACCTTGAGAGGAATACGGTCGACTTGCTCGCCATCATGAAACCAGTAGTGATAGACATCCTGGCCAAGCCCCAACGGCGCCTTGATAGCCGTATAGGCGTAAAGGCCTTGCCCCACTTCGTCGCTGCTGAAAACCTCACCTTTCACCAGCGGTTTACGCTCTGATCGGCTGAACGACAGCGCCATGGCCCGCTCTTCCAGTGACAGGGTCAATGGCGGGACCAACGGCGCCAGCCAGCGAGGCGCCAGCGCAATAACACAGGACACCGCGATCAACCCCGCCCAGCGAAACCATTTTCGCGGCCCACCGAAACGCCAGAAGCTGGGTAACGCAAACAGCGCGGTCAGCCAGCCGGCCCAGGTAAGTGCGGAGTCCGTGCTCCAGTGGAAAATCAGCGGCAACAACACCAGCAGTGCCACAAACAACGCCCAGGCGTGAAAGCCAAAATACAACGCACGATGCCGGGCCAACCAGAAATACACCGGATCAATAATGCTCACCAGCGCCGCACTGATCACCAGCGTGGTGAAGAAGATATATTCCGCCCCACCTGACCACTGCAGCAACACAAACGGCAGGCTGAAGAAAAAGGCTTCCTGATGCACCGCCTGCAGCATGAGTTTGAGAAACCCCTGGGACACCCCTTCCATCGCGGTACCGGCAAAGCGCTGTTGCCACAACCCCTCGGTGAGCAGCAACAACCAGCTGAATACCAGAAAGCCGGTGAGCACGGCGGCGAGCCAGGGCTGGCGCTCCACCAGGAAATAACTCGATAACCCCAACGCAAAACTGATGACGGCCCACAGGTGGCGCACCTGATATAGCTTGTTGGTGAGGGCTTGAAGGGAAAGGGGCAAAACGACGCTCCGTCGACGGTTTGGCTGTTCGACGTACTATAGCGATGTGGGTTCCCGAAGACAGCAGGAAGCAGAGAAGGAATAGGGAGAACCCGGCGCAGCGAGAAACAACTCTCGCTGCGCGCGGTGCTCACGCGGCCCTGAAATCAGCCGGCAAAATTGAGCAGTACACCTGCGGCGACGGCAGAACCAATCACCCCGGCCACATTCGGGCCCATGGCATGCATGAGCAGGAAGTTGTGGGGATTGGATTCCAGGCCGACCTTGTTGGCCACCCGGGCCGCCATGGGCACGGCGGACACCCCCGCCGCCCCGATGATGGGATTCACCGGGTGGTGGCTGAAGCGATTAAGCAATTTGCCCATGATGACACCGGTGGCGGTGCCGATCATGAATGCCGCCAGACCCAACGCCAGAATCCCCAGTGTCTCCATGACCAGGAATTGCTCGGCGCTGAGCTTCGAGCCCACGGCCAGCCCCAGCATGATAGTCACCACATTGATCAGCGGCCCGCTGGTGGTGTCCACCAGACGGCTGACCACACCGGATTCCTTCATCAGGTTGCCAAAGCAGAACATGCCCAGCAGCGGCGCGGCATCAGGCAGCACCAGTGCCACCAGGATCAGCAGCAGGACCGGGAACAGGATCTTCTCCACCTGGCTGACCGGGCGCAACTGTTCCATCTTGATCTTGCGCTCGTTCTCATTGGTGAAAGCGCGAATGATCGGCGGCTGAATGATCGGCACCAGGGCCATGTAGGAATACGCGGCCACCGCAATGGCCCCAAGCAGCTCAGGTGCCAGTTTGGTGGTTACGTAGATGGAGGTAGGGCCATCTGCACCGCCAATGATGCCGATGGCGGCGGCGTCCTGAAGGCTGAAGTCGAGACCGACCCAGTTCAGTGCCAGCGCCCCCAGCAGGGCAGCAAAAATACCGAACTGTGCCGCCGCACCCAGCAACAGGGTACGCGGGTTGGCCAGCAACGGACCGAAGTCGGTCATGGCGCCCACGCCCATGAAGATCAGCAGCGGGAAGATGCCGGTGGTCAGCCCTACGGTGTAGATCAGGTAGAGAATCCCGTCGCCGTAGTTGGCCTGCACCGCAAGGTGGTGCAACTGGTCGTGAACCAGCGGGCCCACCGCTTGTGAGGCTTTATAGAGCGCCTGACGGCCCACTTCCGGGTCCAGCCCCATCACCTGTGCCATGCTGGCAATCAGGCCCTGGTCGCCAAAGTGCAGCGCCTGACTGATGGCAGACTCCGCCAGGCCCGCCGCCGGAATGTTGGCCAGAATGCCACCAAACCCGATCGGCAGCAGCAGTAACGGCTCGAACTTCTTGTGTACCGCCAGCCACAACAGCCCCAGGCACACCAGCATCATGATCAGCTGGCCGCCGCTCATGTGGTACAGGCCGGTACTGGTCCAGAGGGTTTCCAGTTTATCCATTGGCCGGCTCCACACTCAGCAGGGGTTGCCCAACGGTAACGGCATCGCCTTCCTTCACCATGACCTCGGTGATGATGCCCGCCTCCGGGGTGGACACGTCGGTTTCCATCTTCATGGCTTCCAGCACCATGATCTTCTGGCCTTCAGTCACCCGGTCACCGGGCTTCACCAGCACCTTGAAGATGTTGCCGGCCAGCGGAGCCGGTACCGGCACGCTGTTGGCCGGATCGCCGGACGCCGCCACAGGCGCTTCCGCGCTGCTGCTGCCACCCAGCGACTTGATGCCGGTGACATCGCCACCGTCACTGACTTTGACGGTGTACTGCTTGCCATCCACGTCGACGGTATAGACGCCTTCGCTGTTGGCTGCCGCTGGCGCCTGACCATTGGGCACCGGCTCAAAGGCGGAGGCATCGCCACGTTTTTCCAGGAATCGCAGACCGATTTGCGGGAACAAGGCATAGGTCAGCACATCGTCATCACGGCGCTCACCGTCCGCCAGACGCAGACCCTTGTCGCTCGCCAGCGAGGCGACTTCGTCACGCAGGCTGTCCATCTCGTTGTCGATCAGGTCACCGGGGCGGCAGGTAACGGGCTCATCGCCTTCCAGGGCGCGGGCCTGCAGCTCGCTGTTGAACGGCGCAGGGGCGGCACCGTATTCCCCGCGCAACACGCCGCGGGTTTCCTTGCTGAGCACTTTGTAGCGCTCGCCGGACAGCACATTCAATACCGCTTGGGTTCCTACGATCTGGGACGTCGGGGTCACCAGCGGGATATAGCCCAGATCCTTGCGGACGGCAGGAATTTCTTCCAGTACGTCATCAAAACGGTCTGCCGCGCCCTGCTCTTTCAACTGGCTTTCCATGTTGGTGAGCATGCCGCCAGGCACCTGTGCAACCAGAATGCGTGCATCGACACCGCGCAGGCTGCCTTCGAATTTTGCGTACTTCTTGCGAACGTCCCGGAAGTAGCTGGCAATGTTGTTGAGTTTCTTCAGGTCCAGGCCGGTGTCACGGTCTGTGCCTTCCAGCATGGCCACGACCGACTCGGTGGGGCTGTGGCCGTAGGTCATCGACATGGAAGAGATGGCGGTATCCACATTGTCGATCCCCGCTTCCGCGGCTTTCAACGCGGTGGCGGTGGACAACCCCGTAGTGGCATGGCACTGCATGTGGACAGGAATGCTCAGGGTCGCCTTGAGACGCGTGACCAGCTCGAAGGCATCCGCAGGACGCAACAGGCCAGCCATATCCTTGATCGCAACCGAGTGCGCGCCCATTTGCTCGATCACCTTGCCCTGCTCGACCCACATATCCATGGTGTGCACCGGGCTCACGGTGTAGGCGATGGTGCCCTGGGCGTGCTTGCCCTGCTTCACGACCGCAGCGATGGCGCGCTCGATATTGCGCATGTCATTCATGGCGTCGAACACACGGAACACATCCACACCGTTTTCCGCGGCGCGTTCAACAAAGGCGTCGACCACATCGTCTGCATAGTGGCGGTAGCCCAGCAGGTTCTGACCGCGCAGCAGCATTTGCTGCGGGGTCTTGGGCATGGCGTTTTTCAGTTCACGAATACGCTCCCAGGGATCTTCCCCCAGATAACGAATACAGGCGTCAAAGGTGGCCCCGCCCCAGGACTCCAGAGACCAGAAACCGATTTCGTCCAGCGCAGCAGCAATGGGCAGCATGTCGTCCAGACGCATGCGAGTGGCAAACAGGGACTGGTGGGCGTCGCGCAGCACCACATCGGTGATGCCAAGTGGCTTTCGATCACTCATGGGGGATTTCCGGATTATGACTGGGACTGCCGATGCTGACGCACGGCGCTTTCAATGGCTTTGATGACGGCTGCCGGCGGTACATCACTGCGGGCAGGGGCAGGGGCCGCAGACGGTGCGGCAACTTCAGGAGCGACAGGCGCTTGTCCAAAACGCTGCACCAGCGCCGACATCAAGGTGGTAACGCCCACCAGGATGATCAGGAAGACAAACACGACCCCCATGCCAACCAGCATGAGCTCGAGGCCCTGGTTCATCAATGAGTCCATGGAACACTCCTTCGACGGTTCCGTTGGCGGTTAACCGGCGAAGCGACCAGACCCACAACGTGGATCTGGCCGGGGCCACCTTTTGGGTGATCCTTAGCCAACGCCGGTTTCCGCGCAATGTAGGCGCATTGTCGACAATCTGCAATGAGACGACTGGAGGGGGTGGGTGGTGGTTTTGATCAATCAGGCAGGGAAAAAGTGTTTTTCTAACGGTTCGCCCGTACCTGTCATTGCCTCTGGCTCAATGCAGTAACCACTCACCATGAGGCACTAGCGGCAAAAGGGGCTTCGCGGATTTGAGAGAATGGCTCGCCGCACGCCCCATGCTGTAGGAGCGTCGCTCGCGGCGCGATAATCCAGGCCTGGATCAAACCACAGAGGGCACAGAGACCACTGAGAAAAGATGGTCTTACGCTCTGTCCTGCTTTAACGGTTCTGGTTATCGCGCCGCGACCGAGCGCAGCGAAGGAACGCCCGCAGGGCGGCCCCGAAGGGGTGAGCGGAGCGAATACCCGACGCCTCCGGCAAGCAGGGAGGAGTCAATCGGGCTTTTCCCGCAAATCGGCGAAGACCCGAAAAAAGCATGGGGCTAAAACGAAAAAAGGCACCCGATTGGGTGCCTTCTTTCTTTGTATGGCGCGCTGGGGAGGAGTCGAACCCCCGACCTTCTGGTTCGTAGCCAGATGCTCTATCCAGCTGAGCTACCAGCGCTTTTCCATCTCGTTGCTGTATCGCCCCGAGAGGCTGCGCATTATTCCGAAAGCCCCTCGATGAGTCAAGCGCAGATCGCTCAAAAGTTCAGCAATCAGTCTTCTTCTGTTTCCATCTGCTTTTGCAGGTAGTTTTCGATACCCACCAGATCGATCAGATTGAGTTGGGTTTCCAGCCAATCCACGTGCTCTTCCTCGGATTCCAGGATGCGCTTGAGCAGATCACGGCTGATGTAATCCTGGATGGATTCCATGTAGGCAATCCCTTCACGCAGATCAGGAATGGCCATTCTTTCCAGTTTCAGGTCGCACTGGAGCATTTCTTTGGTGTTCTCGCCAATCATCAGCTTGCCGAGATCCTGCAGGTTGGGGATACCTTCCAGGAACAGAATACGCTCCACCAGCCAATCGGCGTGTTTCATCTCGTCGATGGACTCGTGGTATTCCTTTTCATACAGGGCTTGCAGGCCCCAGTCCTGGTACATCTTGGCGTGCAGAAAGTACTGGTTAATCGCTACCAGTTCATTGCCGAGTGCCCGGTTCAGGTACTCAATGGCCTTGGCGTCGCCTTTCATGGGGGAATCTCCGTCCTGTGAACATGGGTTTGGGGTACCCGTATTGTTCAGCAATAACGTGACAGAGACAAGTCAAACAAAGGAAAAGCGCTTGCAATACAAGCGCTTATGGAAATGAGAACGATTTTTATGCCGGCTGTGGCCAATAGACCACAGCTTCATTGGAAGAGTGCGAGAAAGAGGACGTCTGGCTTGCGCTACGGGCCTCACGCAGTTCCTGACGGGCGTGTCGGGCACATTTTCCACACTGACTTCCAACCCCAAGTTCCCGACGAAGATCACGCAGGCTGTCGCAGCCGTTTTCGACCGCTTCCCGTATTTGGTTGTCAGTAATGCCCTTACAGATACAAACGTACATATAACGCCATTCCTCAATCTCTGGGGACGATGCTAAACCTAACGCGAATCATTATCAACTACTTTTGTTCATGTTTCTCTTTGCCGTAATGACCCGGTCACAGGGCGCCGCACCCAGTGATGCCCTCCAGGAGTGTTCCCACCCCAGCACAGCGCGTCCTGCGGGCTCGATCCCTCGCAAACAAAGACAGAAAGAACGCTGACCATGGGGCAAGAGACCACAGAGGGAGACCGGTTCGCTCCAGGTGATGCCCTTTTCAGGTTTGGTTATCTGCACCAATGAAGTGCCAACAGACGGGTGAAAAGAAATCCGGGATGAGAGGAGCATAAAAAAACCCGCCGAAGCGGGTTTTTTTAAGTGCCTTACTGATCCATAGATCAGGAAGTCTTCTTCTTGGCAGGTGCACGCTTGCGTGCAGCCTTCTTGGCTGGCGCTTTGCGGGTGGCCGCCTTTTTCGGAGCCGCTTTCTTGGCAGCCGCTTTTTTCTTGGCAGGAGCTTTGCGAGTTGCCGCTTTTTTGGCTGCAGTCTTGCGCTTGGGCGCAGCAGACTTCTTGGCAACGCGCTTGGCCTTGGCAGCGGCACGCTTGGCGGCGGCCTTGGCTTTCTGCTCGGCTTTCTTCTGATCCGCTTTGGCTTTTTTAGCCAGCTTGCGTTCGTGATCACGCAGCTTGGCTTTCAGGTTGCGCTCAGCGGTACGCAGTTTTTTCACTTCACGGGCAACAACTTTCTTGGCTGCCTGGATCTCGGCGCGCATTACCTTGGTTTCACCGCGCAGATCCTGAAGCTTGAGACGAAGGGTGTTCATCTTGCCGCGAGCGGTGTCAACAGCACGCTTCGCCGCAGCGGTCGGTTTTGCTTTCGCCTTGTCACGCTTGGCCGCAGTATCTGCACGCAGCTTGGTGAGTTTACCGTTCTCGGTCTCAAGTTTGGTGCGGTGCTTGCCCAGCTTGCCTTCAACCTGAGCCACTTTCTTCTGGGCCTGGTCCACAGCCTTCTGCTGCAGTTTTACCTTGCCTTCAGCGTTGGAAACAGATTTCGGCAGTGCCGGAGCTTTCGGTGCTGCCGCCTTTTTTGCTGCTGGTTTACGGGCCGCAGTTTTTTTTGCGGCAGCCTTCTTTGCTCGAGCCATGTTTGATCTCCTAAGCTATAGCGTTGTCATCATTACTGCGACAAGGGAAAAATAGCATAAAAAAAAATCGGTTGGTACATTATTTGATCAATTCAAAATTTCTTTTTTCATTTGCGTCCTCTTTTTCTCTTTTTCCAAAAAAATCGGCAATGAAAATTACGCGCAAACGAAGTGTTTTTTCTGTTTCTGTCTTCCCTCCAAACGATAAAATAATCGACACCGTTATCCCGTCTTTTTGTCTCTGATACCTCCCATTACGCACCCCTTCCGGCTTCACACCGCCAAAAGATGCGTTTTTTATGCATGCAGGCAGGTATATAAAAGGAAGGAGCTACCGAGTGGCCCCGGGCAACGCCGGTTCTTTGACAATAAATAATTCGCTGCGGCTTTCTGCTCAATCCCTGCAAACACCTCTGCCCTCCCTTCTGCGTCCGTGCCCTGCCCTGCACAAAGAAAACCTCGCTTTCAAAACACGCATTTCTGTACCGCCCAGAAGATCAAGGAAGAAAAATAAGCGCCCCCCTGGGGGCCCAACCCCGGCTGGCAACATTATTTTGGGTAGAACAGTGACAAAATGATTGGCTGTTTGACGGAGGATAATGCTGCTGCCGGGTCTCCCGGACCGGACGGCTCTTATGGCCGTTGAGGCAGTCTGGCAACCAGTAGCACACACTTATGTGATGACGAGCTCGGTCTTATACCTAAGGAGCCTGTATGCAAATGGGCGCCGCTTAATCTGAACCACCTGCATGGGCAAGCCATCTCTGTCAGCATTTTCCAATGCGTTATCCCGCAGGTTAAAGGCGGCGTTACTCTGCACAGAAAGACACGCCAAGCAGCAGGAGGGGACCCCTCTCAAAGGGAGAGTCATCAAGGTGGCGATAGCGATGCGCAGCAGCTTACAGGGGGAGGACAGAGAGAAGCGATGGGCCGGCGAGCCGGCAGAAACAAAAAAGGAAGCCGAAGCTTCCTTTTCTTTATGACGATGGTGAGCAGATTCAGGCTTTCAGGCCACTCAGCACCCGATCACGAATGTCGTCAACAGAACCCACGCCAGCCACACGGACATAAGCCGGAGCATTGGCCTCGCCTTTGGCGGCCAGATCCTGATAGAAATCCACCAGAGGACGGGTCTGGGACTGGTAGACTTCCAGGCGCTTGCGAACCGTCTCTTCCTGGTCGTCATCGCGCTGCACCAGCTCTTCACCGGTTTCGTCATCCTTGCCTTCGACTTTCGGCGGGTTGTACTTCACGTGGTAGACACGACCCGATGCCGGGTGCACGCGGCGACCACTGAGCCGCTCGATGATTTCTTCATCATCCACGTCAATTTCAACAACGAAATCGATATCCACACCCTGCTCAACCAGAGCCTGGGCCTGGGGAATGGTGCGCGGGAAGCCGTCGAACAGGAAACCGTTGGCGCAGTCATCTTCTGCGATACGCTCCTTGACCAGACCCAGAATGATGTCGTCGGAAACCAGGCCGCCAGCGTCCATCACTTTCTTGGCTTCCAGGCCCAGCGGAGTCCCCGCTTTTACCGCAGCGCGCAGCATGTCACCGGTGGAAATCTGAGGAATATTGAACTGTTCCTTGATGAACTGCGCCTGGGTGCCCTTGCCCGCACCGGGGGCACCAAGCAGGATGACACGCATAGGATTCTCCAACTTTCTGTGGTCAAAAGAGGCATCAGGGGGCCTCCGAAGGGGTGCAACTTTACCCTGAGGCCCCGTTCATCACAAGGGACAGCCGTTGCGACCTAGGTCGCAAGCGGTCAGTTAGCCGGATTACGGCGAACCCAATTGCAGGGCCGCCGGAGAGGTCTGGGGCATCGTCAAGGGGACGGGGGCCGCACTGATGGCAGCCTGATCCACCGAGGCACCCGGTGCCGGCGTATAACGGGCTCCGATCACCAGATCCGCGTCGCTGTCCGGATACGCCTGCAGCCAGTCCCCCTCCGTCAGCACCACCGAAGCAGGGAAACTTGGCACGACCTGGCGGTGGGCAGCCAAAGGCTGGCCTTGCGAACCGGCCTCACGAATATAGACAAACAGAGTGCCCCCAGCGGGCAGGTCTCCCCCCTGAACCACGGATCGAATGGAGGCAAACACTCCCTGGCGCGCTTTCTGTGCACGGGCATTGTCCAGCCCCCTGCGGAGCAAATCGCCTGTCTCACCCTCGCCATGGCGGCTCAATAATGATTCCCAGCCCTGTATGGAAAGGTCATAGCGCCCCGCCCGGTCGGCAGACATGGCCAGTAACATCCAGGCGCCATCATGGGCCGGTTCACGGTCAAGCACCCAGCGAATGTCTTCCAGTGCCGGGTCAGTGAGCTTGCCGCCGGCCTGTTCAATACGGGAGCGAGCCAACAGCAAATGCATGGAGGGGTCATCCGGTGCCAGCGCCACCGCTTTCAGCGCCGCTTCCTCGCTTTGCACCGGGGCACCGAGTTGGTCGTACAGTGAGCCCAGCGCGTACCATCCGATGGCGGAAGGATTGTGGGTGAGCTCGGACTGCAGCACCCGCACCAGCGCCCCGGCCGGCACATCTGCTGCCGCCTTGGTGGGGGGCTTGCCGGCAATGATGTCTTGAGCCACCGAACGGTAATCCTGTTGATGCTGCAACCAGGGGCCGGTGTGTTCGTTATAGCCAATCAGACCATAGCCTGCCGCAGCCAGTACAACGACGATCAGGGGAATACCCAACGCCCCACTCACCGACCGCCCGGCCTTGCGGGCTTCCTGTCGCCACAGCCACCACAGCATGACCGCCAGCACCAGCAGCATGATCAACGCCACAACTATCCACATCATGAGGCGTCTCCTTCATCATCATTGGCTTTGGCACTGGCGTGGCGGAGCAGCATAACGATCAGTAGGCCGCCCCCACCCAGCAGGATCAGCGGTACCAGCCATAGCACCGAAGTCTGTGCATTGACCGGCGGACGATAGCTGACAAAGTCGCCGTAGCGGGAGACAAAATAGTCGACGATTTCATCGTCACTTCGTCCTTCCAGAATCATGCTGTGCACCCGGGTACGCATATCCTGGGCAATGCCCGCGTCAGAATCGGAAATGCTCTGGTTCTGGCACTTGGGGCAACGCAGCTCTTCGGTCAGCACCCGAAAGCGTTGCTCTTGCTGTTCATTGTCGAACTGGTAAACATCAATGGCTGCCAGGGCCGCAACCGGCAGCAAGCTTGCCAGCAGAGCACACAGGAAAAAACGCTTCATTGTGCACCTCCCTGACCACTTTGCTCAGCGGGCATCAAAGGCAAGAACTTCTCCTTCCATACCCGTTCATTCAGATCACCGGCATGACGCAGCACAATCTCGCCCTGCGGATTGATCAGGAATGTCTCCGGAGCGCCATAGACCCCCAGGTCCAGACCCAGCTGGCCATCCGCATCGACAATCACATGGGTGAAGGGGTTGCCGAGATTCGCCAGGTACTGACGGGCCGCCGGTGTTTCATCTTTATAGTTCAAGCCGGCGATAGGCACTCCCTGCGCCGCCAGAGCCAACAGGAAGGGGTGCTCGACATGACAGGTCGGGCACCAGGTCGCCCACACATTCAACAACTGCCAACGCCCGGTCAGGGACGCTTCGGTAACGGTTTCTTCGGTCAACAATGACGACAAAGAGAATGCCGGTACCGGTTTGCCCACGAGTGCCGAAGGCAGCTCTTGCGGATCACGACCGAGGCCACTGGCCAGCAACACCGCAAGCAGGATGAACCCCAGCAGCGGCAGGAACACCCAGGGGGAATTAGGCTTCATTGGTCGCTCCTTTTTGTTCACGCTCTGATACGCGCTGGACACTGTCATCGGCAAACCGCTGACGGCGATAACGCTTGTCGGACAGCGCCAGCCCACCACCCAGAGCCATGATCAGGGCGCCCAACCAGATCCAGCGGATACCGGGTTTGAAGTAGATACGCACGGCCCAGGCCTCTCCCCCTTTAAGCGGCTCGCCCATGGCCACATACAAGTCGCGCCAGAAACCGGCATCAATTGCCGCTTCAGTCATGATCTGCCGGCCAGCATGGTAGGTACGCTTCTCCGGGTGCAGCAACACAATGGGTTGATCCTGCCAGTAGACCTGGAAGTGGCCTCGCGTAGCATCGAAGTTCGGGCCACGGTATTCGTCAAGGCTCTCGAACACGAAGCGGTAGTCCCCAAGTGTTGCCTCGTCACCGGGTGCCATGCGGATATCCCGCTCCACTTCGTGAAAACTCACCAGGGCGATCCCCGCTACCATGACGGCCAAACCGCAGTGAGCAATCACCATGCCCCAGTAACTGCGGCCAAGCTTTCGCAGCCCGGTGAAGAGCCCCTGTTGATAGGCCAACGCCCGACGCAACACATCATCCACATGGGCAAAGATCAGATAACACGCCAGCATGATGGCCACCACACCCTGCCAGGGGGACGGCTCCGGGATACGGGCGCCGAACCAGCCCGCCACAATGGCAGCCGGCACCAGCGGCAACAAACGCTTGACCAGTATGCCGCTGTCCTGGCGCTTCCAGTTGCTGAAAACCCCGGGAATCAGCAGCAGGATCAGCAGGAACGTCAGCGGCACGAAGAAGCCGTTGAAGTAAGGGCTGCGAATGGAAATCTTCAGATCCATCCATTCAAAAAACAACGGGGCGATGGTCCCCACCAACACGACAGACATGGCGGTCAGCAGCAGCAGGTTATTGCCCAACAGGAATGCCTCGCGGGACAACGGTTTGAAACCGGCATTGCTACGCAAGGCGGATGCACGTGCGGCGAACAGCGTCAGCCCCCCACCCGCAACCACCACAAGGAAACCCAGGATAAAGGCACCGCGTTCCGGGTCATTGGCGAAGGCATGCACCGAGGTCAGCACGCCAGAACGCACCAGGAACGTGCCCAGCAAACTCATGGAAAAAGTGATAATCGCCAACAACACCGTCCAGGCGCGGAACATGTTGCGCTTTTCACTGACCGCCAGCGAATGGATCAGCGCTGTCCCGGCCAGCCAGGGCAACAGGGAGGCATTTTCTACCGGATCCCAGAACCACCAGCCACCCCAACCCAGTTCGTAATAGGCCCACCAGGAACCCAGCGCGATGCCTACGGTCAGGAAACACCAGGCAACGGTCGTCCAGGGACGCGCCCATCGGGCCCAGGCCGGATCCAGGTTGCCGGCCAGCAAACCGGCGATGGCAAAAGCAAAGGCGACGGAAAAGCCTACATACCCCATATAAAGCATGGGCGGGTGCACAATCAGCCCGGGGTCTTGCAGCAGCGGATTCAGGTCGGCGCCATCAAGGGGAAACCAGGGCAAGGTGCGATCGAACGGGTTGGATGTGAGCAGCATGAACAGCAGGAAACCCACCGCAATCATGCCCATCACGGACAACACCCGAGCCACCATCACCAGGGGCACACTGCGACTGAGCAACCCGACCATGGCGCCCCAACCCGCCAGCATCCAGCCCCACAACAGCAACGAGCCTTCGTGCCCCCCCCAGATGGCGGACAGCCGATAAGCTAACGGCAATGCCGAATTGCTGTGGTTGGCAACATAGGAAACCGAGAAGTCATTGTTATAGAAGCAGTAGCCCAGCATGACCATGGCAATCGTCATGGCCAGCCACTGTAACCAGGCTAACGGGCGGGCGTACCACTGCCATGCGACGATATCGCGTTGCACGCCGATCAAAGGGAACACAGACAGACACAGGGCCGCTGCCAATGCCAACCAAAGGGAAAGATGACCGATTTCTGCCGCCACGAAAGCTCCTGAATCTGCAAAAAGGGGTTAATCGCCCAGCGAATACCTGTCCCTGCCGTGCTGCGCGCGCATAGCATCTGTGCATGGTAAGGCAATTGCAAGTCCGTGCCGGAGGGGGTGACGCCCCCTTTTATTGTCCCTCAGAGGTCCGACAACCGTCTTTTTTGTCCGTTCATCGGTCATTTTCGGTAACAACATCACTCCGACATATTTTGAGACGCTTGCTATTCGTATGCTTTCACTATGCTTTGCTAGTATCAGTCTCGCCATGACAGCGTGTCACCCGGCTGACGAAAAAACGACATAAATCATCCATATACTCGGAATGCGCCGCCTTGGCCTTCATGGAGTAAGATTTTGAGCACAACACCAGAACAGAAGTCTTCTTACGCTCGCGAGGATCTGCTCGCCTGCGCCCACGGGGAGCTCTTTGGCCCCGGCAACGCACGGCTGCCCTTGCCGAACATGCTGATGATCGATCGCATTGCTCACATCAGCGACGAAGGCGGCAACTATGGCAAAGGCCAAATCATTGCCGAACTGGATATCACCCCTGATCTCTGGTTTTTCGACTGCCACTTCGAGAGCGACCCGGTCATGCCGGGCTGTTTGGGTCTGGATGCTACCTGGCAACTGCTGGGCTTTTTCCTCGGCTGGAAAGGCAACCCTGGCCGCGGCCGGGCACTCGGTGTTGGCAACGTGAAATTTTCCGGGCAGATCCTGCCCACCGCCAAGAAAGTCACCTATCGACTGGATGTGAAGCGGGTGATCACCCGCAAACTGATTCTCGGCATCGCTGACGCCACTGTGTCGGTGGATGGCCGCGACATCTACAGCGCCGAAGACCTGCGGGTCGGCCTGTTCACTTCCACCGACGGATTCTAGGAGTTCCCCATGCGCCGCGTCGTAATTACTGGCATGGGCATCGTGTCCTGTCTGGGCAATGATGCCGACACCGTTACCCAATCACTGAAGGAAGGCCGTTCCGGCATTCGCTTCAACGATACCTATAAGGAAATGGGTATGCGCAGCCAGATTGCTGGCGTGCCGGACATCAATCTGGATGATTTCATCGACCGCAAGCCGCGTCGCTTCATGGGGGATTCTGCGGGCTACGCCTATGTTGCCATGCAACAAGCCATTGCCGATGCCGGGCTGTCCGAGGCTGAAGTCAGCAACGAGCGCACCGGCCTGGTCGCCGGCTCTGGCGGCCACTCTTCCCTGAACCAGGTGGAAGCCGCCGATATCGCTCGCTCCCGTGGCGTCAAACGAGTGGGCCCTTATATGGTGCCGCGCGTCATGGCCTCCACCGTGTCCGCCTGTCTGGCCACACCGTTCAAGATTCAGGGCGTCAATTACTCCATCACCTCTGCTTGCGCCACCAGCGCCCACTGTATTGGTAACGCGGTAGAGCAAATCCAGCTGGGCAAACAGGATCGCGTGTTTGCCGGTGGGGGTGAAGAAGAGCACTGGGCACTGAGCTGTCTGTTCGATGCCATGGGCGCCCTGTCCAGCAAGTACAACGACACGCCGGAAACAGCCTCCCGTGCCTACGACGCGACCCGTGACGGCTTCGTCATCGCCGGTGGCGGCGGGATGCTGGTGCTGGAAGCCCTGGAGGTTGCCCAGGCCCGCGGCGCCAAAATCTACGCAGAAGTGGTGGGCTACGGTGCCACCAGTGATGGCCATGACATGGTTGCCCCCAATGGCGAAGGGGCCGCGCGCTGCATGCGTCAGGCCATGGCCCAGTTTGAGGGTCAGGTGGACTACATCAACGCCCATGGTACCAGCACCCCGGTGGGTGACGTGGCGGAGCTGAAAGCCATCCGCGAAGTGTTTGGTGACAATGCACCGGCCATCGGCTCCACCAAGAGCCTGTCTGGCCACAGCCTTGGGGCCGCCGGCGTCCACGAAGCCATTTACTGCCTGCTGATGATGCAGAACAACTTCACCGCCCTGAGCGCCAACATTGAAACCCTGGACGAAAAGGCAGAAGGCTTGCCAATTCTGACCACCGGCAAGGACACCGGCCCCAGTGTTGTGATGAGCAACAGCTTCGGCTTCGGTGGCACCAATGCCAGCCTGCTGATGAAGAAGTGGGACTGAAGAGCAGTTAACAGCTAATAGTGAACAGTTAACCGCGAAACAGAAAAACCGGCGAAAGCCGGTTTTTCTGTTTTGAACGTAGTGCGTGTTGCTAGAACTTGTGAATCAGCCCGACGGAAAAGGCCATGCCGGATTCGTCCACATCAGTGGTGGAGCCCACCGGGTCGAAGTCGGTATCCGAGGCGGAAACCAGCGCATAGGTGGTGGTCTGATCGCCGAGCGTGTAGTCCGCGCCCACCGTCAGCATCTTGATATCCAGATCCAGATCACTGCTGTCCAGCATGCCAATTTGCCCCTTCAGGGCAATACGCTCGCTGAGCCCAAAACGGCCGCTGAGCAGATAGGACATCAGATCCCCTTCATCGCCACCGTAGGGGTCAAATTCACTGCGCTCAACAATAGCACCGAACTGCGCGCTGTCACCCAGATTGAGCCCGAACGAGCCGCGCAGGGTATCAAGATCCCCACCGATGAGCGGGCCAAACGGAGCAAAATCAATACTGGTATAACTGCTCTCATAGGCCAGTGCAGCATAGATCGCCTCCGCTTCAAGCGTTGCGGAAAGCCCCCAGGTATCTGTCAGGCCATCCTGGGTTCGTGCATTGGCACCGGTACCCACCACCTCCTCTTCACCGGGGGCGACCTGCGCGCGGACGGTGACACCGCCGAAATCAGGGCTTTGCCAGTTTACCGTGTTGCTGTTGCGGCGCTGGCCAAGGAACACCACATCCATATCCGCGACGGTGTCGTTGAATTGGTCAATCCTGCCTTCGGCCAGTTTAACGACGCTGTCGTAACGGCCAGCGAAGACCTTACCGGCTGCGCTGCTCAGGCCAAGAAAGCTGTTACGGGTGCCGAAGGTATCGCTGCTGTCACCGTCGGCGTCATAGCTGACTTCCATTTGATAAATCACGCTCAGGCGATCATTAATCAGCGGCTCCTCTCCCTTAATGCCCAGGCGGGAATTGTTGCTGGAGACAAACCAGGCGTCAGACAGACCCTCTTCTGAAAACACCAACCCTTGTGGGTAATCACGGGTTTTGTCCAGACTCAGGTTCAATTTACCGTAAAAGGTAGGGGCCCCCAGGGCCGACACCGGCAAGGCTCCTGCAATGGCTGCGGCCATCAATGTTTTATTCATTTCCCTTCTCCCTGTTTGGAAATTGTGCAACACGCGCCTCAATATATGACGCTTTAGTGACAACCAACAACTGGAAAAAGGGAGGATTCTGGCCAGAGCGCGGACGTTATCCGCTTTACTTCCAACTGACGACGCCACCAACAAAAAGCCATCTCGGATGTGAGGAAAGATTGACTCCCAACTCGCCGTAGGAGCGTCGCTCGCGGCGCGATTCCCAACGCTCAAAATCGC
>Ga0310345_10002198_pt1 | contig 20146 bp, 18 predicted proteins | sample HC15DNA20500_MG_FD_204667 | JGI IMG/M metagenome (GOLD analysis project Ga0310345, IMG submission 204667) | Marine microbial communities from station ALOHA, North Pacific Subtropical Gyre - HC15-DNA-20-500_MG | ecosystem: Environmental > Aquatic > Marine > Oceanic | place: Pacific Ocean: North...
ATCGCGTCAACCCTGTCGGCCTCCATCAGCTCCGTGATTGGGATCCCTGCTACCGTCGAGTAGCGGGGTAAAGGAACCATCGTGTCACCATGACCACCAAGGACGAACGCATGGGTATTCTCGACCGACACGTTGAGTTCCTGAGCGATAAACGCACGCATGCGCGCCGAATCCAGCACTCCGGCCATTCCGATGACGCGTTCACGTGGAAGTCCGCTAACACGGTAAACGACCTGAGCCATTGCGTCGAGCGGGTTGGTGACCGGGAGAATGATGCAGTCCGGCGAATGAGTCATTACCTGTTCGGTAACGCTCTTAATGATCTCGCTGTTTTTCATCAGGAGATCATCACGACTCATACCTGGCTTTCGCGCGAGTCCTGCCGTAATGACCACGATGTCCGAGCGAGCCGTATCGGCGTAGTCGTTGGTTCCGAGCACGCGAGCGTCCGATCCTTCAACCGGACATGCTTCCAACATATCCAGTCCCTTGCCTTGCGGTACTCCTTCGAGAATGTCAAGAATGACGACGTCGGCCAATTCCTTATCCGCAATGCTACGAGCTGCCGTCGCACCGACATGTCCGGACCCGACCACGGTGACTTTACGATTCATGGGTTTATCCCCGCTCCTGTGCTAATGACACTGCGGGGTGCGTACCCGTTCGGACAACCGGTAAACCCCGCTGCGAACTTTCCAGCTCTGTTTCTGCTTACATGTTCCGGATAACGGCGTCTGCGTATTCGGACGTCTTCAGTTTCTTCGCACCTTCCATCAGACGCTCCAGATCGTACGTCACCGTCTTTTCTTGAATAGTGCGCTCGATGCCCTTCTCTATCCGGGTCGAGACATCAGGCCACCCCATATAACGGAACATCATGGCCCCAGACATCATCAACGAGCTAGGGTTAATTACATCCTTGTCCGCGTACTTTGGTGCTGTGCCATGGGTAGCCTCAAAAAATCCAACCGTGTCACCTATGTTCGCACCGGGCGCCAACCCGAGCCCACCAACCTGCGCGGCGCAGGCATCCGATAAATAATCGCCGTTGAGGTTCGTCGTGGCCACCACGTCGTACTCCGCAGTTCGTGTCAGGATTTGTTGGAGCATGCTGTCAGCGATGCGGTCCTTTATGACCAACTTGCCGTTCGGCGCATCGTCCCATTCCTCTGCGGTCTGCTCGCCGAACTCCTCTTTTGCCAATTCGTAACCCCAGTCACGGAACGCCCCTTCCGTAAACTTCATGATGTTGCCCTTATGCACCAAAGTTACGCTCTTCCGATTGTTATCGAGCGCGTATTTGATTGCCATTCGGACCAGCCGTTTGCTACAGGTGATAGAGACTGGTTTGATACCAATCCCCGAGTCTGGTCGCACACGTTTTCCCAACTCTCTCGAGAGGAACTCAATGAGCTTTGCTGCCTGCGGCGAGCCCTGTTCCCATTCAATGCCGGCATAAACGTCTTCGGTGTTTTCTCGAAAGATCACGACATCCATCAGCTCTGGATGGCGAACCGGTGACGGCGTGCCCGCAAAATAGCGTACCGGCCGCACACACGCGTAGAGATCCAGGATCTGACGAATAGACACGTTGAGGCTACGAATACCGCCGCCCACTGGGGTGCTGAGTGGCCCTTTAATCGCAACCTTGTAAAACTTAGCCGCCTCGATCGTGTCGGTCGGCAGCCACTCTCCACTCTGCGCCTTGGCCTTTTCCCCAGCCAGCACCTCAAACCAGACCACACGCTTGTTTCCGTCGAACGTCTTGGCGACCGCCGCGTCGAAGACACGAACTGACGCGCGCCAAATATCCCGTCCGATCCCATCGCCCTCAATGAACGGAATAATAGGATCGTCGGGAACAAGCAGCTCACCATTCTTATGTGTGATCGCCGTCCCTTTCACAGGCGGCGTCACGTTCCGGAACTGTACCATTTAACTTAGTTAACCTCCGATGCGCTCTACCGGTACCGCAAGGCATGCACCTTTTAGGTCACGTCCCTGCGAACCGTTACAAGATCTTCAACAGAAAGTGTGGAAAACCTTGTGGAAAAATGCCCTATCAGATCAGAGTAGCCCGCATCAAACGGGCCATTCTAGCGATTTGCACCATCCTGGTGCCGGCTAGCAGCAGTAACCGCTTTCGTTAAAACGGCGACACATTATACTGTACGCACGTTACTCTAATCGTGCTTTGTCCTGAACTCACTTCATGAAGATTACCATTGTCGATCCTCTACCGAAATCCGCTGGCGATCTGCTGCGTGCCGAAGGATGGACGGTAGAGGAGCGACTAGCCCAACAAGACACTGAACTCGCTACCGACCTAACCGACACGGACGCCATCATCGTTCGCGGCGCAACGAAGGTCACCGCTGATTTGATCGCCGCTAGCCCGCACCTACGTGTGATTGCACGTGCCGGTACGGGTGTCGACAACATCGATCTCGACGCAGCAAGCGCGCGTGGCATCCTCGTGCTCAATGCACCTGGTACTAATAGCGTCAGCGTCGCCGAGCACGCCTGCGCCTTGATGCTGGCCTCGGCACGGGCGATCACCTTAGCGGACGCTCAGATGAAGAACAGGCAATGGACCAAGAAAGAAATTCACGGCGCTGAGCTGAGGGGAAAGATCCTCGGGGTCGTTGGACTCGGGCGCATCGGCCGCGAGGTGGCCCGGCGCGCGCGTGCATTCGACATGGAAATCATAGCTCACGATCCGTTCATCTCGAACCAGATCGCCTCCGACCTCGGGATCGACCTCGTTACACTGGACGCGTTGTGCGAACGCTCAGACTTCATCACGTTACACCTTCCATCCACGGACGCCACCCGTGGGCTTTTCGATCGTGCACGTTTCCAGCGTTGCAAGCATGGCGTCCGGATCATCAACACGGCCCGTGGTGACCTCATCGACGAATCTGCACTGGGAGAGGCGCTTGCGAGCGGACAAGTCAGCGGTGCAGCTCTCGACGTATTTCAACACGAACCTCCGAACAGCACCGAGTTAATCGGTCTGACTCAAGTCGTCGCAACGCCGCACATCGCAGCCTCGACCGTGGAAGCACAGGAACTCGTTGGACTGGAAACGGCCGCGTGCGTACGCGATTTTCTTCGCGCTGGAGTTGTGCGTAACGCGGTTAATTTTCCGGCGGTGGCACCCGAAGATCTTGCTCGCCTCCGTCCCTACATCATCCTGGCCGAAAGGCTCGGCAGTCTCGTCGCGCAGCTAACCGAAGAGCGCATGGAAACCGTTGGCATTCGGTACTATGGCGCCCTGACGGATATCAACCACGAGATGCTCGTCGGAGCGACGTTGATCGGAATGCTGGGACAGGTCCTCTCATCAACCGTCACACTCGTCAATGCGCGTAGTATCGCCGCGCAGCGCGGCCTCGAGATTATCGAGTCCCGCAGCACGCGCACGCGGCACTTCACCAGCCTCATGTCACTCAAACTGCACACGACCACTGGCGAGCGCTGGGTGGAAGGGGCAGTCTTCGAGCCAGGCACCCCCCGGCTCGTATTGCTGGACGGCGTCGAGGTCGAAGTCCCGCTCGAAGGTACCCTTATAGTGATCCGTAACAACGATCAGCCGGGGGTCATTGGCCAGGTCGGGTCGATTCTTGGCCACTACGGAATTAACATCGTGACTTTTGCGCTCGGGCGCGGCACCACCGGCGCTGTCGGTGTCGTTAGAGTCGAACAGGATACCGATTCAAAATCCGGGACCTCATTACCGATAAGCACGGATGTACTCGACGAGATTCGCGAGATACCGGCTGTGCGTTCCGTTTGGCTAGTAAGATTCTAGGGGTTATTGCCACTACGGCAGTCGGAGTCGCCGTTCCACACCGGTATCGCCATCACGTAAAAGCACACCGTTCGGTGACATCGCCGTGACAGTCAAGCGCCCCCCAACGGTGTCACCTACTCTGACGAGTAATACCTCACCCATAGCAGATACGATCGCGGTGCGTTCTGTTCCAGCCGTGGTCTGGTTTTCAGCCATACCGAGCAACGCCATATCCGGCACTGACGGAGCAACTGGTTCTGGAGTGATACCGAGCTGAACATCAACCGCTGCAGTCGACATGGGAAACTGTTCCGCGGTCAATTCAAAGGGGTTTCTCACACTCTCGCGTGGTACCGGTGCATCCCCGAGACGCTGACGTAGCCGTACCACCTCGTCCGCAAGCTCTAATGCCTCGTTACTCGGCGTCACCACTGGAGCCGAACTCACAGGGGCCTGAGGGAAATTTCCGTGACGCGTCGTCGTGGCGGCGATGAGCCATGCCGCAACAAGCACGCTCGCACCAACGATACCCGCGATGCGCGTGGTTGACATTGACATCACCCTTATCGTACCACGTCGCATTCATCTGCACTGCGCGGTTCTGCATGCCTCGTCACGGTGCTGTGGTAAGATTCGCTGTGCACCCTGTTGCGCGCTCAAAAAGACACACTCATTCCCCTTCAGCAACTGCCGTCGTCATCATCCCAGCCCGCTATCAATCAACTCGCTTTCCAGGGAAACCTCTAGCTGACATCGTCGGTCGCCCTATGATCGAGCATGTCTACCGGCACGCGGAAGCGGCTCAATCAGTGCACCACGTACTGGTAGCAACCGACGACCCTCGAATTCAGGACGCAGTCACCGCCTTCGGTGGAGACGTCCGCATGACAAGCGCATCCCACACTACCGGTACCGACCGACTGGCGGCCGTTGCGCAGAATATAGAATGCGATCTCATCGTAAATGTGCAGGGAGACGAACCACTCATTGAACCGTCACTAATCGACGAATCTCTAGCCGTGTTGGTGTCAGAGCCAACGTGCTCGATCGCCACTGTGCACTGCCCCATTACGGATCCGGTAGAGCTAGCCGATCCCAACGTGGTAAAAGTGGTTGTCGATCGGGCTGGCAATGCACTGTTTTTCTCGCGCGCTGCGATTCCACACCACCGTTCGCACCGCAGCGCGGTGAATGGCGAGCCACTCGGTCACAAGCACATCGGTCTATACGTGTACCGGCGAGATTGTCTCCTCAGTCTCGCTCGTCTTAAACCTACGCCACTTGAGCGCATCGAGCAGCTAGAACAACTGCGCGCCCTCGAATCTGGTTATCGCATTCGCACCATCGAAACCGTTCAGGACCCAATCGGCGTAGACACTCCTGACGATCTCCAACGAGTGCGTCGAATCATGTCAGCAGGAGCCTCTACATGAGCCCATCGTCCGCGTCGCAGCCGAAACGCCTGGTCAAATACATCTTCGTGACCGGTGGGGTCGTCTCTTCGCTCGGCAAGGGGCTCGCTGCCGCATCCATTGGATCTCTTCTCGAAGGTCATGGCTACCGGGTAACGCTCCAGAAATTCGACCCCTACGTAAACGTCGATCCGGGCACCATGAGCCCCTACCAACACGGTGAGGTTTACGTCACAAACGATGGCGCCGAGACCGATCTCGACCTCGGCCACTATGAACGCTTCACCAATACGGTTACATCACGCAACCACAACTGGACTACCGGCAAGATCTACCTTTCCGTGATCCAAAAGGAACGACGCGGCGATTATCTAGGGCGGACCGTGCAGGTCATTCCGCATATTACCAACGAGATCAAAGACAGCATGCGCGTCGTAGCCGATCGCGAGGATGTCGATATCGTCCTCATCGAGATCGGCGGGACGGTCGGCGACATTGAGAGCCAACCCTACCTGGAAGCGATCCGCCAGTTCCGTCAAGACATCGGACGTGAGCACACACTCTACATTCACCTGACACTGGTACCGTTTATCGGAACCGCAGGTGAACTCAAAACGAAACCAACTCAACACAGCGTGCGCGACCTGCGGTCAATCGGCATCCAACCCGACATCCTGCTATGCCGAACCGATCGGTTCCTACCCCGCGAGATCAGGCGAAAGATCGCCCTGTTCTGTGACGTCGACGAAGAAGCGGTCATTACGGCGAAAGACGTGTCTAGCATCTACGAAGTTCCGTTGGTACTCGCCGAAGAAGGTCTTGATCGCATCGTGTTGAAGAGACTCCACCTGCCCGACGACACCGAACGTAAAATGGAAGCGTGGGAAGAGCTGATTGAGCGTGTTCACAATCCCAGCGATGAGCTGACCGTGCATGTCGTCGGCAAATACGTAGGCTACGCGGACTCCTATAAGAGCCTGAACGAAGCTCTTTACCACGCTGGTTTTGCGAATCGTCTTAAGGTCAACATCAGGTGGATCGAAGCTGAAGATCTTGAGATGGAGGGAGGCGAGCGACTCCTAGACGACGCTCACGGCATCCTCGTGCCAGGCGGGTTCGGTGACCGTGGCAGTCGCGGCATGATGCAGGCTGCTCGAGTTGCACGAGAGAGTGCGATCCCCTATTTTGGGATTTGCTACGGATTTCAGTGGGCCGCAGTCGAGTACGCGCGTAATGTCTGCAACCTGTCTAATGCGGATTCCACTGAATGTAATCCTGACACTCCCCACAAGATCATCTATAAACTGCGCGACCTACTCGGAGTTGCTGAACTCGGAGGAACGATGCGGCTCGGCAGTTACCCGTGCGAGCTCGCACGAGATACTCTTGCCCACACGGCCTACGGTAAGACGACTATCGCCGAGCGCCATCGCCACCGCTACGAGTTCAACCGCGACTATGAGCAGAAGCTTACCGAGCACGGCCTGCGTATCTCTGGACAATCACCGGACGGGAAGTTTGTCGAGGTGCTCGAACTTCCCAACCATCCGTGGTTCCTCGCTGTGCAGTTTCATCCAGAGTTCCAGTCAAAACCACTGCGACCCCATCCACTCTTCACTGAATTCGTAAAGGCGACCTACCAGCATCATCTAGCAACCAAGACTGCCACCGAATCGGTCGCATTGTAGCCCTTCCTAAGTGTTCCGTCTTACCTGAATCGGTGTGCCCGACCGAACATCTATAATGTGTTTGTGCGGGAAGTCATCATCGGCGAGGTCACGGTAGGTGGCGACCGTCCACTCGCCCTCATCGCCGGCCCTTGTGTGATCGAAAGCGACGCTCACGCCCTTGCCATCGCTCGTACCATTCGCGACATCGCCCTAAGGTGTAAGGTGCCATTCATTTTCAAGGCCTCGTTCGACAAGGCCAATCGCACATCGCTGACATCCTATCGTGGGCCTGGCATCTCGCAAGGGCTCGAGACTCTAGCGAAGATCAAGGACACAGTCGGTGTTCCGATCCTGACCGACATACACGAACCCCAACAGGCCGCACCCGTTGCCACTGTGGCCGACGTGCTCCAGATCCCAGCATTTCTCTCTCGACAGACAGACCTCGTCGTAGCTGCTGCCGCAACGGGACGCGTGGTCAATCTTAAGAAGGGACCGTTCCTCGCCCCGCTCGACATGCGCCACGTCATTGCCAAAGCAACGTCCAACGGGAACGAACGCATCATGGTCACCGAACGTGGCTTTGTGTTTGGCTATAACGACCTGGTCGTCGACATACGAGCGTTTCAGCAACTCAACACACTTGGTTACCCAGTGATCTACGACGTGACCCATAGCCTCCAACTTCCGGGTGGTGGAAACGGTGTCAGTTCCGGACAACCCGAGTTCATCGAATCAATGGCCTCGGCTGGCGTTGCGGCCGGTATCGATGGAGTTTTTCTCGAGGTCCACGACCAACCCGCTCATGCAAAGAGTGACGGCGCCAACGCACTGGCACTCGATCGGTTGGAGCCGTTGTTACGACGGCTCACGGCACTCAACAAGGTGCCGTGGCAAACAAGGTAGTACGATCCTTAATGGGCACGAACCGTCCAGACATGACGAAACCAGAAATTAGAAAGAACGACGTCGACCTAGAGGTGGCACGCCGAGTCTTGCGCACCGAGGCGGAGTCTGTGCTCGCCCTCGTCGATCGTGTCGACCATGACTTCGCCTCAGCGGTACACCTATTGGACTCCTGTGCCGGACGAGTCATCGTTACCGGAATGGGTAAGTCAGGTATCATCGCTCACAAAATCTCGGCAACCTTGTCCAGTACCGGAACCCCGTCCTATTTCTTGCATCCGGCAGAAGCGGCCCACGGCGACCTAGGATCCTTGCAGCCGAACGACGTCGTACTCGCGCTGTCTCAAAGTGGCGAAACGCCTGAGCTGCTCCGTCTCCTCGAAACCTTGCGCCGTATAGGTCCTCAACTCATCCTACTGACCGGTTCGGTGACAAGCACCCTGGGACAGGCCGCCGACGTAACTATCAATTGCCATGTCAGCAGCGAAGCCTGCCCTATGAACCTAGTGCCGACCGCCAGTACCACAGCAGCTCTCGCGTTTGGTGACGCGTTGGCGATGACACTCCTGGTCAAGAAAGGTTTCCGAGAGGAAGATTTCGCACACCTGCACCCTGGCGGACAACTGGGTAAGCGTCTCCTCAGAGTCGAGCGATTGATGCACATAAACGACCAGGTGCCGCGAGTAACTACGGGATTGTCTATGTCGGATGTAGTCACCACGATGTCGAGTTTTGGTTTCGGGATGACCTGTGTTATGACGGACGATGATCAACTAGCCGGCATCATCACCGACGGCGACCTACGGCGCCATCTCTCCGACCACACGAATCTGTTCAACCTAAAAGCGTCTGACGTATTGAGTCAAAATCCTCTCACAATCCGTAGATCGGCACTCGCAGTGCAGGCTTTGAATCTCATGGAAGAACATCGCGTTACCTCACTCGTCGTGGTAGACGACGAGCGCCACCTGGTGGGACTCGTGCACCTGCACGACCTGTGGCGAACTGAGTTGTTTTAGTGGGGCGCAATGACCGATACCTTGGTCTTGTTAGTCACGCTCGTTGCGCTACTTGTAGGTCTAGCGACCGGTAAGGCGTGGGAGCGTTACAAATTACAGAATGGTCGCTGGATTGACCGCCGCAAGCTGCGCGAATCTCCGCACTACATTCTAGGACTCAATTTCCTCGTCTCGAATCAAATTGATCTAGCCATCGAGGAGCTGACCAAAGCCGCCGGGCTAGATACCAATACCCTGGAGATTCACATTATCCTTGGCAACCTGTATCGCGAACGCGGACAGGTGAGCAAGGCTATCCAACTACACCAGAGTCTCTTGCAGCGACAAAAGCTAACCGTACTGGAGCAGACTTACGTACTCCTGTGTCTCGGTCTCGACTTCAAGCGCGGAGGGTTTGTGGATCGAGCCTTTCAGGCGTTTTCCGATGTCATCCGTCTTGACCCGGGCAACCAGTACGCTCTGGTCAATCTCGAGAAACTTCACGAAGAGCAACACGAGTGGCACGAGGCCCACGCCATCCGCAAGCGCCTAGCCGACGTCGCTGAAAAGCCGCACGACCAGGCTATCCTAGCGTTCCTTGAAAACGAACTTGGGCTACAAGCAGTCCGCGAAGGGGACCCAGAACAGGCCATTCGACACTTCGACACCGCCCTTGACCTGAACTCACACACCGTACCCGCGTTGCTTAACTTGGGTGACGTCCATATGTCCCAACAACGACCAATGGACGCAATTGCTGTATGGGAGCAAATCATTCACACAGCACCCGAGCGCGCTTACCTCGCCTTCGACCGCCTTGCAGACGCTTACACCAAATTCGACGGACCGACTCGGTTCCTTGAGTTGTGTCAACGGCTTATTGACGCTAATCCCCAGGATTGGCGCGCGCGCCTGGCTCTTGGCCAGCAATCCGCGGCACAGGGCGAACCCGCACGGGCCCTTGATCTGTTCTTCGAATCCCTTGTGCACAACCCGCACGCACTCGCCATCCACCAGGTCATCTGGCGTACCCTCTCAACGCTAGACTTCAACTCGACGCTCGTGCGGCGGTACATTGAGTTAACACGTCATGCGGTCTTCTACCTCGACCCGCACGTTTGCATGCGATGTCGGTATCGAAGTACAGAGCTACTATGGCAATGTCCTCAATGTCACGAGTGGAATACCTTTGTCGAGGAGAGGATCGCGCCGGCCGAAGACAGCGAGGAGACACCGGCGTGAGGCCAGCACACTGATCGGCACTTCCTGATGACCCAGGGTTCTTTGCTGCGGGTGGCCCTCACGGGTGGGATCGCCACCGGAAAGTCGCATATCTTAGAGCTGTTTCGAGAGCGATCGGTCCCGACGATCGACGCCGACCGTCTCGCCCACGACGCCGTCGAACCCGGCCAACCTGCTTGGGTCGCAATCCGCGATCGGTTCGGTCCACAAAACTTTTTCGCCAATGGGTCACTAGATCGGAAACGCCTCGCGGCGACCGTCTTCGACAACGCCTCGGCCCGGGCTGACCTAGAGGCCATCGTTCACCCTCCCGTGCGGCAAGCAATCACGAAGTGGTTCTCTCAGCTATTGAACGACGGTCACACTGGCTTTGCAGTTGCTGATATCCCTTTGTTGTTCGAGACTAGGCGAAACGATGAGTTCGACAGAGTGATCGTGGCAGCGTGTAATCCAGAAGACCAGGTCCGCCGCGTGATAAAAAGGGACACTTGGTCAGAAGCTGCCGCTCGGAAACGGCTAGCGGCTCAGCTGCCACTCCAGGTCAAGATCGCGGCTGCCGATTTCGTCATACGTACAGATGGCAGCAAAAACGAAACCGCTAGCCAGGTTGAAAAGATTTGTAAGACGCTACGTGCGCCGGTCTGAGTTTAGTCGATCCTCGGCCGCCCGGACCGTATTCGACAACAGCATCGCGATCGTTAACGGGCCAACCCCACCCGGAACCGGGGTCAATGCGCCAGCCACGGACCCAACTTCCGGATGCACGTCACCAGAAAGCACGGTTCCCCGCTTCTCAAAAGCCGCCATCTTCATCGTGCCCTGGCCAAAGATCATCTCTACACGCTCACGATCGGTTAGCGGATTCGTCCCAACATCGATGACCGTGGCACCAGGCTTGACGAACGCCCGAGTCACGAACGCTGGTACGCCGACGGCCACCACCAGGATGTCGGCCGTCGATGCCACTCTAGCTAGAGCCGCCGTTTTCGAGTGACACACTGTCACAGTCGCGTTCCGGTGCAAGAGTAGCATCGCTATCGGCTTACCGACGATGTCACTCCGACCGATGACAACCGCACGCTTCCCAGAAATCTCGATCTGTGCGCGGTCGAGTATTTCAATGATACCCAAGGGCGTACACGGCGTGAGTGCCGGACGCTTCTGCACCAACCGGCCGACGTTAACCGGATGGAAGCCGTCGACATCCTTTTCAGGATCGATCGCATCAAAGATCTTTTGCTCTGCTTCCGCCCCCAACCCTACCGGAAGTGGCGACTGCACCAGGATCCCATCGTGCGCCGCACTCGCATTGAACGACCGAACAATGTCCAGCACATCGTCGAAGCTGGCCGTCTCCGGTAGTCGCCGTAGATCGGTTGCCATTCCGAGCCCTTCGCTAGCCTTAATCTTGTTCCGGACGTAGATTTGCGATCCTGGATCCGCACCCACGAGAAGAAGCCCAAGCATAGGGGCTCGACCGGCCGCGCGACAAAATGTCTCGACTCTTGGACGCAGACCCTCACGAATCTCAGTGGCAACCTTGGTTCCACTCAACACACGTGCCGTCGCATCGTCTAGCTTCATGTAGTCTTCACCGCGAGATCGAAAGGTCCACCCACCCTAACCTGTCATCAGCCTAGCGTCCGGGATGGTTTTCGAGTTTACTCTGAGTTTCGGTAGAATACCGGTGATTCCGCGCGGACGAGGTTAGTTTACCGATGGCGTCTACTCCTGACCGAGGAACGTGGGGCTCACGATCCGGTTTCATCCTGGCAGCCTCCGGCTCGGCGGTCGGCCTCGGAAACATCTGGGGCTTTCCGACACAGGTCGGACAAGGTGGTGGTGGCGCATTCGTTCTTGTCTACCTCGTCTGTATTTTCCTCATTTGCTTTCCGATTCTGGTCGCGGAGCTAGCAATCGGCCGACGTACCCATCAGAGCCCAGTCCTCTCATTTGCAACATTGCGCCCAGGTACTGCTTGGTGGCTGGCCGGCGCACTCGGCGTGTTAACGGGCGTCGGTATCCTTTCCTTTTATTCCGTTATCGCTGGTTGGACCGTAGCTTATATCTGGTTCACTGCGTCTGCTACTGTGACTGGAGAACCGGAAGCAATCGAGAAATTTTTCAGCGAATTCACAGCAAATGGGCCGAGCACCGTTGGTCTGACCTTCGTTGTACTGCTGACAACAGCCGGGGTTATTCTAGGGGGCGTACGCTCCGGAATTGAGCGGGTCACCAAAGTACTGATGCCCGCTTTCATCGTTCTACTCGTCGTGCTGGCGGTACGAGCACTCACTCTGCCAGGCGCCGCAGTGGGACTCGCTTACTACCTGCGCCCCGATCTTACCCGCCTCTTTGATGCCAACGTCTTCAATGCTGCACTCGGCCAGGCGTTTTTCTCCCTTAGCCTGGGTATGGGTGCGATGATTACCTATGGTAGTTATCTTGACCGGCGGGACGGGATCGCTAATTCGGCAGTCTGGATCGTTCTGCTGGATACATCGATCGCTCTGCTCGCAGGTTTCATCATTTTCCCAGCCGGATTCTCAATCGATGGGTTCAATCCGAACAGTAGTGGACCAGGGCTAATCTTCACCGTGCTCCCCCAACTGTTTTCCACCTTGCCGGGCGGACAACTGTTTGGCATGACCTTCTTCGTTCTGCTAGCAATGGCCGCTCTGACATCGACGATCTCGTTGTTGGAGGTGCCCGTCTCTCATTTCGTCGATGCAAGGCATTGGCCGCGCCCTAAGGCGGTAGGAGTGGTAACGCTCGTCGTCTTCACACTCGCTGTCCCCTCCGCACTCGGTAACGGCGAGATCAACTTCCTTACGAGCATTCCAGGAATCGATACAGATTTCCTCACTTTAATGGCAACTGTCTGGAACAATTTCGCGCTCCCCATGGGCGGTCTCCTAACGGCTCTCTTCGTCGGTTGGGTGTGGCGTGTCGACCATGCTCTTGAAGAATTGCTTGCGCACGAGGCCTGGTTTCCGAACACTGCACTGTGGGGCTTTTTGATTCGATGGATCTGTCCACTTGCAATCCTGTCAATCATTATCGGCACTGTCTACTCGATGGTTTGATGCTATCCACATCACATCCTTACCCACGGAGACCCAGGTGAACACGCTCACTGACCGCATCCTCACGCTGAACGACTTCGTTTGGCAACCGCTCGCGATGCCGCTAATTCTCGTCATCGTTGGTGGTTTGATCACCGTCATGACCGGAGTGGTTCAAATTAGACGGTTTCCGGTCGCTTTGCGTATGGCCACCGGAAACATATTTCGGAGGAACGCCACAGTCAGAGGTGAAGGTTCCATCACCCAATTCCAAGCACTGTCGACCGCACTCGCATCGACGGTCGGCAACGGCAACATAGGCGGGGTGGCAACCGCAATCTTGATCGGCGGTCCCGGGGCGATCTTCTGGATGTGGGTAACTGCCGCAGTGGGGATGGCAACAAAATTCGCTGAGGCAACGCTCGGCGTGCATTATCGCGTGAAACGCGAAACCGGCGAGCTGGCAAGCGGTCCAATGTACTACATTACACAAGGGGTCCCGAACCGACTGCTCGGTTCGACGCTAGCGTACCTCTTCGCCTTTTTCGGAGCATGTACGGCGCTTTTCGGCACCGGTAACATGGCGCAATCGAATACCGTGGCCCGCACGTTTTCCGAAGCGGCACGATCGATCGTCGGTGTCGACGTTCCACTGTGGGTTCCAGGCCTGCTTATCACCGTGTCTGTGGGCGTAGTGCTACTTGGTGGTATTCGGCGGATCGCGGCGGTCGCCGAACGGTTGGTGCCCGTCATGATTGTTATCTACGTCCTAGCGGCGGTTACCTATATCCTGCTCAATCTCACCGAAGTCCCGGTCGTCTTTGCCCAAATCGTTACAAATGCATTCAAACCCTCAGCTGCAATCGGTGGCTTCGCTGGAGCCACCATCGCCCAAGTTATTGCTGCCGGTATTAGCCGTGGCGTCCTTTCGAATGAGGCCGGGATGGGTAGCGCCCCGATTGCGCACGGCATCGCACAGGTGCAGCACCCCGCTGAGCAGGGAGTCGTTGGTATCTTTGAGGTCTTCGTGGACACCATCGTCGTCTGCTCGATGACAGCGTTCGTGATCCTGGCGTCTGGGTTGTGGACCGACCCCGCGTATCAGGGTGCGAGTGGCGATCTAACAGCAGCCGCTTTCAGTACGTCGCTGCCGCTGGCATCACTTCTAGTAGCCATGTGCTCGTTTCTCTTCGGTTTTTCGACGCTACTCGGGTGGTCTTACTACGGCGAGAAGTGCATGGAGTTCATGTTTGGTTCCGTGGTGATCATGCCATACCGAGTCGTCTTCACCATGATGATCCTGGTGGGCTCCATGGTCTCCGTACCACTTGTCTGGGCTATCGGGACACTCTTGAACGGGTTTATGGCCTTTCCAAACCTCATCGGGATCGCGTTCTTAGTCGGTACGGTTCGCAAGCTGAACCGGAACTACTTTGCCAGGGCTTCGACATAATCTCGCACCCGTTTCGCCGGATCCCCACCTGTCAACAGGTCGCCAATGACCGCTACCGAGGCGGCCCCTGCTGCAATCACTTCAGGTGCACGATCGAGTGTCACGCCGCCGATTGCGACGACTGGCCGCGATGGCTCACGAGCTGCTGCAAGCTGGACCAAAGCCGTGCCGACCGCGTCATACTTCGTTGTCTTCGTCACCGTGCCGTAGACCGGTCCAACCGCCACATATGTCACAGCCTGCCCCCAAGCCGTGTCGAGCTCCGTAGGAGAATGCGTCGACAGCCCAATGATCGCGTCCGGCCCAAGCTGCCGACGCACAGCCTCAACCGTTAGGTCGCCCTGCCCGAGGTGCACTCCGGCGGCACCGGCAATGCGAGCCACGTCCGCCCGGTTGTTCACGATGACCGTCGCATCGTAGCGCGCCGCTTTCGAGACCACCGCATCGGTCCACCTCTGTAAAGTGCCGCTCGGCGCGACTCCACCACGTATTTGCAGCAGCCGAGCTCCTCCCGCCAAGAAGGCCTCGGCCAGGGTCGGGACTTCCCAGTTGTGCTCAGCGGCCGTCTGCGCATCAACGATTGCATACAGTGCAGGCAAGAGCATTCCAGACACCAGTTAGGCACGAGGCATGAAACGGTCCATAAACGCGGTGCTAAGACGCCCATCAATGAAATCTGCATCATCAAGGATACGGAGGTGCAACGGGATCGTCGTATCGATACCCTCCACGATCATCATCTGAAGGGCCCGCCGCATACGTACGATTGCCTCCGCGCGATCGCGCCCATGTGCTATGACCTTCGCGATCAGGGAATCATAGTAGGGTGAAATAACACACCCGGCGTGTAACGCAGAATCGATCCTAACTCCCGGTCCACGCACGCCAGGCAAGCTGAAAATCGGAACGGGTCCAGGGCTCGGTCTAAAGGTTTCGGGATCCTCGGCATTCACTCGGCACTCAATAGCATGGCCGGACGCGATGACGTCACGCTGCCCGAACGACAGAGGGACTCCCGCTGCGATCCGAATCTGTTCCTTTACAATGTCAACCCCGGTCACCATCTCAGTGACGGGATGTTCAACCTGTAACCGCGCGTTACACTCGAGAAAATAGAAACGGCCTGAGCCATCCAGAAGAAACTCAAAGGTTCCGGCGTTCCGATAACCGACTGCCCGTGCTGCATCGACGACGAGACGACCGAGTTTCAGTCGCGTCCGAGAGTTCAGTGCCACGGAGGGCGATTCCTCAACCAACTTCTGGTGCCGACGCTGGATCGAGCATTCCCGTTCACCAAGATGTATCACCTGCCCATCGTCATCAGCCAGAAGCTGAAACTCGATGTGCCGTGGCGCCACGACATATTTTTCTAGGTAGAGGCTACCGTCCCCAAATGCTAACGCGGCCTCACGCTGGGCCATCGCCCACGTCGCTGCGAGCTCCGTGGACTCCTCAACCACACGCATCCCGCGACCACCGCCTCCCGCACGAGCCTTGATAATCACCGGGAACCCGAGCTTCTGTGCCGCCTTGAGCACCTGTTTCGGCGTCTCAAGTGACTCATCAGTGCCAGGAAGCACGGGCAAACCGAGCCGACGCATCTCCCTCCGCGCCGCAGACTTATCGCTCATCAACCGGAGCACGTTCGGTGGTGGCCCAACAAAGGTCATGTGGCACGCCTCGCATGCTTCGGCGAAGTACGCACTCTCGGAAAGAAAACCATAGCCCGGATGAATAGCCTCCGCCCCTGTAACTTCCGCGGCCGTAATAATCGCCGCCACGTTCAGGTAACTGTCGAGAGACCGAGCCGGTCCGATACACACATCTTCATCCGCGAACCGGACGTGCAGCGCATGCTCGTCCGGTTCCGAGTAAACCGCCACCGTCTTAATACCTAGCTCCCGACAGGCATAAATGATGCGCAGGGCGATCTCTCCCCGGTTAGCAATCAAAAGTTTTCTGAACATTAAAGGCTGGTAAAGTTGCCGTCGTGCTGGAGCCAGTTTCACTCGACTGGTGAGTCCCGTCACTGAAACTGCCTTCTCTCGTCAGTTTCGATCTTTGTAGAACTCCTCAACTCTACTAGGTGCAACCCTCAACTAACGGCAGCCAGCACCTCCCGGCAAAAAAGGTGTGCCGCCAATCGCCGTTGCACCTTGCAGTATCGAGCACGATCTATATCAACATGACGTTCCACGGTGCAAACAAACACCGGCCCTAGTGCACCTTTATCGCGAAAAGTCTGTCACCATATTGGACCGGCTGGCCATTCTCAACAAAGATACGAACGATCTCGCCGTCTTGCTCGCAGTCAATTTCATTCATCAGTTTCATTGCTTCGATGATGCAGAGCACCTGACCCTTCCGAGCCGGGCTACCGACTTCCACGAAGGGATCAGCACCGGGTTCTGCCGAACGGTAAAACGTGCCCACGATAGGCGACTTCACGAGAGTCACGCCCGGCTCACTCTGGTCGTCGCCACCGCCCACTGTCTCTGCGTGCTCGGTCGCAGTAAGTACCGACGCCCGAACCCCCTCACCTGGTTCTGACGCCGCTTTTAGTTCGGCCGCGGTTTTTTTCAGTCGCACCCGCAGCCCCTCGCGCTCTAGCTCAAATTCTTCAAGTTCGTGCGCCTCCATAAGGTCGAGCATCTGTTTGATATCGTCGAAGTCGTTCATATAAACACCACCACGAACCCCTCACCGGACAACAAGCGCACGTGATGCCTCAGTAAGGATCTCCACTCCCGCTTCAGTGACTAGCGCGTCGTCCTCAATCCGAACACCACCCACACCCGGGAGATAGACACCTGGTTCGACCGTAAACACCATCCCAACTGCTAATGCTGGGTCATCGAGGTCATGGCCTACGGCGGCCGGTCGCTGCCGTCCAACCCGAGGTAGTTCATGCACTTCGATGCCGAGACCGTGCCCAGTGCTATGGCCGAATGCGTCTGCCAAACCATGGTTGTCCAGCACGAGCCGGGCCACATGGTCCACGCTGCTCGCCGGAACACCCGGGCGAATAGCTGCCAGAGCCGCAGTCTGCGCCTCAAGCACCGCACTATGCAAACGCGTAACCTCTGGGTTTGCGCGGCCAACGCACACCGTCCGGGTGAGGTCAACGCAGTATCCGTCGTGGACGCCCCCGAAGTCCAGCACCACCAGGTCACCATGCTGGAGCGCTCGTTCACCCGGATGAGCATGGGGAAACGCACTGTTCGGTCCAGACGCGACGATCGTCTCAAAAGCGGGACGATCGAATCCAACACGGTGTAGCGTCGCATTCACCTCGGCGGCAATTTCGCGTTCTGTTCTTCCCACTCGGATAAGTGCCACGATCTGATCAACCGCACCGGATAGCATAAGGCCGGCCGTGCGCAACACCTCTATTTCGTGCTCATCCTTGACCATCCTCGCATGCTCTACCAGGTCCGTGGTTGGTAGCAGATCACCAGACAAAGACTGCTCCAGCCACTGCCAACGGGAAAGCGAAAGGTGCCTAGCTTCAACACCAATTCGTTTCGCACCGAGCCGGTGCGCAACGGTGCAAATCGTTTCTTCGTACGAGCCTTCCACCAGAGTAACCTCAAGGTGTGGCGGGGCGAGCGGCGATGATAGGAGAGCCTCGGCACTCGAAAGATAACGGAAGTCAACAATTAAAACGCCTCCGTCTCTCGCAAGAACCAGTATCCCAGCACTCGCTTCGAAGTTTGTCAGATAAAAGAGGTTCGGGGGGTGGCTCACTACCAGGGCATCAAGATCAAGCCGCGTGAGGTCCATCCGAAGACGTTCAAGCCTACAACCGAGCATTTCGTCGCTCGCCAGGACCATCTAGAGTCCTTCCACTGGATGTCATCCCCAAACGGACCTACCAGCCAGGCAGTACGGCGTTCAGAAACCGCTTCATTCCTCGCGTCCAGGATAGTCGTTTCCTCCATCGCGTTGTGGAGAACCGGATCCGAGACTTCGACGCCCTCGACCTCAGGTGTAAAGGTCGGTTCTAACGACGATGGTGCCCGCATCGTGGTAGCGCTCGCCCATTGAGTCAAACCATTTAAAGTGCCCCATTGTATCGGGTATCAGCACTGACCAGACAGCGTAAGCTAAGCAACGACAGTCGCGTTAGGCGACCAATTCTTGACACTCCACGTAATGCTCTGTAGCATTTCAGCTTACGGCCGATCGCCGAACGGCTTACAGAGATTGTCTTCACAACCTGAATGGGAACCTACGTACCCAGCCGTCACGAACCTTCACGAGTGTGGCACGTCATCGATGCCGATACGCAGGTTCTCGGCCACCTCGCTACTCACGCCTCACGGCTGCTACAGGGCAAACACCGGCCAAGTTACACGCCGTTCCTCGATACGGGCGACCACGTGATCATTGTTAACGCCGAACGCGTGCGTCTAACCGGACGAAAGGAACAGCAGAAGCTTTATCGACATCACAGCGGGTACATGGGCGGCTTACGTGAGGAACGCGCGGTCATCGTCCGGCAGCGACGTCCCGCCCGGATAATCGAGAACGCCGTCCGTGGCATGTTACCGAAAACGAAGCTCGGCAAGGCAATGTATCGGAAGCTCAAAGTGTACGCCGGCCCAGAGCACCCCCACGCGGCGCAGATGCCGACTAAATACGAGGTGGCCTGACATTGGTAGGCGAGTACTACGGAACCGGACGACGCAAGTCGTCAACCGCCCGTGTGTTCTTGCGCCCGGGTACCGGCGCGTTCAAAATAAATCAGGTTTCTCTGGAGACTCGCTTCCCTATTGAATCCCTACGCACCCACATCAGGGAGCCACTCGTGCTGACGGAGTCGGTCGAGAAATTCGATATTCTCGCAACGGCCGCCGGGGGTGGTATCTCTGGCCAGGCAGGGGCGCTTCGTCTGGGCATCGCACGCGCGTTAGTGGAATCGAATCCTGAGCTCAGGCCGCGACTAAAGAAGGCCGGCCTACTCACACGCGACGCGCGGGTGAAAGAACGGAAGAAGTACGGACTTGCTGGAGCTCGGAAGCGCTTCCAATTTAGTAAGCGATAGCAGTCCGTGGTGCATTTTTAGTACCGTCGCACCGAGGAGCTGTTAGGTGCGATTGGCACAGCACACCCTGGGATCTGTCAGCACCGTGGTCGGCGACCATCCACGGTCGCGTACCCTGATGTGTCGCGCATGGAGGTAGTTTGACACCGTTGACGATGAAAGAACTACTGGAGGCCGGGGTTCACTTCGGTCATCAGACAAAGCGCTGGAACCCGAAGATGAAGGAGTTTATCTTCGGCCAGCGAAATGGAATCTACATCATCGATCTGGGTAAGACTGCCCAGAGGTTCCGCAAGGCCGAAGAATACGTCATGCGCCTCGCGTCCGAAAGCCGCACCATTCTCTTCGTCGGCACCAAGCGTCAGGCCCAGGACCTCATTCTCGAAGAGGCCCAGCGCTGTGGAATGTTCTTTGTTAACCACCGCTGGTTAGGTGGTCTGTTGACGAACTTCACGACAATCCAGCGTAGCATCGGCCGCATGCGGGAACTTGAAGCGATGGCTGAAGATGGACGGTACGAGACTCTTTCGAAAAAGGAGATTGCCCGTATCGAAAAG
>Ga0310345_10002199_pt1 | contig 20139 bp, 13 predicted proteins | sample HC15DNA20500_MG_FD_204667 | JGI IMG/M metagenome (GOLD analysis project Ga0310345, IMG submission 204667) | Marine microbial communities from station ALOHA, North Pacific Subtropical Gyre - HC15-DNA-20-500_MG | ecosystem: Environmental > Aquatic > Marine > Oceanic | place: Pacific Ocean: North...
AGCGGGATGGCCGCTCGCCGCCCGCCACCGAGACTCGGCGGCCCCGCCCCCGCCGCCCTCGGCCCTCGCCACTCGCGGGAAGGGAGGAAGGTCGGAAACGAGGACGGGGAGCCAGGCCCAACGAGCCAGCGACCGCTCGACGGGCGCTTCGAGAAAACGGGGAGAGGGGAGACGGGAGGCGAGGAGAGTGTCGCTGCGCGACGGGCCAAGGGGCAGCGGGATGGCCGCTCGCCGCCCACCACCGAGACTCCGCGGCCCCCGCCCCGCCGCCCGCTACCGCTCCCGCTCCCCCCGCTGCCGCTGCCGCTTCCGCCGCCGCCGCCGCCCCCCGCCGCCGCTGCCGCCGCCGCTGCCGCCCCCCGCTGCCGCCCCCCGCTGCCGCCCCCCGCTGCCGCCGCCCGCTGCCGCTGCCGCCCCCGCCGCCGCTGCCGCTGCCGCCGCCGCTCCCGCCGCCGCTCCCGCCCCCGCACCGTAGGCCGGGCGCGAGCTGATCTCTCCACGCCTCCCCCCTCCCCACTCCCCCAAAAAGCGGTGGCCAACCCGTGGTCGACCCGGCCGCCGCCGGCGAGCCACCGACCCCCGCCCCCTCTCTTCCTCCTCGCTTCCGACCTTCCTCCCTTCCTGCGAGTAGGGAGTGCCCGAGCCGACCTTCCTGCGAGTAGGAACCTGCGAGTAGGGAGTGCGAGAGCCGACCTTCCTGCGAGTAGGGAGTGCCCGAGCCGACCTTCCTGCGAGTAGGGAGTGCCCGAGCCGACCTTCCTGCGAGTAGGGAGTGCGAGAGCCGCCCTTCCTGCGAGTAGGGAGTGCCCGAGCCGACCTTCCTGCGAGTAGGAGTGCGAGAGCCGCCCTTCCTGCGAGTAGGGAGTGCCCGAGCCGACCTTCCTGCGAGTAGGGAGTGCCCGAGCCGCCCTTCCTGCGAGTAGGGAGTGCCCGAGCCGGCCTTCCTGCTAGTAGGGAGTGCCCGAGCCGAAGAGCGACGAGGATCAAGGGGAGGAATGGGCCCCGGAAGGAGCCCGGAGCCCGCAGCGCTCACGCAGGACCTCGGCGTCGGGGCTCACCCAGAACCGGACGAGCCGCGCGATGATCGGGTGACGCAGGAGCGCCGTGCCTTCGAGCCCGGCCAGGTCTCGCTCGCTGCGACGCAGGACCTCCACCGCCGCCGCGAGGTCGTCGCAGACCAGGAGCGCGATGCGGTTGGCGCTCGTCATCATCGCCTCGACGTACTGCGCGAACTCGATGGCGCTCGCCGAGACGTAGGCGCGCGCGACGTCGTCGAGCGCCTTCTTGCTCTTGCGAGGGAGGGCCTTGTAGAGGCGCTTGCCGACGTCGTCGAGGATGTCCTCGCTGGTCAGGCCTTGCCCGAAGCCGGGGGCCACGCGCCGCGAGACGCTCGCGAGCACGATCTCGAGCTCGCGGGGCGTGAGCTTGTCGACCGCGTGCAGCCCGATCGCGATGTCGCTCATCGCCCGGGCGAGCGCGAAGGTCGCGTGGGCTTCGCCGAGGTCCATCACCGCCGCCGGGGTCATGATGGAGGGCGGCTCGCCGAGCTCGACCTCGGTGCCGCGGCCCCGCGCGCGGTGCACGAAGAGGTGGAACTCGCCGACCCCGAAGATGGCGGCGACGCGGTCGGCCAGCGCGCGCGTCGGCTCGCTCGAGCGGGGCCCGATCTTGTCGCGGCTCGACACCCCGAACGCGTCGTAGTCGGGCGGATAGAGCTTGCCGATCGCGGGCGTCAGGTGGCGGAGCAGGTCGGTCAGCCCCTGCGTGCGCGCCACCGGGTAGAAGGCGTCGAGGATGCTGCCGTCGAGGGCGTTCGGGTGCGCGCGCCCCGGGCGGTGGCGGTACTTCTCGACCTCCTGCCGCTCGCCCGGGCTCGCCTCGCCGAGCAAGACCAGCGGCATCAGCGCGCGTCGCGCCGCCTCGAGATCGCCGACCGCGTGCAGCGTCCGGGCGAGCTCGCGCCAGAGCCGGCCGTCCGCCGGGTACTCGCCGATCATCAGCCGCAGCTCGGCCGCGGACTCCTCGTGGGCGCCCGACAACCGCAGCGCGACCGCGAGCTGCACCCGCAGCTCGACGTCCGTCGGCTGCTCCTTCACCGCCTTCTCGAGCTCCTCGACGGCGCGCGAGGGTCGGGCCAGCTCGTCCCGGTAGATGCGCGCGATCTCCACCCGCGCGGCCCGGCGCCGCAGCGGGTCGGCCGCCTCGCGGAGCCAGGCCCGCAGGCCGCCCGCGTGGTCCTGCCAGTCGCTCGGCTCGACGGTGAGCTCGATGTGGCGCGCCGCGCCGGGGCTCTCCGGCCCGCCGATCGCGAGCGCGGCGAGCGCGGTCTGCCGCGCCGCCTCCTCGTCGCCCTGTTGCTGAGCCAGCCTCGACAGCTCGACCAGCGCGGCCGCCTTGTCCGCGCCCGCGCTGCTGTCGGCCAGGCGCTGCAGCGTCTGCCGCGCCTTGTCCGGGTCGCCGGTGCGGGCGCTCAGGCGCGCGAGGCGGGCGAGGGCGGCGGGGTGGTTCTCCTCGAGGGAGAGCACCGCCTGGAGGCTCACCAGCGCGCGGCTCGGATCGTCGAGCCGCTCGTCCCAGATCTCCGCGAGCGAGAGGTGCGCGTCCCGCAGCGCGTCCCGGCTCGGCGCGAGCTGGATCACCTTGGCGAGCAGCTCCGCCGCCTCGGTCCACCGCCCCTGGCGTCCGTGCAGCGCCGCGAGCTGACGCAGCGCCGGGACGTGGTTGGGCGTCTCCTTGAGCACCCGGCCGAGCGCCGTCACCGCGCCCGAGAGGTTGCTCGACAGCTCCGATTGCAGGCGCGCGACCTCCATCCAGAGGGCGGCCACCCGCTCGGGGCTCTTGGCGCTGCCCGCGGCGCGCGCCAGCCGGTCGGCGGCCCGCGGCGCCTGCTTGGCCTCCACCAGCAGCGCCACCACGCCGGCCGCCGCGTCGGCGTCGTCGGGCCAGAGCTCGAGCGCGCGCTCGTAGTCGGCGAGGGCGCCCTTCGCGTCTCCGATCTCGTCGCGCAGCGTGCGCGCCGCCTTCACCCAGAGCCGCGCGGCTCGCCGGGCGTCGGGGGTGACCCGCGCCTCGCGCCGCGCCGCGTCGACCACCACGCTGGGCTCGCCGCGCTTCTCGGCCACCCGCGAGAGTCCCTTCGCCGCGGCGACGTTCTCCGGATCCGACTTCAGCGCGGCCCGGTAGGCGTCGAGCGCCGCCGGGTCGCCGCCCGCCTCCAGGCTCTCCGCGAGCCGCGTCTGGTAGGCGCTGGCGACCTTCGCGTCGCCGGAGCGGAGGGCGAGCCGCTGATCGATCCGGGCGAGCAGCGCGCGGTCGTCCTTGGCCAGGGCGAGCCGCTCGAGCGCCTCGAGCGCGCCGGGGTCGTCGGGGGCCAGCTGGAGGATCGTCTCGTGGACCTGCCGGAGCTCGGAGGCGCGCGCCGGATCCTTCGCCGCCTCCTTCTCGACCAGCCGGGCCAGCTCGCGGAGGGCGGCCACGCGGGCGCCCGGATCGCCGAGCACGCGGGCCAGGGCTCCGTAGGTGCGCGCCAGCGCGTCGTGCCGGGCGAGGCGTCGATAGAGCTGCTCGACCGCGAGGAGGGCCTCGAGGTGCTGGGGGGCGAGCTCGAGCGCGCGCTCGTAGCAGCCGACCGCGCGGCGCGGATCGTCGAGCGCCCGGGACCACAGCTCCCCGGCCCGCACGAGCCGATCGACGGCGCGCCGCGGATCGCTCGCGTCGGCCGCCTCTTCTTCGAGCTGGTCGACGAGACGACGCCAGGCGCCTTGCATCGCGCGGAGCCTGGCGAGCGCCTCGAGCGAGGGCGGGTGCCCCGGCTCGGCGGCGAGCGCGGTCTCGTACGCCGCCGCCGCGCGGTCCGGCGCCTCGAGGTGCTGCTCGTGCACCTCGCCGAGGCGATAGGCCGCGCGGGCGCGGGCGGAGGGCTCGCTGAGCCCGTCGAGCTCGAGCTCGAGGATCCGGACCAGCTCGGGCCAGTCGCGGCGCGCCGCCAGCCGCCGGGTGAGCGACGCGAGCGACGGGCGATGCCGCGCGTCGACGTCGAGCGCGCGCTTGTAGCACTCGATGGCGCGGACCTCGTCGCCGATGCGCTCCTCGCAGAGCGACCCCATCTTGTGCAGCAGCGCCGCCGCGCTCGCGCCCTTGGGCTCGAGCTCCAGCTCCTGCTCGTAGAGCTCCAGCAGGTCATCCCAGCGCCCTGTGCGGTGATAGATGCGGCCGAGCCCGGCGAGCGCGGGCGCGTAGCCGGCGTCGATCTCGAGCACCTGGCGATAGCGCGCGATGGCCCCGTCCGCGTCGCCGAGCCGGGTGTCGCGGATCTCGGCGGCCCCCTGGAGGAGATCGACGACCCGCGCGTCCTCGGTGCGGAGCTCCGCCTCGCGCTCGAGGGCCCGCGCGAGCTCCTCGAAGCGGCCGGCCCGCTCGGTCGCCCGCTGCAGCGCGTGCAGCGCGCCGAGGTGCGCCTCGTCGAGCCCCAGGATCCGCTCGTAGGCGTGGGCGGCCTGCGCGTGCTCCGAGAGGTGGTCCTCGTAGATCGCGCCGATCTTGAAGAGGTAGGTGATCGCGGGCTCGCGCTCGCTCGCCTGCTCGACCGCCCGCTCGTAGAGCTCGATGAGCGGCCGGTGCTTGCCGGCGTCGGCGTAGAGGCGGGTCAGCGCCTTGAAGCTCGGCGCGTAGCCCGGCTGCAGGCTCAGCGCGCGGGCGTGGTGCGCCATCGCGTCGTCCAGCGACTCGCCCGTCCGCTCCAGCACCTCGGCGACCCGCGCGTGGGCGGCGGCGCGCCGCTTGGCGTCCTTGGCCTCCTCGGCCTCGGCGAGGTGCATGGCCACCAGCGCGTCCCACGCCTGGGCCTGCTCGTAGATCCGCCCGAGCGCCTGCAGCGTGGGCACGTGCGTCGGATCGATGCCGAGCGCGCGCTCGTAGGCCTCGCGCGCCTGCGCGGGGCGCTGCAGCCGCTCGTCGAGGAGGTTGCCGATGCGATGCCAGAGCGCGAGCTGCTCCTGCCCCTCGGCGGTCACCGTGGCGAGCCGACCGAGCACCTCGACCAGCCGCGCCCATGCCTCGCTGCGCTCCAGCAGGCTCGCGAGCTCCTCGAGCACGAGCGGGTCGTCGGGGCGCTCGCGGGTGGCGCGCTCGAGCGCGTCGAGGGCCTCGTCCCGGTTGCCGAGCCGCTCGGCGTGGAGCCGTCCGACCCGGTAGAGGGCGAGCGCCCGCTCGGCCGGATCCTCGGACTGCGCCGCGCGCCGCTCGAGCACCCGGATCAGGTCGCGCCAGCGCTTCTGCAGATGACAGAGCCGCTCGAGGGCCGCGTTCGCGCCCGACGCGTGCGGATCGAGGCGCAGGGCGGTCTCGTAGAGCTCGATCGCCGCGTCCACGCGCTTCTCGCGGTGCTCGAGCACCCGGGCGCGCTCGACGATGAGCGCCGCGCGATGCCGCGCGTCCTTCGCGACCGCGTTGGCCTTGCGCTCGAGCGTCCGCTCCAGCGCGCTCCACGACGCCTCCGCCCGGTCGCGCTGCTCGAGCGCCTCGACGATCGCCACGTCCGCGCGGTCCAGCTCGGCCGCGGTCCGATACGCCTGCTTCGCCTTCTCTTCGTCGCCGAGCGCGTCCTCGAGCACCCGGCCCTTGGCGTAGAGCAGCGAGGCCTTCTTCTTGGAGTCGGCGGTGAGGCGGGCCTCCTGATCGAAGAAGGGGAGGGCGTCGCGCCAGCGCTTCTGGGCGAGCGCCACGCGCCGCGCGCCCCGCAGGCTCGGCAGGTGATCCTTCTGCGCGTCGAGCGCCCGGCCGTAGAAGTCGCGGGCGCGGTCGAGGGCGCCGTCCCCCGCGAGCGGGCCCTCGTGCAGCCGCCCGAGCTCGTGCGCGAGGCGGGCCCGGCGGCCGCGGTCCTTCGTCTCGTCGAGCTCGCGCGCCCAGTCCTCGGCCAGGCCCTCGAGCGACTCCCGGAGCGGCTTGCTGCCGATGTTCTCGAGCACGAGCGTCTGCTCGTCGCTGTCGGGCTCGAGCGGGGGGGCCGGCATCCCGTGCGCGGTCGTGATGTGCTGCCGGCCCGGCGGCGGGCCGCCCGCGCGGCCGAGGCCCTTGATCTTGGGGCGCAGCGGCGGGGGCGCGCTCGGCGGGTGTGACGGGGAGGGGGCGCGAGGCGGCGCGCTGCGGGGAGGAGGCGGCGCGCTGCGGGGAGGAGGCGGCGCGCTGCGGGGAGGAGGCGGCGCGCTGATCGAGCGCGTGGGGGGCCGGCTCGGGCTTCGCGGGGGGAGCGGCGGCGGGAGGCTCGACTTCGGTCTCGGCGGCGGAGGCGGAGCGACCCGCTCGTCGGCGACCTGGTCCTCGAGCTCGCCGAGCACCGCGTCGAGGGTCGACTCGCGGCGGCTGCGGGGCTCCGCGTCCTTCAGCTCCCCGACCTCGACCTCCATGGTCGGCTCACGCTCGTCACCCATCGGGAGCGGCGAGGGTAGCCGATCGAGACGCCCGCGGGCTACAGCGCGCGGCGGCGGACGCGGCGCTGCTGCTGGAGCCAGCGGCGGCGCGAGCGCTCCCAGCGACGCTGCGCCCTACGCCACGCCCGGCTCGGCGGCCCGGTGTAGGGGGGCGGCGGCGCGTAGTAGCCGCCCACCGGGGGCACGATCGTGATGACCGTCCCACCTCGGGGCGGCGGCTGTACGTAGGGCTGGGGCTGCGGGTAGTACGGGGTCGCGTACGGAGCAGCGGGCCGCGGCGCGGGCTGCGCCTGGGCCTGACCGCGTGGGTGCGCCGGGAAGCCGGGCGGCGGCCCCTGCACGCTGCGATCGACCTGGAGCTGCTGCCCCGGCTGCGCGCCGGGCGGCATCGGGTAGTACCACCAGCGGCCCGAGCCGTAGACCCAGTAGGCGGCGACGCGGCCGGCGCGCCGCTCGATCACCACCGTGCCCCCGCTGCCCGCCTGGGCCGCGTAGGTCGCCTGCGGCTGCGGAGCCTGCGGCGCGGTCTGGGGCTGCGGGGCCTGCGGCGCCCGAGCCTGAGGCGCAGTGGTCTGAGGCGCAGTGAGCTGAGGAGCGAAGACCGGCGCCGGCGCGGCCGGGGGCGGCGCCTGGAGCACCTCCGGCTGCGACTCCTCGACCGAGGGCGCGGGCATCGCCGGCACCACCTCCGCCGGGGGCGCCTCGGGCGGCGCGGCCTCCGGCTGCGGGAGCGCCGCGAACACCTGGGTCACGTAGACGCCGTGGTCCGAGCGCAGCGCGGCGATGCCGATGTGGGTGTGGCTCGGGCCCATCATGTTGGCGCGATGCGCGTCGCTCGCGAGCAGCGCCTGGTGCGCCTCCTCCGCCGTGCGGTGCAGCGCCACGTTCTCGGCGATCGTCTGGGCCTCGACGCCGGCCGCGCTCACCCGATCGGCGGGCGTTCCACTCGACTCCGACACGTGGGTGAGCTGACGCTGCGCGGCCATGTCCACGCAGTGGGCGCGGGCGGCGGCGTCCAGCGCCTGCTCGCGGTCGAGCGGCGCCAGGCCGTCGGCGGCGCGCATCGCGTTGATCCGCGCGAGCATCGACTGCTCGCCGGACGTGTCGAAGTCCTGCGCCGCGGCGCCGAGGGGCAGCGCGAGCAGGGCGACGAGGGAGAAGAGCAGGGATGAGGTGAGGCGGGGCATCGGTCCCTTGGTCAGAGGCGCACCCGCAACGTAGCAACGCCCGAGCCAGCTGCCCGCGGCTGGGCGCGGGTGGTCGATCGCGACGATCTGAGAACCGTGGTTCACGTGCGCGCGCGCCCGCTGCCGCTTGCCGGTGGGCGATCGGGCCTCCATAGCTGGCGGGATGCGACTGGAAGAGACGGTGGGGGTGCGCGCCCTCGACGAGCTGACCGGGATCCTCGTGACCGGGTCCGAGGCCAAGTCGTGGCTCAACGGCCAGGTGACCCAGCAGCTGGCCCTCCTGAAGCGGGGTGAAGCGGCCTACGGGCTCGCGGTGGACGTGCACGGGAAGATCCTCGCCGATCTCTGGGTGCTGGATCGGGGCGACGACCTGCTGGTGCTGGTCCCCGCCGCGGCCCGCGAGGGCCTCCTGAAGCACTTCGACAAGTACATCGTGATGGAGGACGTCGATCTCGAGCCGCACGACGTCGCGGTGCTGACCGCGCAGGGGCCGGAGGCGGCGGGGATCGCCGACGGCTTCCCGTGCGATCGGCTCGGCCGGGGCGGGGTCGACGTCGTAGTGCCGCCCGCCGAGAGGGACGCGGCGCTGGCCGGGCTCGTGGCCGCGGCGGAGGCCCGAGGCGGCGGCGAGGTCACCGAGGACGAGTGGGAGCGGGCTCGGATCCGGGCCGGTCGCCCTCGGTTCGGCGTGGACTTCGGCGACAGCCACCGGCCTCAGGAGGCGGGGCTGCGCGACCTCGCGGTCTCGTTCCAGAAGGGCTGTTACCTCGGGCAGGAGGTGGTCTGCATGCTCGACACCCGGGGCAAGCTCCGCCGCCGCCTGATGCGCCTGCGCGCCGAGACCCTCGAGGTCGGGGCGCCGCTCGAGGTCGAAGGCGCCAAGGTGGGCGAGATCACCTCCGCCGTCGCGGACGACGGGGTGGTGATCGGCCTCGGCTACGTGAAGCGGGCCCACGCCGAGCCCGGCGTGCGCCTCGAGTCTCCGGCGGGCGCGGTCGAGGTCGCGGGGCCGGCCGGCGCGTGACCGTGATGCCCGACCCTGGTCATCGCCGGGGTGGAGCCTTATAGTCTTGGCGATCTCCCAGCAGAGGAAGCGATGATTGATCTGACCAGCAAAGCTAGCGAGAAGGTGAAGGAAATCCGCGAAGCGGAGGGCCTCGGAGAGCAGGGCCTGCGCGTCCGGGTCATCGGCGGCGGCTGCTCGGGCTTCACCTACGATCTCTTCTTCGAGGACGAGACCACCGACCTCGACCAGAAGTTCGAGTCCGACGGGATCCCCCTGTACGTGGACATGATGAGCCTCCAGTACCTGGACGGGACTACCATCGACTACGTCGAGGGTCTGCACGGCGCGGGCTTCAAGTTCCTGAACCCGTCCGCGAAGTCGACCTGCGGCTGCGGCTCGTCCTTCAGCGCCTGACCCCACCGTTCGGGGACGCTGACGAAGCCTCCGGCCCTCGGGCCGGGGGCTTTTTTCGTGTTTTTCGGGGCTTCGAGGGGACCAATCTAACGTTACGAAAGGTCCCATCGTGGTTTTGCGTTGGTCTGCAACGCTTCTGCGAAGAACCTTCACAGTACTTCACTGTCACGGCGGCTCCTCGTGCGTAACGTACACCGCGAGCCCGACGTACCTCCCCCTGACCGCTTGACGAAAACCTAACGTAACGTTACGTAAGGTTCAGGCGGCTGGGACCAGAGGAAGGGCCCAGACCCCCGAGAGGAGAAAGTCATGGCGCGAGCAGAGGACAAGCAGCTCTCCCGTTATCTCGAGCAGGTTCGGAAGATCCCGACGCTGAGCCGCGAGGAGGAGCACGAGCTCGCAGTGAAGGTGCAGGCGGGCGATCAAGACGCCGCGGACAAGCTGGTGGAGGCGAACCTCCGGTTCGTGGTGGCGGTCGCGCTCCAGTACCGGCGCTACGGCATCCCGCTCTCCGACCTGATGGCCGAGGGCAACCTCGGGCTGATGCTGGCGGTGAAGAAGTTCGACCCGGACCGCGGGACCCGCTTCGTGACGTACGCGGGCTACTGGATTCGCGCCTACGTGCTCGATCTGGTGGTGAAGTCGACCACCATGGTCGGCGCCGGCAGCGGCCCGCTCCGCAGCAAGCTGTTCTTCCGGCTCCGCCGCGAGCGCGCGAAGGTGGCCAACCTGACCTCGGATCCGCAGGAGCGGCTGGCGATGATGGCCGAGCGCTTCGACACGACCGAGAAGAAGATGGCCAACATGCTGAAGCGGCTCGACAGCCGGGACGTCTCGCTGAGCGCGCCGCTCTTCGACGACTCCGGGGCCACGCTCCAGGACGCGCTCGAGTCGGACTTCGACGACAGCGAGACCCAGTACATCGGCGAGGAGCGTCAGCGCCTCCTCGAGGAGCACCTGGGCGGCGCCCTCGAGCACCTCGACCAGCGCGAGCGCTACATCATGGAGGAGCGCTACATGAAGGACGAGTCGGTCTCCCTGGCCGCGCTCGGACGTGAGCTCGGCGTGAGCCGCGAGCGGGCCCGGCAGCTCGAGGCCCGCGCGAAGAAGAAGCTGAAGAAGAGCCTCAGCTCTCTCCAGCTGGACGCGGCGTAGCCCGCCTCAGCGTCCCGCTCCTGACGGCGCGCTCGCCCTCGCTCGTGCGGAGGCGAAGCGCGCCGTCTTCGTTCAGGCCGAGCAGCGTCCCCTCGGCGCCGTCCACCGAGACCGGCTCCCCGCGGTAGGCGAGGCGCGCCTCCACCGCCGACGCCACCGCGCGCGGCCCGAGCCGCACGAAGCGATCGATCTCCGCCTCGACGCAGGAGAGCAGGGCGGCGAGCGCCTCGGCGCGGTCGAACGCCTCGCCGGTCTCGCGCCGCCAGCTCGTCGCGATCGGCTCGAGCTCGCCGAACGACTCCCGGTTCACGTCCACGCCGATGCCGACGATCGCGCCGTCGATCCGCCCGCCGAGCGACACCGACTCGACGAGGATCCCCGCGTGCTTCTTTCCGTTCAGGAGCACGTCGTTCGGCCACTTCACCGTCACCTCGACCCCCGGGAGCCGCGCCTCGGCGGCGCGCGCCACCCCGAGCCCCACCGCGAGGGTGAGCGGCGGCAGCCGCGCCGGGGTCAGCGGGACGCGGGCCACGATCGAGAAGTAGAGATCGGTGCCGGCGGGAGAGGCCCACTCGCGCCCGCGCGCGCCGCGCCCCCGGGTCTGACGATCGGCGACCACCACGTGGCCGTCGGCTGCGCCCCGGGCGAGCGCCTCGCGCGCGTCGTCGTTGGTGGAGCCGGTCTCGGCGCGGAGCTCCAGCGAGCGCCCGTAGCGCACGGTGGTGAGGCGCCGCGCGATCGCCTCCGCGCTCAGCGCGCTCACGACCAGTCGAGCCCGAGGTCCATCGCCCGCGCGGAGTGGGTGAGCCCGCCGACGCTGATCGCGTCCACGCCGGCCTCGGCGATGATCGGCACCCGCTCCAGGGTGACGTTGCCGGAGACCTCGACGAACGCGCGCCCGGCCACGAGGTCCACCGCCCGCTTCAACGTCTGGTCGTCGAAGTTGTCGAGCATCACGATGTCCGCGCCCGCCTCGAGCGCGACCTCGAGCTGCTCCATCGTGTCCACTTCGCATTCGATCTTCGAGGTGTGCGGGGCGAAGTCGCGAGCGCGGCGGATGGCCTCGGCCACGCCGCCGGCGGCCGCCACGTGGTTGTCCTTGATCAGCACCGCGCTCGAGAGGTCGTCGCGGTGGTTGTGGCCGCCGCCGCAGCGCACCGCGTACCGCTCGAGCGCGCGGAGGCCCGGCGTGGTCTTGCGCGTGTCGGTGATGCGCGTCTTCGAGCCGGCGGGGAGGGCGTCCACGAGGCTGGCGGTCTTGCTCGCCACGCCGCACATGCGCTGCGCGAAGTTGAGGGCCACCCGCTCGCCCTTGAGGATCGGGTTGGCGCGCCCGCGCACCACCGCCGCCACGTCGCCCTTCGCCAGCCGGGCGCCGTCGCGCGCCTTCGCCTCCACCACCAGCTCCGCGTCGACGGCGGCGAACACCGCCTCGAAGACCGGCATGCCGGCGAGGGTCATCGGCTCGCGCGCCCGCAAGACGCACTGCGCCTCGACGCTCATCGGCACCGTCGCGTCGGTGGTCACGTCTCCGCGCGCCAGGTCCTCGCGGAGGGCGCGCTCGACGACGTCGCGCACGACGACCGCGGGCAGGGGAGGGAGGGCTCGCTCGCTCATGAGGTTCTCCAGGTCTCGGTCGCCCAGCCGCGCCGGCGCGCCAGGCGGGACAGCCGCGGATCGGGATTGATGACGCGGGGCTCGCCGACGCGCTCCAGCATCGGGAGGTCGCTGATGCTGTCGGTGTAGAACGCGCTCTCCGCGAGGTCCACGCCGTGGCGCTCGGCCCACTGGAGCGCCTTCTCGACCTTGCCCGCGCCGTAGCAGAGGCGGCCGGCGAGCGCGCCGGTGAAGCTCCCCTCGCGGACCTCGAGCCGGCTGCAGAGGACGTGCTCCACGCCGACGTGCGCCGCGACCGGCTCGGCCACGTAGGGCGACGAGCTGGTGAGCAGGGCGCAGAGGTATCCCTCGTCGCGCTTGCGGTCGAGCTCGGCCCGGGCCTTCGGGGCGACGTGGCGGAGCACCTCGCTCTCGACCCAGCTCGAGCACTCGCCGATGAAGCGATCCTCGGGCACGCCGGTCAGGGTCCGGACGGCCTCGGTGCTCATGCGCTCGGCGTCGAGGATCCCGAGCGTGTACTGCAGGCTCCAGAACGACGCGCGCGCCAGCTCGCGGAGGCCCATGTGGCCCTCTCGCACCCGCCAGCGCACGTAGAGCGTGCCGGTGTTGACGCTCACCAGGGTCTTGTCGAGGTCGAAGAACGCGGCGCGCCGTTTCACAGCAGCCATCCCTTCTCGAGGATCTCCGAGAGCACGTTGCTCAGCGCGTGGAAGAGCATGGCCGCGCCGATGCCCCCGCGCCACGCCCGCAGCCACCCGAAGAGGAGGCCGGGGAAGAACACCGCGAGCCGCGCGGGGTGGGGGATGGTCGCGACGTGCACGAGCGCGAAGAGCGCGGCCTGGAGCAGCCACGCGCGCCAGTCCAGCGGCACCCCGAGGATCTTCCCCTGCGGGGGCCAGCGATCGTGCAGCCGCGTCTGGATCCAGCCCCGGAAGAGCGCCTCCTCGGGGAGCGCGACGACGAGCAGCTGGGTGAGCGCGAAGGCGGCGAGATCGTCGGGCAGGGCGAAGGCGAAGTCGCGCGCCGGCGCGTGCCACCAGGCGAAGCCCACGATGAACGGGGGGAAGACCAGCGCGGCGATCGCGATCGCGATCCCGCCCTCGCGGAGCGCCGAGGGCAGGGCGCCCTTCGCGGCGCGGGCCAGATCGTAGATCCCGAAGGGTCCCTCGTCCCGCTCGTCGTCGGGGCTCGGCGGGGTCAGCATGCCGGCCAGGTCGATCCCGTGGCGGCGCATCCCGCCCGGCTCGCGCTGCGCCAGCTTCACCGCCGCGTACAGGAAGACCCCCGCCACCAGGAGGTGCTCGTAGCCGGCCATGCCCGGGAGCACGCTCGGCAGGCGCGTCGCGATTGCGGCCAGGGCGGTGGTCGCGGCGAACACGACCAGCACCTCGCGGAGCGGGCGACCTGGGCTCTCCTCGGTCATTCGGCCGACGGAATAGCAGCCCCGAGCGCCCGGAGCCCCCCCGTGCGATCACTCGCAATCCGGGGGGATCGCCCTTGACCCCCTCGATGCCCACGCTAAGAACCGACGCTTCGATGGGGGCATCCGTCGTGAAGCAGTTGTTCGACGGCGGTGATGGCGAGGGGGGGAAGCAGGGGTGATCCCCGAGGAGAAGGTCGCGGAGATCCGTGAGCGCACCGACTTGGTGGCGCTCGTGCGGGAGTACGTCGAGCTCAAGCGATCGGGGACCAGCTACAAAGGCCTCTGCCCCTTCCACGGCGAGAAGTCGCCTTCGTTCTACGTCCACCCGGACCGCGGCTTCTTCCACTGCTTCGGGTGTCAGACCTCCGGCGACGCGCTCAGCTTCCTGATGCGCATCGAGGGGCACCCCTTCCCGGAGGCGGTGCGCATCCTGGGTGAGCGCGCCGGGATCGAGGTCACCGCGGTCGATTCGGAGACCGAGCGGCTGGCCCGTCAGAAGCGCGCGCGGCGGGAGCAGCTGCTGGCGATCGTGGAGTCGGCTGCGGGTTTCTTCGTCAAAATGCTCGCGGACCATAAGTTGGGCCCCATGGCGTGGGCCGAGCTCGATCGCAGGGGGATCGCGAAAGAGACGGTGGAGACCTACAGGCTCGGCTACGCCCCGCACGGCTGGGACGAGCTGAGCGGCTTCCTCTCGCAGCGCGGCTACTCGCCGGCGCAGTGCGAGGAGGTCGGGCTCATCGTTCCGAGGCGGAGCGGCGGCGGGCACTACGACCGCTTCCGACACCGGCTGATGTTCCCGGTGTCCGACGCCCACGGCCGCATCGTCGCGTTCAGCGGGCGCGCCCTCGAGGCCCCGCCCGGCGACGAGCGCGCGCAACGCGAGCCCCCGGCCAAGTACGTCAACAGCCCGGAGACCACGCTCTACAAGAAGGGCGACATCCTCTTCGGGCTCCACGAGGCGCGCGTCGAGCTGCGCCGCCGCGAGATCGCGCTGGTCTGCGAGGGCAACTTCGACGTGCTCGCGCTCTCGCAGGCCGGCTTCGGCAACGTCGTCGCGCCGCTCGGCACCGCCTTCACCGACAGCCAGGCGAAGCTCCTGCGCCGCTACGCGCAGACCGCGGTGCTCCTGTTCGACTCGGACAAGGCCGGCAAGAAGGCGGCGCGCGCCGCGCAGCCGCTGCTGGCCAAGGCAGGCATCTCGGGCAAGGTCGTCACGTTGCCCCCCGGCGACGACCCGGACAGCTTCCTCCGCGAGAAGGGCCCCGAGTCGATGGAGCGCCTGATCGGCTCCGCGCCCAGCATCGTGGAGTGGATCATCGAGTCGTCGGCGGCGGACGCGGGGGCGGACCCGGCCGCGAAGGCCGACGCCATCGAGTCGCTCGGTCCGGTGCTCGCGTCCATCGACAGCCCGGTGGAGGCGCGGCTCTACGTGGAGCGCGTCGCGTCGGTCTTCGAGATCCGCGACATCCAGGCGGTGCGGCAGCAGCTGCGCCGCGGAGTGCGGGTCGCGAGAGGGCAGGCGCCGCGACGTCGCGGGGCGCCCGCGCCCGCCGCCAGCGCCCCTCAGGCGCCGCGCCGCGCGGTGCGTCTGTCGAAGCTCGAGCTGCAGCTCGTGGGGGCGTTCATCGACCACCCGAGCCTGCACGAGCACGACCGCAGCTGTGCAGAAAAAGTTCAGGAGCTTTTGACGAGCGACGATCTTCGCGCCATCTTTCACGCCACGACGCGATGGGTGGGTTCGCGCGGGATCGACGCAGCCGCGCTGCTCGAGGAAGTATCCGAAGACAGTCCGGCGCGTGAGTGGCTCGAACGCAGGTTGGCCGTCCAGGAATTCGAGGACGAGACGAGTGCAAGACGTTTCATCGAGCGCGTGGTCCAGAAGCTGGAACGGGACCGCGTAGCGCGGGAGAACAAGCGCTTGAGTCGAGAAATCCTGGAGGCCCGCAGGGCGGGCGACGACGAGCGCGCCGATGCGCTCATGCGCCAGAAGTCGCAGTTGTTCCGGAGCGCCGCGCCACCGAGCGCAGCGACCGGGACCGAGGGCACCAAGAGGTGAAGATGGTGGAGAAGAACGCTGGGCGAAGCGGACGGGTACGTGCTCGCAAGAGCAAGTCCGCGGAGAGCGTCGACGAGGCGAAGTCCGCGAACGGTCGGAGCTCGACCGGAAAGCGATCGGCGCGGGCGAGCGCTGGACGCGGCACCGCGGGCGGCCGGTCGAAGACCGGCAAGAACGGCAAGAGCGACGGGCCCGCGACGCGCCTCAAGCCGAAGAACACCAAGGGCAAGGACAACGCCCGCGCGCAGATGCTCGCGCTGATCGAGCGGGGTCGGACCAAGAGCTTCCTGACCTACGACGAGATCAACGAGGCGCTCGCGAACGACGTGACCTCGGATCAGATCGACGAGCTGATGGTCACGCTCGGCCACGAGGACATCGAGGTCGTCGACCACGCGTCGAACGCGAAGGTCAACAAGAACCGGGACAAGAACCGGCCGCGCAAGAGCAGCCTGCCGCCCGCCTCCGAGGACGGCATGTACCAGAAGTCGAACGACCCCGTTCGCATGTACCTGCGCAAGATGGGCTCGGTCTCTCTCCTCACCCGCGAGGGCGAGGTCGAGATCGCGCGCCGCATCGAGCAGGGCGAGGACAAGATCTTCGAGGTCATCCTCAACAGCCGGGTCGGCGTCGCCGAGATCATCGAGATCGGCGAGCGGGTGAAGCGCGGCAAGCTCCGCCCCAAGGACGTCATCAAGAACCACGATGACGAGAACTACACGGAGGACGACCAGCGCGCGCGCATCGGTCGCACCGCCGAGAAGGTCAAGCGTCTCGAGTCGCAGAACGCGAAGCTCCGCGACGAGATCGCCGGCTCGCGCCGCGCGGCCGACCGCAAGGCGGCGCAGGAGCAGATCGACAAGAACCGCCGCGAGCGGATCGAGGCGCTCCGCGAGCTCGGCCTGAACAAGAAGACGATCGACAAGGTCGTCGGGGCCATCAAGACGTACATCCGCCGCGTCGAGCGCGCGGAGGCGGAGCTCGCCGAGGTCGAGCGTCGCGCCGGGGGCAAGGACGAGAAGGGCATCCGCAAGATGCTCAAGGACGTCCGCGAGAACCCGAATGCGGCTCGTCGCCTGCACCGTCGCCTCGGTCTCGACGCCGAGGAGATCGAGCGCCTGCTCGAGCGCATGGCCGAGGCGCGCCGTCAGATCGCCAAGGTCGAGGAGGACATGGGTCAGCCCATCGAGAACCTCCGCGCCACCTACAAGGCGCTCTACTCGGGCGAGCGTCAGGCCGACATCGCGAAGGCCGAGCTCGTCGAGGCGAACCTCCGCCTCGTGGTCTCCATCGCGAAGAAGTACACGAACCGCGGCCTTCAGTTCCTGGACCTGATCCAGGAGGGCAACATCGGCCTCATGAAGGCGGTCGACAAGTTCGAGTACCGCCGCGGCTACAAGTTCTCGACCTACGCGACGTGGTGGATCCGGCAGGCGATCACGCGCGCCATCGCGGACCAGGCGCGGACCATCCGCATCCCGGTCCACATGATCGAGACGATCAACAAGCTGATCCGCACCTCGCGCTACCTCGTGCAGGAGCTCGGCCGCGAGCCGACGCCCGAGGAGATCGCGGAGCGCATGGAGATGCCGCTCGAGAAGGTCCGCAAGGTCCTGAAGATCGCCAAGGAGCCGATCTCGCTCGAGACGCCGATCGGTGAGGAGGAGGACTCGCATCTCGGTGACTTCATCGAGGACAAGTCCGTGGTCAGCCCGATCGACGCGGTCATCAACAACAACCTCGAGGAGCAGACCCGCCGGGTGCTCAAGACGCTGACGCCGCGCGAGGAGAAGGTCCTCCGGATGCGCTTCGGCATCGGCGAGAAGAGCGACCACACCCTCGAGGAGGTCGGTCAGGACTTCGAGGTCACCCGCGAGCGCATCCGCCAGATCGAGGCGAAGGCGCTGCGCAAGCTCCGCCACCCGTCCCGCAGCAAGCAGCTCCGCTCGTTCATAGACAGCTGAAGCCTGCTCTGCCCCGTTCGGCGGGCAGGAGGGGGCGCCCGGTCGACGACCGAGCGCCCCCTTTCTCGTTTTCGGGCCCATAGCTCAATTGGTCAGAGCCCCCGGCTCATAACCGGGTCGTTGCTGGTTCGAGTCCAGCTGGGCCTATCGTTTCCTGCTGGGAGAGGCTTTCAGCCCCTCCCCCCGCACTGCGCCGTCAGACCCGTCCCCGCTCCGGGTGCTCCGCACCCTCCGCAGCGACGGGTCAGTCGGCTCCGTGGGGCCCCCCCACCCAACTTCCGGCGACCTCGCTTCGCTCGTCGCCGGTGTCCCGCGCTCCTCACCCTCGAACAGGGCGCGTGAGCCACGCGGCTCGCGCTTCGCGCTCGCTGGCCGTGCGACGACCTCGCTGCGCTCGTCGCCTTCCGTGTTCGTCTCGGCGACCTCGCTGCGCCCGCTGCCGCCTCCGCCTCCGCCTCCGCTGCCGCCCCCCGCGCTGCCGCGCCCGCAGCCGCCCCCCGCTGCCGCGCCCGCTGCCGCCTCCGCTGCCGCCTCCGCTGCCGCCTCCGCTGCCGCCTCCGCCGCCACCTCCGCTGCCGCCTCCGCTGCCGCCTCCGCTGCCGCCTCCGCTGCCGCCGCCGCTGCCGCCTCCGCTGCCGCCTCCGCTGCCGCCTCCGCTGCCGCCGCCGCCTCCGCTGCCGCCTCCGCTGCCGCCGCCGCTGCCGCCGCCGCTGGCCGCTGCCGCCTCCGCTGCCGCCTCCTCCGCTGCCGCCTCCGCTGCCGCGCCCGCGGCCGGTCTCGATGATCGATGGGATCGTCCCCGACTCACATCCGAAGGCCGCCCGCTCCCGAGCTCGATGAACGAATGGGAACGTCCCCCGACCATCCGGAGCGGTCTCGCGCCCCGAAGCGGTGAGGTGGGATGGGACCCCGAGGCGCGGCCCACGAGAGGGCCGCGCCCCGGGGTCAGGGCAGGCTCACTTGTCGGTGAGCTTCACGAGCGTCGCGATGATCTTGTCGAGCCGGTCGAGGATGGCGGGGTCGACCGAGACGAGGATTCCGTCGGCGACGGCGACCTCGAGGCAAGCCACCACCTCGTTCGCGGAGCCGAGAGCGACGTGGTAGCTGACCTGCCGCTTGCGCCCCCGCGAGTAGGTGCCCTCCGCGATGTTGAGCGGCACGGACTTGGCGGCCTTGCGGAGCTGGCGCGCGTGGTCGGTGTCGTCGCGGCGGATTGCCTGAACGAGCGGTCCGACCTCGGTGACCATCGCGACGGCGTCGCGGTAGATCCTGAGCTGCATGAGTTTCTCTCCGAGTCACCGCAGCCTGGCGCGCGACCGTCGCGCGACTCGTCGGTGACGCCACCCCCCCCCCGCCGGCGCGCAGGGCGTGTCAAGGGCGAGGCGCCGCAGGCGCCGAAGCCGGCGAGCGCGCAGCGCGCAGCCGGGGCCGCAGGCCCCCTTTACACGCCCGAGCACCGGCGTACACGGTGGGGCTCACCGACGAGGCGCCCCCTTCATTCGAGTCCGCGACCCGCCTGTAGATCGCAACGCAGGATGCGTAGTAGGACACCGACACCGAGCCCGACGCGCTCGTTGCCTTCGCGGTATCCAGGGAGAGGAGAGGTGGGAGGCGAGGAGAAATAGCTAGGCCGGACGGGCCGGCCCCGCAGACGTATTCGCAGCCCGCAGCCGTCGCACCTCCGCCGAGTTTGGCGAACGAATAGGATCGTCCCCGAACAACTGCCGCCCCCGCTACCGCTGCCGCCCCCGCTGCCGCTGCCGCTGCCGCCCCCGCTGCCGCCCCCGCTAACCGCTGCCGCCCCCGCTACCGCTGCCGCCCCCGCCCCCGCTGCTGTCGGTTCCACGCCGAGCGAAAACAGGCGCTCCGGATCCGCACCCCATCCCAATCCAAGCGGCCGAGCCCACTCGTCGAGCTCCACGAACGAACGAAGAAATCGCCACCGAGAACCCCGCCGTCGAACCCACCCCCCACCACCGAGCAACGCGGCGGGGCTTGCATGGCGTCCCGATGCGCGTTAGTCACGCGCAGTCCGTGGAGGGCATCGGTCGGTGAGCCACATCGAATCCAACTCGGTCGCGTCACCGTCCCCGTCATCCACGAACGTAGCGGGGGCCGACAGGAGGACCGAGGGCGTGCACGACAAGCTGAGGGCACTGGTTCGACTCGCCGAGATCGACGCGACCGCGCGCGACGTGGAAGAGCAGCTCCAGGGCATCCCCGAGGAGCTCGAGGAGCGACGCGCCGCCGTGAAGGCGCTCGACGCGCTCGTCCACGGACAGCGTGGGCAGCTCGAAGAGGCCGAGCGTCTACTCGCGCAGCAGGAAGAGGAGCTGCGCTCGCGCAACGACCTGCTCGCCAAGAGCAAGGCGAAGAGCGCGAAGGCGCGGAACATGCGCGAGGCGCAGGCCGCGGAGCGAGAGCTCGAGGCCATCCGCCGCGCCATCCGCGACGCGGAGGAAGAGAAGGGCCGGCTGCAGGGCGTGATCGAGCAGACCCGCAGCGTGCTCGACGAGCCGCTCAAGGAGCTCGAGGAGCAGCAGAAGGGTCTGGCCGAGGCGGAGGCCGGTAGCGAGGAGAAGCTCGCGGGGCTGAAGGCCGAGCTGGAGGAGAAGACCAAGGGGCGCGCCGAGTACGTGCCGAAGGTCCCCAAGCCGGTCTACCGCCGCTACGAGCGCATCCGCCCGAAGATCCACCCCGCGGTGGTCGAGGCGGCGGACGGCGTCTGCCAGGGCTGCCGCATGAGCATCTCCCCGCAGCTCTACAACCAGATCATCCGGGGCGACGACTTCTACCAGTGCCAGGCCTGCCAGCGCTTCCTGTTCCACAAGGAAGTGGTGATGGACTGAGTTTTTTTGGGCAGGGGCGGGTCCGCCCCCGCCCCCGGGG
>Ga0310345_10002200_pt1 | contig 20138 bp, 13 predicted proteins | sample HC15DNA20500_MG_FD_204667 | JGI IMG/M metagenome (GOLD analysis project Ga0310345, IMG submission 204667) | Marine microbial communities from station ALOHA, North Pacific Subtropical Gyre - HC15-DNA-20-500_MG | ecosystem: Environmental > Aquatic > Marine > Oceanic | place: Pacific Ocean: North...
AACTATGTAGGCTTGCCCTTCTAGCCACCTGTTCCGGCCCAGCGCCGCGTGAATGAAGCTACCGATCGCACGGGGGCGTCGCCGTTCTTGGCGCCGTGCGATGACAGCGGTGACTATGCTCGAACTTTCCTGCGTTCCAACTATGTATACGTGCTTGGTCGATCAGCTATGGATTTTGCTGAAAAAATCCGCTATGGCCGCGCTTATGTATACATAGCAGATGATTGGGAGGATGAAATCCATGTCGGCAAGTTCGTTGCAGGCCCTGATGAATGAACAGGGCAATGTCGTCGAGATGCTACGCAACTCGAAAACCGGCATTTATGTCTATCCGGTGGTGGCGCCGGAATTTTCCAACTGGCGCGACGAGCAGCGCGCCTGGCGCGACGCGGCGGTTCTCTTCGACCAGTCGCACCATATGGATGAACTGATCGTCGAGGGGCCGGACGCCGAGAACTTTCTCGCTCATCACGGCATCAACGCCTTCGGCAATTTCGACCTCAACCGTGCCAAGCACTATGTACCCGTGACGCCCGATGGAAATGTCATCGGCGATCACATCATCTTCCGCGAACGCGAGGACAAATTCATCCTCGTTGGCCGTGCGCCCACCGCGAACTGGCTGAAATTCTGTGCGGCGGTCGGCAAGTGGTCGGTGCGCATCATCCATGATCCGCGTTCGGACTCGCGTCCCGACGGCGAGCGCATCCTGCGCACCCATTATCGCTACCAGATACAGGGCCCTGATGCGCCGAAGATATTCGAAAAGATGAATGGCGGGCCGATCCCCGACATCAAATTCTTCCATGTTGACTGGATCAATGTCGGCTCCAAGAAGGTTCAGGCGCTGCGCCACGGCATGGCCGGTGCGCCCGGTCTTGAAATCTGGGGCCCGTACAAGGACAAGCACTACATCCTTTCGACGATCCTGCAGGCCGCGAAAGACGCCAAGGTCGACCTGCGTCAGGTCGGCAGCCGTGCGTATGCGACCAACACGTTGGAATCGGGCTGGATCCCGTCTCCGCTCCCGGCGATCTATACTGGTGATGGCATGTTGGCCGAGTACCGGCAGTGGCTTGGCGCAGACAGCTATGAGGCGGCCGGCTCAATTGGCGGAAGCTACGTGTCGGACAATATCGAGGACTACTACCTCAATCCGTTTGAGCTGGGTTACGACTTCTATATCGGCTGGAAGAAGGACGACTTCGTCGGCAAGGATGCCCTCCTGAAGATGAAGGAAGCCAAGAACCGCAAAAAGGTAACCTTCGAGTGGAATGCCGAGGATGTCGTCAACGTGATCGCGTCGGCTTTCCGTCCGGGCGAAGACCACTACAAATGGATCGACTTCCCGCTTTCGAATTATGCCTCGACCAGTGCAGACACGGTCTTGCATGACGGCAAGATGGTCGGCATGTCGATGTTTAACGGTTACAGCTACAATGAGCGCTGCATGCTGTCGCTTGGCGTGGTCGATGCCGAAATTCAGGTCGGCGACGTGCTGACGCTTGTGTGGGGCGAACCTGATGGCGGCTCGGACAAGACGTCGACCGAGAAGCACAAACAGGCCGAAATCCGCGTCCGCGTTTCGCCGACACCTTACGCGAGCGAGGCGCGGGAGAACTACGCCGACAGCTGGCGCACCAAGGGTTCCTGACAGGAGTACGCTGCGGCGGGAAACTCCCGCCGCAGTTCTGCATCGCCGATCAGGCTGGTTCCGGTTCCGCCGGATAGATTTTCGCCGCCGAGAACTTGAACTCGGGAATCTTGCCAAACGGATCGAGCTGCGGATTGGTCAGCACGTTGGCCGGCGCTTCCCCGAAACAGAACGGCATGAACAGCATGCCGGGGGTTACATCGCGGTCGGCGCGCAGGGTCAGCGTGATCGCGCCGCGCCGCGTCTCCACCGTCACCTTCTGGCCGCGCTTGAAGCCCTGTTCGCCGATATCGCGCGGGTGCATGGAAACGACGGCTTCCGGCTCCTGCGCATCCAGCATGGTGGCGCGGCGGGTCATGGCCCCGGTGTGCCAGTGTTCGAGCATTCGGCCCGTGGTCAGCACCAGCGGATATTGCTCGTCCGGCAGTTCGTCAGGAGGCAGCAGGTCGGCGGGGACGATCCTGGCCCGGCCGGACTCTGTCGGGAAGCCGGAATAGAAGATTACCTCCTCTCCGGGCTGGTTGGTGCCCTTGACGGGATAGGTGACTGCTTCTTCCTTCAGCAACCGCTCCCATGTGATGTTGTCGAAGCTTGGCATGACGCTGGCCATTTCGGCGAAGACATCGCTCACATCGCCATAGTTCCAGTCCAGCCGGCAACGCTGCGCCAGTTCGACGATCAGTTCCCAATCCTGCCGCGCGTCGCCTGGTGGGGTGCGGGCGGGCAGGCCGATCTGCACCTGCCGGTTTGAATTGGTGTAGGTGCCGGCTTTCTCTGGCTGGGCTGAGGCAGGCAGGATGACGTCGGCAAACCATGCCGTCTCGGTGAAGAAAATGTCCTGCACCACCAGATGCTCCAGCTTGGCCAGAGCGGCGCGTGCGTGACGCTGGTCCGGGTCGGACATGGCCGGGTTTTCACCCATCACATACATGCCCTTGATCTCGCCGTCGGCGATGGCATGCATGATCTCGACCACGGTCAGGCCTTTGACCGGATCGAGCTTGCGGCCCCAGAAATCCTCGTATTTGGCACGGATGTCCGGGTTCTCGACCGATTTGTAATCGGGATAGACCATCGGGATCAGGCCGGCGTCGGAAGCGCCCTGCACGTTGTTCTGGCCGCGCAGCGGATGCAGACCTGTGCCGGGGCGGCCGACATGTCCGGTAACGAGCGAAAGCGCGATCAGGCATCGCGAATTGTCGGTGCCGTGGACATGCTGGCTGATGCCCATGCCCCAGAAGATGATGGCGCGTTCGGCCCTGGCATAGGTGCGGGCGATATCGCGCAGATAATCCGGTGCGATGCCGGTGATCTCCTCCATCGCCTCCGGCGTGAAGTCCTTCACCTTCTCCTTTAGCGCCTCAAAGCCGTCGACATGCGCCTGGATATACTGCTCGTCATACATCTTCTCTTCGATGATGACGTTGAGCATGGCATTGAGCATGGCCACATCGCGACCCGGCTTAAAGACCACCGGATGCGAGGCATAGCGCATCAGCTCCTGCTTGCGTGGGTCCATGACAATGAGCTTTGCGCCGCGCTTGGCCGCCTGCTTGAAATAAGTGGCGGCGACTGGATGGTTCTGGTTGGGTCTGGCGCCGATAACGACGATGCAGTCGGCATCGTCGGCGGCGGTAAAGGGTGCCGAGACCGCGCCGGAACCCACGCCTTCCATCAGCGCAGCCACGGATGATGCGTGGCACAGCCGCGTGCAGTGGTCGACATTGTTGGTGCCGAAACCCTGGCGAATGAATTTCTGGAAGAGATAGGCTTCCTCATTGGTGCCCTTGGCCGAACCGAAACCGCAGAGTGCGGAGCCGCCATTGCGGTCGAGGATTTTGGTCAGGCCGGAAGCTGCCCGTTCCATCGCTTCTTCCCAGGCCGCTTCGCGAAAGACTTCGTGCATCTGAGCGAACGTATATCGCGCGTCGGCGACCTTGGGTGCATCGTCGCGGCGGATCATCGGCTTGGTGAGCCTTTCCGGGCTCATTACATAGTCCATGCCGAAGCGGCCCTTGACGCAGAGTTTGCCGCGGTTGGCCGGACCCTGCCGCCCGTCGACGGCTACGATATCATTGCCCTTGACGCTCACCTCGGTTTGGCAGCCAACGCCGCAGAAGGGGCAGACGCTGTTGACCTTCTTTTCGGCATAGACCTCGCGCTTCACCGCCTCCGCGTCGAGAAGCGTACGTTCCATCAGCGCGCCGGTCGGGCAGGCCTGCACGCACTCACCGCAAGCCACACAGGTGCTCAGCCCCATTGGGTCGTGAACATCGAAAGTCGGCAGGGCCTCCATGCCGCGCCGCTCCATTCCGATCACGTCATTGACCTGCACCTCGCGGCAGGCGCGTTCGCAGAGACCACATGATATGCAGGCATCGAGATTGACGGCGATCGATGGGTGGGAGGCGTCGTGAAAAATCGAGTCGACCGGGATTTCCTTGGACGCTCCCGGTCTCCCGCCGGGGAAACGCCTGCCATTCAATCCGGCCTTGTCTGCTTGTGCCCAGAAATGGGCTTCCGGGTCCGGGCTGACATCCTTTGCCGGCATGTCGGAAGCAAGCAATTCGAAGACCAGTTTGCGGTTTTTCTCCACCCGCTCGCCGGCGGTGTTGACCTTCATCCCGTCTGCGGCCTTGCGCACGCAGGAAGCTGCCAGCACGCGCTCACCTTCCACCTCGACCATGCAGGCGCGGCAGTTGCCGTCGGCGCGATAGCCGGGCGCATCCTTCCAGCACAGATGCGGGATGGTGTTGCCCTCGCGCTGAGCCACCTGCCAGATGGTTTCGCCGGGTGCGGCGGTGACTTTCCTTCCGTCCAGCGTGAAGATGATGGTCTTCGCTTCGGTCATTGCCGCACTCATGCCATTTCCTCCGGGAAGTGGGTCATCAGGTGACGCACGCAGTTTGCGGCAGCCTGTCCCAGACCGCAAATCGAACTGTCGCCCATGACGAACATCAGGTCCTCATAAAGCGCCGTCTCGGTTGCCGGGTCCTGCAGCATGCGCACCATCTTGTCGGTGCCGGACCGGCAGGGCGTGCACTGGCCGCAGCTTTCATGCTTGAAGAACCGCATCGTGTTGAGTGCGGCTTCGTGAACGCTGTCCTTGTCAGAGAGGATCACAACGGCATGCGAACCGATGAGGCCGCCGTATTTTTCGAACACGCCGAAATCCATCGGCAAATCGGCCATTGAGGCGGGCAGGATGCCGCCTGAAGCGCCGCCGGGCAGAAACGCCTTGAAAGTGTGTCCGTCTTCCATGCCGCCGCAATAATCCTCGATCAGGCGATTAAGCGGAATTCCGGCAGGCGCGATTCTAACGCCGGGGTCCCTCACGCGGCCGGAAACGGAGAATGAGCGCACGCCCTTGTGTTCCTCGCTCCATCCCTGTTCGGCGAACCATTGCGGGCCGTTCGCAAGGATGTCGGGAATCCATGCCAATGTCTCGACATTGTGGTTGAGGGTGGGGCGGCCGAACAGGCCGACTTCGGCGATATAGGGCGGGCGATGGCGTGGCAGGCCGCGTTTGCCCTCGATGCTCTCGATCATCGCGCTTTCCTCGCCGCAGATATAGGCGCCAGCGCCACGCCTGATCTCGATGGGCGTGGAAAGCAGGCCGGCCTTTTCGAGCGCTGCAACCTCGCGCTTGAGAATTTCCAGCGCCGCCGGATATTCGTCGCGCAGATAGATGTAGATGCGTTCGCAGCCGACGCAATGGGCGGCGATCAGCGCGCCTTCCAGCATGCGGTGCGGTTTCTTTTCGAGCCAGTAACGGTCCTTGAAGGTGCCGGGTTCGCCTTCGTCGGCATTCACCGTCATCAGGCGCGGACCTTCGTAGCCGCGCACGAAGCCCCACTTTCGGCCTGCGGGAAAGCCCGCACCGCCAAGGCCGCGTAGCCCGGCATCGGACATGGTGGCGATTACCTTATCGGCATCCAGTTCGCCGGAGATGATTTTCGCGTGAACCTCGTATCCGCCATTGGCGCGATAGGCTTCGAGGTCCTCGTAGTCTCCAACTTCCGGCTCTTTCGACCCGTCCACAGCAGCGAGCAGTTTACCGATATCGGCGTTGTCCACTGCGCGCTTGCCGATCTGGGTGGCGGGCGCCAGATCACAGCGGCCGATACAGGGGACAGGCTGAATGCGGATTTTCGCTCCATCCACCTTCGCCGCAGCCTCTTCGATGAGTCGTTTGGCTCCTGCCATTTCACAGGACAAGCCGTCGCAAATACGGATGGTGAGCGGGGCAGGGGGTGCCTCGCCTTCCTTCACGATGTCGAAATGATGATAGAAGCTGGCGACCTCATAGACTTCCACCTGCGACAGGCGGAACACCTCGGCAAGTGCCGCAATCAGGCGCGCGGGCAGGTGGCCGACGCCATCCTGTATGAGATGCAGGGCCTCAATGAGGAGGTCGCGGCGGCGCGGCATTTCTCCAAGCAGGGCTTCGACCTCGGCGACGGCAGCATCCTCGACCTGCCGGCCCTTGGGCAACGTCGCGTCCCTTTTTCTGAAGGGTCGTGGCGTCATCTCACCCATGGCTGATTTCCTCCCTTGTGGTCTCTGAATTGCAGTTGCGCGTCAGCGCCGGGTTAGGTGATCGAGTCGGAACTGGAGTGTGTACACTTCCATCCGTCTGGACCGCGAACCCTGTGCTTAATCAACAGACCGAGAAGAGAGGTTCGAATAACAAGGATGTTGCAGCCGCGTCAATGCCGAAGCGGGATTTGCTACCGTGCCTTCCTTGCGTGCAACAGATTTGTGCTAAGGTGTTGAAATGGAACCCAATGTTCTGCCGCCTGGCACAACCGAGATTGTACAAACCTTGCAGGACCGGGCCCTCGCCCTGTGGCAGTTGGTCTATCAGCCCTGGACGCTTTACCAGATCGGCATTCTCGCCGTGTGTTATGTCATCGCGCGGCTGGCCGCGCGCTGGCTGACGCCGCTGCTTGAGGAGCGCATCCGGCAAATCAAGGGGCACCCCGGCCTTCTGCGCATGCTTGCCGCACTACTGCGCAAGATACACTGGATCGCCTTCATTCCGCTTGTGTGGCTCTCAAAGCAAGCGGTGTTGAGTGTCACCTGGCCGAGCCGGACCTATTTCCTGTCGGTCGCGCTGACGCTTGCATTGGCCTGGCTTGTCATCTCGATCTTATCGCGGATCATCCGCAACCGCACGCTGGCGCGGCTGGTAGCGATCACCGGCTGGACCATCCTCGCGCTCTACGCGCTGGGGCTTGTCGAGGAGACGGTAAGCGCGCTGGATTCACTGGCGCTGACCTTCGGCGAATTCAGATTGTCCGTGTTGCAAATCATTCAGGGACTGGCGCTGCTGGCGGCGCTTACCTGGCTTGCCAATGCTGCGGGCAATTATGCCGACCGCACGATCAACCGCAACGAAGACCTGACGCCCTCGCTCAAAGTTCTCCTCGGCAAGGTCATCAAGATCGCACTTGTCATTGCCGCAATCGTGGTGGCGCTTTCCGGCATTGGTATCGACCTGACGGCATTCACCGTCTTCTCCGGTGCGGTTGGTGTGGGTCTGGGCTTCGGCTTGCAGAAGGTCGTTTCAAACTTCATTTCGGGAATTATTATCCTGCTCGACAAATCGATCAAACCCGGCGACACGATTTCGCTGGGCGATACTTTCGGCTGGATACGGGAACTGCGTGCCCGCTACGTTTCGGTCGTTACGCGCGACGGCAAGGAATACCTCATCCCAAATGAGGATCTGGTCACCCAGCAGGTGGTCAACTGGTCTTTCACCGACAATCTCATCCGCCTCGATGTGCCGTTCGGCGTGTCCTATGAAAGCGATCCGCACGAGGTCATCCGGCTGGCCAAGGAAAGCTGCGTTGAAGTAGATCGCGTGACCGCCAGCCCGGCGCCGGTGTGCTGGATGACGGAATTCGGTGATTCCTCGATCAACTTCCTGCTGCGTTTCTGGATCGCCGATCCGCAGCAGGGGCTGACCAACATTCGCGGCAAGGTGCTGCTGGCATTGTGGGATACCTTCAAGGAAAATGGCATTTCGATCCCGTTCCCGCACCGTGAGGTGATCGTGCGAGCACCCGTCGAGGTCGAAATGAAGGCGCCAAGCAAACCCGGCCGGGACGGAGGGAAGCGCAGTTAGCTGACGCCAGCTTCCTCATGCGCTGCCGAAAGCATCCAGTAGCTTCGGATACGTTTCTGCAGTTCCTTCGGGTTGTCGGAGAGCAGTTTTGGTGCCAGCGCCAAGGCATCGTTGCGCCGGGTATCACTTCGCTCCCGAACCAGCCCGTCCAGCAGCCCGATTTCCACAGATGAAAGGTTCGGTACGCGCTCCGACTTCGCTGCCTCAAGCAACATGGTCAAATCACGGTCCTCGCCAAGTGCATCTGCCAGCGTCTTCAGGTCGTTCGCTCGCGCCGTCATAACGTCGGGCCATGCTTCGCGAAGCAGGCGGCAGTGATACCAGTGATACTTGACTCGTTTTCGCCACTCGTGCCGGTCCTCGGGCCGTCCGCCCTGGCGGCATATCCTGTATTCCTGCTGCGCACGTTTGTATGTCCTGGAGTAGCCCCCGATGCATGCTTCGAGAGGGTCTCCTTCTATTCTCCAGCCGCCGATACGTTCCAAGACCCGCCTTAGAGAGACAGCGCATGTATTGGCACCCACGACCACTTCCTTGCGAGAAAGTCGTTGGCGCTTCTCACCTGCCCAACCGCGAAGGCTGGCCATCATCGGCTGCGGCAGGCGGTGCTCGAACTGTTCCTGGAGCCTGACAACAGTCTCCCAAACCACTTGCGCGTCGCGCGTGGCAGAGAGACTGCGGCCGAGATCGCGGAAGAAGGCGTTTTCCTTCCCGTAGGTCTTTCCAAATCCGGGGCGGAGCAGCCGAAGAAGGCCGCGAACCTTCTTGAACCGCTTGCGAGCGTCATGGATTGCTTCTTCGGGATCGGCTTCGACTGCATCCAGCGAGGCAAGGGCACGTTCCGTCTGGTATCGGGCAATTTCCCTCATCTGTTCGTCGAACGAGCCGGACAGTTCGAAATGATAGGCGATGGTGGTTTTCTCCTGCGCTGCTGATTCGACAGGATAGGGCGGCGGCGTAGCCTCGGCCACAACGGCGCTAGATTACGCTGTGCATGGCGTAGCCGGGTGCATAGGCCAGACGGACATGCGTGACCGGGTGAGCGCCCTTCCACGTGATACGCTTTACGACAAAGAGCGCCGCGCCCGGGTGGGTTGCGAGCAATCCTGCTTCCTTTTTGTCCGCCGGTGCCGCACTGAGGCTGATGTCCCCGTGCGAGAACGGTGCGTTGAGTACGAGCCATTCATTGGCGCTGACCAGGGAGAAATCCGTATCAAGCGCTTGCGGCACCGTCGCCGGATTGATCCAGCGGTCTTCGTAGAGGAACGGCCGGGAATCGGCGAAATGCAAACTGCGCAAATGCAGCATTCGTCCATCGGGATCGATTCCGAGCCTGTTGGCAATCCTGCGCGGCGGTGTCGACAACTTTCGCTCGTGCAACTCGTGGCGCCAGTCCTTGCCTGCACCCTCCACCTCAAGCCGGATCACCGGAATTTCGAGGCGGGCCTTGCGGACCGGGTGCAGCGCAACGCGGGTGCCTGCCTTGCGGCGGCGTTCCAGAAAGCCGTCTTCGGCGGCCTTGCGCATCGCCCGATTGACCGTGGCGCGCGCACAGCCGAACTCCTGCGCAAGCTCTGCTTCGTGGGGAACCGTGCCGCCGGGCTTCCATTCGCGATCCGAGATACGGCGCATGATCTCGGCGTGAATGGCCTGCCATGAGATGGCGGTTGGGGTATTCAAAGCTGCTCGCCCAGCGCAGTGATCACTTGCCGATAGCGTTGCTCAATCGCCTCGTGCGCGAAGTGGCGGCCCTCCTGCACGAGATGGCGGCCTGCCGACCAGACATCGGTGACAAGCCGGTCATCGCCAGCGAAAATGTAGCTGTCGAGTATCGCGTCGCCGGATTTGCCGAGCAGGTTCGTCGCATGGGCATCAAGTGCCACCAGATCGGCAAGTTTTCCCGGTTCAATCGCGCCAGCGTCGCGGCTTGCTGCCTGTGCGCCGCCTTGTGCGGCAGACTCAAACATAATACGGCCGGTGGACTTGTCGGGTGTTGCCAGCACCGCCCGGGACCGGTCGCGCAGTCGCTGTGAATACTCCAGTGTGCGCAATTCCTCTGCCAGCGAAATCCGGATATTGGAATCCGAACCGATGCCGAAGCGCCCACCCTGTGTCAGGTAGTTCGCACCCTCGAAGATACCGTCGCCAAGGCTGGATTCGGTGATCGGGCAAAGCCCGGCTACCGCTCCGGATTTCGCCAGCATGCCCGTTTCGTGAGGCTGCATCTGGGTGCAGTGTATGAGGCACCAGCGCTCGTCCACTTCGTGGTTGTCAAACAGCCACTCGACGGGGCGTTTTCCCCAAGCGGCCTCGACCTCCTCGACCTCTGCCGCCTGTTCGGCGAGATGCATGTGGAAAGGTGCCGAGGGCGCAAACCGGACCATTTCCGCCAGGCTTTCGCGGTTGACTGCGCGGAGTGAATGCGGCGCAGCGCCGATTACGGCATCCGGGGGGAGTGCGCCGAGGGCAATGCTTGCGGCCTCTTGCAGCGCTGTGTAGGAGTTTATTGAGTTGGCGAAGCGAAGCTGGCCGCCCGTCAAAGGTCGGCCGTCGCAGCCGCCTTGCTGGTAGAGAACGGGAAGCAGCGTCAGCCCGATGCCGGACTGCTTGGCGGCCTCAATAATGCGCAACGAAAGCTCCGCCGGGTTGGCATAGGCTTCGCCGCCGGGCTGGTTGTGCAGATAGTGGAACTCGCCGACCGCAGCGTAACCGGACTCGAGCATCTCCATCTGCACGTAGGCGGCGATGGCCTCGACATGCTCGGGCGTCAACTTTTCCAGAAACCGGTACATCAACTCGCGCCAGGTCCAGAAGGTGTCGCGTGGGTCGGGGCCGCGGCGCTCGGTCAGACCCGCCATAGCGCGCTGGAAGGCGTGGCTGTGCAGATTGGCAGGCGAGGGCAGCAGCACTCCCGCCTTCTGCGCTGCGTTTGATGTGCTCGTCCCGGCTTCGACGGAATCGATGCGGCCATCTGCAGCCACCGATATGAGCACGTCACGCTGCCAGCCGGCAGGTGTGAGCGCGTGTTCCGCAAAGATCGTGAATTGCTTCATTTCACCGCTTGACCCGAATATTATGTATAGACATAATAATTGCGTTTCTCCAATCCGCAAGGTGGAATTGCGTTGCCCGATCGCGTCCTTGTCCATGCTCGCCTGGTAACCATGGCAGCGGAAACTTCGGCGGAGCCTCATGGGCTGGTCGAGGATGGCGCCGTTGCGATCTCTGGTGGCAAGATCGTCTGGACCGGCGACGCCAAAGCGCTGCCGAAAGCATATGCCGGCTTAGAGCAAAGCGATCTCGAAGGCCGGCTGGTGACACCTGGCCTGATCGATTGTCACACGCATATCGTTTTCGGGGGAAATAGGGCGCGCGAGTTCGAATTGCGGCTCGAAGGCGCTTCCTACGAGGAAATCGCGCACGCTGGCGGCGGCATCGTCTCAACGGTAAACGCGACACGCGAAACGCCGGAAGACAAATTGCTCAAGGATGCGCTCACCCGCGCCGATTCGCTGATCGCCGAGGGGGCGACCACCATCGAGATCAAGTCCGGCTACGGCCTCGACATTGATACCGAGCTGAAAATGTTGCGTGTGGCGCGGCGCATCGCAAAGGAACGCCCCGTGCGTGTGCGGACCAGTTTCCTTGGCGCGCACGCGGTTCCGCCGGAATACAAGGACCGGGGTGATGCCTATCTCGACGAGGTCTGCATTCCCGCGTTGAAGGCCGCGCATGATGCCGGGCTTGCCGATGCGGTGGACGGATTTTGCGAAGGCATCGCCTTTTCGCCGGAACAGGTTTCCAAGGTGTTTGATTGCGCCAAGGCACTTGGCCTTCCGGTAAAGCTGCATGCTGAACAGCTTTCCAATCTGGGCGGCACGAAACTCGCTGCTTCCTACGGCGCGATGTCGGCGGATCATCTGGAGTATCTGGATGAGGAAGGCGTCGCCGCGATGGCCAGGGCGGGGTCGGTAGCGGTGCTGCTGCCCGGCGCGTTCTACACGCTGCACGAGACTCAATTGCCGCCGGTCGAGGCCCTGCGCAGGCACGGTGTGCCCATCGCGATTGCCACCGATTGCAATCCGGGCTCCTCGCCGCTCGCTTCGTTACTTCTGACAACGAACATGGCCTGCACGCTGTTTCGCCTCACGCCTGCCGAAGCGCTGGTGGGCGTTACCATCAACGCCGCAAAGGCGCTCGGGATCGAAGATGCGGGCCGGATCGCGCCGGGCATGCGCGCCGATCTGGCGATCTGGAATGTCGAGGAACCGGCGGAACTTTCCTACCGAATTGGCTTCAATCCGCTGCATCAACGCATTTTCGGGGGCGAATGATGGACACCATCAAACTCACCCCCGGCAAGACCACCTTGGCGCAGATCGAAGAACTGTACCGGCAGGATTTGCCGGCGCGACTCGACGAAAGCGCGCGTGGCGCGGTTGAAGCATCAGCCGCGCAAGTGGACGCTGCGGTGAAGGGCAGCGACGCGGTCTATGGGGTCAATACCGGGTTCGGAAAGCTCGCCAGTGTCAAGATCGCTGCTCACGATACCGCCCGCCTGCAGCGCAATCTGATCCTGTCCCATTGCAGCGGGGTGGGCGAGCCTACGGAACGCGGAATCGTGCGGCTGATGATGGCGCTGAAACTGCTTTCGCTGGGACGCGGCGCTTCGGGCGTGCGCTGGCGGCTGATTGAACAGATCGAGGCGATGCTGGCGTTAGGCGTCACCCCGGTCGTTCCGGCGCAGGGTTCGGTCGGCGCGTCGGGCGATCTGGCGCCGCTGGCGCATATGGCGGCGGTGATGATCGGAGAGGGCGAGGCCGAGATTGGCGGAGAGATCATGCCGGGCGGCGCGGCTTTGGGAGAGGCTGGTATCGAACCCATCGAATTGGCCGCCAAGGAGGGTTTGGCGCTGATCAACGGCACCCAGTTCTCCACTGCCTACGCGCTGGGGGCGCTGTTTGCCGCTCGGCAAAACCTGGAGGCAGCCATCGTTGCGAGTTGCCTCTCCACCGACGCGATTATGGGTTCGACCGCGCCGCTGCGCGCCGAGATACACGAATTGCGCGGCCATCGCGGCCAGATCGAAATCGCGGCGGCCATGCGCAAGCTGATGTCGGGCTCGCAAATCCGCGAAAGCCACCGCGAAGACGATACGCGGGTGCAGGATCCGTATTGCATCCGCTGCCAGCCGCAGGTGACGGGTGCCTGCCTCGACCTGCTGCGGCAGGCGGGACGCACGCTGGAAATCGAGGCCAATGCGGTAACCGACAATCCGCTGGTGATCGCGAAGACCGGACGCATTCTCTCCGGCGGTAATTTCCACGCCGAGCCGGTGGCCTTCGCCGCCGACCAGATCGCGCTTGCCATTGCCGAAACAGGAGCCATCGCGCAGCGCCGCGTGGCGTTGATGGTCGATCCGACACTGAGCCACGATCTGCCACCATTCCTCACCCCTGACCCCGGGCTCAACTCGGGCTTCATGATTGCCGAAGTAACGACGGCGGCGCTGATGAGCGAAAACAAGCATCTGGCGACGCCTTGTTCTACCGATTCCACGCCAACCAGCGCCAATCAGGAAGATCATGTTTCAATGGCCGCGCATGGCGCCCGGCGGCTGATGCGGATGAACGCCAATCTCGCCAATATCCTCGGCGTCGAATTGCTCTGCGCTGTGCAGGGCATCGAATTCCGCGCGCCGCTGAAGACCAGCGCGCCGCTGCAGAAGGTGATTGCTCGATTGCGCCAGGATGTGTCGACGCTCGGCGAGGACCGCTACCTTGCCCCCGATCTCGCGATTGCAGGCAAGCTTGTCGAAAGCGGCGCAATTGCCGGGGCGGCAGACACCGCGATGATCGATTGGGAGGCGGCGTGATGGAACCGGTGACGGTACAGCGCGGCAGCAGCCCGGTCATCCTCGGCATCCCCCATGCGGGCACCTGGTTGCCGGATGATGTGAAGGCGCGGTTGAACGAGCGCGGGAGATTGCTGACCGACACCGACTGGCACATGCCGCGACTCTATGGCGACCTGCTGCCCGGCGCGACCATCGTTCAGGCCAATTTCCATCGCTACCTGATCGATGCGAACCGGGACCCGTCAGGGGACAGCCTCTATCCGGGCCAGAACACGACGGGGTTGTGCCCGGTCGTCGATTTTGACGGCAAGCCGATCTGGCGACGGGGCCGCAAGCCGGGGCGGCAGGAAATCGCCCAGCGCCTGCACGACTACCATGCGCCCTACCATGCTGCCCTTGCCGTCGAGGTCAAGCGGGTGCGCGAGGAACAGGACATCGCGGTTCTTTATGACTGCCACTCGATCCGTTCGGTCTGTCCCTTCCTGTTCGAAGGTGTCTTGCCGGATTTCAACATAGGCACCGACAATGGCCGCACCTGCGCGCCCGCGCTTGAACTGGCCGTTGCCGATATCTGCTCGGCTGCCGATGGTTATACGCATGTCAGCAACGGCCGGTTTCGCGGCGGCTGGACCACGCGCCATTACGGCGCGCCGCACAAAGGCGTGCATGCGATCCAGATGGAACTGGCGCAATCGACGCATCTGGCGAGCGAGGAACCGCCCTTCGACTATGACGAGGCCAGGGCCGAGCGCCTGCGCACCCATCTCAAGGCAATTTTGACGCGATTGCAGGAAATCGCATTCTCCATGACATCGGGAGCTTTGTAATGACCAATCCCCGCCACAACCAGCGCGACGTCTTCCCGCCGACCGGGCCGCAGATCACCGCGAAGTCCTGGCTCACCGAAGCGCCGATGCGGATGCTGATGAACAATCTGCATCCCGATGTCGCCGAAAATCCACACGAGCTTGTGGTCTATGGCGGTATCGGCAGGGCGGCACGAACATGGGCCGATTTCGACCGCATTGTGGCTGGCCTCAAGGATCTGGAAGACGACGAAACGTTGCTGGTGCAATCCGGCAAGCCCGTCGGGATTTTCAGGACCCATGCCGATGCGCCGCGTGTGCTGATCGCCAATTCCAATCTGGTGCCGCACTGGGCCGACTGGGACCATTTCAACGAGCTCGATAAGAAGGGCCTGATGATGTACGGTCAGATGACGGCTGGCTCGTGGATCTATATCGGCACGCAGGGCATTGTGCAGGGCACCTATGAGACCTTCGCCGAGGCGGGTCGCCAGCATTACGGTGGCGACCTGACCGGGCGCTGGATACTGACAGCCGGACTCGGCGGCATGGGCGGCGCGCAGCCGCTGGCGGCGGTCTTCGCCGGCGCCTGCTGCCTTGCGGTGGAGTGTGACGAAACCCGGATCGATTTCCGTCTGCGCACCCGTTACCTCGACGAGAAGGCGCAATCGTTGGACGAGGCGCTGGAAATGATCGAGCGCTGGACGAAGGCTGGCGAAGCCAAGTCCGTGGGGTTGATCGGCAACGCCGCCGATGTGTTTCCCGAACTGGTCAGGCGCGGCGTAAAGCCCGACATCGTCACCGATCAGACATCGGCGCATGATCCGGTAAACGGCTATCTGCCAAAGGGTTGGACTGTCGCCGAATGGCGGGCAAAGCGCGAAAGCGATCCCAAGGTGGTCGAGAAAGCCGCCCGCGCCTCGATGAAAGAGCACGTCGCAGCGATGGTGGAATTCTGGAACGCCGGGGTGCCGACGCTCGATTACGGCAACAATATCCGCCAGGTAGCAAAGGAAGAGGGGCTCGAAAACGCCTTCGCCTTTCCGGGTTTCGTGCCCGCCTATATCCGGCCGCTGTTCTGCCGGGGTATCGGGCCGTTCCGCTGGTGCGCTTTGTCTGGCGATCCGGAGGATATCCACAAGACCGATGCAGCGATGAAGGAACTGTTTCCCGAAAACGCCCACCTGCATCAATGGCTCGACATGGCGCGCGAACGCATCGCCTTCCAGGGACTGCCGGCGCGCATATGCTGGATCGGACTGGGCGACCGGCACCGGGCGGGATTGAAGTTCAACGAGATGGTGCGCAACGGCGAATTGTCCGCGCCGGTGGTGATCGGCCGAGACCATCTCGACAGCGGATCGGTTGCCTCGCCCAACCGCGAGACCGAGGCGATGAAGGACGGCTCGGATGCCGTCTCCGACTGGCCGCTGCTTAATGCGCTGCTCAATACGGCGTCCGGGGCAACCTGGGTATCGCTGCATCATGGCGGCGGTGTCGGCATGGGCTTTTCCCAGCATGCAGGGATGGTGATCGTGTGCGATGGCAGCGAGGATGCCGACCGGCGGCTGGAGCGCGTGCTGTGGAATGATCCGGCGACCGGCGTCATGCGCCATGCCGATGCCGGCTACGATATTGCGCGCGACTGCGCCGCCGAGCATGGGCTACGGCTGCCGGGAATACTGGGCAACTGACAATTTCCACTAGTCGGTACATTGCCGCTTGCCTGTACCATACGGCGGCAATAGGTTTCGCTCGCTCTTGAGGGAGGTTGCCAATGAACAATCCGGTATGCATCGAGCGTGAAGGCCAGATCGGCATCGTCATAACTGACAATCCGCCGGTCAATGCGCTGTCGACGGCAGTGCGCGCCGGACTGATGGAAGCGGTCGAGACACTCGATTCCGATCCTGAAATCAAGGCGATCATCCTGCATTGCGAGGGTCGCACGTTTCATGCCGGCGCCGATATTCGCGAATTCAACCAGCCGCCTGCAGAGCCCTATCTCGGTGCAGTTATCGACCGCATCGAAGCGTGTTCAAAGCCGGTCATTGCGGCGTTGCATGGCACAGCCTTAGGTGGCGGATTCGAAGTCGCACTCAGCGCGCACTACCGGGTGATGCACGAAACCGGCAAGGTCGGGTTACCCGAAGTGAAGCTTGGTCTGCTGCCGGGAGCGGGCGGGACGCAACGCTTGCCGCGCCTGATCGGACCGCGCGCGGCACTTAAGCTAATCGTGTCGGGCGATCCGATACCGGCTTCCAAGGCCCTGGAAGATGGCATCGCCGACGAAATCGCCAGTGGTGACATTCTTGATGCTGCCAAGGCTCTTGCCGGACGTTTGATCGATGAAGGAACGCCGCCCAGGCGCGTCTCGCAAATCGACGAGAAGCTGGTTGCCGCGCATGGCGACCTTGAAGGGTTCGACGAGTTCGCCGCCGGTCTGCTGGCCCGCAAGCACGGTTTCGATTCGCCGCGCATTTGCGTGGAATCGGTGCGCAATGCGATCACGCTTCCATTCGTTGAAGGCGCGAAGAAGGAGCGCGAGTTTTTCCTTGAGTTGAAGGATGGCCACCAGTCGGCGGCGCAACGTCACCTGTTCTTTGCCGAGCGCGAGGCGCTGAAGGTTGAAGGTGTGGAACGCGATACCCCGGTGGTTGAGGTCAAACAGGCGGCGGTGCTGGGCTCGGGAACGATGGGCGGCGGCATCGCCATGTGCTTTGCCGATGCGGGTATTCCGGTCAAGTTGATCGATCCGAACGCGGAAGCCCTTCAGCGCGGCCTAGGCCTGATCGAGAAAAACTATCAGCGTTCGGCGGCCAGGTCGGGCAAGGGTGATGGTTGGGTAGGCGAGCGCATGGACCGGATCACTCCGGCTTCCAGCATGGAAGCCGCCGCGGAGGCAGATCTCGTCGTCGAGGCCGTGTTTGAGGACATGGCGCTGAAAAAGGAAATCTTCGGCGAGCTTGACCGGATAACCAAAGCGGATGCGGTCCTGGCAACCAATACCTCAACGCTGGATGTGAACGATATTGCCACAGCGGTGTCCGATCCCGGACGCGTCGTAGGTATGCATTTCTTCAGCCCGGCCAATGTGATGCGGCTGCTCGAGGTGGTGCGCGGTGAGAAGACTGATTCCAGGGCGCTCAAGACCGCGATTGAAACAGGCCGCAAGCTTCGCAAGCTGCCAGTGACCGTCGGTGTCTGCTATGGCTTTGTCGGCAACCGAATGCTGTATGCCCGCACCATGCAGGTCGAGGCACTGATGCTGGAAGGCGCGCTGCCGCATGAGATCGACAAGGCACTGACCGATTTCGGTTTTGCCATGGGTCCGTGCGCGGTCGGCGATCTGGCAGGCCTCGATGTGGGCTGGCGGGCGCGCAAGCAGGCGGGGCGCACCGCTCCCGTGGCCGATGCCATTTGCGAGCTCGGCCGATTCGGCCAGAAGACCGGCAAGGGCTACTACCTCTATGAAGAGGGTTCCAGGCGAGGCACGCCCGATCCGGAAATCGCGGCGCTGATCCGGTCAATCGCGAAGAAGATGGGCGTCGAGCAGCGGCAGATCACTCCGGAAGAAATCTTTGAGCGGCTGATCTATGCGATGATCAACGAGGGTGCGCGCATTCTTGAAGAAGGAATCGCATCGCGCTCCAGCGATATCGATTTAATCTGGGTCAATGGCTATGGCTGGCCCGCCTATGAGGGCGGGCCGATGTTCCACGCCGATCTGGTGGGTGCCGGCAGGATCACCGAGCGATTGGATCACTATGCCGATATGGCTTCGGACGAAACATTGAAACCCGCCCCGCTGCTCAGGCGGCTGGCGAAAACAGGCAGCAGGTTTTCGGGGTTCTGATCCGGGCTACCCCCTGCTGGTAGCCTGATAGAGCCGGCCGCGCTCGGTCCATAGCAGAACGAGGATGGTGGAGACGCCCGACAATGTGTAACCCGCCGAGATCGGTGTTGCGGTATCGTTGTAGGCCTGACCAATGAAGTAGCCAATCAGGGCGCCCAGCAGCACCGTGATGGCGCTCACGAATGCCGAAGCCACGCCGGCGATCCTGCCCTGCGGCTCCATGGCGAGCGCGTTGAAATTGGGGAAGACAAGACCAACGAAGAGCATTCCAACAGTCATCATGACAAAGAATGACCAGAACGACAGCAATCCGGTCAGGCTGAGGAACAATTGGGTACCCATAACCACTGTGAAACAGGTGACTGCCAGATGGCTGAGCAGACGCATGCCCAGCCGCTCTACAAGCTGCGCGTTGATGAAAGTTGCAATCGACAGTGAGGCGACCATTGCCGCAAACACATAGGGGAACATTGTTCCCATGGCGTAGTGGCCGCCAATCAATTGCTGGGAAGTGGCGATGAAGCCGAACAGCGATCCGAAAAACAGGCCTGAAGCGATGGTGTAGCCGACTGTCTGCCGCGAACGCGCAAGCGCAAGCAATGCCTCCGAAATAACTGCGGGCTGGATCAGCCGTTTGTTCTCCGGTGCCAGTGTCTCGGGCAGCCACAGCCAACAGCAGATCAGTAGAATCGCGCCATAAAGGCCGAGCGACAGCATGACCATGTGCCAGTTGGTGGCCAGCAGAATCCCTTGCCCGATCGCCGGTGCCACCAAGGGTATCACAAGAAACAGCGTCATGACGAAGGACATGACCTTGGCCAGCCTGCGTCCGCTGTAACAATCGCGGATGCACGCTCCCACCGCCACGCGCGGCGCGCCGGCGCCCACGCCCTGCAAGAACCGCATTAGCAACAGTGACTCCAGGGTCGGAGCCATCGCACTGGCAACCCCCGCTATCGCGTAGATGGCGATGCCGACGACCAGAACCGGTTTGCGCCCGTAGCGATCCGCCAGAAATCCTATGAAGAGCTGGCTTAGGCCGAATCCGATGAGATAAGAGGTGATGACCGCCTGAACGGCAGTAGTCTCCACACCGAGGCTTTCGGCGATATTGGGGAACGCGGGGAGCATGATATCGGTTGCCAGCGCGTTGCTGGCCATGAGCAGCGCCATGATGACGACAAAGGCTCTAACCGACAGGGGAGGGTGGGGATTGGCTTTTCCGTCTGTGACTGCGCGGTTGGAACCGGACTCATCTTCGTCGGATACTTCAGAATACTCCATCATGATCTTATAGGATGCGAAACGTGGCGGCGCCTGCAAAAAATGCCGCCGACCCATGGCGATTGTTCATGGCTCGCCTGCATCTGCCGCATGCCTTTGCGGGAATCGATCAGCAGAGCCAGACATCCACTGCTTCGTTACGGCCACGTATTACCAGGCCCGGTCTTTGGGCGAGGTCATTGCACAAAGCCTTACGGCGTTCCTCACCCGCAATGGCGCTAACCAGCGTGTCGCTCGCCACCATGCGAATGCCCAGCTCCCTCGTGGCGCTCTCCAAGCGGCTGGCAACATTGACTGTGTCGCCAAGTGTCGCGAACTCCAGCCTGCGTTCTGAGCCTATGTCGCCAAGAATGACCGGGCCGAAATGCACACCCACGGAGACCGGTAGTTCCTGAAGTCCGCCAGCCTTTCGCTCGCGGTTCCACTCGTCCATTGCCTTGAGAATGGCCAGCGTTGCAGCAAGGGCGTTTGCGGCGTCGTCCGGCGAGGTCTGCGGCGTGCCGAAAGTCGCCATTATGCCGTCGCCCAGATACTTGTCGAGCGTTCCG
>Ga0310345_10002201_pt1 | contig 20137 bp, 13 predicted proteins | sample HC15DNA20500_MG_FD_204667 | JGI IMG/M metagenome (GOLD analysis project Ga0310345, IMG submission 204667) | Marine microbial communities from station ALOHA, North Pacific Subtropical Gyre - HC15-DNA-20-500_MG | ecosystem: Environmental > Aquatic > Marine > Oceanic | place: Pacific Ocean: North...
CCATTGGGCAAAGCGCCAATGGGGCCCCCCTCCCGACTCCGCCGGGGCCTCGCGCGCTCCGCGCGCTGGCCCCGCGACCCCAGCGACGGGGCGCTGGGGGCCCTGCGGCTCGCGCTCGCGCTGCGCGCTCGCTGGCCGCCCGCTGCCGCGGGATCGGACCTCTCCGTTCGATGCGACGTCCTCGGTTGGGGAGAGGGGGACGGAGTGAACTCGTGAACTTACGTAGGTCGAATGCCTACGTTCGTCTCTGAGTTTCCGGGGATCATCTCCGGGACCACGAGGGCGGGTGACCTGATAGGTTTCGGGGGTGTCGCCGGTCGTGTTTCGAGGGATCGGGTGGCCGCGCGGGATCACGCGGGTGGCCTCTCTCGTGATCGTCTACGTGGGCGGCTTCGCGGTGCTCTGGGGGCTGGGGCTGGTGGTGCGCGGGTGGCAGGGCTGGATCCTGCTCACCGCGCCGCTCGCGCTCTGGGTGGCGTCGCGGGTCTGGGCCTGGCACCGGGTGGCGGTCGAGGTGACCGAGGATCGACTTCGCTACGAAGGCGCGACGCCGCAGCGCGACTTCGAGGTGCGGCTCGAGGAGCTCGGCGCGGTCTACTTCGACGACATGATCCCCGGCCGGCCGCTGGTGCTGGTGCTCTCCGACGGCGACGAGCGGGTCTGCGGCGAGCTGTCGCGACGAGCCGCCCGGGCGGTCGCGAAGCACCTGATCGAGCGCGGGATCCCGCGGATTCGCCCCCGGCGACGGCCCTCTTCCGCCTGAGCTGTGGCCAGTCCAGTATATCTTTAGTCCACCCCAAGCGGATTCTGGTACTCTATCTGCCGGAGGGTGGTTGGATGAGTGCTCGCCTCTTGGCGGCGGCGGCGTTCGCGCTGATCGTCGGGAACGCCGTGGGCGTCAGCGCCCAGGTGTCGGTCGGACCGTACTTCACGGTCATCTTCGACAACTCGGGATCGATGACGAGCTCCACCGGGCCCGGCACCAACTCGTGCGGGCTGCCGAGGGATCGAATGAGCGACGCCAAGTGCGTGCTCCAGGACGTCGTCAACGGCTACGGCGAGGCGACGTTCGCCCTCGAGCGCTTCCGGCACAGCTGCTCCGGCTCGTGCAGCAGCTCGACCTGCGCGAGCACCTGCGGGTGCTCCTGCTCGCTGACCTGCAACGACACCGCCAACGCGGGCGAGGTCCTGGTCCCGATCGCCGCCGGTAACCAGTCCGACGTGCTCGAGTGGGTGGACTACCAGTGCTCGTCCTGCAGCTCGGTCAGCCCGGGCGCCCAGCCGGAGCTCCACGCCAGCGGTAACACCCCCCTCGCCGGCGCCCTCCGCGCGGCGCGCCAGTACTACCAGGGCCTCGACCCGCGCTTCCCGACCAGCCCGATCGCGACCGACAGCTTCTCCGGCTGCCGCCCCTACTACGTCATCCTCCTCACCGACGGCGCGGAGACCTGCAGCGGCAACCCCTCCACCGCCGCGATGGAGCTCCGGAGCACGAACGTCGGCGGCACGCTCTACGACATCCGCACCTTCGTGATCGGCTTCGGCATCACGCCCGGCGACTCCAACACCGAGGCGATCGCGGCCGCGGGCGGGACCGACGCGCCGGGCACGCACCGCGCCTTCTACGCCAGCGACGAGACCTCGCTCGCGCTCGCCTTCTCGCAGATCATGGCGGACTCGATCCTCTACGAGACCTGCAACGGCGTGGACGACGACTGCGACATGGCGGTCGACGAGGGCTTCACCCTCTACTGCGACCGGCCGGGCGGCACGCCGCCGCCGCCGACCCTCTGCACCGACCCCGGCGAGTCGGTCTGCGACGGCATCGACGACAACTGCAACGGCCAGGTCGACGAGGGCCTGCTCAACGCCTGCGGGACCTGCGGCCCGGCGCCCAGCGAGACCTGCAACGCGTCCGACGACGACTGCGACGGGATCATCGACGAGGGCGGGGTCTGCATGGGCTGCGTGCCCGGCCCCGAGCTCTGCGACGGCCTCGACAACGACTGCGACATGGCGGTCGACGAGACCCTGACGCGCCCCTGCGGCACGAGCACCGGCGAGTGCTCGACCGGCACCGAGACCTGCACCGCCGGCACCTGGGGCAGCTGCACGGGGACCGGCCCGACCGCCGAGGTCTGCGACGGCCTCGACAACGACTGTGACGGTGTGGTCGATCAGTTCAGCCGCCCGTGCGGCAGCGGGGTCGGCGAGTGTCGGCCCGGCTCGCAGCTCTGCACCTCCGGGATGTGGGGGAGCTGCTCCGGCGCCACCGGTCCGTCCGCCGAGCTCTGCGACGCGCGCGACAACGACTGCGACGGCACCACCGACGAGGGCAACCCGGGCGGCGGCGGCAGCTGCGGCTCGGGCATCGGCGAGTGCTCACCCGGGACGCGGACCTGCATGGGCGGCGCGCTGGTCTGCACCGGCGGCACGAGCCCGAGCCCCGAGACCTGCGACGGCCTCGACGAGGACTGCGACGGCGCGACCGACGAGGGCGTGCCCACGATGGGCTCCTGCGGCACCTCGGTCGGCGCCTGCTCGCCGGGCGTGCTGACCTGCACCGGCGGCGGCTTCAGCTGTCAGGGCGGCGTCGGCCCGACGGCCGAGACCTGCAACGGCATCGACGACGACTGCGACGGCGCGACCGACGAGGGCAACCCGGGCGGCGGCGGCACCTGCGGCACCTCCACCGGCGCCTGCTCGACCGGGACGCTCACCTGCAGCGGCGGCGCGCTCAGCTGCGTGGGCTCGGTCGGGCCGACGGCCGAGACCTGCAACGGCGTCGACGAGGACTGCGACGGACGGACCGACGAGGGCAACCCCGGCGGCGGCGCGGTCTGCGGCTCGTCCACCGGCGCGTGCGTGCCCGGGACGCTCACCTGCAGCGGCGGCACCCTGAGCTGCAGCGGCGGCACCGGCCCGACGGCCGAGACCTGCAACGCGTCCGACGACGACTGCGACGGTCGCATCGACGAGGGCAACCCGGGCGGCGGCGCGAGCTGCGGCTCGAGCGTCGGCGCGTGCATGCCGGGCACCCGGACCTGCGTCTCCGGCACGCTGACCTGCACCGGCGGCGCCGGCCCGACCAGCGAGACCTGCAACGGCGCGGACGACGACTGCGACGGGTCGACCGACGAGGGCAACCCGGGCGGCGGCGGCAGCTGCGGCTCGAGCGTCGGCGTCTGCACGCCGGGCACGCTGACCTGCAGCGGCGGCGCGCTGACCTGCGGCGGCGGGACGGGCCCGACGAGCGAGACCTGTGACGCGCTCGACAACGACTGCGACGGCGTGGTCGACGAGGGCAACCCGGGCGGCGGCGCGGCCTGCGGGAGCGCGGTCGGCGAGTGCCGGGCCGGCGCGCTGACCTGCAGCGGCGGCGCCCTGACCTGCGTGGGCGCGACCGGGCCGCGGGCCGAGATCTGCGACGGCCGGGACAACGACTGCGACGCCTCCACCGACGAGGGCAACCCGGGCGGCGGCGGCAGCTGCGGCTCGAGCATCGGCGCGTGCATGCCCGGCACCCTGACCTGCAGCGGCGGCTCGCTGACCTGCACCGGCGGCGTCTCGCCCACCAGCGAGACCTGCAACAGCACCGACGACGACTGCGACGGCAACACCGACGAGGCGGTGCCGACGATGGGCGCCTGCGGGAGCAGCACCGGCGAGTGCGACACCGGCGTGCTCACCTGCGTGAGCGGGAGCTTCACCTGCGTCGGCGACCGCGGCCCGGTGGCCGAGGTCTGCGACGCGCGCGACAACGACTGCGACGGGACCACCGACGAGGGCAACCCGGGCGGCGGCGCGGCCTGCGGCACCAGCACCGGCGAGTGCATGGAGGGCACGAGCCAGTGCGTCGGCGGCTCGCTCGCCTGCGTGGGCGGCACGAGCCCGACCCCCGAGACGTGCGACCTGCTCGACAACGACTGCGACGGGCTGATCGACGAGGGCAACCCGGGCGGCGGCGGGCGCTGCGGCATGACCGACGTCGGCGTCTGCGAGTTCGGCGCCGAGGCGTGCTCGATGGGCATGCTGATCTGCCGCGGGGAGACCGGCCCGAGCGCGGAGCTCTGCGACGGCCTCGACAACGACTGCGACGGCAGCATCGACGAGGGTGATCCCGAGGGCGGGACGGCCTGCGGCGACGACACCGGCGAGTGCATGCCGGGCGTCACCGCGTGCACCGGCGGCATGCTGGTCTGCATGGGCGCGGTCGGCCCGACCCCGGAGGTCTGCGACGGCCTCGACAACGACTGCGACGGGGTGGCCGACGACGGCCTGAGCATCGGGGCGCCGTGCGGCACCGACGTGGGCGAGTGCTCGCCGGGCGCCTTCGTGTGCCGCGGCGGCTCGCTGGTCTGCGAGGGCGCCATCGACCCGATCGCGGAGGAGTGCGACGCGCTCGACAACGACTGCGACGGCGCGGTCGACGAGATGCTGCCGCTCGGCGGGCCCTGCGGCACCGACGAGGGCGAGTGCATGGCCGGCATGGAGATGTGCGTGCGCGGCCGCATCGTCTGCACCGGCGAGGTGCCGCCCGGCCGCGAGACCTGCGACTGCGCGGACAACGACTGCGACGGCATGGTCGACGAGACCCCGTCGATGGGCGGGCTCTGCCCGGCGCCGAGCGCCTGCGTCGACTGCCAGTGCGCGCTCGAGTGCATGCCTGGCGAGTTCGGCTTCACCTGCCCGACCGGCCGCACGCCCTTCATGGACGGCGACCGCTGCTTCTGCGTGGCCGAGCGCTGCAACGACGCGACCTGCGGCATGGAGACGATCGAGCGCGACGGCGCGGTGCTCTGCGCGCCCGGGGTCGACGGCGTGACGAGCTGCGTCTGCAAGAACAACGAGTGCACCTTCCCGTGCGACGGCGTGGTCTGCGCCGACGGCACGGTCTGCGATCCGAGCGACCCGCGCGGGGTGTGCGTGGAGGACAGCTGCCGCGGCCTCGGCTGCCCCGGCGGCGAGATCTGCAACGCGAGCACCGGGCTCTGCGAGGCCGATCCTTGCGAGGGCGTGATGTGCGCCGACGGCGAGGCCTGCCGCGAGGGCGTGTGCGAGCGGAGCTGCGCCGACGTGGAGTGCCCGGCGGGTGAGATCTGCACCGCCGGCGAGTGCGCGCCGGATCCCTGCCTCGACGTCACCTGCGGGGCGGACGAGGTGTGCGACCCGGCGACCGGCATGTGCGCGCCGGATCTCTGCGTCGACGTGAGCTGCCCGATGGGCACCGTGTGCGAGCCGCTCAGCGGGGAGTGCGTGGCCGATCCCTGCGAGACGCTGCGCTGCCCGATGGGCGAGGTCTGCGAGATGGGCGAGTGCGTGCCCGACTCCACGGTCGAGCCCGACGGCGGCACCCGCGCCGACGCCGGGAGCGGCTTCGACGCCGGCGCGCGGCCCGAGGATCCCGAGGACCGGGTGCTCGCGGCGGGCGGCTGCATGTGCCGCGCGACCGGGGGCGAGAGCGGCTCGTCCGGCGGCTGGCTGGCGCTGCTGCTCCTGGCCGGGGTGTGGATCCGCCGTCGTCGCCGTCGCGGGGGAGCGCGCCCGGGAAAAGCCGGCGCGGCCGCGGCGGCCGCCGTCGTGCTGCTCCTGGCCAGCGGCTGTGACGTCGACCCGTTCTGCCTGACCTGCGGCGACGACCTCGCCGACGCCGGCGACACCGGGGTGCCGATGGACGCCGCGCCGATGGACGCCGACCTGCCGGACAGCGGCGTCGACGGCGGGATCGAGCGCCCGGACGCCTGCGTCCCCGAGGCGATGGAGAGCTGCAACGAGTTCGACGACGACTGCGACGAGCTCGTCGACGAGGACTTCGACCTCGCCACCGACATCAACCACTGCGGCGCCTGCGGCAACGCGTGCGCGCCGCCTCACGCGTTCGGCGAGTGCGTCGACGGCGCCTGCGGCATCGCGAGCTGCGACGTCGGCTGGCACGACCTCGACATGGATCCCGACAACGGCTGCGAGTACCGCTGCCTCGCGAGCGAGATGGACGACGCCATCTGCGACCTGCGGGACAACGACTGCGACGGCACCGTCGACGAGGACGTCGCCTTCGACACCGACCCCGAGAACTGCGGCGTCTGCGGCCGGAGCTGCCGCTTCGCGCACGCGACCGCCGGCTGCGACATGGGCACCTGCACGATCGCGACCTGCGACATGGGCTTCGTCGACCTCGACGGGGTGCTCGACAACGGCTGCGAGTACGCCTGCACCGCGTCGAGCCCGCCCGACGAGGTGTGCGACGGGCGCGACGACGACTGCGACGGCACCGTCGACGAGGGCGACCCGGGCGGCGGCGGCACCTGCGGCAGCAGCGTGGGCGAGTGCAACACTGGCACCGAGGTCTGCGCGAGCGGCGCGATCGCGTGCATGGGCGAGACCGGCCCCACGACCGAGCTCTGCAACGGGCTCGACGACGACTGCGACGGGATGACCGACGAGGGCAACCCGGAGGGCGGCCGCCTCTGCGGCACCGGCACCGGCACCTGCGAGCAGGGTCGCGAGCAGTGCACCGGCGGCGCGCTGGTCTGCACCGGCGAGACGGGGCCGACGACCGAGCTCTGCAACGGGCTCGACGACGACTGCGACGGCACCATCGACGAGGGCGACCCGGGCGGCGGCGGCAGCTGCGGCACCTCGACGGGGCGCTGCATGGCCGGCCTCGAGCACTGCCGCGGCGGCGTGGTGGTCTGCGAGGGGGCGACCGGCCCGATCGCCGAGACCTGCGACGGGGTCGACCAGGACTGCGACGGGAGCACCGACGAGGGCAACCCCGGCGGCGGCGGCGCCTGCGGCACCGACGTCGGCACCTGCTCGCCGGGCGTGCGCACCTGCACCGGCGGCGCGCTGGTCTGCACCGGCGAGACCGGGCCGGGCAGCGAGACGTGCGACAGCCTCGACAACGACTGCGACGGGTCGATCGACGAGGGCAACCCGGGCGGCGGCGCGAGCTGCGGCCTGACCACCGGCGAGTGCACCGGCGGCATGGAGGTCTGCCTCGCCGGCACGCTCCAGTGTCAGGGCGGGAGCGGTCCGGTGGGCGAGAGCTGCAACGGGCTCGACGACGACTGCGACGGAATGACCGACGAGGGCAACCCGGGCGGCGGCGCGGCCTGCGGCTCCTCGGCCGGCGAGTGCACCAGCGGCACCCAGACCTGCATGGGCGGCGCGCTCACCTGCGTGGGCGGCAGCGGCCCGTCCCCCGAGACCTGCAACGGCCTCGACGACGACTGCGACGGCAACGTCGACGAGGGCAACCCGGGCGGCGGCGCCACCTGCGGGTCCTCGGCGGGGTCCTGCTCGCCGGGCACGCTGAGCTGCATCGCCGGCAGCCTGCAGTGCCAGGGCGGCAGCGGGCCCTCGACCGAGTTCTGCAACTCGGTCGACGACGACTGCGACGGGATGACCGACGAGGGCAACCCGGAGGGCGGCGCGAGCTGCGGCTCGAGCGTCGGCGCCTGCTCGCCGGGCACGACGACCTGCAGCGGCGGCGCGCTCACCTGCATGGGCGGCACGAGCCCCGCGGCCGAGAGCTGCAACAGCACAGACGACGACTGCGACGGCAACGTCGACGAGGGCAACCCGGGCGGCGGCGCCACCTGCGGCACGTCCACCGGCGCCTGCACGGCGGGCACCCAGACCTGCATCGGCGGCGCGCTGATGTGCACCGGCGGCAGCGGCCCCTCCTCGGAGGTCTGTGACGGCGTCGACAACGACTGCGACGGCACCATCGACGAGGGCAACCCGGGCGGCGGCGGGAGCTGCGGCATCGACACCGGCGCCTGCTCCTTCGGCACCGTGGTCTGCTCCGGCGGCGCGCTCAGCTGCGCGGGCGGCACCGGGCCGACGAGCGAGACGTGCAACAGCACCGACGACGACTGCGACGGCTCGGTCGACGAGGGCAACCCGGGCGGCGGCGGCCTCTGCGGCAGCGACGTCGGGCAGTGCAGCGCCGGCACGCGCGTCTGCACCGGCGGCGCGCTCGTCTGCACCGGCGCGACCGGCCCGGGCGCCGAGACCTGCAACGGCCTCGACGACGACTGCGACTCGAGCATCGACGAGGGCAACCCCGGCGGCGGCGCGAGCTGCGGATCGGCGACCGGCGCCTGCACCCAGGGCACCCGGACCTGCCTCGGCGGCACCCTGCAGTGCACCGGCGGCACGGGTCCCTCGCCCGAGAGCTGCAACATGGTCGACGACGACTGCGACGCGGCGACGGACGAGGACTTCGACTTCATGAACGACCCGAACAACTGCGGGTCGTGCGGCACCGTGTGCAGCTTCCCGAACGCGAGCGCCGGCTGCAGCGGCGGGAGCTGCGTGTTCCTCGGCTGCGACCCGGGCTTCGTCGACGCCGACGGCAACCCGATGAACGGCTGCGAGTACATGTGCAGCTTCTCCGGCGCCGAGGCGTGCAACGGCCGGGACGACGACTGCGACATGGCGGTCGACGAGTCGCTCACCCCGCCGGCCACCTTCTGCAACGCCAACGGCGTCTGCGCGGGCACCAGCGCGACCTGCGGCGGCGCGAGCGGCTGGGAGTGCAACTACCCGGCGACCTACGAGACCCCGGAGTCGAGCTGCGACGCCCTCGACAACGACTGCGACGGCGCGGTCGACGAGGCGTTCCCGACGGTGGGCAACGCCTGCGCGAACGGGATCGGCGAGTGCCGCCGCACCGGCACGGTGGTCTGCAACATGGCCGGCACCGGCACAGCCTGTAACGCGCCGCCCGCGGGCGCGCCCGGCACCGAGACCTGCAACGGGCTCGACGACGACTGCGACGGCGCCCTCGACGAGGGCGGGCTCGGGGCCTGGGTCCCCGTCACCGGCGCCTTCGGCACGACCTACATGATGGCCTACGAGGCCTCGCGCCCCGACGCGACGAGCTTCTCGGGCGGCTCGATGAGCCACACCGCCTGCTCCGCGCCGAACCGGCTCCCGTGGACCAACCTGACCTACCCGGAGGCCGAGGCGGCCTGCGCGGCGGCGGGCGGGCGCCTCTGCACCGAGCAGGAGTGGCAGACCGGCTGCGAGTCCAGCACCGGCATGTGCGACTGGTCGTACGCGGCGAGCTGCGCGACCTACCAGTCCACCGTCTGCAACGACGTCAACTACGACTTCGATCCCGGCGCGCCCGGCGACCAGAACGGCATGCTCGCCACCGGGTCGCTCCCGATGTGCTACGCGGGCTGGCCGGGCGGCGACCGCGTCTACGACATGAGCGGCAACGCAGAGGAGTGGACGGCGTCGCGCCAGCCGGGGATCAACCCGCTCCGCGGCGGCTCCAACAACGACACCTCGGGCGGCACCCGCTGCGACTTCGACTTCATCGTCGCGGACGACACCATCCGCCTGCCCACCGTCGGCTTCCGCTGCTGCCGCTCGACGCCGCTCACCTGCGACAACGGGGTGCAGGACGGAACCGAGACCGACCTCGACTGCGGCGGCCCGACCTGTGACGGCTGCGCCGCCGGAGGCTCGTGCTCGGTGGCCGGCGACTGCGCGAGCGGCGTGTGCAGCGGCGGCGTCTGTCAGGCGCCGACTTGCAGCGACGGAGTCCGGAACGGCGGCGAGTCCGACGTGGACTGCGGCGGCGCGACGGCCTGCGCGCGCTGCCCGAACGGCGACGCCTGCACCGCCGGCACCGACTGCGCCGGCACGAGCTGCGTCGCCGGCACCTGCGCCTCCTGCGGCCCGGACAACTTCCGGATCAACGAGGTCTTCGGCGGCTCGCCCGACTACATCGAGGTGATCAACGCCGGCGACTGCAACCTGAACGTGAACACCCTCTCGCTCCGCTTCCGGCTCAGCTGCGACGGAAGCGCGCTGACCTACACCTTCCCCTCGTCGATCGTCCCGCCGGGCGGCACCTTCCGGGTGCTCGACGTCAACAGCGGCCTCGGCGCGAACGAGTCGTACTTCGGCTCGAACATCTGCCACAACGCCGACGAGGAGGGCTGGGTCGCCGCCTGCGCCGGCGCCTGCAACGCGAGCTGCACCAACTACGTCGACTACGTCGAGGTCACCGGCGGGGTCGCGCCCACGAGCCCGCCGAGCTGCGCGAGCTTCACCCCGGCGCCGGTCGACATGGCGGGCGTGACGTCGAGCACCAGCACGACGCGCGCGGCGTTCGCCGGGAGCGGCAACGCGGGCGTGCAGTCGGACTGGCGCCAGGCCGGGGTCAGCCGCACGCCCTGATTGACGGCCTCCCCGGCGACAGGCACACCGGGGAGGCGATGACCGAGCTGGGGCAAGACGAGCGCGCGCAGCTGCTGGACCGGATGCGCGGGCTCATCGCGCGCTGGGGCCACGAGACCTGGGTCGCGGCGCCGATCGTCGAGCCCAGCGATCGCGGCTTCCCCGACGCCTACACGCCGGACCTGCGGGGCGTGCGCACGGTGATGCGTCGCCTCCTCACCTACGCCGGCCTCGGCGGGCTCGAGGTGGACGTCGAGGGTCAGGCGCGGTCGGGGCTCGATCGGCTGGCCGAGACCGTCTGCGTGGTCGCCGGGCTCGACGAGCGCGGGGTGGACCTGCACGTCTACGCGGAGGGGCCGGCCGAGGACGTGCCGCTGACGCTGGCCCACGAGGCGGCGCGCATCTACCGCGAGCTCCGGAGCGGGCCGGTCCAGCACCCCTACCGCGCGCCGGCCTTCGAGGACGCCGAGGCGATCCCGGACGAGGAGCTGGAGGAGGAGGTCTCGCTCACCGCCTGCTACCTCGGCTTCGGGCTGCTGGTGGCCAAGGGCGCCCACGTCTACCGCGCCGAGGGCGAGATGACCGGCTACGTGGCGGTCACCCGCTGGGTCCACCGCTGCCTCGGCGCGCTGGCCCCCGACGAGGCGTGCTTCCTCCTCGCCGCGCAGCTCGTCGCGCGCGACGTCGAGCCCGAGCGTCTGGCCCGCTACCGGGCTCACCTCGGCCCGAACGAGGCGCGCTGGCTCGATGGCTTCGTGACCGAGCTCTCCGAGGACCGTGACGCGCTCCTCGACGCGCTCGGGCTGCCGCCGCCCGACGGCTGGCGCGACGAGGAGACCGCGCCGCCGGAGCCGCTGGTCGACGACGGCTGGCGTCCGCCCACGCCGCCCCCGCCGGAGAGGGCGGTCAACGCCGGCCGCCCCGTCCTCCGGCGCCGTCAGCACCGCGGCTGGAGCCTGGCCACCAGCGCGGGCTTCCTCTCGATCTTCGGCTTCGTCGCCGCGCTGATCTCCGGGTCGTCGACGGTGATCCGGGCCGCGCTCTTCGTGCTCCCGGTGCTCACCGTCGCCGCCTACTTCCTCGGCAAGCGCATCCGCCGCGGCGACATCTGCTCGCACTGCGAGACCCCGCTGCGCGCGGCGTCCGAGGTCTGCCCGGGGTGCGGCGGCGCGATCCGCGGCGCGATCGGCCCCGACGAGAGCCACCTCGCCGCGCTCGAGCGCATGAGGGACGTGGCCACCTTCAGCGGCGCCATCGCCGGCGACCAGGCCGACGCCGATCCCCGCTACGTCGAGCGCGGCGTGAAGTGTCCCTGCTGCGCCTGGATCCCGGACGGCGCGCATCACTGGCAGTGCCACGCCTGCGAGGGCGAGGCGTTCAACACCTTCGAGCACGGCGGCCAGTGCCCGCACTGCGAGGAGGTCTTCGACGACACCCTGTGCCCTCGCTGCGACCACATGTCGCCCTACGACTGGTGGTGGCCGGCCGAGGACTGACGCGCGATTGCGCGCCCGGTCCCGGGAGATAAGTGTCCCGGAGTCGTGCTGGACGAGCATCCCCGGGTCGATCGGAGCGCCTCGCGGGTCGTGCTCGCGAGCACGGTCGGCAGCGTGGTGGTGCTCGCCGCGCTCGGCGCCGCCTACGTGCTCTACGACAGCCGGCTCGCGCTCGCGCAGGCGGCCGACAGCTTCTCCGACGTCTTCACCGCGGTGGCGCTCCTCGTCTCGATGCGGGTCGCGGCGCAGCCCCCGGACGACGATCACCCCTTCGGGCACCAGCGCGCCGAGCCGATCGCGGCGCTGATGGCGGCGGTGATCGCGGGCGTGCTCGCGGTCGAAGTGCTCCGGGACGCGGCCGCGGCGCTCCTGAGCGGGGCGCGCCCCACGCTCGACGTGCCGCTGCTCGCGGTCTTCGTGGCCAAGGTCCTCTTCAAGGGCGCCGTCGCCTTCGCCGCGGCTCGCCGGCGCCGGGACCAGCCCAGCCCCGCGCTCCACGCCCTCCAGGTCGACGCGCGCAACGACGTGCTCGTCGGCCTGATCGCCGTCGGCGGCTGGTTCGCCGCGCGCTACGGCTGGCCGAGCCTGGACGCGTGGCTCGCGATCCCGGTCGCCCTCTGGGTCGGGTGGGCCGGCTTCGATCTCGCGCGCGAGAACATCGCCCTCCTGATGGGCCAGGCGCCGCCGCCCGAGAGGATCGAGGCGCTGCGCGCGATCGCGGCGGGGACCGAGGGCGTGCTCTCCACACACCAGCTCCGCGCGCGCCATCACGGGCTCGAGCTGGACGTGCACGTGAACGTCGTCGTCGACCCGACGCTCACCGTGCGCGAGGCCCACGACATCGGCGAGCGGGTGGAGGCGCGGCTGCTGGCGGAGGAGGACGTCTGCCACGCGGTCGCGCATGTCGACGTCCCGCGGTGATCGAGGCAGGCTCCGCGCGTGGAGCCGCGCCCGCACTGCTACCGCTGCGACAAGGTCGAGAGCCTGTGCATCTGCGACCGCGTGCCCACGGTCCAGAACCGGACCGCGCTCACCCTCGTGCAGCACCCGCGGGAGCGGCGCCACCCCTTCGGGACCGCTCGCATCGCGCGGCTCGGGCTGTCGAACCTCGCGCTGCACGTGGTCGAGCCCACCGATCCGCTCGACGTGCCACCGGACGCCGCCGTGCTCTTCCCCGACCCCGACGCGGCGCCACTCGACGCGCTCTCGCCCGCGGAGCGCCCGGCGCACCTGGTGGTGATCGACGGCACCTGGGCGCACGCCTCGCAGCTCCGCCGGAATCACCCCGCGCTGGCGCCGCTGCGCGCGGTCACCCTCCCGCCCGGGCCGCCGAGCCGCTACCGCATCCGGCGCGAGCCGAGCGACGAGGCCATCTCGACCATCGAGGCGATCGCGCGCGCCCTCCGCGTGCTCGAGCCCGAGACGGAGGGGATCGACGCGCTGGTCGACTCCTTCGAGACGATGATCGACGACCAGCTCACCACGCGGTCGCGCCACGCCTACTCCCCGCGCACCCGGGCGAAGCCGCGGGCCCGCAAGCCGCTGCCCGAGCCCTTCCACCTCGTCCCGGCTCGCGTCGCGCTCGCGCACGTCGAGCTGCATCAGCCGCGCGGGCAGGCCGAGCGCTTCCCGCTCCGGGTGACGGCGTGTCGCGGGGAGGCGCGCTTCGACGCGCTGCTCTCGAGCCCGCTCCCGCCGAGCCCCTCGCGCGTCGCCAACATGGCGCTCGGCGCGTTGGCCGAGACCCCGCCGTTGACCCCGGCCGAGGCGCTCGAGGGGCTGGCCGCGGTGATCCGTCCGGGCGACGCGGTGCTCGCCTGGACGCAGCCGGCGTGTGACGCGCTGCGGGCCCTCGGCGTCGAGGCGCCGGCGCTGAGCGTCAAGCACGTGTACTCGAACCAGATCGACGCGCGCGTCGGCTCGCTCGACGACGTCCTGCGCCGACTGGGCGATCCGCCTCTCGTCGTCTGGGCCCCCGGCCGCGCCGGCCGTCAGCTCGCCCAGCTCGAGGCGATCGTCGATCACCTCCGCGGCGTCCCGCGGAGGTGATCGCGAGGGCTACTTCTTGGCGGTGGACGTCACCTTCAGCTCGGCGAGCTGGGCGTCGTCGACCGGGCCCGGGGCGCCGGTCATCAGGTCGTTGCCGCTCGCGGTCTTGGGGAACGCGAGCACGTCGCGGAGCGACTGCGTCTCGGCCATCAGCATGATCAGACGGTCGAGGCCGAAGGCGATGCCGCCGTGGGGCGGGGCGCCGAAGCGGAGCGCCTCGAGGAGGAACGAGAACTTCTCCTTCGCCTCCTCGTCGCTCAGCCCGATCGCGCCGAAGACCTTCTTCTGCACCTCGGAGTCGTGCAGACGGATCGAGCCGCCCGCGATCTCGACGCCGTTGAGCACGAGGTCGTAGCGGTAGCAGAGGACCTTGCCCGGGTCCTCGTCGATCAGCGCCACGCAGTCGTCGTGAGGCCGGGTGAAGGGGTGGTGGGCGGCGACCCAGCCGCCGTTCTCACCGCGCTCGAAGAGGGGCGGGTCGACCACCCACAGGAACGAGAGATCGCCGCCGGTCCCGACCTCGGGGATCATGCCGAGCTTCTTGCCGAGGTGGAGGCGGAGGTTCGCCATGCAGGTGTGAACGAGCTGCTCCTCGCCGAACATGATGAGGATCAGGTCGCCGCTCTCCGCGCCCACCGCCTCGTTGATCGCGACGCGGAACTCGTCGGTGATCTGCTTGGCGAAGGGGCTCTGCGTCCAGCCGCCGTCCTCGGCGACCTTCGCGCGGCCGAGGCCGCCCGCGCCCATCTGCTTCACGAAGCCCTCGAGCTCGTCGACCTGCTTGCGGCTCATCGCGTGCTCGGCTGGCACCCGGATCGCCTTGACGATCTCCTCCGGCAGGTCGAGGCGGTAGGTCCCGTCCTGGAACTTCTTGGCCAGCGGCTCCATGAACGTGATGCCGCCGCCGCCGTGCTCGACCGTCAGCTCCGTGAGGTCCACGTGCTCGAGCCCGAAGCGGAGGTCGGGCTTGTCGTTGCCGTAGCGGCGCATCGAGTCCTCGAAGCGCATCCGGGGGAAGGTGCCGTCCGGGTAGCGCTCGCTCAGGTCGACGCCGAGCACGCTCTTCCACAGCCGGAAGACGAGCTTCTCGCAGATGTCGAAGACGTCGTCCTGGGTGACGAAGCTCATCTCGACGTCGATCTGGGTGAACTCGGGCTGCCGGTCGCCGCGCAGGTCCTCGTCGCGGAAGCAGCGCGTGATCTGGAAGTACTTCTCGTAGCCGGCGACCATCAGCAGCTGCTTGAAGAGCTGCGGGCTCTCGGCCATCGCGTAGAACTTGCCGGGGTGGAAGCGCGACGGGACCAGGAAGTTCCGCGCGCCGCCGGGCGTGTACTTCACCATGAACGGCGTCTCGATCTCGAGGAAGCCGTGCTCCGCGAAGTGGTTGCGGATCTCGTAGTAGGCCTTCGCCCGCGTCTTCAGGTTCTTCTGCAGGGTCGGCCGGCGCAGATCGAGGTAGCGGTACTTGAGCCGCGTCTCCTCGGTCGCGTTCACGTCGTCCTGGATGGGGAAGACGGGCGTCTCGGCCGTGTTGAGGATCTCGATCTCCTGCGCGAGGACCTCGACCGCGCCGGTGGGGACCTTGTCGTTCCGCTGCTCACCGCGGTCGCGCACCTTGCCGCGCACGGCGATGACGTACTCGCTGCGGAGCTTCGACGCCGTCTCGAACGCCTCGCTCGAGACCTGCTTGTCGAAGGTGACCTGGGTGATCCCGTCGCGGTCGCGAAGGTCCACGAAGATCACGCCGCCCCGATCGTGCTGGCGCTGCACCCAGCCCATCAGCACGGCCTCGGAATCGGCGTCCGAAAGCCTCAGCTCGCCACAGGTGTGCGTTCGCTTCAGCTCTTCGATGAACCGCGTCACGGTCTCCTCCTCGATCTCTCGCGTGTGCCCGGGCCCTTCCCGGGGAGGAGGGTCTACCGCACGACACCCCCTCCGTCACCTCCGCTATGATGCGTGCGCGATGCGCTACCTCGTCCCGGTCGTCTTCTTCGCCGCCGCCGCCTACGTCTGGTGGTTCAACGACACGCACGACAACGAGTGGCTGCTCGTGCCGTTCCTCGACGCGGTCGACGGGCTCCGGGGCGATCGCGACGCCCAGGCCCTCTGGAGCTGGCGCATCCTCGCCTCCCTCGGCGTCCTGCTCCTCGTCTGGACGATCTTCGGAGACCTGCGCTCGAAGAAGAAGACCAGCGCGTGAGGTCGCAGCTCAGGCCACGCGGGCGCTGAAGAGCAAGCGCAGGGCGAAGGCGGCGGCGAGCATCGGGGTCACGAGGAAGACGAAGAGGCCGACCACGGACTCGGGCGGGGGCCAGAAGGGCAGCGTCCAGATGAAGAAGACGGCCATCGGGGTGAGGCAGGAGCTGATCCACGCGCGGCCGCCCGTGGGGAGCTGACGCCACTTCAGCTTGAGCAGCAGGACGTCGACGCCGATGAGCAGGACGCCGAGGCCGCTGCCGAAGAAGCTCATCCAGAGCATGCCGATCAGCCAGCCGTCGAGGCGCTCGCCGGCGATGGTGGGCATGCTGCCGAGCACCGCGCCGAGGGTGATCAGCGACCAGAGCACGATGAGCGGACCGAGGAGGGTGGGCTTCAGCCAGGGCGAGAGCGACGTCATGCCTCACATTACGACGCCAATTCGGCGAATGTTCCAGTCGGAACCGCGTCGATCTCGACGAGCCACCCCGGAACCCCTCACCCTCCCTCCATGCGTCGCCTGCTCGCCCCACTCCTCGGCCTGGCCCTCGCCGCGCCCGCCATGGCGCAGACGCCCTCGTCGCCCGACGCGATCGAGTGGACGACCTTCGTCGGCGGCCCGGGCCGACCGTCGCGGCGCGAGGTCGTCTCGGCCGAGCCCGGCGCGATCGAGCTCGGCGACTCGCCCTGGCGCTGCGGCTACGCCAGGCCTCGGCACGCCGCGATCGGCGAGGGCGACTGGTCGGTGCAGCGGGTGCTCGCCTGCCGGCGCGGGGAGGCGACGGTGACCTCCACCGCGTCCTGCCGGGTGCGGGACGGCCGGGTCGAGGAGCACGCGGCGACGTTGAGCCTCGGGACCGCCGGCGTCGACGGCCACGTGACGGTGACGCTGGGCTGCCAGGCCGCTACTCGCTGACGTACTGCTATTCGCTGACGTACTGGGCGAAGAGCGAGGTCAGGCGCAGGGCCTCGGCCATGCCCTCGGCGTCGGCGAACCGGCTCTCCTTGTCCTTGGAGAGGGCGGTGAGGATCACGCGATCGACGTCGGGGGTCAGCTCCTTGCGGTGCTGGCTCGGCGGGGGCGGCATCTTCTCGGCCACCTGGAGCAGCAGCATCGAGCCCTTGCCCTCGAACGGCAGCCGCCCGGTCAGCAGGCGATAGAGCAGCACGCCCACCGCGTAGAGATCCGTCCGGTGGTCGATGACCCCGTCCTCGTAGAGCTGCTCGGGCGCGAGGAAGCCGGCGCTCCCGAGGAACTCGCCCGGCTTGGTCAGGAGCGAGTCGCTGGCGTTGCCGAAGCGGCGCGAGATCCCGAAGTCGAGGATCTTCAGCACCTCCTCGCCCCGGATCTGCGCCATGAAGACGTTCTGCGGCCGGAGATCGCGGTGCACGATCTGGGCGTCGTGGGCCACGGCGAGCGCGTGCAGGAGCTGCTGCCCGTAGCTCATCGCGTCGTGGATCGAGAACGGTCCCTGACGCTCGAGCCGGTCCTCGAGGGTCTCGCCCTCGAGGTACTCCATCGCCATGTAGGCGCGGCCGTCGTCCATGCGGCCGATCTCGTACACCTCGACGATGTTCGGCGCGCTGAGCGAGCCGGCCAGGCGGGCCTCGCGGGCGAAGCGCTTCTCCGAGTCCTCGTCGGTCTTGGCGAGGATCTTCACCGCCGCCTTGCGCTCGAGCAGGCGGTGCGTCGCCACGTAGACCACCGAGTGCTCTCCCCAGCCCACGGGCGCGCCGAGCTCGTACTTTCCACCCAGGGTGGTGCCGGGCGGGAGCGACGCGGGATCGAAGGGCGGCGGGACGGGCACGGCCTCCGAGCATACACGAGGACCCAAGGGTGAAATACCCAAGAGAGTCGTGACGTAGGGACGGCCTGAATGGGGGAATCGAGACGCACCGGTGCGAGCTGGCCCCGCAAGTGGGCGCTGCTCGCGATCGCCCTGGGGCTGGCGCTCCTGGCGGCCGGGCGCGTCCGGGTCGCCGGCGCCTGGGCCATCGTGAAGGCGCCGAACTACGGCCAGTCCGAGGTCGCGATGCTCGAGCCGCCGGCGGACGTCTCACGTGCGATTCGGGCCGAGGTCGGTCCGCCCCGCGCGATGCTCGAGGCCTGGGTCTTCGACCCGGAGGGCCCGCCGCGCGGGACCACGCTCGTGCTGCACGGCATCCGGGACGACAAGCGCGCGCTGGTCGGCTTCGGGCGGGCGCTCCGAGACCGCGGCATGCGGGCGGTGCTGGTGGATCTGCGCGGACACGGCGGCTCGAGCGGCCGCTGGCTCACCTACGGGGTGCGCGAGAGCCGTGATCTGTCTCAGCTCCTCGACCAGCTCGAGGCGGTCGGCGTGCTCGACGGCCCCGTCAGCGTGTTCGGGGCGTCGTACGGCGGCGCGGTGGGGCTCCAGCTCGCGGCGATCGACCCCCGGGTCCACGCGGTGGTCAGCTCCTCGACCTTCGCCTCCCTCCGCGACGTGGTGCCCCCGCAGGCGTCGGCGCACGTCTTCGGTGGCTCGTGGCTGCCGCAGGCGGTGCTCGACTGGATCGTCGACGACGCCGGGGCGCTCGGCGGCTTCTCCCCCGACGCGGCCGACACCCGCGCCGCCGTCGCCCGCACCGACGCCCGCGTCCTCCTCATCCACGGCCGCGAAGACCGCGTCGTCCCCTACGCGCACGCCCGCGCCCTCTACCGCGCCTGCGGCGGCCGCTGCGCCCTCCACACCCTGCCCGGCGCCGACCACGCCGGCGCGCTCGCCTCCCCCGAAGCCAGCGAGGCGGCGCTGAGCTTCCTCGAGCGCCACGGCACGCTCGAGCCCTCCGCCGGCGGCCTCTCGCGCTGACGCATTCAGCCTTTACGATCAGGCGCAACTTGGATAACGTCATCGCCGATGTCGCGACGGTCGTTCGTCCCGTTGGTCGTGGCGGTGCTCGCCGCTGGCTGCCACCACAGCATCTCGGTCCCGGCGGCCCAGATGCCTCGGCTCAACGGGGCCAGCACGAACGTGACGTATGGCTATCAGGTCAGCGTGCGGACCGAGACGGTGCAGACGGTCACGCGGACGGACGGGACGATGGCACACGTGCGCGGGGAGTTCTCCGCGACCCCCGTCTTCCGGAACCCGGCGGTGCCTCGCCTGACGTTCAGGGCTCCGGTCGAGTCGAGGATCGACGGACCCAATCTGGTGATGGCGGGGGGGAACCGCGGGCCGACGCCCTTCGCGCTCGCCCAGCTCCTCCACGTCGACGTGACGACCTACGACGCCCAGCTCACCGCCGCGCTCGCCACCTTGATCGGTGGTCTGGTGGCGCTCGCCGCGGGCGGGGTGACCCTCGCCATCCTGTTTGGGTGACGGCTTCCCAGGCCGGCTCGGATCCCCCATGCTGAACCCATGAGGGTGGGGCTCTTCGCCGTCGTGATGCTCGCCGCGCCGGCGACCGCGGCCGCGCAGCTCGAGCCGATCACCGGCGACTTCACGATCGCGGACCCGGACGTCAGCGACGCAGACGTGATCCGCTGGGCCTCGCGGGAGGTCGGGCGCGCCGACGGGCGCTCGGTCGGTCGCCGGCCTCCGGAGCCGCCGGATCCGTACCTCGGACACGACGACGCGCCCCCGGACGTGATGCTCGCGGGGGACGTGAACCGCGACGTGGGGCGCCTGCTCGGCGAGCTGGGCGGCGGTCTCCTCGGCGCAGTGGTCGGCGGCGGCGCCGGGACCGCCATCATCTGGGCGGCGTTCGAGGAGAACCTCACCGGCGACTGGCTCGTGCTCGCCGTCGGCGCCGGGACCGTGCTCGGCGCGCTGAGCGTCACCGCTGGCGTGACCCTCGCCGCGCACCTCACCGGCGGGCGCGGCAACTTCGGGCACGCCTTCCTCGGGCAGATCCTCGGCGGCGCCGCCGCGCTCCCGTTCGTGGTCCTCGCCCTCGACCAGGACGAGCTCGCCGCCGCCCTGGTCGCCGCCGGCCTCCTGCCGCTCGTCGGCGCGATCCTCGGCTACGAGATCGGCCACGCCAACGGCGGCGGCACCCTGCCGGTCATCGTCGGCGTCGCCCCGGTCCGAGGCGGCGCGCTCGCTTCCCTGACCACCCCGATCTGAGCTTTCTGGAGGGTTTGGTGCAAACCCTCCCCCCATTGGGCAAAGCGCCAATGGGGCCCCCCTCCCGACTCCGCCGGCGCGTCGCGCTTCGCGCTCGCGCCGCGA
>Ga0310345_10002202_pt1 | contig 20136 bp, 22 predicted proteins | sample HC15DNA20500_MG_FD_204667 | JGI IMG/M metagenome (GOLD analysis project Ga0310345, IMG submission 204667) | Marine microbial communities from station ALOHA, North Pacific Subtropical Gyre - HC15-DNA-20-500_MG | ecosystem: Environmental > Aquatic > Marine > Oceanic | place: Pacific Ocean: North...
AAAGAGTCCAGATCAACGTTGCCACCCGACAGAATCACCCCAATGCGATCCGCGTGTCCCGAAATCTTCTTTTCCAACAGTGCCGCCACAGGCACCGCAGCACTTGGCTCGATGACGATTTTCATGGTTTCCCAAACCAGACGCATCGACCTAAGGATCGCGTCTTCCGACACTGTGACAATCTCGCTAACGTTCGCGGCGATGATCGGGAACGTATACTCGCCCAATGAAGTGCGTAGACCGTCGGCGATAGTCTGAGGATCAATTTGAGGAACGATGGTTCCTTCCTGAAAAGAACGCCACGCGTCGTCAGCCTTCTCCGGCTCGCAGCCGACAACCTTCGTACCGGTCGCTAATGCTGCAGCGGTCGAACAGGTGCCACTCAGGAGTCCACCACCACCCACTGGTGCCAACAAATAGTCAATATCGGGCACCTCTTCGAGCAACTCGAGGGCACAGGTTGCTTGACCGGCAATTGTTCTCAGGTCGTCGTACGGGTGCACGAGGTTGGCGCCAGTTTCTTCCTGTATTGCCAATGCCGTAGCGTCGTATTCTTCCGAGGTGGGAATACGATTATTCGACTCGACCCAGACAATGTTGCCGCCATAGCGTTGAACTGCTGCAACTTTCGATGCGACGGCGATTTTTGGCATGGCGATGTAAGCACTGACACCCCGTGCGCGGGCGGCAAGCGAAACCGCGGCGGCCTGATTACCAGAAGAACTAGTGACGATGCCACGCGCCGCATCCTCCCGTGACAGCGAAAGTAAGGCATTGAACGCACCCCTTACTTTGAAAGCTCCACTCTTCTGAAAGTTCTCACACTTGAAGAAAATGCGGCTACCGAACGCTGCATCCAGTGTCTCACTCGTTAAAATCGGCGTGCGATGAATGTATGGTTCGATTCGAGCGTGCGCAACGCGGATCTCTTCAACTGGGATGGCAATGGACCGGCCGGTCATAAGCAAACGCTCAAGTATTCGATCACAAAGGCCTCAACGAGGGAAATCGAGGATCGCATTTAGCTGGCTTCGCCCGCCAATTCTCTGGAGCCATGCCTCGTAAACAGTTGAAGACGCTTCAACGAAAGCCCGCGCGTCAGGATAGGTGACGCTGACTCCGGCGGCCTCCAGGTCACGTAGCCGCTGCTCATCAACCTCTGTGTAAAGCTGCCGTTCGTATGCTTCGAGATCTTTAAGTGTCTTGTCAACTAATTCTTGGAGATCTAGAGGCATGCTGTCGTAAAACGCTTTGCTCATAATCACAGGTGCTACTAAACGCAGCCAGCCAACTTGAGCCCAATAAGGCGCCACTTCATAGAATTTCTTCGAATAATAATTCGAATTGGCAGCCTCGGCGCCATCAATGACGCCTGTTTCGAGGGACGTGTATAGCTCGTTGTAAGCCATCGGCAGAGGATTAGCACCGAAGGCGGCAAACGCATCTAGATGTGGTGGACTTTCCATGGTTCGAATCTTGAGGCCTCCCAGATCAGCCATCGTGCCAATCGGCTTCTCCGTGGTCATGATGTGCCTCAAGCCAAATGTGAAGTAACCCATCAGATGGAAGCCTTCACGTTCAAGTGCAGGACGAAAACTCTCTCCTATTTCCGAATCGAGCACCGCGAACATGTGCTCGTTATCTTCAAACAAAAACGGCATCTCGAAGACATACATCTCGGGAACGAAAGTAGCCAGCGTCGAGTTCGAAGCCATCTGCATCTCGACTGTGCCGAGCTTCAACCCTTCGGTAACATCTCGATCGTTCCCGAGTGCCGCTGCTGCGAATAGTCTCGCCTCGACACGTCCAGGGGCGGCTTCATTGAGGACGTCAACAAAACGTTGCAGGGCCCGTGACCCCGGTTCATCCGCCGGGGCCGACGATGCCACTTTGATAATGAAGATATCGGGGGCACCCCTTACGCAAGAACTCACAAGCAGCACCGCTACCAGTAGCACGGCGCCTAAACCATGCCTTGTAGACATCGCGCCCTCCTCGCCCTTCACTGAAACATGTCCGGAATCCATAACACGACTGCTGGGAAGAAGGTTATCAGTAGTAATACAGCAAGCATTGACAGGACGATCGGTAGAATGAACGGCGTCGTTTCCCGAATGCTCTTGCCGGTAAGGCTACAAGAAACGAACAGGGTGGCACCGAACGGCGGCGTGACATAACCAATCGCCCACCCAACGGTCGTAACCACCCCAAAGTGAACCGGGTCTACGCCGAGATTCTGTGCGATCGGGAAGATGATCGGCAGTAACACGATCGTGGCCGAGAAGCTCTCCATCACCGCTCCGACCAATAAAAGAAGCGGGATGTAGAGGAGGAAGAATGTGCCGGGACCGCTCACTTGTGCCACGAAAGCCTTTGCTAACAAGGCTGGAACCTGGTGAACGGTAATTAACCAAGCAAACAGAAAAGCCGTCGTCTGTATAAACATGATGACTGTGGCGAGCTCCGCGGAGCGGGCGATGATACCCGGAAGGTCACTCAGCGAGATTTCTCTATAGACGAACATGCCGACACCCAGGCCGTACACAACCGCTACGACGGCAGCCTCGGTGGTGGTAAAAATCCCTCCGACGATGCCCACTAGAATAATCACTGGCATACCAAGCGCTGGCGCCGCCACTAAACCAGTGCGCACAACGCGCCGGAAGTCGACGTGCGTTTGCGTGCCCAGGTAGGCAGGGCCACCGCGGGCAGCATGCACGTACGTCACCACCATCAAGCCAAGACCGATTAACAACCCCGGAACAATACCCCCAAGAAAAAGCGCTGAAACCGAGGTGTTGGTAGTAAACCCAATCAGGATCATCAGCAAACTCGGGGGTATAACTGGGCCGATCGACCCTGCAGCGGCCTGCAATGCCGTCGCGAACCGCATATCGTAGCCACGCTCCTTCATCAGCGGCAACAGAATCGACCCAACCGCCGCAGTATCGGCGGTCGAAGAACCAGAAACCCCCGCAAAAGTCATTGACGCCGCAACGCAGACGAAACCCAAACTGCCGCGTATGAAACCGAAAAGTTCGGTCGTGAAGGCGACCAAGCGCGACGACATACCACCAGCAGCCATCAGTTGGCCGGCGAGCATAAATAGCGGGATTGCCATTAGTAGCCACGAATCGAGTCCGAAGAACATCCGCTGCGCGACGATCGAGATCGGCAATGTCCCATCCCATAGAATCGCAACCGTCGAGCCGGCACCGATCGCAAAAGCAATCGGCATGCCGATGAGAAAAAACACCACGATGGCGATAACAAGAATCGCGATCATCGCTGCACTTCTTCCCCCAAGTTCATTGGTCACCATCCATTGGCGGGCTCGCGCCATCGAATGCCGTCAGTACGAGACCAACCGATTCCAAAAACATCAAGAAACTACCGACAGGTATGGCCAAGTAGACAACCCAGATTGGTATCTGCAGTGCAGGTGTTCGTTGATTTAGCGTCGCTGTAATCAGTGAGATGCCAGAGATGAATACGATCCCTAGGAAGAACAGAATTGCCGCCAGCGATAGGAGGTGCAGGTTTCGCTTCGTGCTGCCCTCCGGCAACGAATGGACAGCGTAGTCAACAGTCAGGTGCAGTCCTTTACGAAGACAGACAGCCGATCCCACCATGATCAGCCAAACTTGGAGATATCGGGCCAACTCCTCTGACCATGAAAACGGAGCGTTGAACAGAAAGCGTGAAACGACCTGCCCAAACACCACGATGACAATCGTGGCGAACGCAAGGACTACAGCGGCACGCGCTGCTGTTCGCGTGACTTCCAGGATGTTGATTAGGAACCGACGAGACATTTTTACCAATCAACCACATTCGGCGTGCAACCGCTCATCAAGTCCCCCAGCGAGTCGGGAAGAAAACGGTCGATGATCTCAAACAGTGCCGGGTCACGTTGACGCAGCTGTTCCCGCGTCCCCGAGAGCGGCCCTGCCTCGCCAATCTGCACATCTACCCAGGGACCCGGCAACGATTCGTTAAGGTTAAACCAGGCGTTAACGTTGTGGGTCAGGTATTCGTCATCCCCAAAGGAACGATTTGGTCCAATACCCATCGTTTCAGTTCTCGGGGGAGCAAACCAACCTCGGGCTACCGCGTTGCTGTAGGCCGTATAGATCTCTTCATCGACACCAGGGTCGGTCTGGATCCAACCCAAATTTTGCATGTTGTGGACAAACTCGTGTAACAAAAAATTGGCGCGATATTTAGTGTTCCCTGGGTAGCAAATTCCGCGTTCAGAAACGAGCGTGGTTGGGTCGCCCTGCATCTGCCCCAACCCCCATTGGCCATCGGCGCCGACATCAAATTCGGGCAAATCCGACGCAGTCTCTGAGACGCCCATGATGGAAATGCGCGGATTGTGAGCCAACATCGCTATGTGCACATCAGGTCTGCGGGCAAGCAGATGTAAAACAGTGCGCCGCGCCGCTAGGAGGGCCGCATCCGGAACTTGTACCGAGCTGACTATGAGGATGCCTTCCGCGTTGATGTACTTCTGATAGAAGGGATGTACCCCAAGAGGCGGAATGATTACTTTCTCCCCGGTCTCAATAATAGGAAACGCAGCCAACACTTCATCTTGCACCGGTGCGGTCCCGTCCACAGAAGTAACCGCGATCGATGCAATGAGTAAGTAACGAAACATCACAGCATGTCTCCTAGCTAGGTTCTCTTAGTAAAGCGGTGACAGCAGCAAAGGAGCACAGATCGTATACGATGTACGGTCCGCGAACGCGTTGAAAAGAATTGCTTCGTATCCTAGGAAGGCAAGCAAAGTGCAATACAGAATCCTCGGCCGCACAGGTGTGAATGTTTCCCCTCTCTGTCTTGGCTCAGATAACTTCGGTGACGCGACGCCTGCGGATGAAGCAACTGCGATCATCAACCAAGCGATTGACGCAGGCATCAACTTGATAGACACCGGCGATGTCTACGCAGAGGGTATGAGCGAGACCATTATCGGCCAAACCATTAAGGAACGCGGTATCCGCCATAAGGTTCTCATTGCCACTAAGGTTGACCATGGACGAAGGCGCCGCGGGATCTCACTCGATGAAGAAGTTCCTGGTGTCGGCCCTAATGAATCTGGGCACTCGCGGCTGAACATCATTCGCGCTTGCGAGGAGTCATTAAGACGCTTGCAAACTGACTACATAGACTTATACCAGTTGCACCGTCCATCCTTCGATATTCCGCTCGACGAAACTATTGGCGCCCTCGACCATCTGGTACAGCAAGGCAAGGTGCGCTACATCGGATGCTCGACCCAGCCAGCTTGGCTGGTCATGGAGGGAATCATGGTGTCCGAGATGAAGGGCTGGGTGCGCTATGCCTCAGAGCAACCACCGTACAATCTTTTGGATCGGCGTATCGAGAACGAGCTAATCCCGCTGGCACAGCGCCACGGACTCGGCATCATCTGCTGGGGCTCTTTGGGCATGGGTGTGCTAGCGGGACGTTACAACAACGCCGATAAATACCCAGCCGATTCACGCGCTGCTAAGCGTGGCGGGTTTTATGCCGATCGGGTAACGCAACGTGGTGTGGAGATTGCTCGTGAGTTCGCTAAGGTCGCCAAGCAAGTTGGCATCACTCCGGCGCAGTTGGCGGTGCTGTGGTGCAAGGATCAGCCGGGCATTACTGCACCGCTGATCGGCGCGCGCACACTTGATCACCTTCAGCATCTATTGCCGGTTCTTGAAATGACCCTTGATGGCGATTCACGCGCCGCGTGTGATGCCCTGGTACCACCCGGAAGCGTCGCAGCAAACTTCCACAATACTGCTTACTGGATGAAAACAACGGTGCCCGATTCCGTTGGTACACAGGAGACTAGTTGACGGTAAGCTAACTTCCTAGAATTACACAAACATCCATGCTTGACGTCAGGCCATCAACCCGAGGTTTCCCAATGAAGTTGCTCGCAGGTGTTTTTCTTGCAGTTTTTGTCTTTGGAGCATGCAGTACAACTGTTACTGACTCAGTTACCGACAACGCAGTAAACCAAACAAATGCTTCGCCGGAGATGTTCGGCGGCTGCATCCTAATTTCACCCATCGGTGAGGTTCCCGCTGATGTGTACGAGGTAACGGACGTTGCCGCGACGGATGAATATCCGCCCTTTACAAAAGAACTCACGGCAAGCGGCTTGAAGTTGGTAGCACGTGAAGATGCCTCCGATGACTTCATGCGCCTAGTTGGAAAGACCATTGCCGAAATCTATCCGCGCGATGAAAACCTTGACCTGGAAATGCAAGAGGAGATTCTCAAGAACCACTACCGCTACAGGGCGGTGATTCCTGTTCCCGTCGGAGACGATAGGAGTTACAGGCAAGCAGAAGAGGAAGCGTTTGACCTAACTAGAAGCCAGAACAGCATCTGCGACATCATCATGGAAGACGTGCCGCGCGGACAGGTAATGGAGGTCGTGGAGCACATTCTCCATTACACAAGCGACGTCGGATTGCACTACACGTTCCCCAATGAGTGGGGCATCAACGCAACCTCAGCACTAGCGCAAGCGATGCAAAAATCAATTGACGCAGGCTACTACAACGTTGAGCAATACGGTGACGACATGGGTGAAAGGCATCACCGGGTTCTCATGCAAGAGTTCGCCTATTGGATCATCTCCACAGCGTGGAACCTCCAGGAACCCTACGGGCCGCAGGGAGGGGACGAGTGGACGATCAGAAATGCTTCTGACCTTGAGGACAAGCTGCCTGAGTTTTATGAGGTGTACCAACAGACCGTTGGTCGCACCATGGTGGCACCGAGTGCAGAAACGTTGCAGGAGATCGGTCCGACCCGGGCCGAGGAGAGCCAGTGATTCGATGTGGGCAGCTCCGGAGTGTCCCTGTCGCACTGGTATTGATTCTCGTAGCCTGCGCCGGAGGTAACACGCCGACGGGGGAATTGCCTGCCGAAGGCGCAAGTGAACCCACTGCAACGATGGGGAAGCCTGAGATTGTCTACGCCAGTCCCACCGGCAACGCCTCCGAAGTGTTTTCTTCGAACATCTCTGGTCTTGTTCCCCAGCAATTGACCTCTTTAGGAGGACATGTTGCCTTTCCGGTGTGGTCACCGGATGGCAATCGAGTCCTGTTCGTCGCAATGAACGAGGATTCGGCTAACGTCATGATTCTGGACACGGAATCCGGTGAGTCTTCCGTGGCACTCGCAAACAATGGCAACCCAGCCGACTGGGGCCCGCGCGGCGAGCAAATTCTCGTTACCAAGGATGATGTCAACGGTCGCGGCCTTTACCTCATCATCGTCGCAACCGGAGCCGAAGAACGTATCGATACTGGCAGCACAAGCGATGCCTACGCGCGATGGGGGCGTGATGGGGCTGCCGTTGTCTACGAATCGAGCCGAGACGGCAATCCTGAGATCTACTTGACGAATCCAGAGAGCGGAGAAACCAGACGTCTAACTGAAAACAATCACCTTGATGAGTGGCCATCACTCTCAAGAGACAGCAGCCAAGTCGCCTGGGCCTCAGGCACAGAAGAAGATAAGAACCTCTGGGTGATGAACGTCGACGGTTCCCAAAAACGCCAAATAACTGGGAGCATGATGTTCGGTGACGCCTTTCCGGAGTGGTCACCGGATGGCAGCCAGATCCTTTTGACGGTGAGGGAGAACGGTCAGTTTATGCTAAAGCTCATCGAGCTCATCAGCGGCGAGGCTACCCACATCGGAGAAGGAGCCGGTGCTTCCTGGAAGTAACCAGTCAACTCAGCACGCATTGTGCTTTTGAGCGCCGATAGCTTCTCAAGGGCTGCAGATTGACGTGGCCTATCGAATAACCTGTACTCGCATCTGTGGCGGGTAAAGCCATTCGATGCCGCGCTCGGTGATCGTCGCATTCTCTTCAACATTCACGGGGACCTTCGCCCCATCCCACTCCGGAGCCGGAGTGAAGACGATGTACTCAAGCGAGATGATGTTGTTGGGTCGGACCATGTACTCAGTGCGAAATGGAAAGATTTCGAACAGCGACGCCGCCATATCGTGTCCGATATTGCCAGCGGCGTGCATCCCAACGTTGACCTCGATTCCCTCCACATCGCTAGCTCTTTCCTTCTCGGTATAAACGTAGCCGGCGTCCCTGATGATTTGCTTCAGCGCGTCAATTTGTTCTCGCCCAGTGCGACCTGATGTGACGTTGTTACGAATAATTCTTTGCACCCGTAACGATTCCTCAAACGCATTCTGGATCCCCGGTGGTACCTCGACCTCTCCCTCACGCAATACATAGCCGAAGCGCTTGATGTCGGTCGCGAAGTTGTTGCGCTCGAGCCCCCAATCTATCTGCAGCACGTCACCGCGCTGAATAACCCGGTCTGTCCCGCCGATCTCACCTCCGTCGGGGAGGTGCGTGTAAACGGTTGGGTACCAAGTACGCAACAAACCCATACTTTCGCGCTGTTCTTCCAGCCACCAGGAAACGTCGTTGTGTGTCGTAACACCTGGGGTAATAACCTCGTTAGATAGTGCGCGTTCTATGTACGAGCTCGTCAAATCAGCGACCTTTGAGAATTCGACCAGCTCTAGGGCAACGCGCTCCCCGCGAAAATCGGCGATCAACTGCTGTGCGGAAACAAAGCGCGAGGCGTACGGCTCACCAAGCTCTTCGCTGAGGAATTGGAAGTCACTGTGAGTCAACCCGTCAGCAACGTGCAGCCCCTCACGTATGTTCGGGACTTCCAGGAAATTCAATGCGATGCGCTGTGGATCACTCTGGACCACGATGTCCCGAAGCTCACCGCGACTGCGGAAATCATCGTACGCACCGCACTCCTGAGCTAATTCACTTTCGCCTCCCAACTGAAAACGTTCGATGCGACCGGCGCCATGATTAATGAAAACGAAGAAGCCCTGTCCGTTGACCGTCGAGATAGCGAAATCGAGTGTCATTGGCTGCGTACCACGACCCCTGTCAATAACGATCCACATATCGATGTTGTTGGCACGCATCGCCTTCGGGAGAACGAAATCGAATTTGTCCTTGCGGATGTTGCAGCTGATTTCCCACCGTGTTCGGGCACCATCAATTTGTGATGCGGCAGCAGTGGCTTGCTGTCTAGCCAATGACCCTGCAGGGAGTGAGGCCACGTTGGCGCCCACAACCAAAGGGGCCCCTAAAGCAGTCAAGGTTAGGATTGAAAGTAGCCGTGTACGCAATGGGAAACCTCCTTCAACATGGGACAGCTGACTTGCCCAGGTCCACCTCAATACCGAATATCCATCTGCCGGCGCTTGTCTGCCGATTCTAGGATTGCATCGCAAACGATGGCTGCACGATAACCGTCTTCGAAGGTCGCGCCGTGCGGTGCTACGTCACCGTCATTGACTATGCAATCGAGAAGGTGCGTGATCTCATGCACGAACGTGTGTTCCCACCCGATTATGTGGCCGTGGGGCCACCAGTTCTCCCAAAATGGATGGTGCGACTCAGTGACCAGCACTCGATGGAAGCCTTGTGTTTCTTTGGGTGCGTCGTCAACCCAAAATACTTCCAGCTCATTGAAGCGTTCCAGATCAAAGCGAATGCTGCCTTTTTCGCCGTTGATCTCGATAACCTGGTGGTTCTTGCGGCCAGCGGCAAAACGGGTCGCCTCGAGCGTGCCCAATGCCCCATTACTGAACTCAACCGTGGCAACGAACGCATCGTCGACATTGACTGGGACGGCGGCGCTACCGTCTGGAAGTTGTCGTTCTTGGATGAACGTTGTTGCCAATGCCCCCACCGAGCCTATGTCGCCAACCAAATAGTGTGCCAAATCAATTATGTGAGCGCCTAAATCTCCCAATGCACCACTCCCGGCCTGATCCTTGTCGAGCCGCCAAATCTTGGGTGTGTCGTAGTGGGGCATAATCCATTCCTGCAGATAAACCGCCCGGTAGTGATAAATGCGGCCCAGAGCGCCGCTTTCAATAAGCTGGCGCGCCTGTCGAATCGCCGGGACAAATCGGTAGTTGAAGGCCACCATGTGCTTGACGCCGGCCTTCTCCACCGCATCGAGCATGAGCTTAGATTCCTCGGCAGTGCGCCCCAGTGGCTTTTCACATAACACGTGTTTACCAGCTTCAGCAGCGGCTATGCAGGGCTCGGCGTGCGTGTCGTTGGGACCTCCGTTATCAAACAGTTCAACGGTTTCGTCTTCGAGCATGTCGCGCCAGTCTGTGTAGCTACGAGCGTAACCGTAACGACGCGCGGCCTCAGCAACAGCATTCCCATCACGCCCACAGATCGCTGCCAAATCTGGTATCGCCGGAGGCGGATACATCATGTGAGGGATTTTCTTCAGGGCGTTTGTATGCGCCTTTCCCATAAAGGCGTAACCCAGCATGCCGACACCAATGTGCCGAACATCCTCATCTGTGCCGGAAGCCGCCATGTCGGTAAACGCCTGCTCACTCATCTTCGTCTCCGAAGGCAGCATCGAAGGCAACATTAGAAGGTTCGAAGTCCTGGCCACGTACCATTTCCAAAGCCTCTTGAGCCCCCCACTCTCTATCCATGCCACTGTCCTCCCATTCGATCGACAGTGGGCCCTTGTAGCCAATTCTGTTCAGTACCCGAATGATCGGATCCCATTTCACGTGACCACGCCCCGGCGACACAAAGTCCCAACCGCGACGTGGATCACCAAAGTCAAGATGGGACGACAAAATGCTGCTACGACCGTCCAATTGAACGCTAGCGTCCTTGACGTGAACGTGGAAGATGCGATCACTGAACTCGTTGAGGAATGCAACGGGATCGACAAACTGGTGAACCAGGTGGCTAGGATCGAAGTTGAAACCAAAGTTCGGATGGTTTCCGATCGCGTCGAGTGCACGGCGCGCCGTGTAGATATCGTAGGCAATTTCGGTCGGGTGTACCTCAAGCCCAAAGCGGACACCATGCGTGGAATAAGCATCCATGATCGGTGTCCACCGGTCAGCAAAGTCACTGTAGCCAACGTCGATGTCAGCCTGGGAGGTGGGCGGAAAGAAATACAGCTTTGACCACACACTGCTTCCCGTGAAACCGTTAACAACCTTGACCCCAAAAAGCTTGGCAGCTTGCGCGGTGTCAATGACCTCCTGCGCGGCGCGTTGCCGAACACCTTCGGGATCGCCATCCCCCCATATTCTTGGGGGAATGATCGCCTGGTGCCGCTCGTCGATCGGATCGCAGACACATTGCCCTACTAAGTGTGTACTGATCGCAAGACAACAAAGCCCATTCGCTTCCAAAAGGTCTTTTTTAGCGTTTACATAACCATCGTCTTCGAGCGCCTTATCGACTTCAAAATGATCACCCCAACAGGCGAGCTCAAGACCGTCAAATCCCCAATTCTTAGCTTTGGTTGCCAATGTTTCGAGCGGCAGGTCGGCCCATTGGCCGGTGAACAGTGTCACAAGTCGAGACATGAATACTCCATTACCTGGTTCAATCTGGAGCCCCGTCTACTCTCAGCGGTCGTAGCTTCCGGGAAATAAATGTGGATTAATTCTAGCAGGCTGCTGAAAACCTCCCATGGCGTGTTGCGAAAGCGTAAAGATAGATGCGGGGGTGCAATAAAGCAGGCAATATTGGCATACCCTGGGCAAGCATAAACATTGTTTTTGCGCCACCAACGCCATGGCGGTGGAAGTTTCTTTGGAGTTCTTTACCATCCTCTTAACGGCACACACCCCAGCCTGAAACGGTAAACTATTAACGTTATGGAAAAATCTGTGCGCCCTGCTAATCTTGTTGGTCTCCGAATCGGCATCGCGGTATTGATGCTAGCGGCAAGCCAGTCATTGGCCCACGGGCAAGAAAGCGCTCTTGTCTATCCCGTCGATATCGTTGCCAACGATAACGGTTGGGTGATTGCTGACTTCAAAGCACACGGGTTGTTGGCTGTCGATGAGGATGGAAACGTTGCTACGATCGTGCAAGGACCAGGCTTGCCGAGGACCCCACTCTATGGAACCCGGGCCATCCTAGAAGCGCCTGACGGCGACGGCTGGCTGGTAGCTGATCCGGGAACGTTTGCCCTTTATCGAGTGAGCCGCGACGGTACACTGTCGACGATCACCACGGATCTCGACATCCCCCAAGGGCTCGCGAGATTCGACGACAATTCGGTGCTTGTATCGGATCTCCGAAGTGGGATCGGCGCGGTAATGCACGTTACCCTGGAAGGCACTGTCTCCGTTTTTGCCGAGATCGATAGCCCAAAAGGAATCGTTCAAGATGGCGAGGACGGTTTCGTTGTTGTCTCTCACGGTGACCGGGCTCTATACCGGCTGGATCGTGACGGAAGTGTGAGTACCCTGTACAAGGGAGAACCCTTAGATTTTCCCCATGATCTGGTCCGTCTTCCGGATGGCAGCTTCATGGTCACCGACGGGTACGCCAGCGCAGTATTTCATGTGTCTGCCGCGGGGCAAATAACTTCTTTTGCCGAAGGGGCACCGCTGGTCACACCGCAAGGGATCGCGCGAGAAGCCAACGGCACGCTGTTTGTGGTCGACCCGCAAGCCGGTGCCATCTTTCGCATCGGCACCGATGCCACCATCGATCGTTGGGTCGAGGTGGGTTCTTAGAGCAACATTCCAATTGCGCCAAGCCCTATGTTCGGGCACGCTGCTAAGCGTTTATTCATTGCTGGCGAAAAAGGTGTCTCAAGACACTCGGCACAGAAAATCATGATTGTTCGTCACTCATCGCTCTCGGCCTAGCATGACCGACTGGGATGTCATTGTGGTTGGCTCAGGAGCAGGTGGGCTGGGTGCAGCCGTCGCGCTATCGAATGTAGGAAAGCGTGTGTTGGTTCTGGAGCAACACTATCTTCCAGGAGGATGGACGCACTCATTCGCATTGCAGGGCCATAAGTTCAGCCCCGGGGTGCACTACATCGGCGGACTCGATAAAGGAGGTCCTTCACGAAACCTGTTCGAAGGGCTTGGAGTCGGTGCGAACCTTGAATTCTGCGAACTCAACCCGGACGGCTATGACCACATCGTTTTTCAGGATGAGATTTTCGACATCCCGCGTGGTCGGGAGAAGTTCATACGACGTCTGATCAAGCGATTTCCGGAGGAACGCCAAGGGATAGAAGACTACTTTGAACTAATGATGAGGGTCTACAGAGGCATCTCCAAAGCGGCGCAGATTAGAGGACCTCTGGATGCTCTAAGACTCGTCTTTAGCGAACCGGCGGTGGCCTTCAAAGGGATGAAGCCAGCATCACGGATCATCGATCGTTATGTGAAGGATGAAAAACTCAAGGCGATCCTTGAGGCACGCTCAGGCGACCATGGCATGCCACCCACAAGGGTGCCGTTCGCACAGCATGTGGCTATCGAAGGGCATTACTGGGAAGGGGCCTGGTACCCCAAGGGCGGAGGTGGCGCAATTCCCAGGGCCCTTATCTCACGGTTGAAGAGCAATGGAGGGGCGATTCGCGTCCGGTCGAGGGTCGAGCGGATACTTTTCGAGGGAACCGGCACGCAGCGCCGCGCCGTGGGCGTGAAGATGGAGGGTGGAGAGGAGATTAGGGGGGAAGCTGTTCTCTCTAACGCTGATGCATGGATTACCTACAACGACCTAGTGGGGCAAGAGCATCTCTCGAAGAAATTCGCCAACCGTGTAGCTGGGCTTGAGCCCTCTGTGAGTGCACTGAGCTTGTACATCGCTACCGACATCGACGTCGATTCGTTGGGACTAGATTCCGGCAATTACTGGATACTGAACAATCCTAGCGTCGATGCTGCATATCGCTTTGCTGAACAGGATGTGATCGAGGGAGAAGGAGCGTTTCCCGGTGCCTTCCTGACGGTCACCACCAAGAAGGACCCAAGCAAGATGCAGGATGGTATTCACACGATGGAGGCCTTCATCTTCGTATCCTATGCACCGTTCGAGCGGTGGAAGGACAGCAAAACCGAGAATCGATCTGCGGATTATGATGAATTCAAGCAGCATCTCACCGAGAGAATGCTCGACACTATTGCGGGAGTGGTTCCCGGGCTACGTGAGCATCTAGTGCTCTGCGAATTGGGAACTCCTCTGACCAAAGTCCACTATGTCAACTCCTACCGCGGCAACTTGTATGCCACAGCTAAATCGAAACGGCAGATTGGACTAAGGGCTTTACCAATCGAAACTGAGATCGAAGGTTTATACCACTGCGGGCAATCAACCGCGGCTCATGGGGTCCTCGGAGCATTGTTCACCGGCCTGATGGCAGCATCGAAGATCAGCGGCAAGGACATGGAAGAACTCCTCGCATTCAGTGATGAAGGCGAGGTAAAGCTACATCAGCCCTGATGCCTCAGAGCAGGCAGCAGATAGAGCTCATGCGGCTGTGCTGGGCCCCCCACGACGGAGAGCTAACGTCGTCACGATTTCCCTACCCTTAATGTGGCGGCGGGTACGGCTTAGTTCATCGGCTTGGTGAACTTCATGACCCAGCGCTGGATGAAGTAGCGGTGGATCGGATCGCCTTCACGGCGGCCGTCAAAATCGAATGTGTCCTCGGAGTTATAGAGGAGATCGGAAGCCTCAACGAACTCGAAACCACCCTCGACGATTTCCTCGAGCGCAAGCGCTTCATTCATACGATGGACGCTCTCGTCGCGTTCGTCAGCCTTGTCGGTATGGGCATCAACCGCACCGAGAATGCCGCCCGGCTTCAGGACACGAAGCATACGTGGCACGTTGGCTACGCGCGCCTCCCGTTCGCCGAAGTCATGATAGTTCCGCACCGTGATCAACACATCGAGGCTATTCTCCGGCAGGTCTTCAAGGGTATCAATAAGCTCGACGTTCGCCAGAACATCGCCAACGCTTCGCTCAGCATAGGCGGTCTCGGTGCGTGCCCTGTAGCGATCGTTTACGGAGTCGCCCAACCCAATGATGGCGTAGACCTTGCCATCGGTCCCAGCGATTTGCGACAAAATATGAGCGTTATACATCCCCGAAGTGGACAGGTCGCCGATTGTCATACCGGGCTCAACGCCGAAAAAAGCGTAGATCTCAAGCGGCTTCATGCCAGTATCGCGAGTGTGATCGTCTTCTGATCGTCCGGCGACGTCCAGAATCGCCGGGTCGTAGCTAATCGGCTCAGGGGCAGCAGGTGGCTCAGGAGCTTCGACTGCAGTGTCATCAGTCGACTCCCCACCAGCACAGGCAGCAACAAAAACAGTTAGCAACACCAAAACGAATGTGGCGATTGAACAGGAGGAAGAAAGACGGCGAAGAGAAATCATGAATGCACTCCTAGAATCTTCGATTGCGGGCGAGAACTTCCAAGGGGGCCGCTGCCCGTGAAACGATCCGTGTGATCGTACTGTATCTGGTAGCAGGGTACGAAGAAGTGGCCCGAAAAGCCACCCCACACAAGGACCGTAGTCACTAGCATGGTGATTTTTAACCAGTGAGCCACGATCAATTTAGCGGGCGGGGAACCTTTTGCCGAGATCTCGACGCTGTTCGATATCTCGAATAGCGATAATTCTGGCATAGAAAGGAGGCTCGCCCCGCACCCTCGACATTCGTGCGATAGCATCTCATTGATCAGAGAAGAATCATGAAACAATATCTCGACTTGTTACAGCACATCTTCGATCACGGTTCCGATAAAGAAGACCGGACGGGAACCGGCACGCGCAGCTGTTTCGGTTATCAAATGCGCTTTGATCTTGAGGAAGGGTTCCCTGCACTAACTACAAAGAAGCTCCACCTGCGCTCAATCATTTACGAGCTGCTTTGGTTTCTTCGCGGTGACAGCAACATCAGATATCTCAAAGACAATAAAGTGACGATCTGGGACGAATGGGCTAACGAGGAGGGAGACCTTGGGCCGGTATACGGCTACCAGTGGCGCCACTGGAAGACACCAGCGGGCACAGAGGTTGATCAAATCGCCAATGTAATCACTCAGCTCAAAGCCAACCCCGACTCACGGCGTCACATCGTCAGCGCATGGAATGCTGGCGATGTCGACGAGATGGCTCTGCCACCTTGCCACGCTCTATTTCAGTTCTACGTTGTCAATGACAAGCTCTCATGCCAGCTTTACCAGCGAAGCGCCGACGTTTTTCTCGGGGTACCGTTCAACATTGCATCTTATGCGTTGCTAACCATGATGGTGGCTCAGGTTTGCGATCTTCGGGTGGGCGAGTTTGTCCATACTTTCGGTGACGTCCATCTGTACATGAACCACATGGAGCAGGCACGTAAACAACTTGGTCGTGTGCCGCGACCCCTGCCACGCATGCGACTCAACCCCACCGTGAAGTCGGTCTTTAGCTTTGAATATGAAGACTTCACGCTTGAAGCCTATGACCCACACCCTCACATCAAGGCACCGATCGCAGTCTGAGACCGTGACGTGTGGGAGAATTTTCGGACATGAAGATTTCGATCATCGTAGCCATTGCCGACACCGGCGTAATCGGGCGTGACAATAAGCTGCCTTGGCGCTTGTCGTCTGATTTGCAGCGTTTCAAGAAGCTCACGATGGGGCATCATCTACTCCTGGGGCGCAAAACATTCGAGTCAATCGGCGGTCCATTACCTGGTCGGGAAATGATTGTGGTGTCGCGTGGCACGCCCACTCTCCCCGACGGGGTACACCTAGCGCCTTCAGTCGTCAGCGGTGTTGAGCAGGCACAACTGGAGGGGGAAGAGGAACTTTTTGTCGCTGGCGGTGCATCGATCTACGAAGCGACGCTAACAAGTTGTCACCGGATATACCTGACGCAAGTACATACAGACATCCGTGGCGACGTAATGTTCCCGAAGACCGATTGGTCCGTTTGGACTGAGGCTTCGCGTGAGGAAATCGTCGCCGACGATCGCAACGAACATCCGAGCACGTTCATCGTGTACGACCGAAGGGCAAGTTAATAGGGACCGCCACGACCGTTTTGTTTTAGGTGCTAGTTGTTATGACGTTGCAGAGTTCGACTCAGACGAGATCGGTGACCTCTAACAAGTTCCTGGTGATTCGAGCCGTCGCGCCCCAAATTAATCTTCCGTCGACGTGGAACTCCGGCACTGGGTAGCTGACTCCTGCGATTTGGCGTTGACCACGGTGCTTGAAATTGCCGGGGTTGGAAAGTTCCTTGACGTCAACTTCAAAGTATTCCGCAACTTCACGCTCGTCGATGCTGAACATGGCAGGGTTTCGAAGCCAACCAACCACCGGCGTAATTACAAAGCCAACCGGTGTCGGGACGTCATCGATCTTCCCGATGACCTCTATATCCTTAACAGCAACCCCGAGTTCCTCATTTATCTCCCGTAGTGCTGTAGCGGTCAGATCTTTATCACCTGGGTCGTGGCGGCCACCTGGGAAGGAAATCTGCCCGGGATGCGTCGGCATATCATCGGGTCGCAATGTGTAGCCCAAACAAAGGTGCTTGCCCCGCTGGATGACGGGAACGAGGACTGCAGCTTCACTAAATCCACCGATGGCGAGCTTGCGCCGGCTGTGAGCATGCAGCCGCTTTACCAGGTAATCAAAAGTCAGGGGCGCGGATTCCCCAAGCTCGCCTGCTGGCCGGCCATCCAAGCGTCGAACTCACTCTGGGGCAGGATTTGGTAGAACCCTCGCATGTTGTAGTGCGTAATGCCGCATAGCTGTGCGCAAGCAATCTCCCAGCACGTCTTGTTGGCAGCGCACTCCGGGGCCCGTGCCTCAAGTGGTGTTGTCTGTATAGCCCGGAAATGCACTGGGATCATCATCCCAGGAATAGCATCCTGCTTTACACGCATTTGGGGCAGAGAAAAGCCGTGGATCACGTCCCTCGTAGTCAAGTACACGACAATCTCGCGGTCGACCGGAAGGTAGAGATTGTTGAGGCTAAACACATCGTCCTTAGCCGCCGGATCGTTGCGGTCAAGGCCGATATTGTTGCCTATCACGTCGTCTACAAGATTAATGTCGGTGCGGCCGAACACACCGTCGGGCCCTGGATAGTGAACGCTCCACGCGAATTGCTGGGCGACGATCCGCACTTCGAAGATGTCTCCATCTTCGGGGATCTCCACCCAAGCGCCCCATGCCGGAATAGCGAATCCGAACAATAAAACTACCTCAACAACAACCACGGCGCCTTCAACATACTTTGACAAGAGGCCATGTGCCCCTTCGTAACTGGCTTTCGGGTTCGCTTTGGCGCTGAAACGGAATAGTACGTAGATGAAATAGATGCCCCAGCCTACAAACAGAATCGCCATGACCCAGTGTGTCCATGTATTTAGCGCGTCGAGTTGATAGCCGTGCGCCGACGCGTCGGGGGGCATCCACCGACTCAGCAGTCCTTGCATTTAACGTGAGCCTCCATTAATCACTTCGAACGAATCTTTGTGTTTTCTATATTCCTTGCCACGTCGGCGAAAACTGACGAACATGGCAACAAGCCCAATCTGCACGGTGCCGATGACACCTAGCAGTAAAACAATTCCATTATTCATCCCCCGCGCCATCGGCGAATCGCTTTCGCCCCAACACACAGGGCAGGCCATTGCGGGCTCGACGACGCCAAGCAAGGCGACAGCGATCAATATCGCGATGGCGAAGCAACCACCATGCTTCATCTCATATCCCCAGTTCGTCAACCTTGCGGATGAACTTGAGTCCGTAGGCAAGCAATATGAACGCCGAAACGAAAAAAAGGGCACCAAGCATCAGCGACCCGAGTTGGTCATTGAGCAAATACTGCCTGACTCCCCAACCGCCGACGAACATCCCGAGCAAGATCGAAACAGCGATAAAGAAGATGTGAAACCCCTTAAGAGACAACATAGCTTAGTGAGCCTCCGATTCCCCGTGTTCGACACCCTCCATGGTGAAATGCTCACCCGTTGCGTCTGCATAGGTACCAATCGGAATGACAAAAAGGAAAATGAAAAACACTATCGTCAACACCAGAACCGCGTAGATGAATTTTTCCTCTGAGAGCAAATGCATAAAAAACGCTGCTACCAGTCCGCCTTTTATCGTTGCTATAAACAGAGCCAAGGTAACCGCCTGTGGCGTGGTCAAATCAAGATAGCTCACCGCAACTGTGAGCACCGTTGCGGCCGCCAACGCGACGAACACAAGGAGGTAAGTGCGGGTCTCTTTCTTGATATCTTCGGGACTATTGTGCCCGCCCATCAGGTCCTCCTCACAGCAAGTAAAGGCTCGGAAACAGGAAGATCCACACGAGGTCAACAAAGTGCCAGTACAAACCCACGGACTCGACCCGGTTGACGTATTGCTCTGGCGCTGTCTTCCACATCTTCGCCCCTGGCCCTAGCAAGTAGGCAATCACAACCATACCGCCGACCACATGCAAACCATGCAGGCCGGTGAGCGTGAAATAGATACCCATGTAGTTGTCTGACCATGGGAAAAGGCCTTGCGAAAATTCTTGGTTATATTCGATCCCTTTGACGACCATGAAACCACCCGCGAGGAGCAAAGTGATGAGAAAGTAGATCCGAAACTTTGCGAAGTCCTTCAGGCGCAGTGAAGCCCACGACATGATGACCGTCACCGATGAGGTAATCAGGATCATCGTGTTAAGTGTTGCTAGACTGACGTTCATTGGATGTTGGACCCAATCGGGGTTTCCAGTCCGCAGGATGACGTAGCTCGAAAACAGCGCTCCGAACAACATCACCTCCGACGCCAGGAACAACCAGATACCCATCTTGGCGTTGTATAGGCCAGTATCAGGCCGAGCTTCTACGGTGTAGGGAATCTCCATCGTTCCTCAGCCCTCCTGCGGAGCCATGTTTTGCGGCAGGTAGTCATCGTCATGCCCCGGAACACTGTATTCATAGGGGCCGTTGTAAACGACTGGCATAGTCTCAAAATTACCGTGGCCAAGCGGCGGCGATGTAGTCGCAACCCACTCTAGTGTCGTTGCCTGCCACGGGTTGGAATCGACTAGCTCACCCTTCTTTATGCTCCAGAAGAAATTAAATATGAAGGGTAACTGGGCGAGGCCGAGGAGAAATGCCGAGTTGGACATGAAAGCGTTCCACTCAAGCACACCTTGGGCATGCGAGTAAGTCGCACCACCGTCATACAGCCGACGGGAAACACCGGCCAGTCCCTGCAGAAACATCGG
>Ga0310345_10002204_pt1 | contig 20121 bp, 21 predicted proteins | sample HC15DNA20500_MG_FD_204667 | JGI IMG/M metagenome (GOLD analysis project Ga0310345, IMG submission 204667) | Marine microbial communities from station ALOHA, North Pacific Subtropical Gyre - HC15-DNA-20-500_MG | ecosystem: Environmental > Aquatic > Marine > Oceanic | place: Pacific Ocean: North...
GTAAAGGGCGATACTCACCCCGACGTCAGCAACCTGCTGCGCGCCTAGGCGAGTGCCCACCAACTCTCCGAAAGCACCCACAGAAAACTCTCGGAAGGGATCGGACGCTACTTGTTGCTACCGAGGATGGTGAGTACGCATGAAGAGCGCGCCGGAAGCCCGGGTACGAAATCAGCCCTTTTGGAAGGGGCCGATTCAGCGGTCGACCAGCGGCTTCCGGCGCGCTCCTCCCTAAACCACAGTGGATTGATTCAGGGTCACGGTGCTACCGTAACGCCGCCACCATGAGGTAGCGCGAACAAATAGCCAACCATGAAAATGGGCCAAAGATGTGGATAAGGTTGATCAACGATCTTTGTCTGCCCGTTTGGCCGCCTCCGGCATCTCTCGGTGAACGGAGAGGGTTGACGGACGGCACTCTGCGCCCAAGCGACTCGCGCCTGCGACGAAGTGGGCGCCAGAGCCGATTCCTCGCCGCCGCCTGCAAGTTATACTCTCCGACGCGGGGGCGCCTCGGCTAGTTCGGAACGCCGCCGGTCCGTTAACCACCTTTCTTGGTAAAGCGGCTTTTCATCGTGTCGCGGACCTTCCATACTCGCTTTCATCGGGCCGGCAGGCGGCCCGAACCCGAGGATTTTCGGCGAGTGACCGCGCCTTTCCGCTTCCCCCGATTCTTCGTGACGAGCCCGTCCCCTTGCCCCTATCTGCCCGGCCGGCTGGAGCGGAAAGTCTTCACCGAGCTGAACGGCCCGCACGCGACCGAGCTGAACGACGCGCTCAGCCGGATTGGTTTCCGCCGCAGCCAATCGGTCGCCTATCGCCCCAGCTGCGCGGGCTGCGCTTCGTGTGTGTCGGTGCGCGTCGTCGCGAGCGAGTTCGAGCCCAATGCCACCCAGCGCAAGCTGATGCGCCGCCACGCCGATCTGGAAGTGAACGCCTGCCGCCCCTGGGCGACCGATGAGCAATATGATCTGCTCCGCCGCTATCTCGCCGCGCGCCATCCCGGCGGCGGCATGGCCGGGATGGACGAGAGCGATTATGCTGACATGGTCGAGCAATCGCCGGTCAACAGCGCCGTGATGGAATATCGCGAGCCTGCCGGGCCGGGGCGGCGCGGGCGGCTGGTCGGCGCCTGCCTCACCGATCAGCAGGCGGACGGGCTGTCGATGATCTACAGCTTCTTCGACGCCGATCTGCCCGATCGGCCGGGGCTGGGCAATCTGATTATCCTCGATCACATCGCGCGCGCCCGGGCGAACGGCCTGCCCTATGTCTATCTCGGCTATTGGGTGAAAGGCAGCGCGCGGATGAGCTACAAGACGCGCTACCGCCCGATCGAGGCGCTCGGCCCGACGGGCTGGTCGCGCCTGCCCGATCCGGACTTGCCGGTGGTGCAGCCGCGCGTGGTGGAGCGGGTGGGGTAAACCGGGTTTTCGGTCTTTTCATTTCTGATCCGTCGCCCCGGCCTTTCGAGCCGGGGCTCGGCTTCTTCTTCTTGGGTCGCAAGGCAGCCTTGCCCCAGCTCGCGGGCCGGGACGACGCGTTTGCGTTGTAGCCGTGGCACCCGGATTGGCTTGATGCCCCAGCTTCCGCTGGGGCGACGCGCGATTCTCAGGCCAAAAAGCGGCCGTCGCCCCAGCGAAAGCTGGGGCCTCTAGCCAATGGAGCGCTCCGCCCGCGACGCCCGAAACCCGAACCCCTCACCCCATCGTCGGAATGACGAATGCATTGCTCCCATCGGCGCTGCCGTCGGGCCAGCGCTGAGTGATCGTCTTGATCTTGGTCCAGAAGCGGACGCCTTCGGTGCCGTGCTGGTTGATGTCACCGAACGCCGAGCGCTTCCAGCCGCCGAAGCTATGATAGGCGACCGGAACCGGGATCGGCACGTTGATCCCCACCATCCCGACATTCACCCTTGCAGCGAACTCGCGCGCGGCGTGGCCGTTGCGGGTGAAGATCGCGACGCCGTTGCCATATTGATGCTCGCTCGGCAGGCGGACGGCGGTTTCGAAATCGGGCGCGCGGACGATCTGCAGCACCGGGCCGAAAATCTCCTCGCGATAGCTCTCCATGGCGGGCGTCACCCGATCGAACAGCGAGGGGCCGATGAAGAAGCCCTGCTCATGCCCCTGCAAAGTAAAGCCGCGGCCATCGACCACCAGTTCGGCACCTTCGTCGACGCCTTTCTGAATCCACGCCTTGACCCGCGCCTTGTGCGCGGCGTTGACCACCGGGCCGTAATGCGCCTCGGCATCGGTCGACACGCCGACCCGCAGGCCGTGGATCGCGGGGAGCAGCTTCTCGCGCAGGGCGTCCGCCGTCTTGTCCCCCACCGGCACCACCACCGGCAGCGCCATGCAGCGCTCACCCGCCGAGCCGAATGCCGCGCCTGAGAGTTCCGCCACCACCTGATCGAGATCGGCGTCGGGCATCACGATGCCGTGGTTCTTCGCGCCGCCCATCGCCTGGACGCGCTTGCCCGCCGCGACCCCGCGTCGATAGACATAATGCGCGATGTCCGACGAGCCGACGAAACTCACCGCGCCGATCGCGGGATGATCGAGGATCGCGTCGACCATCTCCTTGTCGCCATGCACCACCTGCAGCACGCCCTCGGGCGCGCCCGCCTCCACCATCAACTCGGCGAGGCGCACCGGCACGCTGGGGTCGCGCTCGCTGGGCTTCAGGATGAAGGCGTTGCCGCAGGCGATGGCGACGCCGAACATCCACATCGGAATCATCGCCGGGAAGTTGAACGGGGTGATGCCGGCGCCGATGCCGATCGGCAGGCGCATCGAATAGACGTCGATCCCCGGCCCGGCGCCCTGGGTGTAATCGCCTTTCAGCAGATGTGGAATGCCGCAGGCGAACTCGATCACGTCGAGCCCACGCTGCACGTCGCCGCGCGCATCGGCGACCACCTTGCCATGCTCGCTCGCCAGCAGATGCGCGAGCGCATCGATATTCGCCTCGACCAGTTCCTTGAACTTGAACAGCACGCGCGCCCGGCGTTGCGGGTTGGTCGCCGCCCAGCGCGGCTGCACGGCGAGCGCCGCCGCCACCGCGCGCTCCAGATCGGCGGCGGTACCGAGCGGCACATGCGCCTGCACTTGCCCGCTATTCGGATCGAACACCTCGCCCTGGCGCGTGGCGCCGCCGCCGGCGCCACCGGCGATGACGTGATCGATGATACGCATGGCACGACTCTCCTGGGGAATGGTTTGCGCGCGGCGCTTTGGCACAAGCGCGGGCGCCAGCGCAAATCACTGATCGGGCTGGGCCGTCTCCACCGGAACCGCCGGGGCGGGTGCCGTGAGGCTGATCGCCGCGGGCGCGGATTTGGGCGGTGTGACCAGGATCGGCTCGGGCGGCGGCGCGGGCGGCGTCTCGTCAAGCGCGGGATCGGGCGGGCCGGGATCGAAACCGGCATCGGCGCCTTCGTCGGCGGCGGGGGTGCTCCACGCGGCCGGCAGCACGACGGGTTCGGGCGGCGCCAGCTCGATCATCGCCCCCGGCTCGGGCGCGGCGACGAGTGGCCCCGGCAAGGGCGCGTTCCAGTAAAAGGGGTTGACGCCGGAAAGCGCGAACTGCGCCAGCGCCAGCCCGCCGAGCGTGCCGCTCGCGACGATCGCGAGCAGCGCCAGGGCGAGCAGGACATAGCGTCGCGCAACCATGCCCGCCGAAACGCGCCGCGCCGCCGCCGCGTTCCGCCCGCTGCCAGACCGAATATTACCAATAGTTTAGAATAATCCCGCCTAAATGGTTTGTGAAATCTCCGTAAGAGTTGCGAACTTACAATGTCTCCCGCTTGATTGCGGTAGAACACTGGGCTGTAAGCGCGGCGACCGTTTGAGTTTCTTCATAGGATCACCGCCTTGCACGAAGACGCCCATGCCGCGCGGCCCCTGCCGGCCGCGCCTATCCTGCCGCGCCAGCGCCAATGGATGTTGATCGCGGTGGTCGCCGGCGCGATCCTGTTGATCGCGCTCCTCGTCAGCGGCGCGCGGGCACTGTTCACGCCGAAGGAAGCCGAAGCCGCCGCGCCGCCGCCCGGCACGGTGGCGCTCACCCCCGCGCAGCTGAGCCAGATGAAGATCACCCCGGCGGGCTTCGGCGATCCCGGGCAGATGCTCGCCGCGACGGGGGTGATCAGCGTCGATCAGAACCAGAGCACGCCGGTGATCCTGCCCTTCCCGGCGCGGATCGCGCGCGTGTTCGTCGATGCGGGCCAGGAAGTCCGCCGCGGCCAGCCGCTCTTCTCGCTCGAATCGGTGAGCGTCGTCGATGCGCGTAACGCGCTGCTCGCGGCGCAGGCCCAGGCGGCGACCGCCGATGCCCAGCTCGCGACCGCCGAGGCGACCGCGAAACGGCAGAAGGAATTGTTCGAAACCGCCGGCGGCGCGGAGAAGGATTACCGCCAGGCGCAGACCGATCTGGTCGCCGCGCAATCGGCCAAGCGCGCGGCGGTGGCGGCGCTGGCGGCGGCGCGCAACAAGCTGACGCTGTTCGGCGCGGGCGCGCGCGGCGGCGGGGGCGCGCTTGTCTTCCCCGCGCCCGCCAGCGGCACGGTCGCCCAGCGCAACGTCGCGCCGGGGCAATATGTCGACAGCGCGCAGGATACCGCGCTGATGACGATCGCCGACCTCTCGCGCGTCTGGCTGGTGGCGCAGGTGCCCGAGGCGCAGGCGCCACTGATCCATGTCGGCGATCAGGTGCAGGTGACGACGCCCGCCTTTCCCGGCCGCACCTTCAACGCGGTGATCGACAATGTCGCCGCCGCGCTCGATCCCGCCAGCCGGCGCCTCGCGGTGCGCGCGAGCGTCGCCAATCCCGATCGCGCGCTCAAACCGCAAATGTCGGCGAGCTTCTCGATCCGCCCGCGCGCCACCGCGAGCGCGACCGTTGTCGTTCCCGCCGCCGCCGTGATTTACGAAGGCGATGACGCCCGCGTCTGGGTGCAGCGCCAGGGCGGCATCTTCGCCGCGCGGCCGATCAAGGTCGGCGAGACGGCGGGCGGCATGACCCGCGTCCTCGCCGGGCTGAAGCCGGGCGAGCGCATCGTGACGAGCGGCGCGCTGTTCGTGAACGAGGCGGGGCTCGGCGAATGAACGGCATCGTCGATTTCGCGCTGCGCCAGCGCTTCCTGATCCTGTTGCTGCTGGTCGGCATGGTGCTGGCGGGCGGCCTCGCCTTCGCCAATCTGAATATCGAGGCTTATCCCGATCCCGTCCCGCCCTTGGTCGATGTGGTGACGCAGAGCCCCGGCATTTCGGCGGAAGAGATCGAGCGCAACGTCACCACCCCGATCGAGATCGCGATCGCCGGCTTGCCGAACGTCAAGGCGGTGCGATCGATCTCGCTGTTCGGCCTTTCGGACGTGAAGATCCAGTTCACTTATGATCTCACGTATCAGCAGGCGCAGCAGCTCGTGCTCGGGCGGCTGTCGCAGCTCGGCACCTTGCCCAACAACGCCCAGCCGACGATTTCGCCCTTGAGCGCGGTCGGCGAGATCTATCGCTATCGGCTGAGCGCGCCGCCGGGCTATTCGGTGATGGACCTGAAGACCATCCAGGATTGGGTGCTGCAGCGCCGGTTCAAGCGCATCCCCGGCGTGATCGACGTCACGGGCTGGGGCGGCAAGCTGCGCAGCTATGAAGTGGTGGTCGATAACGACCGGCTGGTCGCGACCGGCCTGTCGATGCCGCAGGTGCTCGCCGCGATCAACAAGAGCGACGACAATGTCGGCGGCCAGACGGTGAATTTCGGCCAGCAGGCGGCGATCGTGCGCGGCATCGGCCTGATCCAGTCGGTCGATGCGATCCGCAATGTCTTGATCGGCAGCGCCAACGGCACGCCTATTTTCCTGCGCGACGTGGCGGATATCCGCATCGGCAATCTCCCCCGGCTCGGCATCGCCGGCGAGGGGCAGGACGACGATATCGTGATGGGCATCGTGCTGATGCAGCGCGGTGCCCAATCGCTTCCCACGATCAAGGCGGTGAAGTCCGAGGTCGACAGCGTCAACAATAGCGGCCTGCTGCCGCCCGGCGTGAAGCTGACGCGCATCTATGATCGGTCGGACCTGATCTCGGTCACCACCAACACGGTGACGCACAATCTGATCGAAGGGATCGTGCTGATCTTCCTGCTGCAATGGATTTTCCTGGGCAATCTGCGCAGCGCGGTGATCGTCGCGATCACCATCCCCTTCGCCCTTTCCTTCGCGGTGCTGATCCTGACGCTGCAGGGGGAATCGGCCAATCTGCTCTCGGTCGGCGCGCTCGATTTCGGGCTGGTCGTGGATGCGAGCGTGATCATGGTGGAGAATATCTTCCGCCACATGGTCGATCGCGCCGCCTTGGTGCGGACGGGCCGAAGCCATTTCACCCCCGCCAACCGTTTCTCGGCGATCCTGGGCGGGGCGAACGATGTGAGCCGGGGCATCTTCTTCGCCGCCGCGATCATCATCGCGAGCTTCCTGCCGCTGTTCACGCTGACCGGTGTCGAAGGCCATATCTTCGGCCCGATGGCGAAGACCTATGCCTATGCGATCGCCGGAGGCCTGATCGCGACCTTCACCGTCTCTCCGGTGCTCTCGGCGATCATCCTGCCCGACGATCTGGACGAGGTAGAGACGCGTGTCGTGCGCTTCCTGCGCGGGGTGTACGAACCCGCCGCCGCGTGGGCGCTCACCAATCGTGTCGCGACGCTTGGCATCGCCGGCGTGATGCTGGCGACCGCCGTGGTCGCGGCGCGCGACCTAGGCGTCGAGTTCCTGCCGCATCTGGAGGAGGGCAATCTCTATATCCGGGCGAGCCTGCCGTCCTCGGTCTCGCTCGAGGCGGGGCAGCCGGTGGTGAACGGCATCCGCCGCATCATCGCGAGCTATCCGGAGGTGCAGCGGGTGATCACCACCCACGGCCGCCCCGATGACGGCACCGACGCGACCGGCTTCTTCAACGCTGAGTTCTACACGCCGCTCAAGCCCGCCGACGAATGGCCCGCGGGCGTCACCAAGGACAGTTTGACGACCGAGATCCAGAACAAGATCAAGGCGCGCTACCCCGGCGTCGATCTGGAATTCACCCAATATATCCAGGACAATGTCGAGGAAGCCACCTCAGGGGTGAAGGGCGCCAATTCGATCAAGGTGTTCGGCCCCGATCTGGAGACGCTGGTCCGGGTGGCCGACGAGATCAAGGCGCAGGCGGCGAAGGTACGCGGCGTCGCCGATCTCGCGGTGTCGTCCTCGCTCGGCCAGCCGACGGTGCGGATCGATATCGATCGCGTCGCCGCCGCGCGCTACGGCCTGACGCCCGACGATATCAACACGACAATCTCCACCGCGATCGGCGGCGCGAGCATTTCCGACCTCTACGAGCCCGCGACCGACCGGCACTTCCCGATCGTCGTACGGCTGCAACAGGGCCAGCGCAGCGACCTGACCGCGATCCGCAACATCACCGTCGCCGCGCCCAACCCCAACGGCACGGGATCGGTGCCGGTGCCGCTTTCGGCGGTCGCCAATATCCGCCTCACCTCGGGCGCGTCGTTCATCTACCGCGAGCATCAGGAGCGCTATGTCCCGATCCGCTTCTCGGTGCGTGACCGCGACCTGGGGAGCACGGTGGGCGAAATCCAGGCGAACATCGCCAAGCACGTCACCATTCCGCCGGGCTATCACCTGGAATGGGCGGGCGAGCTCGGCAACCTGACCGATGCGATCAATCGCCTGTCGGTGGTGGTGCCGATCAGCCTGGGGCTGATCCTGGTGCTGCTCTACATGAACTTCCGCTCGATCCGCGACAGTCTGCTCGCTTTCTCGGTGATCCCGATGGCGATCATCGGCGGCGTGCTCGCGCTCGCGCTGACGGGCACGGCGTTCAGCATCTCGGCGGCGATCGGCTTCGTCGCCTTGTTCGGCATCGCGGTGATGGACGGCATTCTGGTGGTGACGACCTACAACCAGAATCTGGAGAATGGCCTCGATAAGGAGCATGCGATGGCGGCGACGGTGCGCAACTCACTGCGCCCGGTGGTGATGACTTGCCTCGCCGCGGCGATCGGCCTGCTGCCGGCGGCGCTTTCCACCGGTATCGGCAGCCAGGTGCAGAAGCCGCTCGCGCTGGTCGTGGTCGGCGGGATGACGCTCGCGCCGGTGCTGATCCTGCTCGTGCTGCCGGTGCTGCTCCGGCTGTTCTCCCGCCATATGTCGGTGCCGGTCGAGCTGTACCACCCGCCGATCGACGATATCTCGCAAGGAGCGATCGCATGAAGCGCGCGGTGATCCTGGCGCTGCTGCTCGCCGGCGCCTGCACGCCCGGGCCGAAGCCCGATCTCGGCGTCGCCCAGCCGCCCGCGCGCCCGGGCGAAACGATCACCCCGGCGAACGGGGCGGCGCAAACGCTCGTCGCCGGATCGCTGGTGGAGCGCGGTTGGTGGAAGCGCTTCGATAGCCCCGAGCTGAACGCGCTGGTCGATCAAGCGCTCGCGGCGAACAACGATCTCGCCGCCGCCGATGCCGCGTTGAAGCAGGCGCGCGCGCTGGCTCGTGCCGTGAAAGGCGATCTGGGACCGCAGCTCGACGCGGGCTTCACCGCCGATCGGAGCCGCGTCTCGAACCGCATCTCCTCGCCGCTGATCGACGTGACGGAGAACGACTATACGCTCAGCACCGCAACGCTTTCGGTAAGCTATCCGGTCGATCTGTTCGGGCTGGGGCGCAACCAGTTGCGCTCGGCGCGCGCGCGGGCGCGGGCGGCGGCGTTCCAGCTCGATGCCGCGCGCACGACGGTGGTGAGCAATCTGGTGGTCGCGGTGATCACCCAGGCGGCACTCGACGCGCAATATCAGGCGGCGCAGGCGAGCATCACCAGCAATCGCGAGATCCTGCGGCTGATCGAGGCGCGCCAGCGGCTGGGCGAGCTGGGCAAGGCCGATGTCGCGCAGCAAGCGACGGCGCTCGCCAATGCCGAGGCGGCGCTGCCGCCGCTCGAACGCGCGCGCCAGCATCAGCGCGCGCTGATCCTGACGCTGATCGGCCAGCCCGCCGGCGGCGCGCTACCACCGCTTCCCAGCCTCGACGCGCTGACCCTGCCCGATCAGCTGCCGCTGTCGCTCCCCGGCGACATCGTCGCCCACCGGCCCGATGTGCGTGCGGCGCAGGCCGCGGTCGAAGGCGCGGCGAACGATGTCGGCGCGGCGATCGCCGCGCGGCTGCCGCAGCTCACCATCAACGGCAGCTTCGGCGGCGCGAGCGAGCGGATCGGCAGCCTTTTCGTGCCGGGCAATCTGTTCTTCTCGGTGGTCGGCGGCATTTCGCAGCCGATCTTCCATTCGGGGGCGCTGAAGGCCCGGCAACGCGCGGCGGAGGCGGCGCTGGAGGGCGCGCAGGCGCAATATCGCGAAGCCGCCTTGCAGGCCTATCTCGACGTCGACGATGCGATCGCCGGGCTGCGCACCGATGCGACCGCGCTGGACGCCGCGACCCGCGCGCGGACGGCGGCGGCGCAGTCGCTTGATTTCACCCGCCGCCAAGCGAAACTGGGGCAGGTCGGCACGCTACAACTGCTAAGCGCCTCGGCTGCGGACGCGCAGGCGGCGCAGGCGCTGGTGCAGGCGCGCGCGGCGCGGCTCAGCGATACGGTCGCGCTGTTCCAGGCGACGGGAACGGATTCGCTGCCGGAGGGTGGGCGGTAGGTCGGGGGGGCGTTCGGGGCTCCGACCCACCCCAACCCCTCCCTTTCAGGGAGGGGCTTAGGTTGGAAGCTTATCTCTCCCCTCCCTGGAAGGGAGGGGTCGGGGGTGGGTCGAAGCAGCGCGCCACCGCCAGCTCACGCCCCCACCAACGCCCCTGCCAACCAATCCGGCACCAGCGCATCGCCCAGCGCCTCCACCGGCCGCCGCTCGACCATCAGCCCCAGCCCCTCATACACCGCCCGTGTCCGCTCGCCGGGCGCCCCCAGCGGCGCGACGACCAGCCGGCGGTTGACCTTCGCGCGGTGATGCATCCGCGCGGTATTCTCCTGGCCGACATAGCAGCCCTTGGTGAAGCTAACCCCGTTCAACTCGCGCGCATTCGCCTCCAGCCACAAGGTCTCGCCGTCGCCCAGCTCGCCCACCCCCTCGGTCACGCCGAGCCGTAGCCGGTGTTCCAGCCAGCCCTCCGCTGGCGCGCCCGCCCCGCCCAGCCAGCGCGCGCCGAGCGCGGCCAGCCTTGGGTCCGGCGCGCCCGGCCCCTCCGGCGCCCAATGCACCCGCGCCAGGCTCGGCTCGATCGCGATCGCGCGGCGCAGGCGGTAGAGCCTCAGCCGCTGCGCGAGCGCCTCCGCCCGCGCCGCCTCGCAATCGATCAACACGGCGTCAGGATCGTCGGGATCGGCCCAAAGGATGAAGTCGAACAGCGCCTTGCCCTGGGGCGTCAGCAGCCCGCCCCAGCGCGGCGTCTCCGGGGTGAGACTAAGCACGTCCTGCGTGACCAGGCCTTGCAGGAAAGGCCGCGCCTCGGCGCCGCTCACGCGCAGCACGGCGCGGTCGCTCAGCATCGTGGCGGCGAGCATACTGGTTTCGCTCATCGCGCTTAGCTAGGAGAGGCGCGATGCAAAAAACAGCCCTCACGATCCGCCGCCCCGATGACTGGCACCTGCACCTGCGTGACGGGGCGATGCTGGCGGCGGTGCTGCCTTACACCGCGCGCCAATTCGCCCGCGCGATCGTGATGCCCAATCTCGTCCCGCCGATCACCAGCGTCGCCGCGGCGGAGGCGTATCGCGCGCGCATCCTGGCGGCTTTGCCCGAAGGCGCCGATTTCACCCCGCTGATGACCTGCTATCTCACCGACGACGCCGATGCGGCGGAAATCGCGCGGGGCCATGCGGCGGGGGTGTTCACCGCGTGCAAGCTCTACCCCGCGCACGCGACCACCAACGCGGCGCACGGCGTCACCGATATCCGCAAGCTCTGGCCGGTACTGGAGGCGATGCAGCGGATCGGCATGCCGCTCCTGATCCACGGCGAGGTGACCGATCACGAAGTCGACATCTTCGATCGCGAGGCGGTGTTCATCGAACGCACGCTCAGCGGCCTAGTGCGTGATTTTCCCGAACTGAAGATCGTGTTCGAGCACATCACCACCGCCGACGCCGCCGGCTTCGTCGAGGCGGCCGGGCCGCAAGTCGGCGCGACGATCACCCCGCAGCATCTCCACATCAACCGCAACGCGATGTTCGCCGGCGGCCTGCGCCCGCACGCCTATTGCCTACCGGTCGCCAAGCGCGAAGCGCATCGCCGCGCGATCGTGCGCGCCGCGACCTCGGGCAGCACCAAATTCTTCCTGGGGACCGACAGTGCGCCGCACGTGCGTGAGGCGAAGGAGTCGGCGTGCGGCTGCGCGGGCATCTTCAACGCGCCCTATGCGCTGGAGAGCTATGCGACCCTGTTCGAGACCGAAGGCGCGCTGGACCAGCTGGAAGGCTTCGCCAGCGAACACGGCCCCCGCTTCTACGGCCTGCCGCTCAACGAAGCGCGGGTGACGCTGGAACGGGCAGATGTTTCGGTCCCCGAAGCGCTGCCGGCGGCGGGCACGAGCATAGTGCCGTTCCACGCGGGCGAGACTTTGCCCTGGCGGTTCGTGGGGTGAGTCACTCAACAAGCAAGCCAATCGCGGATGCAATTATCAGCTTGAGCCAACGTAATTGATGACGGCTACAGTTGACACGATCAACAGGGCCAGCAATCCAGATTTCATGAGTGATTTTACCAAGAGTTTTGTCTCGGTTCTGGTCGCGGACATTATCGACGCGCGCTCACTTGTCGCAGCGGCGGACAGCGCGGTTAATCGACGCCATCTCGTTCGAGCGACATTCGCGGGCGTCGAGGGACTCGCCTGGCATTGTCGTGAACATGTACGGGAAATTGCCAGACAAATGGGACATTTAACGCCGTTGGCAGATTTAGCTCTACGCGAGCAGACCTACACCGTGACCGACCATGGCGAAGTCATCGAACAAGTTCGCTATCTCGCCCTAGCCACCAGCATCAGGCTGATGGTGAAACAGGCGGCGGAGTTCGTGCATGGGTTCGAAGTCGATTTCGGTTCGATCGGGTGGCAGCGACTGCGAGCTGCCATTGCAATACGCCATCGTATCACGCATCCGAAAAGGATCGAAGATCTAACGTTATCAGACAGCGACATTGACACTGTTGGGTTAGGCTTTGATTGGTTTCTATCCGTTAGCAGCGATCTATTAGAGCAAACTGTTGCCAGTTATGCCAATTTTGTCGAATTAGCTCGCGAACTGGTAGACCAATTAAAAGCGGGCGATCCTGCTGCATTGAGTGAATATCACGCAGCTTTAATGCGCTCCGAAGATTGAACTACTTCATCCCCAGTGCAGCCAGATATGTCTCCAAAATCGCTTCTTCTTCTTGATATTCTTCTTTTTTCTTCCGCCGAATAGCCATAATTTTCCGCATCGCCTTTGGGTCATAGCCGCGCGATTTCGCCTCGGCGAACACGTCCTTGATATCGTCGACGATACCCCGGCGCTCCTCATCCAAACGCTCCGCGCGCTCGATCAACAGGCGCAGTTCGTCGGCGGCGACAACATCACTCACTTGATAGGCTCCCCACAGGTCAGGCGCGGGCCTTTAGGGCGTCGGCCCGCGCCGCGCAACGATTCACTCGGCCGGGAATGCCGTCCGCTTGCCGCCCGCCTTCACCACCGTGCCGCCATGCATCACGAAGTCGATCGTCCGCAGCCGCGTCACGTCCTGCGTCGGGTCGCCCGTCACGGCGATGATGTCGGCGGCCTTACCGGGCTCGACGCTGCCGAGATCGGCCTCGCGGCCCAGCGCCTCGGCGGCGGTGAGCGTCGCGGCGCGGAGCGCGGCGGCGGGAGTCATCCCCGCCTTCACCATCAACGCGAACTCGCGCGCATTGTCGCCATGTTTGGAGACGCCGGTGTCGGTGCCGAACGCCACCTTCACCCCCGCGGCGATCGCTTTCTTGTGGCTTTCGAACGCCGCCGCCGCCGCTGCTTCGGCCTTCGGGATCGTCGCGGCGGGCAACGCCCCAGCGCGCGCCTGTTCCAGCGCCGAAACGGGCGCGATCATCGTCGGCACCAAATAGGCGCCCTTGGCCTTGAACAGGGCGATCGCCTGATCGTCGAGGAAGCTGCCATGCTCGATCGTGTCGACGCCCGCTTCGAGCGCGGCCTTGGTCCCTTCCGCCGCGTGGCTGTGCGCGGCCACCTTGCGGCCGAAGCTGTGCGCCGTCTCGATGATCGCGCGCATCTCCTCGGGCGTCATCTGCCGCCCCAGCCCGCCCGCGACGTTGGAGAGCACGCCCCCGGTCGCGGCGAATTTGATCACCTGCGCGCCAAGCCCGATCTGCGCGCGCACGGCGCGGCGGCAATCGTCGGGGCCGTCGCAGGTGTTGATCTGATGCGCATGGACCGCGTCGGCGAATTCCTCGGCGAGACCGTTGGTGCCATCGCCATGGCCGCCCGTAACCGAGATCATCCGCCCGGCATTGACGATGGTCGGCCCCTCGATCTCGCCGCGCGCGATCGCGTCGCGCAGCGCCCGCACGCCGCGCGGATCGCCGCCCAGATCGCGGATGGTGGTGAAGCCCGCGTCCAGATCGGCGCGCAGATTCTTCTGCGCCTCCACCATTTCGTCATAACCGTCGCGGTTGAGCGCGCCGAGCCGCTCGCGTAGCGGATCGCCGCCGATGCCCCAGCTATGGACGTGGAGATCGATCAGCCCGGGCAGGACGAACTTGTCCTTCAGATCGACGAGCGTGGCCCCCGCCTCGGGCGCCGCGAACCCCTCGCGCACCTCGGCAATCTTGCCGTCGCGTACCACCACCGTCACCTGCCGGCGCGGCGCCTCGCCAGGGCGGGCGAGCAGCGTGCCAGCGTGGATATAAGTCACCCGCTTGGGCGCGGGCGCGCTTTGGGCAAGCGCGGCGGGCGCGGCGGCGAGCAGCAGCGCAGCGATAACGGTCTTCATGGCGTCCCCCCTTATTTTTCGAGGTGGAACGATAGACGCGCCGCGCCGCCCGGCAAGCGGGGCATCATTGATTTTTGGCAACACTCGCTTGCATTCGCGCGAGCTGTTCGGGGCTTGCCTCGGTCTGGAAGCGCGCCTTCCATTCGGCATAGGGCATTCCATAGACCAACACGCGGCCGGCCTCGCGATCGAGCGCACCGTCGCTCGCCTCGGCCACCCAATCGCCCAGGCAATTGCGGCAAAAGCCGGCCAGCCCCATCAGATCGACATTCTGCGCGTCATGCCGGTGGCGCAGATGGTGCACCAGCCGACGAAACGCCGCCGCCGCCACCCGATCGTCCAGACTATCGATATCGCTCATCTATTCCTCCTTGAGCCGCGCGAGATAGGCATTAGACGAAGGGCCAGCCAAGCCCCGCGAGGACATGATGAGCAAAACAATCGCCCCCCGCCTGCGCAAGGTGCGCGTCCTCGCGACCCTCGGGCCCGCGAGCAGCAGCCCGGAGATGATCGAGCGCCTCGCCCGCGCCGGGGCGGATGCCTTCCGCGTCAATATGAGCCATGGCGACCAGGCGAGCAAAATCCCGCTGATCGAGGCGATTCGCGGGCTCGAGAAGAAGACCGGCCGGCCAACGACGATCCTCGCGGATCTTCAGGGCCCCAAATTGCGCGTCGGCCGCTTCGAGGGCGGGAAGGTGACGCTGGAGACCGGCCAGCGCTTCATCCTCGATTGCGACACCGCGCTCGGTTCGGCCGCGCGGGTGGAACTGCCGCACCGCGAGATTTTCGAGGCGATCGAAACCGGCACGCGGCTGCTGCTCGATGATGGCAAGCTCGTGCTGCGCGTACTGGCGCATGACGATGCGCGGATCGAGACGCAGGTGGAGGTTGGCGGCGCCCTTTCAAACAACAAGGGATTGAACGTCCCCGATGTGCTGCTGCCGATGGCGGCGCTCACCGAAAAGGACGTGTCCGATCTGCACTTCGCGATCGATCAGGGGGTGGACTGGATCGCTCTGTCGTTCGTCCAGCGGCCCGATGACCTGGCCGATGCCCGGCGGCTGATCCAGGGCCGCGCGGCACTGCTCGCCAAGATCGAGAAGCCCGCCGCGCTCGACCGGCTGGAGGAAATCGTCGAGCAGTGCGACGGGGTGATGGTCGCGCGCGGCGATCTCGGCGTCGAGCTGCCGCCACAATCGGTGCCGCCGCTGCAGAAGCGCATCGTCGAGGTCGCGCGGCGCCAGGGGCGGCCGGTGGTGGTCGCGACGCAGATGCTCGAATCGATGATCACCGCCCCCACCCCTACCCGCGCGGAAGTCTCCGACGTGGCGACCGCCGTCTATGACGGGGCCGACGCGATCATGCTTTCGGCGGAGAGCGCCGCGGGCGCGTGGCCGACCGAATCGGTCGCGATGATGAACGCGATTTCGGAAGCGGTGGAAGCCGATCCGATGCACGGCGAGCGCGTGCACTTCACCATCCTGAGCCCCGATCCGACCACCGCCGACGCGCTGGCGGAGGCCGCCAAGAACATCGCCAAGACAGTGTCGGCGAGCGCGATCATCTGCTTCACCGTCTCCGGCTCGACCGCCCGGCGCGTGGCGCGCGAGCGGCCGGGTGTGCCGATCCTGGTGCTGACGCCCAAGGTGGAGACGGCGCGGCGGCTGGGGCTGCTCTGGGGCACTTATGCGGTGCACACGCGCGACGTGGAATCGTTCGAGGAGATGGTCGCCAAGGCCAAGCGCATGGCGCTGCGCCACCACATCGCCAGCGCCGGCGACCGAGTGGTGGTGATGGCGGGCGTCCCGTTCCGGACGCCGGGCTCGACCAATGTGCTGCACGTGGTGCGCATCATCGGCGACGAGCTGAAGGGTTATAAGAGCTAGGCCGAGAGCGCGATGGGGTGATCGAGTAGCGCCACGTCACGGGTGAGCAGGCGCGCGTCGAGATAGGCAGCCTGGGCGAGCAGCATCTCGTCGAACGGATCGCGATTGGGCGCGGGCGGGAGCAACTGCACCGTCATATGCTCCGGCAACAAGGGCACGACCGTGAGCGTGCTTTCGCGCAAGTAAATGAGCGCATCGGCCGGGGTCATCAGCTTGTCTGCCGGCGGACCGTCGCGATGTTTCAGCCACTTATACGAATTTCCCACAAGGACACGGCCGATAGGAAGCGTTGCTCGGCCGCCGCCAGCAGCCGCTGCTCTTCGTCCCGAACAAGCTCGGGCTCCTGCCCGAGCCAAATGAGGAAATGCGTGTCGATCAGCAGCTTCATGGCCGCCACGGCTCCCAATCGTCGGGCAAACCGAGCACCGCGCGACTAAACGCGGGATCGTCGAACGATTTTCGCCATTCCTCATCGAGCGGAAAGGGCGGCGGCTTCATATCGAGCCCCGCCGCGCGTCGGGCGCGCTCATTCTGCTCCCACCAGGCCGCGACCTCCTCGTCGGTCGCGCGCGGCAGCTTCTCGGCCGGCTTGACCACCGCCACCGCCACGCCGTCGCGCGTGATCACCACGCGTTCGCCGCGTTCCACCGCCGCGAGCGCTTCGGCGATTTGCTCCTGAAACTGGCGGATCGACATTTCCATCGCACGAACTCCTCGTGCGGCAACTTACACCGCCTCGGCGGTTTCCCCAAGCAGGCCGAGCGCCGCCAGCTCGGCGCGCAGGCCTTCCGCACCGGTGAAATGATGCGCCAGCATCCCCGCCGCCCGCGCCGCCTCCACATTGTCCAGCCGGTCGTCGATGAAGATCGCGTCGGGGCCCGCGAGGCCGAAGCGCTTCTGCGCGAGGGCGTAGATCGCCGGATCGGGCTTCACCAGCCGCTCCTCGCCCGAGACGACGATGTCGCGGAAGCGATCGAAGATCGCCGCCTCGCGCGCGCGGAACGGCGGCCAGAATTCGTGGCTGAAATTGGTGATGGCGTAGAGCGGCACCGCGCGCGCATCAAGCTCGAGCACGATCTCGCGCATCCCCGGCAGCATGTCGCCCAGCTGCTCGATGAAGCGCGGGCCCCAGGCGGCGATCAGCGCGGCGTGTTCCGGGAAGCGGGCGGCAAGCTCGGCCGAGGTCTCGGCGAAGGGGCGCCCGGCGTCATGCTGGAAATGCCAGTCCTTGGTGCACACGTCGCGCAGGAACGCGTCGAGCGCCCGATCGTCGTCGATCAGGCGCTCGTAGAGGAACCGCGGGTTCCAATCGTACAGGACATTGCCGACGTCGAAGATGACGGCGGCCGGCCCGTTGGCCACGGGCCTCAGCCCTGGCGGGCCTTGAACCGGCGCTGCGTCTTGTTGATCACATAGGTCCGGCCCCGGCGGCGGATAACGCGGTTGTCCCGGTGCCGGTCCTTGAGCGACTTGAGAGAATTGCGGATCTTCATTGCGTGATTCGCTTCGTGCTTGAGGGCTGCTGGAAAGGCGCTGCGCCTAGGGGCGAGACCGGCGATAGTCAAGCAAAACCACGTGCGAAACCGCCGCGCCGCGCTAAACGTTATGCCACGGAATCGATGGCGAGAGGGAGCAGGCGATGCGGCAGGTGGCGGGATGGGTGGCGCTGGCGGTGCTGCTGGGCGGATGCACCACGAGCAATCCGGTGCGGGTGACGCGCTTCCATCTCGATCGGCCGATCGAGCGCGGCGCGGTGGCGGTGCTGCCGGCGCCCGGCGGCGATCCGGCGAGCCTGGAGTTCCAGCTTTACGCGCGATCGGTGAGCGCGGCGCTCGCCGGCCAGGGTTTCAGCACCGCCGCCTCGGGGCCTTATGAAGCCGTGGTCGCGATCGCGCGCGAAAGCCGCCCCGTCGGCGTCGCGCAGCGCCCGGTGACGATCGGCATCGGCGGCGGCAGCTTCGGCGGTGGGATTGGGGGCGGCGGCTCGGTCGGCTTCGGGGTCGGCAAGGCGCGGCAGCGCGAAGTGTACGTCACGCAGCTCTCGGTCCAGCTGCGCCGCATGCCCCAGCGCGACATCGTGTGGGAGGGCCGCGCGATCACCGAGGCCGACACGCGCGCCCAGGCCGCCCAGCCGCAAGCGACCGCCGACAATCTCGCCCGTGCGCTGTTCACGGGGTTTCCGGGCCAATCGGGACGCACTATCAGCGTGCCATGAGCCTCAGCATCACCAGCGCCTTCGATGGCGGCAATATCGACATCGTTTCAATCGAGGGGGACCGGGCGGAGCTGACCATCCGGCGCGATCACCAGTCGGACTTCTATCAATGGTTCTATTTCCGCGTCGCGGGCGAGGCCGGGCAGCGGGTGACGCTGCGGCTGCTCAATGCCGCCGGCGCCGCCTATCCGCTCGGCTGGCCGGGCTATCGGGCGCGTGTGAGCACCGATCGCGAGACCTGGACGCTCACCGAGACGAGCTATGCGGATGGCGTGCTCGAAATCCGGCATGAGCTGACCGGTCCGCTCACCTGGTTCGCTTATTTCGCGCCCTATTCCAGCGAGCGGCACGAGGCGTTGATCGCGCGCTATGCCGCCGCGCCCGGTTTCACCCATCGCGAGCTGGGCCGCTCGCTCGATGGACGGCCGATCGATTGCCTGAGCATCGGCGACGGGCCGCTGCCGGTGTGGCTCTATGCCCGCCAGCATCCCGGCGAGACGATGGCCGAATTTTGGATGGAAGGCGCGCTCGAACGGCTGGCGCGCGGCGATGACGCCGTCACCGCGCGGCTGTTGGCGAAGGCGCGCTTCCATCTGGTGCCGAACATGAACCCGGATGGCAGCGCGCGCGGCCATCTGCGCACCAACGCGGCGGGGGTGAACCTGAATCGCGAATGGGCCGAGCCGAGCGCGGCGCGTAGCCCCGAAGTGCTCTGCGTGCGCAATGCGATGGACGAAACCGGCGTCCGCTTCGCGATCGACGTTCATGGCGACGAGGCGATCCCCGCCAACTTCATCGCCGGTTTCGAGGGCATCCCGAGCTGGACCGACGCGCTGGGCGCCAAATTCTACCGCTACCGCGAAGCACTCGCCGCGCGCACGCCCGACTTCCAGACCAAGCTCGGCTATCCGAAAGCGGCGCCGGGCAAGGCCAACCTCACCATGTCCACCAACCAGTTGGCGGAGCGTTATGGGGCGGTGTCGATGACGCTGGAAATGCCGTTCAAGGACCACGACGCCAATGCAGACCCGCGCGAGGGCTGGAACCCGGCACGCTGCCGGGCGCTCGCGGGGGCGTGTTTGGAGACTCTGGCCGAGTTGATCGACGAATATTGAGCTGTCATCTAGCGAATGCCAATTGCAGAGCGTCGGTAGGACGATTTACCGAGGCACCGCGAATTACCCATAGTCCCGTCGCCCCGGCCTTGAGCCGGGGCTTGGCTTCTTCTTCTACCGTCGCAAGGCAGCCAAGCCCCGTGTCAAGCACGGGGCGACGGATGGGTTGGTCTTGAAAGGCGGGCGTGGAAGCCAGCCCACCTCACGCCACCGCGGCATGCACCGTCGCGACCGCCTTCAGGATCGCGCCGAAGCGCGCGGCATGCTGGATCACCTCGGCGGTGACGCCGGCGGCCTTCAGCACTTTCTCATGGCTGTCGATGCACATGCCGCAGCCGTTCATCGCCGAAACGGCGAGGCTGAACAGCTCGAAATCGGCCTTGTCGATGCCCGGCGCGCCGATCACGTTCATCCGCAGCTTGGCCGGCATCTTGGCATATTCCTGGTTCGAGGCCAGGTGAGTGAAGCGGTAATAGACATTGTTCATCGCCATCACCGCTGCAGCCGCGCGCGCGGCATTGGCCGCTTCGGGACTGAGCTTGGGCGCGCACTCGGCCTCCGCCGCATCGACCAGCGGCTTGTGCCCGGTGCCGTGCGCGCAGGAAAGGATCAGGCCATATTTGCGCTGATCGGTGAGCGAGGGTTCGCTCAGCATCGAGCCGACGTTCAGGCGGATGTCCTTGGCGAAATCGGGCAGAGTCGCCGCGAAATCCTTGAGCGACATGGGAAAACTCCAATTAGTTGGGCGGTGGGCGGCCCTATCCGTCACGCCGGACTTGTTCCGGGGTCCACCGCGGCGCCAAGCCTTGCGGAAGGAGGACGGGAACGGCGGTGGATGCCGGAACAAGTCCGGCATGACGGTAAAGAGTGACCAGCAAAAGTCAGTTAGCCC
>Ga0310345_10002206_pt1 | contig 20113 bp, 33 predicted proteins | sample HC15DNA20500_MG_FD_204667 | JGI IMG/M metagenome (GOLD analysis project Ga0310345, IMG submission 204667) | Marine microbial communities from station ALOHA, North Pacific Subtropical Gyre - HC15-DNA-20-500_MG | ecosystem: Environmental > Aquatic > Marine > Oceanic | place: Pacific Ocean: North...
AATAAACACCTGGATTTGAAGCATGATACTTATCTTGAGCTTTAAAGTATCTATCTTTGTCTTTATCATTCATCATATCAAATCGTGCCCATCCATCTTCATCTTGGAATTTAGCGGCATCTTCATCGAGAACACTATTTTCTACTGGATTTAATCCATATAAATCGAATCCCATAATTACTTCTCCTTATCTAGCCATGCATCGGCTAATTTATCGTAATCTCGCATTATTGTAGTCCATTCAGGCTTTGTTAAATTTGCCATTTCCCTTGCTCTTGGGTCAAACATATTATACAAACCTGACCTTCTTACGAACTCAAACTTATCAAATTTCTTTTTTGTTATGTCTATCATTAGAATGCTCCTTTGATTTAATAACTGTGAACTCATCGTTCATGCCTATTTCAATTAGGCCTTCTTCTGCTAATCCTACAAACATAGGTAACATTAACAGTTCTGCGGAAACATACCCTTTTGCTTTTTTCTCATTAGCACAGGCATCTTTCCATATCTTTTCTTGTTCTTTAGTTAGACTCATCTTCTACTCCTATTCTTCCGTTAAGAAAGGTAAAAAATATTCTAATTACATCTGTGCCTAACTGTTCCAAAATGTAATGACAGTCTTCTTTAAAATATCTTTTTAATTCTTCTATCATGATTTCTCTGTCATTCATAATATACTCCTTTCGAATAAAAAGAAGGGGCAGCGCCGCAGTGGAACCGCCCCTCTTCGCATCACAATCAGATAAACCGTACAGGATTTCCTGTCGTTTTGAAATTATATAATTTCTCTAATAACAAGATGTACGATTTAGCATCAGGGCACTTAACGAGTCTTTCACTAAGATAATCCATTTTCTGCATCATCCTATCGTGATTATAATTTGGGACTCTTTCAATAATTCTCAGCATAGCAGTTACAAAACTTCTTGCCCTGTAATACGGAAAATATTGAGCGAAATCATTAACTTTATCAATTATATCATTCGCTTCGCTTATTGAACGAGTTATTTTAAGTGAACCCTCTCTAAATGAGGCCATTGCGCCTTTGGTATTACCTGCTAACAATAATATCACACAATTATGGCTCCAACCACTTCTTTTCTTGAATCCTGCATAGACAGCATACTCTTTGTATCCAAGTCTGCAGTAATAATTCATGTAATCATCCCAAGCCCAATTTCTTGATACTTGTAAATGAGCTACATCTTCAGGGGCAAGTCTCTTTTCATCATCAACGACAAAATAAATCCAATCGCTGTTCAGTTTTAAACTCACAAACCTGTATTGACCGTCAATAATAGGATATTTGCCATCAGGATTCTCACCATCAGCATATTTCTTATCTTTAGGCCAAACTATTAAAGGAATTAAATCAGTCACATTACCAATTTGATGCATTGATTTCATCACTTTAGCAACATGAGATGGAGTTATTTCCCTATTCCAGTCAATCATTGTAAACTGGTCATAGTTCTTAGTCTTTCGTATTCTAGGCATATAGCCTCCTTTGAATATTAATTACTATTAGGATTAGGATTAGCAATAAAACCTCTCATAGATTGTATTGTCTCATATCCTACATGCTTCTTTCTAACCATTCGCTGCATAACCATCATATAATTATCATTAGTATTCTTAAATCCAATTCCTTTTAGATAGTTAAATACATCAGATACATGAGATTTATTGTATAGCAGCCCAAGTCTAATACCTCGTTGAATCCAACCAGTAATATTTGTTACTGTTTTCATCTTAATCCAAACCATTCTAGCAATCTATATAATCTAGACTGTCTACAATAATTCAGCCAAGCAGACAATATTACATCTGCTTTAATAACATTCTCACCATGAGGTCTAATGTGTTTTGCATGAGACATCAAAGTAGTCTTTTTTGTATTACCATCATGATGCCAAGAATAGAGTATTTTGTTACTCATGACTTATCTAATGATTTAATACCTAGAAAAAGAAAATGAATAGCTCCAAGTCCACAAATGACCTGAAATATTAACAGTAAAGTATCTATTTCCATAAATTACCTCTGATTTATTGAGAAGACATATGAACCTTCTCGTTTAGGAATATTGTTCCAACGATGTTTATATCGGACATTATGTGATGAATTGGGAAAATCCATATCATGATGTTTTAAATATTGAATGAAGTAAAGAGTACCACAATCACTATCCTCAATTTCACCATGTATGCAATTAATTACCTTAGTGTCCACCAGTTTGGCTAGATTTTTACAATCTCTCCAATATGAATATCTCACACCGTCTCTACGAAATTCAAGCTCTTTAAGGTCATATCCAAGGTTTTCAGCCAGAGCTGCTATTCGTTGTCTTTGATTAGTAGTTATTTGCTTCATACTAATTCCTTTCATTAAAAAAAAAGAGAGTCTCAGATAGGAACAACCCTACCATCTCTTGGGAGCAATTGACTCTGTCGAGTTCACGGCTCAATACACATCTATTTTCATAGACCGTCTACAATAATGTGATTCCCCAATCAAGGGCATTATCCGTTAGCGAGACCACAATGGTCAATGCATTAGTACCTAGGCTGCTATTGCCAACCAGAACCTAATAGTACCGAGAGTCCGACACGAAGAAGTTAATCTCTTTCGAGTTTATCTTATTAATGTATGGCACAAGAAGACTTTACCAACAGATGTCTCTGCTTCACAACCTTGCGGCTGTCCCCTCTTGGGTTAGTGCGACAACACACAGTCCATTCACTAAATGCTGTCTTGGTAAATGCACGTCAGAGCCTACGGGTCAACTCTTCTTTTGAACGTGCGTTGAGTAAATTCTCGTATTAAACACCATTAGCATGACGATGAATAACCTTAGAGAAACCTCTCATTAAAGCTTTGAGCAGTTTAATCAGCCTTGCTCAGGGCCATGGCATACTATGCTCTCGTCCATGCCTTTTTAAGTATCTTGGTCTTGCCGTCGAGACGACATTGATAAAATACTTTGTTACCAAATAGTAACTGGTCGAGAACACGGTCTACTTCTATATGATTGTATTCATGCCAATAACTATCCATGTACCGTCTAACAACACCTCTCCATTGAGGTAGAGTTTCAATACGAGTACCTGAATGTATTGCTTTGACACATTTAATAGGCATAACGCCTGCTAAGATGTCTTTAACACAAAAACTCAAAGAATGACCAACATAGCGATGACGTTTGTCATATTTGTGACCTGTATATTTCATTATACCTCCCTTGATATAAATATTTGGAGCTGCAGCCCAATACTTGTATTCTGGCCTCCCTGTTGGAACTAGCATAAAACCAACACAAGATGTTTTATTTAAAGTCGGTATCTTGCTTAACGACTATTTAAATCTAAGCGGGCACAATAGCAAAAAGAATAAAACTACTGTGCCCACCTGAAGTCATCTGCCCAGTGATGCATAAGGATGCGCTGCTGTGTAAAGCAGGTTTGCCCTCGAGTCAATCTGATTAGATGCGCTAGAAAAGAATAATAATAACCAATGCCCTATGAGTCATGCTGGTACTGAGACCTACTCAGCGGATACTATAAGATTACTTGTCGTTAAACATTTCATCTTGAGTACACCTTACATGATTATTATCATTATAAATGTTTGTGACCAGGTTTATTCAAATATGTACTTATTATACATGTCTAGATACCTGTTATAGAGTACACAATAAACACCAAGAACAATACAATATAACACAAACCAAACAAAATTGTGCTTAGAGCTGTGTTAAATGACCCACTGTGCCCAGCCAAAGATATAAAAAGATATGAGCTATGGCAGGTGAAGGGGAAAAAAGGACAAAAACCCTTCACCTAAAGCCATATCGACGCTTGCTCGTTAGCCCATATAGTCTGCACCACGCAAAGCACGGAGTTTAAACTTCACCAAACGCTGTATACGTTGAATCTCACCTGATGTAGTAGCACGTTTGATAGCTAATTTATAAGCTTCAATGTACTCCTGTGCATCAGACTCATTAAGACCAACACCAGCCATTAAGGCAAGTTCATCCATTTGCTCTTTAGACGCGGATTTATCTTTGCTAAATTTAGCCATAGATTTCTCCTTGTTAAAGTTGAAGGACAACAGTTAAATAACATAAAGAAGAATTACAACGTAAATCGTATATACGAAAAACCCTTATAAAGGGTACACCCATCGAAATAAGAGGGCACTTCAAAATGCTACAATTTTTCTTGAAATAACCTGGTCTTATTCATAATTTCAGACCCATGAGCGACGGATACATCACAACAAAAGACTTATCTGGCCCTGAAGCCTTAACAGGGGTTGCTCGATTGGAAGAAGAAAGGGAAGAAGACGAGTATTATGCAGCTGTGCGAGAAGAGGTTCTGGAAGAGCTAAAAGAGAAAGAAAAGAAAGAAAGTAATATAAAGAAAGAAAAGAAAGAGAAAACTGCTGTTAAATAAACTATGTATACTGTGCCCAAAACATGGCTGAACGAATTGAATGGTTAACCGAGCTTCCTGTAGAACTCCAAGAGAAAATCCTAGAGTTTATAGGAAATTCCAATACCCCTCCCTTAAAACCTGCACTGCATCCAATTGAGATAGATGGCATTGTATATAAAGTTCCTATGCCTGTTATTGACCTTGTAGATTCTCTTTGGGCTCAAATTAGACAAGAAGATTAGTCGATGGAATTTCAAACCATCAAAGGGAAAAAACATTATGTATATGACCACATCTCGGAATTTTACCAGCACCATCCTGATTTCAGCCCATTAGAAGATTGGAGAGACGGTGTTGAGGGAGACTGGGTTTGGTCTGATGACCGTCGCATCATTCAACTGTTAAGGGTCAGAGGAATGTCTCATCCTAATGACCGTAAGAATTACAAATACTCTAGAGGATATGTTAGAACTGTCGTGGGGACGTTCATATCGAACAAGAAGTCGTTCATGGATACTGATTTCACCAAACATCCCAATCGATATACGTTCTCACGCACTATTACTAATCCTACTCAGCGAGTTCGAGATAGAAAAAATATAACGAATAAAGAAAGAATATTTGCAACGAATGTAGTTGTGGGTATGGGTGCAGTCAAATCTTACATGGATGCATTTGAAGAAGAATCGCCTGGAAAGGCAAAAAGAAAAGCTGCTGTGCTTTTAAAACAGGAGAGAGTTATGAAAGAAGTAGAAAAAGGTGTTCAAGATATTGCCAAATCTTTGGGGATAAATCATGAATATATTTTAAACAATCTAAAAGTCCTTGCAGAAACATCAGCTGATGAGAATATAGCTCTTCAGTCTTTGAAAGAATTAGGTAAGGCAATAGGTACTCTTGGTGGAGGAATCAAGAAAATTGAGCAAGGAGTTGTTGGTTTGTTCTCAGGGTTTACTCCTGAACAGATTGAGACAGCGGAAAGAAAAGCTCTTGGAACGGGTAAGGTAGAATAATGGTATGTCCTCATTGCTCTTCTATGTATACAAAAAAAGATGGAAAGAGAACCAGAAAAACTGGAATAGTTCAATCTTATAAATGCAATTCTTGTGGAAGTCATTATTCAGTTCCTATTGATTCAGAAGTAAAGGAATACAACCCTACCATTGAGCCTGGGGAGATATTTTCTTACTATTCTGATTCTTTGGTAAGAGTTCATTGCTTAACCGATGTCCATGTTGGGGCTAAAGAGTTTGACTTAAAAAAGTTTAGCCAGGCTGTCACTACTATTGCTAAAGACCCTAATGCGGTCTGGTTTGGTAATGGAGATTTAATAGAATTAATACCTCCTGGATATAAAGCGATATCATCTAGAGGCCAGTCAATGCCACCAGAAGACCAGTATCTCTCATTTCTACAGTTAGTCGCTCCAATCAAAGATAAGTGTCTTTTTATCCGTGGAGGTAATCATGACTTTCTTCGTAGTTTTACTATATTGGATTTTGATGTTTGTAAGACTCTTGCGGCTGAATTAGACGTACCTTACTATCAGTATCCAGGCTATTCTAGAATTAAAATTAAAGATAAGGATTGGTATCTTGTTAGCGGACATGGTAAAAGTGGTGCGAAAAATGGAGACTTGGAGCTTAACAATCTTGCAGCAATTTACTCCGAAGGTGATGTATTTGTACTTGGTCATAATCACCAACTCTACGCTAAACCTGTTGATTCGATTCGGGTTGATGGTGATGAAGAAGCTCTCAAGCGTCGTTGGTATGTAAGAGGAGGTTCTTTTCTTAGATATGCAGATTATGCTCGTTATGCTTTTTATCAGATTATAAGAACAGGTTGGGTAACTATGGAATTCTCAAATGAAGAGGTTAAATGTTGGGAAAATTGAGACTACGATGGGATGTTCCTGGCAAAATCGAAAAAGATTTAGATGATGCTATCGCTGAACTTAAAAAGTTAAAGAAGTTGATACCTGTTAGCCTAAATAATTTAAGTACTAAGGATGAATTCACTCTTAAAAAAATCTTAGCAATTATTGAGGGTATGCAAATTCCTCTAAAAATAGAAGCTGATGCCTAGACATATTGATGATTCTCCTTTAAAGAGGATTCCCAAAAAAACTCGGCAGGGATATGGTAGAGGTTCTAAATTTGGCATAAAGGGTAGTAAAAAATACTACCGTAAAAAGAAAAGAGGTCAAGGATGAGTAAACATCCGAATAGAAAACCAATTTCAAGAAGAGATATTGTAAGAGCGGTGAATATACAGTCTCAGCACGGTTCTCTTGTATCGATGAGATTAGACGATATGGAAAAGATAATTGGTGAATATATTGAATACAAAGGCGATGAAAAAGAATTTAAGAAGTACTTAGATGGCAAATATAAATCAGAAGACGATAACGGAAGCGGAACAGACTCTTCTTCTAGCGAAGAATGATTTAATTGCTTTTGGGAAGTTATTTCTTCCCGATGATTTCATGAGAAGTGAAACTCCTCCGTTTCATTTTCAGATGGCTGATGCTATCGATGATTTAGAAGCAAAGCAGTTAGCAATAATTCTTCCACGAGGTCATGGTAAAACTGTCCTAACCAAGGCTTCTATTTTAAAAGACTTCTTATTTTGCCCAGAAGATGATATGCATTTCTATGCATGGGTCTCCGCTACTCAAAAGTTGAGCGTGGGAAATATGGATTATATTAAATATCATCTTGAATACAATGACCGAATTAAGTATTATTTTGGAGCAATGAAAGGTGGAAAATGGACAGAGGAAGATATTGAGTTAAAAAATGGATGCAAACTTATATCGAAATCTAATGTCGCGGGAATTAGAGGAGGAGCAAAACTCCACAAACGGTACGACCTCATCTGTCTCGATGACTTCGAGCACGAACAAAATACTATTACAGTTGATGCGAGAGCTAAAAATGCTAATCTTGTTACTGCTGTGGTTTATCCTGCACTTGAGCCTCACACTGGTAGGCTCCGTGTTAATGGTACTCCTGTTCACTATGATAGCTTTATTAATAACCTTATCACCAATCATGAGAAGGCTAGGAAAAATAAAAAGAAGTTTGCTTGGAAGGTAATTACTTATAAAGCCGTTTTACCAGATGGTTCTCCTCTTTGGCCTAGTTTTTTTCCAAATAGTAAATTAGAAGAAAAGAAAAAGTTTTACAGAGATTCAGGACAGCCTGCTAAATTCTTTCAAGAATATATGATGGAAGTCCAGTCTGAAGAAGATTCTGTTTGGAGAAGACAACACATAAAATATTGGGAGGGATATTATGAAAGAGAAAAAGGGATTAATTATCTTAATATCGAAGGGTCGAAAGTCCCTATTAATACATTCATCGGGTGCGACCCTGCTACTGATATTGATACTAAAGACTCTGATTTCAGCGTTATTATGGTTATCGCTGTGGATATTAATAACAATTTATATGTACTAGAATATGAACGGCATCGTTCTATTCCAACCATAGGAGCTAAGGGAGTAGATGGGGAACTTCTTGAGAAGAAAGGAGTTGTTGATTATATCATAGATTTGCACAATAAGTACAAATGCACTTCATCAACGGTAGAGGATGTTGCTATGAACCGTTCCATATTTCAATCCTTAAATGATGAGAGAAGACGCATCAATCGTTTCGATATAGCAGTAATACCTGAAAAACCTGGTGGAACGAACAAACGCAATAGGATTTATAGCGGTTTAAGTGGTAGATTTAGCATGGGAACAGTACATTTGCGTGAGAATATGTTCGATTTAATCAATGAAATACTTACTTTCGGCCCCAGAATGGCACATGATGACACCATAGAATCACTTTATTATGCAAATGTGCACTGCTTCCCTCCCAATTATGCTCAGAATAGGGATAAAAAGTGGTTTAAGCCGAAACGTAAGGCAAAAAGCTGGCTGGTAGCTTAAGGAGAAGAAAAATGCCGCAAGAAGTAAAAGGAACAGTTAATAAGAAAGATAAAACCGAACAATGGGAAGAGCGGTTTGAGGGTAGAATGATGCAGGGAGATACCTATCGGTATGGGAAAGACGGAGAAGAAACATATTTAGGAAAAGTCCTTAAACAGGGTCGTCCTTTAAAAACTGAAATATTGCGTGGTAAGGATAATAAGTTTACACGAAGAAGTCTTTTTGGATTTGAAACTGCCGCTGGTGATACGACTTATCATGAATTTGAGAATACAAGTCAAAGTATGAGTATTTTGCAAAGTATGGAAGGATTAGATATGCGTTCTGCCATGATTTCAGGAAAGCCTGGAGTAGATACAAGCGGGGCCAAAAGTGGAGATGATTATGTCGCTAACTGGGGTACTCCACCTGCTTCTTCTGTTACAAAAGATGTGACTGGGAAGATTATGGGATTCCTCAAAGGCTTACGTAAGTAAAGATTTGATTAGTATATCTCAAATTAAATCTCTTGTAAAAAATACTTGCAAGACGATGGGTTCTAGATTCGCATCTGACGATGCAGTCCAACTTGTTGTTGCGACTGGTATTGTTGAATCAAGATATGAGTATATTCGTCAAATGGGAAACGGCCCAGCCCGCTCGTTTTGGCAGGTGGAGCCAGCGACCGCAGTAGATAATTTAGTTCACTATATCAAGCATCGCCCAGGACTATTACAAACATGCTCAGCTGCAAGTTCTGTAGATATTAAGCATTGGCAAAATTATGATGAAAAAGTATGGGCTGAAATTTTAGAGAAAAATATAGCTGCTGGAATCGTTCATTGTAGATTAAAATATTGGAGAGTACCTAAGAAGATGCCTAATACTATAGAAGGTCAAGCAAATTACTGGAAAAAGTATTATAATACAGAGGGTGGTAAAGGAGACCCTGAGCATTTCATTGATGCTTGTAAAAAGTATTTAGTATAATGCCTAGAAAAACATCTAAGAAAAAAGCAGAAGATATAAAACAGCTTTACGATAAAGCTAATAATTCTCACCGCCATAAGTGGCAATATTTAATGACAAAAGCATCCGACTTCTTCCTGGGTGACCAGTTAAGTAGGAATGAGGAGCGCGCCCTTGAAGAAGCTGGGATGCCGTCATTTATAATAAATCGAATTACTCCTGTAATTGAAACGATGAAGTATTTTGTAACTGCTGGTAATCCATCATGGAAAGCTGTCGGAGCTGAAGGTTCTGATGTAGATGTAGCTGCTGTTCATTCTGACATAATTGATTATGCATGGTATCATTCCAATGGACGTTCTCTTTTCTCTCAAATCGTAGGTGATTCTCTTGTAAAAGGAGTTGGTTATTTTCATGTTGATGTAGATTCTGATGACGACAGAGGTATGGGAGAAGTTGTATTTAAAAGAATTGACCCATTTGATGTGTTCCCAGACCCAATGAGTACAGATTTTCTTATGCGGGATGCTTCTTATATTATAGTTAGAAAGAATCTTACTAAGACTCAATTAAAAAATATTTTACCTAAGTTTGCTCGTAAAATTGACAAAGCAACTGGCTCCCCAGAGTTAAGAGAATATTCTAGAAGAGGAGTAGAAGATTCTGAATATATTACTAGAGAAGACATTGGATTTGAAGGATATAAAAAAGATGGAGAACAAGATGAGATAATTGATTTTTATGAATGTTATATGAAAGAGAAAAAAGAATTTTATAATGTTTTTATTCAAAAACCTCCTTCAAGAGAGCAGATGATTGAGATTCAGAAACAGGTCCAAATGGAACTTGAGAAAATGGCTGAGGAAATGTCAGTTCAATTAGCAGAACAGCAAACAAAAATGGCTGAAGCTGTTGAAGAAGGAGAAATGATTCCTGAAAGAATGGAATTAGAATTGAAAAAAGCTCAGGAAGGCGTTCAACAACAATTGGAACAGGCAGAAGCTTCTCTTACTGAAAAGTATGTTCAAGAGGCAACTGTAGTAGAAAACACAGTTTTTAGAAAAGAAGCCTTTGATGTTATGTCTGAGAATGAAGGTTTTATGCAAAATGTAAAGGATGCAGTTCCATTTTGGGAGACCAGGGTAATGTTAAGATGTTGTGCTGGTGATGCATTTTTGTATGAGTATGAATTACCCGTTACAGAATATCCTATTGTACCAGTGGTTTATCAGTATACAGGAACTCCATATCCTATGTCAGCAGTTTCTCCTTTAGTTGGTAAACAACAAGAGATTAATAAAGCCCATCAAATTATGATTCATAATGCGAATCTTTCATCGAATCTTAGATGGATTTATGAGGAAGGTTCAGTTCCAGAAGATGAATGGGAACAATATTCTTCATCTCCAGGTGCTCTTTTAAAATACAGACAGGGTTTCCAACCCCCAACTCCAATTCAACCCCTTCCTTTAAACAATGCTTTTTATACAATTACCCAGCAGGGTAAATCAGATATGGAGTATTTAAGTGGTATTTCTCCTGCTATGCAAGGAGCGTTAGGAGAAGAACATGAAACTTATAGAGGGTTGTTAGCATTAGATGAGTTTGGAACAAGAAGAATTAAAGCCTGGATGCAATCAATAGTAGAACCATCTTTAGAGCATATAGGAAGAGTATTCACTCAAGTAGCTCAGAATACTTACACAGCACATAAAGTTTTTAGGATTGTCAACCCAAATAATTTAGATGAAGAAAAGATGGCAGAGATTAACATTCCTATTTACAATGATTTTGGAATGGCAGTGCAAAAGTATAGAGATTACGCCGCTGCTAAATTTGATATAAGAATAGTAGCTGGTTCTACAATGCCTGTGAATAGATGGGCTCTTATCGAAGAGTATTTTAAATGGTTCCAGGCTGGATTAATAGATGATATAGCTATGTTGAGCGAAACTGATATAAGAGGAAAAGAAAATATTATTAAAAGGAAATCCGTTTATGCTCAACAACAGCAACAGATTTCATCTATGGAAGAAGCACTAAAAGATAAGGAGGGTACTATTGAAACCCTGGAAAGACAATTAGTGCAATCAGGTATTAAAGAAAAGGTGGAAAAAGGTTCTAAAATAGTGGACAAAGAAATAATGGATACTCAAGGTCAGCAAAAGCTGTTACGAGGTATGCTAAAGAATGAATTTGATGCTATTAGGCGTGAAGCAAAAGCATCTGAAAAAGAAAAAAATAACCAGGAGAAATGAATTGATTATTCTCTGGTATAATCTTAACTTAAAAGGAGTATAACATGGCGGACGATTTACAGACAACAGGTAACTCGGAGGTCAAAGTCCTAGATGACGCAGCATCTGCTGTTGAATTAGGACTTGAGGACACATTGTCTTCGACCCCTGGTTCTGATGAAGATTCTATTGAATTCTTTTCTGCGCTTGATGCGCAGGTGAGTGGAGATGGAGATATTCAACAACCGCAACAGGTAACACAAAATACAGCTGAACAGACAACTTCTCAGCAAGAGAACCCTGGTGAAGCACTTGGCCTTGAAAGACAGGTCGAAACTCTAGAAAAGAGATATGGAGATTCTAGTCGAGAAGGCAAACGACTTAACAGCCGATTGCAAGAACTAGAACCATATGTTCCTATTCTAGAAGCTATGAGAGAAGACCCCAATTTAATTACTCATGTGAGGAATTATTTTGAGGGTGGTGGCTCAGCACCTACCAATATGAAAGAACAAATGGGATTATCTGAAGACTTTATGATGGATGTCGATGAGGCTTTAACGACACCTGGTTCAGATTCTGGGAAGCTGTTTAACGCTACTATTGATGGTATAGTCCAAAAACGATTGAGAGATTTTCAATCGAATCAGGCTCAAGCATCGTCCAAACTTGCTGAGGAATCTAATTTTAAGGCAAGACATTCGATGAATGATGATGATTTTGGCGAAATGATGAATTTTGCTAAAGACCATACCCTTTCACTTGATGATATACATTATTTGAAAAATAGAGAGCAACATCAAAAGAATGTTGCCAACTCTACTAGACAAGATATGTTGACTCAGATGAAAAATGTTAGCGGTAGACCTTCTTCAGTCGCGGGAGCAGGTTCAGCCCCTCCACCTCCAGATAGAAGTGTAGATGACCAAGTTTTTGACAAATTAGTAGGAGCGGAGTCAATAATAGAACAAGTAATGTAATAACAACAGGAGATGAACAATGGCTGACACTAGTTATCCCTCATCAACTCCTCTTGCTCTTGCAACTGATTCTGGGTTAACCGAAGGTTATTCGGCAACACAGGGTTCTTCGTTATCTACAGGCGACCTTCGTAGAAGGTATGATTTCTCCGAGAGGTTTACTGAATTAGCGATTGACCAAACGCCATTTTTCCGACTAGTATCAAAAGTCGGTAAAAAGCCTACTGACGACCCCAGTTTCAAGTTCACAGAGAAGAGGCAATCCTACATGAAGCGTTATGCTTACGTTGTAGGTATGATAAAAGCCAGCACAACTGACGTTTTTGACGATGCGACAGTTACAGGTTATGGCGCAGACGCTACAATCGCAACTGCTGATGTTTTGAAACTTTATATGGCTACTGATTATAAATCAGCTGGCAATATTCAGAATGTTTCAGGGCAATCAACAGGAGCAATTGCAGTAGGCGCTTCTGGCACAGCACCTGAGTTCTTCCAAGTTAATCAGTTAGTACAAATTCCGATAACATCTACGGCTGGCGGAGGCCCAACTGCCACGGATTACATAGTAATGCGTGTTACAACAGTTGGTGCACAAGAAACCAAAAATAGTATGGAAGCGAAATTAATAACTGGTTCCGTGGTAAGAGCTGCTTCAGGTGAATTAACATCTTTTGCAAGTAACTCCCCTGTAAGTCAAGTCTACGACAAAGACATCGCTCAAACTCTTGAAGAGATGAGAGTCCATGTTGTAGGTACTTCTTACGCTGAAGGTTCTAGCCTTCTTGGTACTACTTGGAAAGATAATCCCTACTCAACTGGTTATGGACAAACTCAAATCTTTAGAACTGAGTTTGGAATGACAAACACTGCTCGTGCAACGGTTCTGAAATATGAGCCTAATGAATGGGCTAGAGTTTGGCGTGATAAACTGATTGAGCATAAATGGGATATTGAACAAGCTGGTCTATTTGGTTCGCAGTTTACTGATGCTGCAGGTATTACACATACCCAAGGCGCAGTAGACTACATTCTAAATTACGGTAATATCTTTAGTTGGTCGAAAACCAAATCGGTTGACAGCTTTCTAGATGATATGAGTAAGTATGTAGACCCACGATATAACAATAGCAAAGCAACTGTATATTTCTGTTCAACAGATGTATACAACTGGTTCCATAAAATAGGTACTGGCGAAAGTTATCTAAGTGCAAACTTAGCTCTCGAAGACCAGTTACGCTATGATGTATCCAGAGGTGGCCGTAAAAAAGTCTTCGGACTTGACACTATGACAGTTTCGACTGTTTATGGTGATATGACCCTTGCACGTTGTATATCACTTGACCGCTCTCATATCAAGATTCTTGGAATCAATATGAATCACGTTAAGTGCAGACCTCTAACTGGAAACGGCGTTAATAGAGACACCTCTATCTACGTTGGAGTACAATCCTTAGAGAATACTGGAACTGATAAACGGATTGATATGATTCTAACCGAACTTGGTTTCGAGTGGCAAATGCCCGAAGCTCACGCTGTTTGGAAATAACGGCTGACATTGGAGATGACGGGTAGTGGGTTTTTTGCTCCTCCTTTCTGCCTGCTACCCTGACTCTCCATTTAAGGAGAAAAAATGAAGCTTTGGGAAAAAGTTAATAATATAACTGGTAATGCAAATAAATCTAGGATTCTGATAGATTATATTAATCAGGGTGCTAAGTTTATTGTGGCTTCTCTACCTGAGAAGTTTTTATGGACAATAGCCAATGAAGAGACTATTAATGGACATGATGGTTCTGCTTCTATTATTGGAGATGGTTCATCAGTCCCTTATGATAAGATTTTAGCCGTTTATAGATTAGATGGCTCAACTATAACTAATAACACTATTTCTACTGCTGGAACTAAAAAAAGAGTATGTGTTGAAGTTTCTGACCAGAATATTCACATATTTGATGAGGCTAATAGTCTGATGAGAGCAACTAAGATGTTTCCTAAGTTTTATAAACTTGGTGGGAAGATTTTTATCAAGCCAGACCCTGATTACAATACTCAGGCAGGAGCAACCTCAAGTTATACAGATGTTGATGCAAATGCAATCACAGTTAATGCAGTATCAGGAGATAAAGGTGTTATAGTATATGCAGCCCCTCCAATAGTAGATGAGAATACTTCTTCTTGGATTCTTGCTGAGTTTGAAAATGTTGTTCTACAATATGCGGCTTCTCTTGATTCTATATTTCAAGGAGGAACGCACAGAGATAGCGCATTAACAGCTTTGACAGGAGTGACAACGGCTCTTTCTTCATTTCTTTCTTCTTTTCCATCTCATTCAATAAAAGATGTAGTTAAACCATCAGCTCCTTCTACCACATTCTCTTCTGTTACTCCTACGACAGCTTTACCTAGTGTACCAAATTTTGCAAGTGTATCTCTTCCAGTCTCTCTAAATATATCAACTGCTTTACCTACTGATTTTGCAATTACTGAGACTTTACCAAGCGATTTAACTGTCAGTACACCTCTTCCATCGATTGTAATGCCGTCTGAAGTTAATATTTCTTATACTGAAATCACTGATGCTCATGCAAAGGCAAAGGCTTTAGTGGATGATTATGCTGGAATACTTGGTGGAGATATAACTGGTGAAGGGGATATATTAGTAAATAGTCAATCAATTAAATCATCTCAACAATGGCTTATTGAAGAAGACCCTGAAATGGTTGAGGCAAATATGGCGATTGCTTCTCAAGAAATTAGAAGAGCGACATCAGAATTGACTTCGGAAAAGTCTAAATTAGAGGAATATCAATCAGAGGTTGCAGCGGCACAACAAAAATTTGGAGCAGATTTACAAAAATTTCAAGCTGAACTGACTAAAGAACAGGCAAGAGTAGGACAAGAAGTACAAGAATATCAAGCCGATATCCAAAGGGAAACTCAGGAAATTAATTCTCAGATAGCTAAATTTTCAGCCGAACTTCAAAAAGAATCAGGAAAAGCTGGTCTAGATGTACAGATAGCGCAAGCTGAGATAGCCAAACTTCAAGCTACTTTTCAAGGAGATGTGACAAAATACACAACAGAATTATCGTTAAATACTAATACTCTTCAAAAAGAAGTTCAGCAATACACTAATGATTTACAAAAATATACTGCAAATATTCAAAAATATTCAACTGAGGTTCAAACTGAAGTTCAGTCTTTTGCGTCAGATATTAAGAAAAGAGAGAGATATGTTCAGGAGGCTGGCGTGCAAATGCAGAAGTCTCAACAATATATGCAAGTGTCACAACAACAATATGGTCTTTCAGCTCAATACTATCAAAAGGCTATATCAGAATTACAAGCAATCACAGGTTCTCTCTCTGCTCCCCCTCCTCAACAGAAGGGTCAAAGAGAAGAGGAAAGGAAATCTAGCTAATGGCTAATAAATTAATAATGAGATGTTCTTTAGAACCTCAAATAGATGCTTCTGAAACGGTTGATTCAGTTGCTTATCAAAATTATCATATAGATAATGTAGGTTCTCATGGAGGAAGCATAACAACTACTTATACAGATGCAAAAGCAATTAAATATGTAGGAGAAGTAGATGTAACTGCAGCAGCAGCTTTAACAGATGGACAAGTTGCTTTTAATGGGACAGCTACTACATCAGGAACTGAACCAGGGGCAAATGGAGTAAAAGCATTTTATGTCAAACTTGATAGTGTTCTTGGGAACGCAGCGAATGTTACAGTAACATATGAAGACAATATTCATGCAGTTTTAACTGTTGGAGAATCTTGTTTAATACCTTTCACTGTAGGTACTTTAGCGGATTGTAAAATACATACTAATACTGCTTGGGTGGCGAGTACTCATGTAGCAACTGTTACCGTAGTTTTAGTAGGAGACTAAAATGCCTGGAAAACATTCAGGTGCAAGAAAAAGAAGAAGACGTAGAAGGTCTAGAAAGACTGCAAAAAGAGTTAAAAAAATTGAACGGCGTACACGAAAAAGACGCAATAGAAGAAAAAGAAGACCAAAGAGAAAAAGAAGAAGTTCTTCAAATACATCTTCTAAAAGAAGAAAGTACTCATATTAATGACAATTTTAGAAATAATGGAAAGAGCTAATACAAGGGATACAAACCTTGTTATAGCGTGGATAAAAGATGCGATACATCAGATTCAGTCTACTCAACAGGATTCTGTCGTAATTAATAAGCAAAATATAACTAAAGCTGCAGATGGAGATGATAATCAATATTCTTTACCAGCTGGATTAATATCCATAAATTCTGTATCAATATTGGATACACAAGATGATAATAAGTATAAAATTATTAGAAGGCTCGGATTTGAGCCTGTCGTATCAGAGGATACAAATCCATGAGTTTTGATACATCTAACAATTGGTTTTATCAAAAAAAGGGGAGAAAACTTCATATATTTCAGATGAGGACTGGTTCTATGCTTGTTCCTGATTCTGAGGGGAGGCTAACTCCAGCTGCTGATGAGTTAATTTATCCTTCTGAAGCTATTACTAATGGATTAAGAATTGAGTACACTGCTTTAACAAAGCCATTTATTGATAAAGACCCAGAAACTATTGTTGAATCATTGGATGCTGGGGTTGATGGTGGATATGTTGAAGTTACATCACCGTCTGAGGCTTCTCATGTTAATTTAAATACAATGCTTAGTTTAGCGATAGTTGAGTATATAAAAGCAAAGGTAGCTGAAAGAAGAGGAGATTTAAAAGAAAAGGAATATCATATGAGAGATTATTACAAGAAACTCTCTGATAATGAAAGTAATCTTAAAAAAGTTTTTATTACTGGTACGCAACCAGTATTTGCATTAAAGTAAGGAGAATAAAATGGCTAAAGGACTAAATGACTTCACCGTCCAAGAGAGTGTTTCCCCATATGTCAAAGCAGTTGTTGCTACAACAAATGCTCAGGATGAATCTAGAGCAATCTATGTTTTGGTAGCTGGGAATTATACTCTTACAATTGACGATGCAGATGTGGTATTTACTGGCTTGTTAGCAGGTCACATATACCCTCTTTGTATAACCAAGTCTTCAAGCGCAAACGTAATATTATTGTATTAGGATAGTACAATGCCTGAGACAACTAAAACCTATGCAAATATGGAGATATTGCAAGGAGCTGATTATCAGATGATACTTACGTTAGACGCTGTTACTGCTAATAAGTCGTATCTAATGACTATTAGAAAGGATTTTACAGGAGATACTAGTTTCGGAGGTATGAATGGTGGAGATGGTACTTCTAGTAGTCCATATAGAACTGAAATATATGAGACAGATGATGCTTCTTATGGAAAATTAACATCATCAGATAGTGGTACTACATATATAGTAACAATAGACTTATATGCAGCATGGACTGATACTTTAGATAATGGCTTTGATGGCAAATGGGAAATGATAGAAGAAGACACTTCTACATCACCAGATTCTTTTACGAGAATCGCTCAGGGAGATATTTATGTTAATAATAGTGGAACAAGACACGCTTCAATTATAGCTAGGTCAGACTAATGCCTTCAGCAAAAGTAACAACATCTTCAGCGACTAAATCAGTTGGGGTACAAACTGCAGCAAAGTCTTCTGAAGCCTTTAGTATAAATGGAAAAAAGATTTCGCACTCTTCTTCAAGTATTACTGCTACAAATATATCAGATGCACTAGAAGAAGTAGCAACACAAATAGCGGTACAGACCACAGCTCCATCTTCAGCAGTGACTGAAGGGGATATATGGTATGATACTGACGATGACAAACTTTACGTTAGAGATGAGGACTCATGGAATGAGTTGGTCTCTAGCATATCAGGAACTGTCGATGGCGGTTCCTATTAACGATGAAATAAGGAAGTAACTATGGCACGGAATAATGCAATACAAATAAGAAGAGGAGCTGATGCTTCTGTTCCTACTGGTAGCATGGTCGCAGGTGAACCCCTATTTAGTACAGATAACGGAAAGTTCTACATAGCAACTGCTGCGACTACGAAGTCGTGGATTGGAGCACCTGTTCTTGACCAAGATAATATGTCAAGTAATAGTGCTACTTCAATAGCAACTCAGCAGAGTATTAAAGCATATGTAGATACCCAAGTAGCAACTAAGGATGCTCTTTCTGAATTAGCTGATACAACTATTGCCAGTGTCGCAACTGGTCATATGTTGTTATATGATGGTTCAGATTCTTGGGATAATAAAGCAATGAGTGGAGATGCTACTATTAATAGTAGTGGAGCCATTACAATTGCAGCTGACGCAATTCAAGGAACAATGATTAACGATGATGTGGCTGGGGATGGACTTCAAATATCCTCAAATACTCTTGCGGTTAAAGTAGATGATAGTTCTATTGAAACAAATAGCGACACAATGAGAGTAAAAGCCTCTGGTGTTACTAGTGCGATGTTAGCTGGTTCAATTGCAAATGCAAAACTCTCCAATTCAGTAATAACCATAAGTGATGGTTCTAACTCAACAGCAACTGCTTTAGGTGGCACTATGACATTTGCAGGTACTTCTAATGAAGTTACAGTTGCTGAGTCAAGTGGAACTGTAACTATTGGTCTTCCAGATGACGTTACAATCGCTGGAGACCTTACGGTTTCAGGTGATACCGTTACCACAAATGTGGCAACAGTAACTGTTGAAGACCCTTTAGTTGCTTATGCAAGTGGGAATACAGGAAATGCAGTAGATATTGGTTTCTATGGAAAATATAGAACTAATGGAACTGACTTGTATCTTGGGTTATCCTGGGATGCAGACCAAACTGAATTTATTCTTTTTGAAGCTCTTCAGGCTGTTCCTACAACCACAGTAAATAAAAGTGGTACTGGTTTTGCTTTATCTGATTTGAGACTAAGTGCGGTTCATGCAGCAACTATTGACGGCGGCTCTTACTAATAGGGAGGTAACATATGGCTCGCAATAACAAACTTCTTCTTATGAAGAAAAGTGGAACATCCAGTCCAGCACCAAGTGCTGGTAATTTAGAGTACGGAGAATTGGCTATTAATTATCATGCTGATGTAAGCACAATCTATTTTAAGGATAGTGCAAACTCAGTAAAAACTATTGTTGATTCATCAAAATCGGCTACGGTAGATACAGCGACCGCTCTGGCGATTGCGTTAGGATAGTATAATGGCTAATACCTTTAAACTAAAAACAAAACCAAGTTTAACTACTTCGTTGGCTGCTTACTATACCGTGCCATCAAGCACAACAGCAGTAGTTCTTGGAATTTCGTTAGCCAATATCACTAGTGGGAGTGTGACTGCAGATGTGTTAGTAGTGTCAGATACTTCTGATGTAGAAACAAATGCTAATACTTATCTCGGTAAAAATCTTCCAGTCCCCGCAGGAGGTACTTTAGAAATCATGCAAGGGAATAAACTAGTCTTGCAAACAACAGATGTTATTCAAGCAAAGGCAAGTGCTACATCTTCTGTGGACTTGCTTATTTCAATTATGGAGATTACCTAGTGGCTTATCATGGTTTTAAACCAGCAGAACAAGC
>Ga0310345_10002207_pt1 | contig 20112 bp, 18 predicted proteins | sample HC15DNA20500_MG_FD_204667 | JGI IMG/M metagenome (GOLD analysis project Ga0310345, IMG submission 204667) | Marine microbial communities from station ALOHA, North Pacific Subtropical Gyre - HC15-DNA-20-500_MG | ecosystem: Environmental > Aquatic > Marine > Oceanic | place: Pacific Ocean: North...
GAAGTCTCGCTCGACGAGATCCGTTGCAGGACGTGCATCAACGTTGCGGTTCGTCGTCCTCAGGCCGAGTCGTCTCCGGCTCACGCCCACGATCCCGGCAGCGGGGTTCGCATCGTGCCCGTCGAATTGGGCGCTACGACCCGTGACGATGTGGTAGGTAGGCATCAGCAGAGCGCTGATCAGATCCAGGTCACGATTGGCGATGGCCTCGTTGAACGATCGACGCGCCTCGCGTATCTCGGCGGCCTTAGGGGACTCGGCGACGCGGCCGCACGCGACGAGAAGAACCGCCGTCGCGAGGAGGAATCTTGCGTGCGCCCCACAGTTGGGGCGCACGCCACCCGCTCCTTTTGGCTCGCTCACCCTCCCGCTAGCGGCAGCGCTCCTCACCCTCAATGGGCGCCACACCGGCGGGCAGCTCGCGGCATGGCGTGGCCGCCTCCAGGACCACGCTGGCGCCTCGCCGGATCAGACTCGTCGTGCCCGGACCTTGGAAGAACCGGTAGGGCGCCCGGGTCGACATCCACGCCAAAGGCCCGCCCAGCAAGCGGTCGGCACCCAGCGTCCCCACCTCGATAGCGGTCACCAATGCTTCGTACTCGGGATCGCCCTGCCGCTTTCCGCTGAAGCTGCCCAGGTCGGAGCTCGCGGCGAACACCACGTCGACCCCCGGCACTCCCGCGATCTCTGCGGCGTTCGCAACCCCGGCGGGCGACTCGATCATCGCGATGATCATGATGTTGTCGTTGGCGGTGCGCCGGTAGTCGTTGCCCCAAAGCGCCCGATACTGGCCTCCACCCTGGCTGCGCTTCCCCATGGGCGGGAACTTGGCGAAAGTGACCGCGTTTCGAATCTTGTCGGCGTCGTCGACCATGGGCACGATGATACCCAGCGCCCCAATGTCGGTCGCCTTCTGAATGTCACCCTCGGTCGCGTTCGGGACGCGAATGAACGGAATGGCGGGTGCACCCCTGCACGCCCAGATCATGCGCGCGACGTCCGTGTAGGTCAGTGGGCTGTGCTGCATCTCGATCCACATGAAGTCGAAGCCCGAGTTCGCCATGGCGCAGTATATGTCGGGGTCGGGCGTCGAAACCGTTCCGCCGACGACGCGCTCACCTGCCGCGAGCTTCTCCTTGACGGTGTTGAATATCCTGGACTGCGCTTGCGCGTCGGACACGCTCACGCCGAGCGCGAAGCTGAGCGAGAAAGCGAGGAGAGTTGCTCGTTTCATGACTGTCACCTCGGAATTTGGATCGTATTGACTCTAGAACGTCGCAATCGGATTGAGGGGCGATCCCATGCCCAGTTCGATTCTCAGCGGAGCTGCCGTGAACAGGAACTCGTACTTGTTCAGCCGCCTGGCCACCTCGGCGACGCGCCCGAAATCGAGGTTGTCGAAGATGCCCACGCCCAGCGAAACCAGCGATAGCAGGTGCAGCGGAAGCCGCTCCTCATCCGAGAACTCGTGGGGGTAGACGTCATTCCACATATCGTGGCCAATGAACGACACGCCGCGTTCCTTCATGAAGTAGGCGACGTCCGAGTGGTAGCCCGCTACACCCTCCGATGTCGGCCACGGCCCCAGCGCTTCCCTTCGTATCCAGCGGCCGGTGTGGAGAAGGATCACGTCGCCCGGCTCGACCCTCACGCCTTGGATCTTCTCCAGGGCCACGAGGTCAGCGGCTCGGATCGCCCTCCCTGGCTCTACCCAGCCCTCCGGTGTGCCAAAACCCGGAAGCAGCGTCGCGTCGAACAAGATCCCGCGCGTGACGATGCCGTCCTTGAGCGCGTTGATACTGCCCCTGGGGCAGCCCCCCGCGGCCTCGATCTCCTCCATCGCCACACCGTTGTATCCCTTACCCTCGTACATGATGTGGCAGTCCACTGCATCGAGATGGCTGTGGATGACGCCATGGTAGCTGCCGGTGTATTGATACCGGTCTGACGCACCGGTCGCGCTGACCCGAAGCACCTCCCGGTTCAAAATCGTGCCCGCGTCGAGCGCTCGTTCCTGTGCGACATCGTGGGCCAGCGAAACACTGATGCCTTCGGTCACGAGCGTGGCGGCCGCCTTGCGCTTGTCCGGTGTGATGAGGTTCGACGCACCCAGCTCGTCCTCGGCGCCCCAGCGGCCCCAGTTGGACAGTTCGTCCATCGCGCGCTCGAAGTCCTCTACGCTCGTCATCGCCGGGTAGCTCTGGACTTCTGCCGCGACAGTGTCGTCGCTCGCGACAGCGTCGGCGGCGGCCGCACTGTCTTCGGTGTCGGCGGCGCAGGCGAACAATCCTGTACTAATCACGCACGCCAGCACGCCACCTGCCCACCACACTACGCGAGGTCTCATGGCTCCTCCTTCGGGCAGCTCAACTGACCGTCTGAGAGATCATACGCGCTACCCCTTGGGTCGTGCGAACACACCCAAGCGTCGATCCTGCCCGAGCGCTGGCGCTTCGAGAGCAAAGCTCCGCATCTTGGGGTCACGAATCGGACCACGCCGTCGTGGCAGGCGGCTCAGCTGAACGAAGGGGGACTTCATGAGTGCTGCATCGAAGGTCGGCTTGATCGCCATTTGCCTTGGCGGCATCGTCGCGGTAAGCGCCGCCGGGCCCCAGGCCCCCAAGAAGCTGCTCTTCCTCACACACGCGGGGCTCTACAAACACACGAGTCTCGGGCCGGCAGAGATGGCGGTCGCCTCATGGGGAGAGGAAGCGGGCTACGAGGTTACCTCCGTGCAGGGCTATCTGCAGGAGCAACAGGAACTCGACCTCTCGATCATCACCGCGGAGTATCTGGCCCAGTTCGACGGCGTGATGATGATGACCAACGGCAACCTCCCGATGCGCGACGAGCAGAAGCGCGCGCTCGTGGACTTCGTGCGCCAAGGCGGCGGCTTCGTCGCCGTTCACTGTGCTGCGCTCACACTGTTCGACTATCCGGCCTTCGGGGAGATGCTCGGTGCATACTTCAGGCGCACGGTCGCTCCGGGTCAACTCGTGGTCCTGAAGGTCGAAGACCAAGAGCATCCGGCGACGAAGATGTTGGGCTCGAGCTGGCCCATCGTCGACGAGTTCTATCACTATGGCACATCCGCGTGGAGCGCGGAGCGTCCTGACGAGAACGTCGACGTCCTCTTTGGCAACCGGATTCCAGTCGGCTTATCGCGGGACCGCGTGCACGTTCTGTTGAGCATCGACACGCGAGAGTCGGACATCGATGAGTTCGCAGAGGTCGAGTTGGGGGGTGACTACCCCCAGTCCTGGGTGCAGGACTTCGGCAAGGGGCGCTCGTTCTACACCTCGCTGGGCCACCGCGACGACATCTGGAGCAACGATCCGGTGTTCCGCGCCCACGTGGTGGGCGGAATTCGATGGGCACTCGGCCTGGAAGACGAGTAGCGTAGCCGCGTGCGCCCGCGACTTCAGCCACGGGCTACGCACCGACAAGGACGTCTATGTCCCTGCCGAACCAAGCTGCTAAGCAGCGTTCGGGAGGTCGGTACGTGTTGCTACGTAGAGATTACCTACTTCGCTGAACTCGACCACGTAGACCGGATGAAGTGCCTCGTCGGTTAGCCTTTCCCTTGCAGGAAGCGCATAGCCTCCTGATAGCCGTCGAACGACGTGCGGCCGGCCCACACTTTGGTGAGCTGCTTGTAGGCTTCGGCGGCGCCCTCGTCGTTCCCGGACTGGGCATACGCCCGCGCCAGCCCTAACAACGAGCGCGGCCTGTTCGGCATGCGCACCAGAGCGGTCTCGAATTTCTCGGCAGCCTCAGTTGGCTGATCGAGGCCGAGTAGGATCTCGCCGTACAACTCGAACACGGGCTTGATGGGTGAAGCTGAGCCGCGCGGCGGCGCCATCTCCAAAATGGCGGCTTCGGCCTCATCCATGAGACCCGTCGCCACGCTGGCGTGTCCCATGCCGGCATGGAGAAGCGCGCCCGCCATCTTTTGCATGATCTCGGTTCGACCTCCGCGGGCACTACCCAAGGCTGCCTCGGCCTGCCTGAGCGTCGTTTGATCGCCGAGGCGCGCGGCGCTGAGCGCTGTCGCCAAAAGCTCGTTCGCGGACAACTCGTCCGTGATCGGGACGATCTTCCAGTCCTCGGTTTCCACGATGTATCGAGCCTTGAGCAGCGAGGTGGTATTCATGGCACGTGCCGTACCCGCCTGCCCGCGCGCGCCGCCCTCGAGGAAGCCCCCCTCGCTGGACATCGCTTCGATGCGCTCGATCCAAAGGCGCGCCTTCGCATAGTCCCCGAGCTGGAGGTCACCGTATTGGCCCCAGTCGAGGGGGTGAATCGCGTCGCCCAAGCTGTTGCCGGGCTGCCACAGCGCACGCGCCGCGTCGTAAGCGACTTGGTTGTTGCCGGAGACTCGGTCCCACATGCCATGCTGAATGAAGATGTGCGTGGGCATGTGTATCGCGTGCGCGACGGCGGACGCGATCTCCGAGAAGCGGTAGGCAGACTGCAAAGCGAGCGGTGCGTGCTCCGGATCGTCGAAGGAGTGGATCGTGTAGTGCGGTGCTCCGGGATGGTTCGGGTTGTCGGCGAAGAGGCCGAGCGCGATCGTGCCGGCTTTCACTTTCAGGCGCATGCCCAGGTCACCCGTGGCTGCCACCGCGCTCAGAATCGAGAGGGCGTAGAAGGCGGCGATCTCGGAGTCGTCCGGATACTGCTCGTGGAGTCGCTCCATCGCCTCCATATATCCGACGCGGCGAGCCACGTGCTCACCCTCACCCCACAGCACCTCGACCGCGCCCAAGAAGCCCTTCTCACGCTCGGTCGGAGCTTTCGCCAGGCGCTCCTCCTTGGTCGGAGCCAGCCGCTGCAGTGCCGCACGCGGCTCATCTGGGTTCATCTGCGAGACCAGCGGGTGGTTGTACGCCAGCGATTCGCCCCAATAGGCCATCGCGAAATCCGGATCGAGCGCCTGCGCCTCCTGGAACTGGTCCCTGGCCTGGACCCAGCCGAAGCTGTGAAGAATCGCGACACCGCGAAGGAAGTGCTGCTCGACGTCACCGCTCGAGGAGGTAGGAAAGTCGAGGGAGCCTACGGCATCGAACTGGGCCTGTGCGGGAACGACCACGGCCGTGAGAAGACTGATCGTCAGTACTACGGTACGAATCATTTTCATTGGTAACTCCTCGGGCCTCGAGCCGCGCGTCCGATACGCGCCTCCCTATGCGCCGCGCTATAGTGCGCGACCACATGCCAGCATGGTCCCGCCGGCCCGCCTTCGCAACCGCCCGGCGCGCTCGGGTCTCAGCCCTTGTCCTTGAGTCGTGCCACCAGAGCCCGCATCGTGGTCTGAGTTTCCTCGTTCGACCAAGCCTCGATGAACTCCTCAGGACCGGGGCCGTCCGGGTCAGCGTACAACTCGACGAGATCCGCGCGGGCGATGGCTCGGGTGCGCAACATCGCGCGCCTGGGAGCGGTGAGCAGCTTCTCACACCATTCTAGGGCCGTCGGCACCACCTCTTCCAGCGCCACGAGGCGATCCACGAGTCCGATCTCATAAGCCGTCTCGGGTGTGAGCAGCCGACCCTCGACGCACATCCGCTCCGCGTTCTGGGGTCCAACCAAGCGACGGAGGTTCGCATGAAGAACCGGCGAGACGGGTAGACCCACCTGAACCTCGTTTAAGCCGATCTTGTACTTGCCCTCGGCCATGACCCGATAGTCACAACAGATGGCGAGTACTGCACCGCCGGCAGGGCTATGCCCGGTGATGGCCGCCGCGATCGGCACCTCCGACATGACCAGAGCGGTTCTAAGCGCGAACAGTTCCTCGAATGTGGCGACGGCCACCTCTTGTCCTCCCTCTAGCATGAAGGGCACGTCGAGGCCGGCGGAGAAGAAACCGGGCGCACCCGAAACCACGATCGCCCGGGCTCCCTCACCGGGAGCGGCTTCCAAGGCTTCCCTCAGCGTCGCGAGAACCTGCGGCCGTAGCGCATTGACCGGAGGATGCGCGATCTGCAACTCACGTATGGGTCCGTGGTCGATCACTTCCAACATGGCGTGTCCTCCAGTCAGTGGCTCGCGGGTCGATCCAGGTCGTAGCCAAGACCGAGCCCCATCGAATGTCGTGTTCCGATTCCAAAGCTCCAGCTACCGCCTTCATTGTGCGTCAACCAGACACCCAACGGTCGCAGGGCACCCGGCAGCACACCCGGAAACATGTTGGCCTGAACGCGAGTGTACGCATGTTCGCTCAGGATCAGGCTCCCGAGCAGGGAGTTGTGTCGATCAATGTACACGCCGCCCGCGAGATCCGTCTCCCAACGTTCGAGACCGGTGTCAGGGTCGACTGTGCGCCCGCGGCCGCTAAATCCGAAGGTCCAACCCAAATTGTACCCGTCCCTTATCGGACGGATCAGTCCCGCCTGGGCGACGAGCCCGATTGTGAGGAGGCCTCGCGTTTCGCCGAACCAGGGAAGAGGCACCTTATAGCTCATCACCTGGCCGACATTCTGCACGCGCGCATGGGGGAGCGTGAACGATGCTTGGGGCGACCAGTCCGCCGCGCGCAAGGTCTCGGTGAAGAAGCGCGCGATGCCGTCGTGGCTCATTACGAGGATGCCTAGCGGCTCGAAGAAGTACACGTCCGCCATCGTGCCAGCTCGCTCCTTGGGCCCCCTGGGCCACTCCAGAGCCTCGTTGAGGAGGTTGGCTCCGAATACGATCGCCGAAGCGCCGAGTGCTGGCACAGGTACGCCGCGGTAGTCCAACCACTCCCGCAAGTATCGATACGAGAGGCCGCCCGCGACAATGTGGCCCGCGACATTGGACGTCCAGGACCACTCCCAAATCTCGGGGGATGCGATGAGGACCTCGCGGTGGATCAACTCTCCCCAACCTCCGATGCTCTCGACAGCCTCGAAGGGATGAGCCAACGCGCCAAAAACGGCGCCGAAACGCTCACCCCAATTCACGCTCAAGACATCTCGGTGATCGCCCCCGTAGTACAAGTTCGAGAGACCCCGATTGGTCAGCGCATTCAGGGGTCCCTGCACAGACTCGCTGCCATAAGCGATGAGCGGCCGATAGTAGAGGTAACGTGGCTCCTCGTCGGACTCTTGGGCCGCCACCAGCCGCGGGATCGCAACTCCACATGCGATCACGATCGTGGCGGCGATCACGCGCCCGCGGAAGTCCAACCCCGTCATCGCGAATCGTCGATCAGACGCGCGAGTAGGGAGACGGGTTTGATCATTCGGACGCCATGGAATGGTTTGAGCGCCCGGGGCCGGGCGGGACAATAGGATCGCTCCGGCAGAGCGCGTCAAGGTTGACGCACTACGCGCACGCGAGGACAATACGGTCCCCAGGTCGATTCCCCATGTTGGAAGCAAGCGTGCACCCCTTCCTCCAATGCCTCAGGGCTCTGCGCTCAGGCGCGCTAGCCGTGTTGGCTCTCTGCCCCGGCACTTCCACCGGTGCTCAGACCTCGCCGGTCACGCTCTTCGACCTGCCGGCGTCGCTCAGCGTGGTGGAGCGGGCCGAGCGGGCCTATTGGGAGGGTGACGCCACGGAGTCGCTTCGGCTGTTGGAAGACTGGCTCACGAACACCCCCGACGACGTGGAAGCGCTCTGGCGTGCGGCGCGCGCTTCGGTGGCGCTGGGCATCATCACAAACCAAGCCGCAGTGGAAAGTCACTGGTACCGAAACGGTATGGCGCACTCCAACGAGGCACTTCGGCTCGACTCGGTACATGTCGAAGTCAGGCGTTGGGCCGTGGCCTCGAAAGGGAAGCTCGCGGTTGGGACCGGAGCGAGAGAGACCGCACGTCTCGCGCAAGAGATCTGGGAGTTGTGCCACGGGCTACTCGAAGACGACCCCGACGAGTCGACCGCCCATCACGCTTTGGGAATCCTGCACTACGAGGTGATGAAGCTGAGCAGGTTCAAGCGCTTCCTCGCACGGATGTTCCTCGGCAACGACGCCCTCTCGCTGGCGTCGTGGGAAAAGGCGGTCTACCACCACGAGCGGGCAGTATCGCTGGAGCCCGACATCATTGCCTTCCGTGTCGGGTTCGCCGAGACCCTCATGCGACGTGACCGCAAGCTCGAAGCCATGGATCAGCTCCGAAGAGCGACGTCGCTGCCCTTGCTGCATCCCGGCGATTCCGACTACACGGGCCTGGCGCACAGATACCTCAACGAGCTGAGCGCCGAAAGGAACGGCTGAGGGGACTGTGCCGGATCTCTGCCTGACCGTGGACCTGGAGCCCGACTGCCCGCCCTACTTGAGCGGGTGGACCGGTGTAGAACTCGGAATGCCCGAGGTGCTCGATCTTTTCGCCCGCAACGATGTCTTGGCTACGGTGTTCGCCACCGGCGAAAGCGCCGAGCGTTATCCCGATCTGATCCGGCGCATCGTCGACGCGGGCCACGAGCTGGGGTGCCACGGACACAGCCACCGCTCCTTCTCGGAGCTCGGACCGGACGAGGCCGAGCGCGACATCACTCGCTCTGCCGAGCTGCTTCGCGGTTTCGCACCGGTAACGTCGTTTCGAGCTCCCTACCTGGACTTCCCCGAGCGCTACGTCCCCCTGCTCGAGACTCATGGGTTCACGATCGACGCGTCTCGGGGCCGGTACAAGCCCGCACATTGGTTCCGCAAGCAAGCCGTCAGCCCGGTACGAAGGATTCCGGCATCCACCACGTCATCGGTCCTTCGCACACCTCCAGCGCTGCGTGACCTGTTGTTCCGGCTAATGCGCCCGCCGGTGGTGCTGTTCGTGCACCCGTGGGAGTTCGTGGACCAATCCGGAGCGCCGATCCCCTGGGGCTGCCAGTTCGGGACGGGCTCTCCCGCGCTGGCGAGCCTTTCCAGCACGATCGCGTTCTTCGCCCGGAGGGGACACCGATTCGTGCGGATGACAGATCTGCCGGTCGCCGATTAGAGTGAGTCGATGAGCGGCCACCTGGAATCCAAGTCGAACTCCGACACCTCCCCGCCGGCGAGCTTGTTCCGCCGTCGAGGTTTGGTGCTCGCCGCGACGATGGTGGCGGTGTACGTGGCTCTGGTCCCGCTGCACACGCAGGACGGCGCCAACCATCGACAGGTTGCTGTACTGCTCGAGCGACTGATCTCGGCGGATGTGCAGGACCCGGTGTACCAATCCAACCTCGGCTTGCTGCGTACGAACGTCCTCTTTTCGGGGGGCTATGCGCTCGCCGCAGCCAAGATCGGGATTCCGATCCACCTCTACGAGAGGCTCTTCGTCTCCGGCTTCCTGATTCTCCTGCTGGTCGGCTATCGCAGATTCCTCGCCGAATGGACCCCCGGCCGGACCGACCTTTGGGTGTGGATCCTCCCCATCACGATGCACGCGCTCTTCGTGACCGGCATGTACAATTTTCTGGCTGCGACGGCCCTCACGCTCCCGCTGCTCACATACCTCAAACGCCTCGCAGAGCACCCTTCGGCCAAGACACTCGCCGGCATGAGCACGCTCGCTTGGCTGGCTTTTCTCGCACATCCGTTCCCCTTCTTCGTGCTGCCCGCCGCCTGGCTCTGGTTGGTGACCGGAAGAACGGAACGCCCAGGAGCCTTCATGTGGAGTGGCGGCGGAGTCCTCGTGGGGCTCCTCTTTCTCGGCTTCACGCTCCCTATGGTGGCGAGTGCCATCCCGCAAAACCCCTATGTCTTCAAGCCGCCGCTCGAGCTCCTCGCCGGGCTCGTCTACTACAACTTCCCACTGTTCTCCTCATGGGCTGTGGTCGCTGCCGTCCCAGTCCTCGTCTGCGCGATCGCGATGGCGTGGATGAGCCTCCAAAATGCAGATCTCCGAAACCCGTATCGAAGGGGCATGCTGCTCTGGCTCGGCATGCTCCTGGCATACTTTCTCTTTCCCAGCGAGGGGCACGGCGGCGCCCACCTGAATGAACGCTTCCTGCCTTTCGTTTGGATCTTCCTTCCGCTCGGCCTCGCGGGGGTCGGCGAAGGAAGCGTCTCCTCGAGACGTTGGATTCGCGGGACCGCAGTCACGTCGACGATCCTTATGGCCGCGGCGTTGTGGGCAGGCCTCGGCCGCGTGGATCGTGAGGTGCGCGACGCCGCCGCCGTGCTCGCCGAGCTTCCTGATGAAGCGCGGCTATATCCGCTCGAGTTCGATCCAGGCAGAAACTCCCTGACTCAGGGTCCACTGCTTCATCTATGGGCGAACCATGCCACGGACCGCACAGTTCATTCGCCGTTTTCGTTCACCTTCATGGACCTGATGTCGGTGTCGCGCCGGCTTCCTTCATCCGACACCTACTTTCCCGCAGCTCCGGAGAACCACGCACAGGTTCTAGCCGAGGGCCGGTTTTGCAGACCCCGGGATCCCGTCTCGACCTCCAACTGCGGCCTGCAGGAGCAGGACGCATGGGATGAGCTTCTGAGCGCTGCCCACTACTACGATCACTGGTTCGTGCATGGTGCACCCCAGCGCTGGCGTCAGGCCATCTCAGAGGTTCCAGGCCTTACCCTCGTCGCCGAAGTAGGTCGCGCCTCCGTCTGGCGTTACGACCGGAGTCGAGAATTTTCGCCCAAGCTGCTTCGGCGTCGGAGCGCGCGTTGACGCAGATACTGGAGATCAGGCGGTGCCGCACGGCTCGCGAATGGCGTCTCTTCGAGCGTGTCCCTGAGATCTTGCACGGGGACGACCCCGCCTTCGTACCGCCGATCCCTGGCCACGTGGCCAAGCTCAGAGGACGCGGCCACATCTTCCAGCTCAGCGGTACGTTGCGTGCGTACGTCACTTTCCGGGGAGGCACGCCCGTGGGGCGGGTGGCCTCAATCGTGAACCGAACCCACAACGACTTTCACGCTGATCACACGGGGTTTTTCGGATTCTTTTCGTTCGCCGACGAGGACGCGGCAGGTCCGCTGCTCGAGCAGGTCCGAGAGGATCTGTTGGAAGAGGGCTGCGATATTCTGCGGGGCCCGTTCAACCCCACCCAGAACGACGAGTGTGGGCTGCAGGTCGAAGGGTTCGGAACGCGGCCGTATTTCGGCATGCCCTACAACCCGCCCTGGTACGAAGAGGTTTACCGGGCGCTCGGGTTGGAGAAAGCCAGGGATCTAGTCGGGTATGATGTGAACCCGGCGTTGGAAGAGAGCTTTGCCAACAGGCTGGGTCGGCTCGCCGAACGCGTGCGCGAACGGCTGGGCATCACAGTTCGCCCCTTGGACGCGACAAGGCCAAATGAAGAGGCGGAACTCATCGCTCGGCTCTTCAACGAGTCCCTCGCGGACGAGTGGAACTTCATGCCGCTGACGGCTGAAGTCGCCAAGGGGTTCGTGAAGGATCTCGCCGGCCATCTCGACGCAGATACCATCCTCATTGCCTACGCCCACGGCGAGCCGGCCGGGCTCTCCATTGCGCTCCCGGACCTCAACGAGCTCCTGGCGAGACTGAAGCCTATTCCGCGGCTACTGAGGCTACTTGGACTCTGGTGTTTGCTGAAGACCGGCAAGTGTAGCGCTACCCGCTGGGCCGTTTTCGGAATGCTCCCCAAGTATCAGAGGAAAGGGGGCACCCTGGTGCTCGTCTACGAGGCTATCATGCGAGCAAAGGAGCAGTACTCCGGCGGCGAGATCTCGTGGACGCAGGAGACGAACTCAGACATCTCCCGGCTCGCCGCCGAGTTCGGCGTGACGCCCTACAAGCGATACCGCATCTACGAGACCCGGCTCTAGATCCGTGGCCCCACCCGTGGTGGTCTTCGACCTGGACGGCACGCTCACCAAAACGGACATCAGCGTTCCGTTCCTTCGTTTCATCGCAGGCGATTGGTCGATGTGCCGGGGCCTTCTTTCCGCGGGGGTGTGGGCGATGCCCGATCTGAAGAGAGCGCTGGCGGCCGAGCGACCAGGAAGCCAGAAGCGAGTGGGGAGCGTGCGGGGACGCTGGGAGACCCTGCTGCACGAGCGGCTCGTCGGCCAAACACTACGCGGCAAGTCCCGTTCGGACATCGAGACGTCAGCCGAGCACTTCGCCCACACGACACTGACAAAGGTCCTACGCGCAGACGCGCGGACACGCCTGAATTCGCATGCCGAGGAGGGTCATCGCCTTGTCCTCGCGAGCGCCTCCTTGGCGGTCTGTCTCGAACCTCTCCTCGAGATCCTCGGCTTCGACATTGTGTTGGGAACGCGCCTGGAGTTTCGTGACGGCTTGGCCACGGGCAGGTTCGAAGGGCTACCCTGCTGGGGTGACGAGAAACTTCGACGAGTACGAGAGGTCATGGGCCCCGACGAGCAGATCTTCCACGCATACGGAGACAGCCGCGGAGACCATGCCCTACTCAGTGCCGCACAGCACTCGACCCTCGTGCGTTAGCCGCTATCACGCTGCCTGACGTCTCCACATCCGTAGCGACTCAAGCGCCAACCCCGTTCCCGCCAACGGCACCAAATAGGCGACGTGGCTTAAGAACGCCACGGCCAACGCCAGATCCGCATCGATGCCCGCCGCTCGCAGCACCAGAAAGAGGCCGCCTTCATACACGCCCAAGTTCGCCGGAGTTATCGAGACCAAGGTGCTGAGGTTCACGGCCAGCAGCGCCGCGACCACGTGCCACGGGAGCAGGTCGACGCCCAGCGCCAACGCGACCGCCGCGATCCCCAACCCCTCTGCGACTTTTTGCAGGATCGACAAGCCGACTCCCGCGCTGAACCTTCCGGGGCGCCGGATCGCATCGAGACGATGCACCGTATCCGCTACCAAGCGCAGGACGGCGCCCCTCCACCCTCGCCACCGGTCGGTGAGCTGCTCCAGCACATGCTCCCTGCGCGCGAGCACGGCGCAGCCGAGAGCCAAAGCCGGTGCACCTACAATGATGGTGAGTCCCGCGCCCCGGTACTCGAAGCCTGGAACCAAAACGGCCGCGAGCACCACAAGGGTCCACTTCGCCAGCCCTTCGGCGATCTGATCGAGAATCATGACGGACGTAGCTCCGGCGGGCCCCAGACCTGCGCGCGTCGATAGCAGGTGAATCCCTGCGGCATGGCCGGCGAGCAAAGGACCGCCATTGGAGGCCGTACTCATCACGGCGACGATGGAGAACACCTTCGCTGGCGAGACTCGATCTCCCTTGGGCAAGAAGAGCAGCCAGGTGGCGGCAGCAAGCACCAGGATGCACGCGTTGGCCAGCAGGGCGAGCGTCAGCCAGCCGTAGTGGGCGGCGGCGGCCGCTTGCAGCACCCGTGTCCAATCCAAGCTCGTGGCGGCCACGACGACGAACACGACAAGCATCAGCCAGCCTAACCACGCGCACCAGTGGCGTCCCGTCAGCATCGCGCGCGGCCCTTCACGTTCCGTGGGACCGACCGGCGTGCAGTCTCAGTGCTACACGCGCGGCGAGCAGTCCCACCAGCGCGCCCACCGCCATATCCACCGCATAATGGAAGCCGCCATACACAGCCCCCAGCCCCACACCCAGCGTACACAAGGTCAAAAGAATGCCCAGCTTGGTCTGGAATCGGAGGGCGAGAAGAGCCTGCGCTGTCATGAGCGCCATGTGGGAGCTCGGGAACGCAGCGCCGCGCGACGATCCGCTTTCGAGAATCAGGAGGGTGAGACGTCGCATGGGCCCATCGGGCACGCCCTCAGGAGGACCAAAATAGCGGGGGCCTTGAACCGGAAAGACCGCGAATACCAGATAACACGCGACCGCGGCGATGAGCACACCCAATACGGTGGTTGTCGCTTCCGGCATCCTCCCTCGCAAAGCCAGCACGATGGGCGGGACGTATATGGCGGGGTACAAACTGAGATAGGTGAGGTGGAGAGGCTCGCTCAACCAGAGCCAGGGGAACCGCGCAGCCAACTCTCGCGACGGGTCGAAGCCGGTAAGGGCGAGTTCCCAAGTCTGAACCAGGGGATCTCGGTACCCCTCGGCCAAGGCCTGATTGAGCCATGGGAGCTCGGAATAGGCAATCGGAATCGCCAACAGCGCGAGCACCACCGTGAGGCGCTGGTCCGGATCCCTGCGGCTGGCCCACCAGAGCCCGCCGCCAGCAACCGACAGGTGAACCGGCGCGACGAACCAACCGCTCGATGCCCCCCCACTCAAGAGCCCGCCCAGGAGCAAGGGAAAAGTCACGGCAAGATAGAGTCCGAGGACCCCGAGTGGATTGCGAACCAGGGATCTCAACAAGGCACGGAGGCAAATACGGTGGTAGGGACCGGTCAATCCTACGGAGGATGCGCCGGGAATTCCACTTTCCGTGCCGCGCTCGAGGCCGTTGCTACTCCCCCGGACTCGTTCCAGCTTTGGAGATGAGAATTGCCCTCGTCACCGACTGGTTCCACCCACGAGTGGGCGGCATCGAGAAGCACGTGCTCTCGCTCGCCCTCCGTCTTCGTGCGCGTGGCCATGATGCCAGAGTAATCACGCCCTGGCCCGGACCCGACACCGTGAGCGGCATTCCCGTGGAACGAATCCGCGTTCGACTCGTGCCCGGTCTAGGCGTTTCGCTGAACCCGTGGCGATTAGCGCGACGACTACGTCGCGTGCTCGAGGCCGGCGAGTTCGACGTGGTCCATGGCCACCTGAGTTTCGGCTCCACGGCGAGCATGGTCGCAGTGTATTTGGGTTCGAAGGCGTCCATTCCGGTGCTGACGACGTTGCACTCGGTTTTCCGACGTCTTGGCTGGGTCTACGTCCTGGCTCAGCCGATTTTGCGCTGGCGACAGTGGCCGTTCCGGGCCACCGCGGTCAGTGAGGTAGTAGCTGAGGACGTTCGCTGGCTGGCCCCAGGCCGCCCGATCGAGCTACTGCAGAACGCAATCGACCCGGCAGAGTGGACGATCCAGCGAGGCTCGCCTGAATCAGGTCGGCTCAGGCTGGTCGCGGCAAGCCGCCTCCAGCGCCGAAAGCGTGTGGATGCGCTGCTCAGGATCTTCGCCAGACTTCGTGAAGAGGTCGGACCTACCGTCGAGGTCACGCTCGAGATCATCGGGGACGGTCCCGACCGTAGCAAGCTGGAGAGGCTATGTAACAGCCTGTCGGTGGGTGATTCAGTCCGCTTCCTAGGCAACGGCACCGCCGAGGACGTGCGCGCCCTCTTGTCCCGAGGCGATGTCTTCGCCAATGCCTGCGTACTGGAGTCCTTCGGCCTCGCCGCTCTAGAGGCCCTGAGCTGCGGGATCCCCGTCGTGGCCCGCTCGGAAGGTGGAGTGGGGTCGTTTATCGCGCACGGGGAAAACGGAGTCCTGTTGGCATCGGACTCCGAAATGGTATCCGCGCTGGTAGAGTTGGCTACGAGTCCAGAGGCGCTCGCTCGGCTGCGAACCGGTGCATCTGCGGGGATCCCGGCAGCCAACACGTGGGACAGGCTGCTGGACCGGCACTTGGAAATCTATCGAGAGCTGATGGAGCCTACGCCGGTCGGTTACACGCCGTAGGGCCTGAAAAGCATATTTCCCGCCGACCCGGGGTCGTCGCTCCGGTAGAACTGGCGACCTATTTCCAGCAACTCCTCGCGGTTGATGATGCCGTCGCTGTTCGTATCCGGTTCCACGAAGATGCTGCGCGCCAGATTCACGCCTAGCCCGAACACACCATAAAAGTCCACGAACTCGTGGGACCGATCTCGCCGTCCTCGTCGGCATCGAACACCGTAAAGAGATGGTTCGTGGTGGCCTCGACCTCGGCTTCGTAGCGCTCGTCGACCTCGAACGCGACCTGCCACTAGGCGAGCCACTCGTCCAAGTCGATGCCCCCGGACTGGTCGGTGTCCGCGGAAGAGTTCAGTGCGCCCCAGAAGGCCATGAACGCATACCGGAGCCCGTGATCGGCAAAAGAGCCCACGGGCGCTCCCCTCAGGATGCGCACGTTCTCAATCACGCGTTCGAAATCCGCGGCCGCGATCTCGCCATCGTCTTCGATGTCGTAGACCTGGAAATAGCGCGTCAGCTTCTTTTCTTGGAACTCACTAAGCATCGGGGCTCTCGGGACGAAGGCGTTCACCATCTTTCGCGGGCGAAGTCCCCAACATAGACGTCGCTACCCCAACCGCACTACCACCGCTTCGGAGACCTCGTCGAGCTGCAACAGTGCGGCTCGCACCGCCGCATCGACGTCCCCATCCACGGCCACGGCTGCCAAGGCATCGCCTCCCTTCGCCTGACGGGCCTGGTGGTACTCGGCAATGTTGATCTGGTGATCTCCAAGCAGCGTCCCCACACGCCCGATTACGCCCGGCACGTCTTGGTTTCTGAGCACTATGAGGGTCCCCGCGGGCACGATATCGACGTGAAAATCACCGATGCGCACGATCCGCGAGTGCGTTTCTCCCAGCAATGCCCCTGCGAAGCGCAGGTCGCCTCGCTCCGCCTTGACCACGATTTCGACGAATTCGGTGTAGTCGGTGTGACGCGCCAGCTGAGCCCTCGAGACACCGATGCCGCGCTGCTTTGCCATGTGCGCTGCGCTGACGAAGTTGACCTGGTCCTCCCCGAGGATGTTTTCGAGCAAGCCCATGAGCACGTAAGCGGACAACGGCCATAACGCCTCATCGGACTCTCCAGCGTACCGAATCTCGATGCCTTCGAGGCCGCCTCGCGCGAGCGCACACCCCAGTCGCCCGAGTCGCCGCCCCAGATCGAAGAGCGATGCCAGCGCTCTGAGCGCCTCACCGCTGATCGCCGGGGCGTTGAGCGCCCGGGTGAGGTCCCCTTCGGCAAGCGCGGCTCGAACCGCCTCCGCAATCTCGGTCGCCACAAGCTCCTGAGCCTCGGTGGTCGATGCACCCAAATGCGGGGTCAGCATTAGGTTGGGCGCATCGCGCAACAGGCTCCCTTCCTCCAACGGCTCGTTACCGTATACATCGAGGGCGGCACCCCCCATGTGTCCCTCGACGAGCGACGTCGCGAGCGCGGCCTCGTCCACGACGCCGCCGCGTGCCACGTTGACCAGGAACGCCCCCTTCTTCATGCGCGACAGCGCAGAGGCGTCGATCATGCGGCGGGTTTCGTCCGTGAGTGGGACGTGCAGTGAGAGTATGTCCGCTCCCTCAATGACTTCGTCGAGCGTCGCGCGTTCAACCCTCAGCTCCGCGGCGCGCTCGTCTGTGAGGTAGGGATCGTATGCGATCACCCGCATCCCGAACGCTCGACACCGTTTCGCAACCTCGCCACCGATACGGCCCGCGCCGACGAGTCCGAGAATTCTCCCCCGCAGCTCCGCTCCTTTGAAGCGAGACCGCGCCCACTCGCCTCGGCGAACCGAGGCATCAGCTTCCACGACCCGGCGCACCATGGAGAGGATCAGCGCCAACGTGAGTTCCGCTGCGGACACCGTGTTGCCCGCCGGCGCGTTGAGCACCGCGACGCCGCGGGCCGTCGCTGCCTCCAAGTCGATATTGTCGACACCGACGCCAGCGCGTCCGACGACGCGCAGCTCGGTCGCCTTCTCGAGCATCTCCGCGTGCACCTTCGTGGCGCTGCGCAGGATAAGCCCGTGGACCGTAGGCAACGCCTCGTTGAACGTGGGTTCAGACGAATCGTCGATCTTGATCAACTCGAATCTCGAGTCGCCCCGCAGCGGCTCGAGGCCGCTGTCCGAGATCTTGTCCGTGATCAGGACTCTGAACTCGGTACTCATCGCATCACCTCCGCAAGGACATCGAGAAGCTCGTTTAACTCCTCCAGCGTGTGGTCGCCCATATGGCCGATGCGGATGCCGGTTTCCTTGAGCTTTCCGTAGCCGCCGCCAATAACCCAACCGCGCTCTTTCATCGCGCGCACGACGTTAGGCCCACTCAGGCTCTCGGGCAGAGACACCGCCGTTACGGTGGGCGACCGATGCCCGACGGGCGCCATGACCTGCAACTGGACGCCGTCAGCGCGCATGCCGTCGACCCAGGCATGGGTCCGCTCCGCCATGGCCGAGTGGCGTGCCCACCTGCCCTCGATGGTCTCGTCGGCGATGCACGCGAGCTGAACCTGAAGCGCATACATGGTCGAGAGCGCGGGCGTGGTTGGCGTCTGAAATTTCTCGAGGTTCTTCGCGAACGCGACCAGGTCGAAGTATTGGCCCTTGCCGGTGATCGAGGCCGAACGCTCCATCATCGCCTCGGACGCCACCGCGAACGAAAGCCCGGGTGGCAGTGCCAGCGCCTTTTGGGACCCCGTCAATACGAAGTCCAAGGCCCATGCATCGGTGAGCAGCTCGGCGCCTCCGCACCCGGTGACCGAGTCGACCAGCAGAAGCGTGTCGGCGTGCTGCGCGACGACGCTCGAGATCGCGGGCAGGTCGTTGAGCACCCCCGTCGACGTCTCGGAATGAACAACGGTCACCGCATGGTATGCGCCGGCCGCTAGCGCGGAAGCCACCACCGCCGGGTCGTGCGCCTCGCCCCAGGGAACCGCCACCTCGTCGACCTTGAGAGCGCACGCGCGCGCGATGTCGCCAAAGCGGTGGCTGAACGCTCCATTCACGAGGGAGAGCACCTTGCTCGACGCGCCGTTGCGGACTGCGGCCTCCATGAGACCAGAGGCCGAAGAGCTCGAAATGAAGACAGGTCGGTCGGTGACGAAGACCTTCTTGAGGCCCTGCTGAATCTCGCTCACGAACTCCTGGATGAGCGAGCCGCGATGCCCGATCATCGCGCGCGTCTGAGCTTCCAGAACCTCCGGTCGGACTTCGGTCGGACCGGGCAGGAAAAAGCGACCGAAGGGCGTGTTCTCACCCTCAAGATGATGCTGGCCCACGTGTGTAGTCTCCGAGCGCGCCAGCGCCGGTGGTCGGTTTGGGCGGGGCGGGGGTCGTGTCGGCCAGCAACATAACCCAGACCGGTCGCCACTTGTACGGGGCGCGTGCGCGCCCAACACTTCAGTCACACCTCACATTCTTGCGGACCGTCCCCCATGCGTGGGAGGACTACGGCCATGTCACTCAACGTCGACCTACTGGCCATCGAAGCGCTCACGCTGGGCGGTCTTGCCGTCGTTCTACACGCTTCGAGCCACTGGTACGGACTCGCCCCCCTGCTCGTGTTCATCACCGGGCTGGTGGCCGTTCTGCACGCGGTTGACCTGTGCGTGCGCGCGAACCCCCGGCGCGACGCTTAGTAGCACCACGACAATCACCGGCACGACGACACGAGGCGCCACGCGATTTGTGGCCCATTTCATGCCCGTCGTCGGTCGTATGATCATGCCAGCGATCGTAGGGGAGGCGGCGCAGAGCGGCAACGGTGGCCGAGCTCGACTTGATCCGTTGCTGTAGGACCCAGAGAATACCCCCCATGGCTGACCGACCCACAAACGGGCAGGACGCTCGCACAGCGCCAGGTCAAGCAGACGTCATCCCCGGACGAGTTGGCGGCCTGGGGATGTTCGGAGGCGTATTCACGCCGTCCATCCTGACCATCCTCGGCGTGATCATGTACCTGCGCTTCGGGTGGGTCGTGGGCAATGTGGGGTTGGTGGGGACGCTCGTCATCGTCACCCTCGCGACGTCGATCACCTTGCTAACGGCGCTGTCCGTCAGTGCCATCGCTACCGATCAGCGAGTTCGTACCGGTGGTGCCTACTACATGATCAGCCGGTCCTTGGGCATCGAGACCGGCGGCGCTGTGGGCATCCCGCTATACCTCGCCCAAGGGCTCTCCGTCGCGCTCTACACCGTCGGTTTCGCCGAGTCGCTGACAGGTGCGTTCCCGGCACTGAACGCCCGCATCGTAGGCATCGTCACGACGCTGGCTGTGGCGGCGCTGGCCATCGTCTCCGCTCGGGCCGCCATCCGAGCGCAGTACGTAATCATGGGGCTTATCGGGCTGTCGCTGCTTTCTCTGGTGTTCGGCAGCGGCTTGGAAGGCGTCGAGCTTCAGGGGCTAGGCGCTTCGACACTGGAGAATCCGGAGAGCTTCTGGGTGGTCTTCGCGGTCTTTTTCCCCGCAGTCACGGGCATCATGGCCGGCGTGAACATGTCGGGCGACCTGGAGGACCCCAGCCGCGCCATCCCCAAGGGCACGTTCCTGGCGATCGGCGTCGGATACGTGATTTACATGGCTCTTCCGGTGCTGCTCGCGCTGCGCGTCGACACGCAAAGCCTGGTGAGCGACCCCCTGGTCATGCGCAGGATCTCGCTGTGGGGTACCGC